>Ga0209373_10001196_pt1 | contig 32486 bp, 27 predicted proteins | sample Higcelweek5metaG_FD_187173 | JGI IMG/M metagenome (GOLD analysis project Ga0209373, IMG submission 187173) | Freshwater pond sediment microbial communities from the University of Edinburgh, under environmental carbon perturbations - High... | ecosystem: Environmental > Aquatic > Freshwater >... | reverse complement strand
GTGGGGCGGGCGATCTCGTAAATCTCTTCCGCCGGATGCAGGAAATGCGGCACAGCGGCACTGGCCTGACCGCCGGTATAAAGCTCCCGCCCGACATGCAGATGCCCGCGGATCAGCCCCAGGGAACCCATCAACTGCTGGTCTTCCGACAGATCGCTGAAGGCACCCAACTCGCCCCCTTCCCCGCCTTCCGCAGCGGTGGCAGGCGTGCCATGGCCCTGGTGGCCAGCGTGGGCATCCTGTGCCTGCACCGCCAGCGGCGCACCGCCCAGCGTGACGCACAACCCGATCCCGACCCACAGCTTCGTCTTCATCTGCATCTGTCTGCTCCTGAATCAAATCAGCGCTTATAATGCAAACAATTCTTAAACACAAAAGCTGGAAATACGCATGGTGGGGTGGCAGGCAAAATATTATTAACCCACCCCCGCACCGGGGCCATTTGCTGTTGCTGCCGGTGTTACAGGCGGCTCAGCCAACGGCCGCCCACGCCGACGCCCGTCAACCCCAGGGCCAGCAGAAGGAAGGCGATGGACAAGCTGCTGAAATGGGCGACAAAGCCGATGGCGGCAGGGCCGGCCAGGATGCCGGCATAGCCAAGGGTTGAGACGGCCGGCAGCGCCAGGCTTTCCGGCATGGCGCGCTGACGCCCGGCGCTGGTGAACAGGATGGGCACAATATTGGATGCCCCGATCCCCACCAGCGCATAACCCAGCAGCACCAGTTCCCACGCCGGGGCCAACGTGGCGGCAATGAAGCCCAGGGCGGCAATGAAACCACCCATCGACAGCACACGAACGGCACCGAAACGGTGAACGATGCGGTCACCCAGGAAGCGGCCTGCCGTCATGGCGCCGGCAAAAGCGGCGTAGCCCAGGCCGGCATAGGCCGCCGGCACCTGATGCGCACTGGTCAGGAAAACCGCACTCCAATCCAGCATGGCACCTTCCGCCAGGAAGCTGATGAAGCAGAGAATGCCCAGCAACAGCACAATGCCACGCGGCAGGGCGAAGGCCGGCCCGTCGGATTTGCTGCCATAGGGCAGCAGGCCGCCATGCGACAGCGCCAACAGGGCCACCATCACCACCAGCATGGTCAGCGTAGCCGCCAGGGGTGAGGCCCCCAGCCCCAACATCGCCGCCATACCCGCCGCCCCGACGATACCGCCCAGGCTGAACAGGGCGTGGAAGCCGGACATCATGGGCCGCCCGCTGTTCCGTTCCACGATGATGGCCTGCACATTGATGGCCACATCCATGGTGCCAATGCTGGCCCCAAAAAGGAACAAGCCCGGCACCATCCACCACAGGTCGGGCGCGATGGCCAGCAGCGGCAATATGGAAACGGCAATCAGACCTGATACCAGAATGGTGGCACGGCAACCGAAGCGGGCCGCCAACTGCCCCGCCAGCGGCATCATCAGGATCGACCCTCCCCCCAGCGCCAGCAGCACCAGCCCCAGAGTGCCCTCATCCATGCCGATGCGGGATTTGGCAAAGGGCACCAGCGGTGCCCAGGTGGCGGTGCCAAAACCGGCAACCAGAAACACCAGCCGGGTGGCGAATTGCGCCGCCGATGGGGCCGGGATGGAAGAGGTAAGCGCTGTCATGATAGTCCTGGGCGGTACGGATCGGGGGTCAGGCGGCAGCCTGCAAAATGGCAAGGCCGGCATCCAGCAGCGGGGCCAATGCCGCATTGGGCACGTCCCCGCCGACGATCAGATGGTCGATGGATGTGAGATCGGCGACATGGAATGATGCGGCGGTGCCTAGCTTTTCCGCCGTCACCGCCACGGCGACGGTACGGCTGGCGGCAATGACCGCACGCTTGAATTCCGCATCTTCCAGGGTGAAGCAGCGGATGCCCACTTCTGCGGATACGGCGCAAGCACCGACAAAGCAGAGATCGGCGGCATAATCCGCCACTTCCCGCACGGCGCGGGCACCCAGCGTGCCGCCGATCGACGGGTTCAGCACGCCCCCCACCTGGATGACAATGAAGCCGGGGCGGGACGCCAACGCCAGGGCGATATCCGGCGCATTGGTAATCACGGTCAAATCGGCATGATCGGGCAAGGCGTCGGCGATGGCGCGGTTGGTGCTGCCGGCATCCAGGAACAGCACCTGTCCCGGCTGGACCAGCCCCACCGCCCGGCGCGCCACCAGGGCCTTGCCCTCCGGGTTCTGGCGCTGGCGCGTTTGCAGGTCGCCCGATGCCGGTGACAGGCGAAGCGCCCCGCCATAGACGCGCTGGCAATGGCCGTGCGCCGCCAGTTCACGGAGATCGCGGCGGATCGTATCTTCGGAAATGTTCAGATCACGTGCCAGATCGACCGCCAGCACCCGCCCCTGCGCCTCCAGGCGCTGGCGGATCAGACGATGCCGTTCTTCGGGCAGGATGGGCAGGTTGGCCATGGGATGGGACGTATCGCAATCGTTGTCAGACCGCACTATCATTCATAAAGGCGACAGCAGCAAGGACAAACATGCACAAACGTGCAATGCAAAATTCAAAAAAAGCCAGCCGGTGATGGGCCGACCGGCTCTTGCTAAGATGGCGGGCCACACCTGCGGCCCGCCATCACGCCTGATCAGAACTTCGCCCGCACGCCCGCCGTATAGCGGCGACCATAGTAATAGATCTCACGCGGCTGGTTCTTATCGTTGCCATAGTTATAGATGGCGGCCCCCGTCAGGTTGGTACCTTCCAGCGTCATCGTGATATTCTCGGTAACGGCATAGGAGAGGCTGGCATCCAGGGTGCCGTAATCATCCACATTGGTGTCAGAACTGATCTCGTTGCCAAAACCGCTCATATAGGCGCTGCGCCAGGAATAGCTGGCACGGGCACCGAACGGCCCCAGCTCATAGAAGCCGACCAGATTATAGCTGTCCTTGGACAGGCCCGGCAGCAGGTCGCGCACGGTACGGGTGCCGGTAACGAACTCGGTCTTCACATCGGCATGGGTATAGTTGGCCTGCACACCCAGCCCGTCGAACGGGGCCGGCAGGAAGCTCATCACCTGCTGATAGGCCAGTTCGAACCCACGTACCTCGGCCTCACCGCCATTGGTCAGGGTGGTGACGCGGATATCGCCCCGACCCGGCACGTCGATCTGGGTGTTCTGGGCGGTGATATAGCTGTCCAGCTTCTTATAGAAGACACCGCCGGTCAGGGCTGCATCCTTGGCGAAATACCATTCCAGCGTTGCATCATACTGGGTCGCCAGATAGGGATTCAGGTTGGGGTTGCCACCGCTGCCGGTGGGGGCGTCATTGGAAATGGTCAGGCGCGGGGCGATATCGCCCAGGTTGGGGCGGGTCAGCACGCGGGCCACGCTGAACCGGCCCACCAGATCGTCGTTCAGGTCCGCCTTGAGGTTCAGGCTGGGCAGGAACTTGGTATAATCCTTCTCGTACCGCACCGGGGTGGCGGTGGTGCCGTTGCTGGCATGGCCGGATGATATCTGCTTGGTATTGACCAGACGGCCACCCAGATTGCCGCTGACCGGGATCGCACCCAACTCGCTTTCCATGTTCAGACGGGCGTATCCGCCCCAGATTTCTTCCTGCACATTGAAGCTGTTGGCCTTGTCGGCGGCGGTCAGCGCTGTGCTTTCCAGCGCCTTGTTCCAATATTTGTCGAAGAAGGCCTTGCCATCCGGCACCAGCCAGGTGCGCGGGAAATTGCCGCTGAAATCGGACAGGAAATCGCTGTAGGGGAAGCTGTCGAACAGGTCGGCGGAGAAGCTGCTGCCCGGCACATTGGCGATGCCGGCGCTGCTGGTGATGTCGCGGCGGAAATAATCGCGCTCCCGCTTGCGGTATTCCGCACCGGCCTGGATGCTGGCCAGCGGCCCCATATCCAGTTCGCGCGTCACATCCAGGCGCCCACCCCAATCGGTATCCTTGCTGTCCTGCATGCGATATTCCAGCCGACGCCCGACATAGGATGCCGGGCTGTTCAGGTTGGTGCTGGTGATCAGGTCGTAAGCATCCTTGTAACCACCGGTGAAATCCATGGTCAGCGGCAGATAGGTCTGCAACCGGGTGCGGGAGATCGGATCGTCGCTGATCGAATGCGCCTTGGAATAAGAGACATCCATATCGACGATCCAGCCGTCACCGCTGGTGAATTTCTGGTTCAGGCCCGCCACGTAAAGGTCATGCCGCTGGCCGGAAGTCTCCCGCGAGGCCATGGTGAACACATTGTCGAAGGTGCCCTTCACCATGGTGCCATTTTCAATGGTGAAGCTGCCGGCGCGCGGCTTGGCCGCACTGTCGCCGGGGTAAATATCGATGCCATATTCGTCGTAATCGTTACGCAGGCGGGAGAACAGCAGGTCGATATTGGTTTCCCAGCGCGCATCGGGCTGCCATTGCAAGGCGCCGGCCACGGTATAGCGCTTGCGGTCTTCCTGTTCGATGGTCGGGCGGATGCGGGTCGGCGTCCAGGTGTCGCCACCGAAAAGGGAGGACCAGCTTTTCTTGATCTCGAAGCCGGTGCTGTACTGGCGATCCTGCCGCACCGAGCGTTCCATGTAGGAACCGGCCAGCAGCAGGCCCAGGCTCTTATCGTCATTCACCCAGGAGACGATGCCCGACGCCGACGGATCGGTCTTTTCCCGCATGTCGGAATAGCTGCCCTGAAGGCTGCCGCTCACCGTGGTGCCCAAATCGAATGGGCGCACGGTGCGCACATCGATATTGCCGCCGATGGCCCCTTCATTCATGTCGGCGGTGGGGGACTTCACCACATCGATGCGGGACACCAGTTCCGGCGGCAGCACGTCGAAGCGGAACTGCCGGCCATTGACACCGCCATTCTCCGCATTCTCGTTCACGGCGACGGAACGGCCGTTCAGCTGCGTGGTCTGAAAGTTGGAGGCCAAACCGCGCACGGCGATATCCAGGCCCTCGCTGCGGCTGCGGGTCATGGTGATACCGGTGACCAGTTGCAGCGCTTCAGCCACGTTCTGGTTGGGAAATTTGCCGATATCTTCGGAGGAGACCGAATCCACCACCTTGTCAGCGTTGCGCTTCACGTCGCGGGCGGCCTGCAGGCTGCGGCTATAGGTGCCGGTGACGATGATCTCCTCAATCTCCTGCGTGGCGGGGGCGACATCGGCAAAGGCCGTCATGGCCGGGACGCAGACAAGGCAAAGCGACAGCGCAGACGCGCCGCGCAGCAGGGAAATCCGGAGCATCGGTCAACCTGTGGGGTGGATTGGCAAAAACCCGGCGCATCAGGAATGACCACCGGGGCAGCGCGGCTTATAGCCCCCGACAATGACAGTACCGGTGCAAAAATTTTGCAGATTTGTTTTATTTTACAATGTCTTAAATTTCCCCTTCATACACACGCACCCATACGGGTTTCCTGTCGCGGTGAAATCTTGACCACATGTTGTCTGGGTGACAAATCCATCCATGCAGGCGGCTGCGCGCTGGCATAATCTCCTGGTACCCATCCAACTTCGGTAATGGAGCCTTCGCCGATGCGCCGCCGCTTGCTGACCGCCCTTCTGCTTGCCACCAGCCTGTGGGGCCATGGTGCCGGGGCGGCGGATGGACCCTATCCGGCAGCGACGTTGGAAACGGCGAAGGCGCTGCAATCCCAGGCCCTGGCCGGTCAGGGCGGTGGTTTCGGCTTTGTCGAAAGCCTGACCACCCGCGTCGGGCCACGCCTGGCCGGCAGTGCCGCCAACCGTGCCGCCGAACAATGGGCAATGGACCAGTTCCGCAGCTTGGGCCTAGCCAATATCAAGGCGGAGGAATTCAGCCTGGATGGCTGGGAACGCGGCATTGAAACGGCGATGGTGACCACCCCTTCCCGCCAGCCGCTGCATGTCACGGCGCTGGGTCACAGCATCGCCACCCCGCAGCAAGGGGTGGAAGGTGAAATTGTCCGCTTCGCCACACTGGAGGATCTGCAGAACGCCGCCGATGGCAGCCTGAAAGGCAAGATCGCCTTTATCGACACGCTGATGCCGCGCCTGCAGGATGGCGCCGGCTATGGTCAGGCGGTGGGTGCGCGCGGCAAGGGGCCGGAAGCCGCTGCCCGCAAAGGGGCGGCAGCATTGCTGATCCGCAGCGTCGGCACCGACAGCCACCGTTTCCCCCATACCGGCATCACCGCCTATGCCAAGGATGTCAACGCCATCCCCGCCGCTGCCCTGTCCAACCCGGATGCCGACCAACTGGGCCGGTTGCTGGCGCTGGGCCAACCGGTGCGGGTGCGCCTGACCCTGGCCAGCCAGCCGATGGGCAAGCTGAACGCGGCCAATGTGATGGCGGAAATCCGCGGCAGTGAACTACCCGAAGAGGTGGTGGTGATCGGTGCCCACCTGGATAGCTGGGATCTGGGCACGGGTGCCGTGGATGACGGCGCGGGTGTCGGCATCGTGCTGGCCACCGCCCGGCTGTTGAAGGCCCTGCCGCAGCCGCCGAAACGGACGGTGCGTTTCGTGCTGTTCGGGGCGGAGGAGATCGGGCTGGTCGGTGCCAAGGCTTATGCAGCGGCGCATGCGGCGGAAATTCCCCGCCATCTGGTGGGGACGGAGGCCGATCTGGGCGCCGGGCCAGTGATCAGCTTCGGCACCCGTTTCCGACCGGAGGCAAAGCCGGTGGCCGATGCCATGATGAAGGTGCTGGCCCCGCTGGGCATCGTGCAGAACCCCACCCGTGTGGATGGCGGGCCCGACATGGTGCCGCTGGCCGCCGCCGGCATGGCCACGGCGGGCCTGAACCTGGATGCGACCGATTATTTCGACGTCCACCACACCGCAGACGATACGCTGGACAAGGTGGATGCCGGCAAGCTGAACCAATCCACCGCCGCCTATGCCAGCTTCATCTGGCTGGCAGCACAGTCACCCATGGCGCTGGGACCGGTGGAGAAAAAGAAGGCGGAGTGACCTTCGCCTTCTTACCCCAACCGCATCGCCACCTGATTGGCGGTGGGATTACGGGTCAGGCACTGTTGCAGGGCAGAGGCGCGGGCATCGGCAGCCTGTTGGCCGGGGTATGATGCCTGCACAAAGGTGGCACAGCTGGCGAAGCTGGGATGTTCATCCGCCACCTGCAAGGGGGTGGGGGCAGGAGTGGTGCAGGCACTGAGAAGCAACAGCAATCCCGTGCCCGCCAATGACAAGCGGCGCATGGCCTTGGTTCCTGTTAAGATCGTCTTCAGAGGATGATGTGACCTTATGCCGGCCTGCATCATCTCTCAGTGACACGGCTCACAGCCCCGTCCCCGCCGCCGCATGACGGCGTTGCAAGAAGGGATCGTGCCCAAAATGGAGGACGCATGTCCAGCCCGACCGACCGTTCCGCCCCGCGCCCCCTGGTGCTGACGTCCAACAGCCGGCTGGCCGTCATTGATGTGCAGGACCGGCTGCTGGCAGCCATTGATGGGGCCGAACAGGTGGTGGCACGATGCGAGCTGCTGGCCCGTGCGGCACACCGGCTGGGCATACCGCTGGCGGCGACAGAGCAGAACCCGGCGGGCATCGGCCCCACCACGGCGCGGCTGGCCACCCTGGTGCCGCTGCGTTTCGGCAAGGTGCACTTCTCCGCCAGCAACCAGGGGGATTTCCTGGCCTGGGCCGCCTCTGGCGGTACCATCCTGCTCTGCGGGACGGAGGCGCATATCTGCGTGCTGCAAACCGCTCTCGGCCTGACAGCACTGGGCCTGAAGGTGGCTGTGGTGGTGGATGCGGTTGGGTCGCGCCACCCATCCGACAAGGCCGTCGCCCTTGACCGGCTGCGCCATCACGGGGTGGAACTGGTGACGGCGGAGATGGTGGTGTTCGAATGGCTGGAACGCTATGACCGACCGGAATTCAAGGAATTGCTGCGGCTGGTGAAATGACGGGCCGGCGGATGCGACCGCCGGCCTTGCTTAAAAAACTCAGTGATGGCCGTGACCATGGCCATGACCATGATCGCCATCGCCTTCCGGTGCCTTGATGGCAGCGATGCAAATTGCAGCCAGCACGCTGGCGGCGATAAAAATACCGATGACGGCGAAGCTCATGATCAATGCATTCCTGAAAGGTGTGACTGGGGCAAAATTAGCCGTTGTGACCGCCGGGCGCAATGGTGGCCAAGCGCCCAGCGCTTGTAATTCCACAAGCGGCTGTTTAGGTTCGGTTCCGGGTTTCCGTGCCCGCTGTTTCACCCCAGCCGGATTGTCGCAACGAGATGAGCTACGGCCTTTACGACCATCATCGGCGGTATCGCCGCCGCTTCTGGGCCCGCCTGATCAAGCTGGGGCTGTGGCTGCTGCTGCTGGGCGGGGTGGCCGGCTTCTCCTATCTGGTGGGCGTTGAACAGTTGAAATCCCGCCAGGGCTCCATGCAGGAAGAACTGGCCACTGCCACCGCGGCCAAGGAAAAGGCCGAACGGCGCGCCGCGCAGTTGCAGCAGATCGCCCAATCGCTGGAAGTGAAGACCAAGGAACTGGAAATCCGCCTGCAACGGGAGGTACCCAGTGGCGAGTTGGCGCGCCTGTCGGAACTGCTGTCACGCAAGCTGGCGGAGGGGGTAAACCCCGAACGTATCGCCTTCCTGTTGGAGCAGGCGAGCAATCCGCGTTCCTGCGCCCGGTCGGAAACCAAACGTTTCGTGCTGCCCACCCCGATCTATCGGGGGGCGAACACCACGGTTTCCTTCGCCGATGGCAGCCTGACCCTGACGGGGGAGGGCGTGCCCGCCCGCAATGCCAGCGGCAGCCCGGAAGCCTGGTATGATCCGTCCAAACCGGTGACGCTGCGCATCAGCAATGGCGATGCCCCGGCGCAGCAAATTTCCGGTGTACTGCCGTTGCAGCATTCGCTGATCGCTGCGGACAAGGAAGTCAAGCTGACGGTCAGTGCCGGTGCCCGTTCCTTTGTGGAGGTAACCGGGGAAGTCTGCCGCTTCCCCTGAGAGGGGCAGAGTCAATTTCGTTTCAGATAATCATTCACCGCTCGCTCTATCTCATCGGGGCGGGCGGGAATCGGACCTGGGTCTGGTGATCGCAGGTGCAGGTTCAGCCCCATGTCATAACCACCGTAAAGGTCGGGATTGTTTCCTTCCAGCCGCAGCACCGGGCCGGTGGGTGATGGGCTGATCGCCAGTTGCCGGAACCGATAGTTGCGCAGGGCCGCCGCCACCAGTGCGGGGCTGTCGTTCGCCCCGACAGCCAGAAAGCGCGCGGGCTCCCGCCCCTGCCAGACGATCCATCCGGAACCCTGGGCCTGAATACCCCCAAGCGGTAAGGTTTGGCCGCCCAACGGCAAGGTGAGGCGACCGGCGACGGCCCCTTGTGCACTGACGGGGCTGAGCCCGAGGGCTGCCAGCACTTGACCCAGCGGCGTCGTCTGCAACCCCAGCACCAACGGTGGCAACCGACTTCCCAGGCTGAAACGGGTGGGGTCCGTCCGGAGCGGCAGGCCGGCCCAGTACAGTTCCGCCGGCCCGGCATCCAGATGCCCATCGCCCGGCAGTTCGAAGGTGACCGTACCGCCATCCAGGGTCAGACCCGCCGCCTGCAAACGGCCCAGCCAGACCGGTTGCGCCGGGGCCGCCAGGGGGGAAAGGCTGTCGAACCAGTAAATGCCGGACAGCCCCTTCACCCAACCGCCCGACCAGCCGAACCCCACCTGATCCAGCAGCAGACGCGCAGCGCCTGTGGCCCCGTCGCCATCCCTTCCCAGAGTCAGGCGCAGACCGATGCGTCCGGTGGGATCATCGAACCATTGGGCCAGCCAAGGCGACAGCATCGCCAGCGTCCTGCCCCCCTGCCCCAATGTCTGTGGCAGGATTTCCAGGGTGGATTGATAGCCTTGCCCGGCCCGCCATTCAGCCTCCCCGCGCAACAATGGCTGGCCAGCCAGATCCGTAGCCGTCAGCCGGGCCATCCAGCGACCATCCTCCGCCGGCTCCAGTTGCAGAAGCGGGCGCAGGGGTGCCAGCAATGGGGTGGCTCCCCCCAGATGCAGGCTTTCCGCAGCCAATAGCACAGGACCATCCTGGTCGGCGGGGGCTTTCAAGGTAAGGCCATGGGCGGCTACCCCCAGCGCCGGCAGGAAAAGCGATCCGCCGGTCGGGCTTTCCAGTTTCCAGCCCTGGGGCCCCTTCGTCAGGGTCAGCGGCAGTGTGGCGCGATTATCGCGCGGGCCATCCGCGATGCCGATCCCCTCCCCGCTCACCGTGCCTTCCAGCCGTTCGGCATTGCCGGCCAGTGACAGGGTGATGTGACCGGCACGCAGCAGGCCCTGGGCATCCGGCCCTGCCGGCAGGGCCAGCACGCCGTCAACGGCCAGCATGCCGTTCGCGCCGGAACGCATCGAAAGTTCCAGCCGCAGCGGCGACAGGCCCCCGAATGTCAGGTTTTCCATCTGCAACCGGCCTTCGCCCTGCGGCAGTCCAGCAGGGGGGAACCGTAGTTTCAGCCTGCCGGCGGCTGCGGGGCCCTGGCCCAGCGGTGTTGCCACCAACTCCAGCGCAGGCGGTTGATCAGGGAGCAGTTCCAGCCGGATATCCAAGGCCGCCAGCACCGCCGCACCGCTGGTCAGACGGGCTTGCCCGTGACCCTGCCAGCCACCGCCGCCGACCGGTGATAAGCCCCCCTCCCCCAAATGTACCGCAAGCGGCATCAGGGGATTATCTGGTAGGGCGAGTGAGAGATTACGCAGCTCTATCGGGGGGACCCGCCATCGTGTTTCAACCGACCGCCGCATCATCCCGTCCGGCCAGCCCGCCAGCGACAGGTCATGAACCATCAAGCCATCCAGCCGCCGCGACCACAGGCCCCCAAGGCTGTAGCTGGTCGTAAAGCGGGCACTGCAAGCGGGGGCGCAGCGCGTATCCAGCAGCAATGTGCCGCTGGCCTGGCCGGGGTTCAGATCGGTCAATGTCACTTGGGCGCCCGTCAACCCCTCCGCCCAGGCCGCTTCCGTCAAGGCGCGTTCCACCAGCCCCGGCAGCATCTGCCGGGCCGCCAGGAAGACGCTCAGGCCACCAACGGCCAGCCCCGCCAGTGCCCAAGGCAAATATCGCCGCACCATGCGCCCCATAACCGATAAACCTTCACACAATCATAGGCAAAAAACTGCCTGGACGGGTTTAACGCCAGGGGTTCCCATGCAAGGAACTGGCCGTTATCGTCAGGGCTGACAAGAATATCCATCGGGGAGAAAAGATGCCGCCGCTTCGCCGCCTGCTGCTGTCATTGCCGCTGGCGCTGGCCCTTGCGTGGCCGGCGGGAGCTGCCCCGGCCTATAAACCCAAGCCGGAAGACATCCTTTACCTGGATCTGGCCAGTGGCCGCGTCACCATCACCATGCGGCCCGACATGGCACCGCTGCATGTGGCGCGAATCCGCCAACTGGTGCGGCGCGGATTTTACGATGGGCTGGCCTTTCACCGCGTCATCACGGGTTTTCTGGCCCAGACCGGCGATCCGCGTGGCAATGGCAGCGGCGGCAGCGGACGCTATCTGATGCTGGAGGCATCCGACCTGCCGCATGAGCGCGGCACCGTGGCCATGGCACGCGGCCTGCACAAAAACAGCGCCGACAGCCAGTTCTTCATCCTGATGCGGCCCGAACCGCAGTTGGATGGCAAATACACCATCTGGGGCAAGGTCACCAAAGGCATGGAGTTGATTGACCGGCTGAAAGCCGGTGACGCCAAGAAGGATGGCCGCGTGACGGAACCCGATCGCATCATCCACGCGCGGCTGGCTGTGGATGCGGACGGGCAACCGGTCGCACAAGCCCCCCAGCCCCAGAAGAAATAGGCGGCGGCAACGCGCAAAGCGGCAGTTTTCATCCGTCGCGCATGCCGCTATTGTGCGCGCCGGCCCATAGAACGAACGTCGACCAAGGAACCGACACCATGGATTTGGAAAACACCCTCTATCTCGACCTGGCCGGCGGCCGTGTCACCATCCAGCTGCGTCCTGATCTGGCACCCAAGCATGTGGCCCGCATCAAGGAACTGGCCCGCGAAGGCTTCTACGATGGCCTGACCTTTCATCGCGTGATCGAAGGTTTCATGGCCCAGGGCGGTTGCCCGCGTGGCGATGGCACCAGCGGTTCGGGCCAGAACCTGCCGCAGGAATTCAGCCGGGAGCCGCATGTACGCGGCGTCTGCTCCATGGCGCGCGCCGCCAATCCGAACAGCGCCGACAGCCAGTTCTTCATCTGCTTCGCCGATGCCCGCTTCCTGGACGGCCAGTACACCGTCTGGGGCAAGGTGACGGACGGGATCGAACATGTGGACGCCATCAAGCGTGGCCAGGGACGCAATGGCGAAGTGAAGGATCCCGACCAGATCATCAAGCTGCAGGTCGCCGCAGACGCTGAAGCTGCCTGATCGGCCATCCTTACAGATGCGCAGCTGAACCGCCGCCGGATCACTCCGGCGGCGGTTTGCTTTTATGGCCTGGCGACGGAACCGCCAACGATTTCCCGCATGCGACCCGAGGGACCACCCAAGAACAGGGACCACCCAAGAACAATGGGCCGGAGCATTCATGCCCGGCCCATGTTGCAAAAACCCTAATAAACTGAAGTCTCGAACCGCGGCGGATTTGCCGATCAGCGCGCTTCACCACTGACAACCGCCGGCGCAGGTGCGGGCGTCAGGGCAGTGAGGGCGATGACGGCGCGATACATCACCAGTGTCATGCCGAGGCTCACTATGAAACCGGCAGCCCCGCCGACCAACATACCCAGCAGATTAGGAACCGCCACCATCATCCAGTAAACAAAGGCGGTGCGCATAGGAGACACCAGCCAGCGCAACAGATAATGGTGCAGGTGCTCACGATCTGGAGAGAACGGCGCCCGACCGGAGCGAATGCGGGAGACGATCAGACGCAGACAATCCAACACCGGCAGCAGGAACAGCCCCATCAACTGCATGTTGGTCAAGCTGCTGTCCGGCTGGGCCGTGATTGCCAGACCGAGCAAGCCGATGACAGCAGAAATACCATAAGCGCCGCTGTCACCCAGGAAGATACGGCTGCGCATGTTGAAAAACAGGAATACCGCGCCGCCGAAAAACAGCAGAAGGGACAGCCACGCCAGGACACCGGATGCCGTGAAGAAAAAGAAAAGGGCCCAGATCATGGCAGCGCCGCTGGCAACGCCATTGGCCCCATCGCTCATGTTGAAAGCATACTGGAACCCGACCAGACTGACGATGGTCAGCATGGCGCCCACAACAGGGGCCATGGTCACCAGCGAACCATCACCGAAATCCAGTGTCTCGATCGCCAGATGCGGCGATAAGATCACCGCCAGCGAAAACATGACGAGCGACACCGAGAGGCGGATGGCAGGGGGAAGGTGCGCCCGGTCATCCATCATTCCCATGATGAACAGCACCGTGGCCGTCGGCACGATCACCCAATGCGACCATTCACCAGCCATGACGGAAAGAACAATGCCGATTAAAGCGGCAGGCAGCAGGATGGCGAGGCCGCCAATCAGCGGAACGGCACCCCTATGCAGTTTGCGGAACGCGTCAGGCTTGTCGATCACACCGAGCAAGGTACCGACACGGGTGGCCGTCAGGCAGATCAGGGCAGACAGGGCGATCTGCAGGACAACAGCTATCGCATAATTCAATTTTCCCACCTTTTGCGCGGGTTTGCGAATTAGTTCCCCTCGACCATAGAAAATCATCGTCATTTAGTGTCCGAAAGACACAAACGACGCCGACCCCCAGACTTGGAGAACGACTTTACCGTTCATCCGCGGTCCGCCCCTTCGTTCCGCAGTGCCGAAGCAGAGTTGCTTTACCACAAGCTGCTGCATCTGGTGAAGACATTAGCTCAAGGTGCATCTGCGTTAAAAGCAGAGTTTGAAGAATACAACTTCATGGGCACGCGATTGCCCGGTTGGTGCAAATTCACCACCCCATCCGGGGCAGGGTCTATGTCCTTTTGGCAGGAGAAAGCTCATTTTCTGCGCCACCTCATGACTTTCGACTTAAGACCACCATCCGTAGAATGCACAAGCAGCCATGTATCGCCTTGGGGGCGGATACGCAACCAATGCAATGCATCATTTCGATATATGAATATGTGATTTCAACATTGCCGCACCGCAGCAGCGGCAGGCGAATCATACCAACCTCCCTTGATCGTGATCGATCAAGGGAGGTTTCGTGTTCCCTCAGGTGCCGGGCGCTGCCGCCGGCAGCTTGGCTTACGCGCCCACGGGGGCGCGGGCCGGCAGTCGCCGGCATCATATCCGCCTAAATATCAACCTTGAGTCGGATTCATATTATACCAACCGGCCTAAAGGTTAACCTTTAGGCCGGTTGGAGGCCGGCGACTACCGGCCCGCCGCCCGTGTCGCGCGAGCCAAGCCCGCGAATGCGGACACCCGGCGCTGAAGGAATATGAAATCTGCCTTGATCGGTCACGATCAAGGCAGATTGATATTAATGAGCTGAAGCGACTTTCGAATAAACAAAAGCCGCTTCAGCGCAAGCAGGACCAACCGAATTTAATGTGTCGTCTGGATACCATCCAGAAAGATCCGAACAGCAGCCTCCACATCACCGAGCACCTCCTCACGGGTAGGAGGTTCCGGCATCTCGGCAGCGAGGCGGAACATCGCATCGCCCCACGCCATGCTGAAAAAAATCCGCGCATATCGTTCCGGATCCGGAATGCGATAGACGCCGCCGCGCGATATCTCTGCCAGATAGGAGGCCAGCACGCGGTTACCTTCCACAAAGCCCTGCTCATGGAACACCCGCGTCAGGTGTGGAAACTTCCGTCCCTCCGTCATCATCACCCGGGTCAGGGCCAGATTGGCGGGGGACAGCAACACGTCCACCGACCGCACCGCCATCTCCCGCAGCACCTCATCCGGCGGGCGCGACCACACGGCATCAGCCGCCAAGGGCGCCAGCACAGCCTGACAGCATTCCAGTAGCATGGCCTCCAGCAAACCGTCCTTGTTGCCGAAGAGCTGATAAATGGTCGCGCGCGAGCCCCCCGACAGGGTCAGGATTTCGCTGAGACTCGCCTTCTCATAGCCCTTTTCCAGGAAGACGACACTGGCAGCATCCAGAATGGCGCGTCGGCGCACCTCCCCACGGCTGGGACGACGCCCAACCGTGGGCCCAGTCGTGGAAATGCCGGGCTTTGACTGGCTCACGGTGCGGCGTCAGCCGTTGCTGTCCCACCGGCAAGCGTGCCGCCGCCCAGCGCCTTGTAAAGCGTCACCAGGTTGGACAGTCGCTGCAGCCTGACAGAGATCAGGTTCTGTTGGGCGGTGTAGAGCGAGCGCTGGCTGTCCAGCAGGGTCAGGTAATCATCCACCCCGCGCTCGTACCGGGCACGGGAAAGATCGAAACTGCTCTGCGTTGCCGCCACAAGCGATTCCTGCGCCTGCTGCTGGTCGGTCAGGGTTCCGCGTGCCGACAAGCCGTTGGCCACCTCCTGGAAGGCCGTGCGGACAGTTTGCCGGTACTGGGCCACGGCGATATCCCGGTTGGCCTTGGCTACCCCCAGGTTCGCCTCATTGGCACCGAAGTCGAAAATCGGCAACGTGGCAGCCGGCGCCACACTCCAGGCTTTCGATCCGCTTCCGAAAAGACCTGACAAACTGCCCGAAACCGTACCGATGGAGGAGGTCAGCGAAATGCTGGGAAAGAAGGCCGCCCGTGCCGCGCCGATATTGGCATTGGCCGAGCGCAAGGTATATTCCGCCTGCAAAACGTCCGGTCGGTTGATCAGCAGATCAGATGGCAGGCCGCCCGGCAGGTCGGGCAGCATGTAGGTACCGTCTTCGGGGACCAGGGTGGCCTCACCCGCATCCACCGGACCGCCGACCAACAAGACCAAGGCATTGGTGTCCTGGTCTACCTGCCGGCGATAGAGCGCCAGATTGGCGCGGGCAGTTTCCAGCGTCGTTTGCGCCTGGCTCAGTTCCAGCTGGGTGCGCACGCCCCGATCAAAGCCGATCTTGATCAGGTCATAGCTTTCCTGCTGCGCCTTCAGCGTGTCTTCCGTCAGCTTCAGCAGCGCCTTGTCGGACAAGAGCGTCAGCCAGGCATTGGCCACCTCGGCCACCAGCGACAGCTGGGTCGATCGCTGCGCCTGTTCGGTGGCCAGGAAAGATTGCAAGGCCGCATCGGACAGGTTGCGCACCCGCCCGAAGAAATCCAGCTCATATGAGGTGACGCCCAGATTGATCTGGTACTGCTCCGTCACCATCGAGCGGCCGGTGCTGGAACTGGCCGCCGCCACACCCTGACGGGTGGCAGAGGCACCAGCATCCAGCTTCGGGAAAAGATCAGCGCGATCAACGCGGTACTGGGCACGCGCCAGTTCCACATTGGCCACCGCCTCTTCCAGATTGGCATTGTTGGCCAGCGCCCGCTCGATCAGGCCCTTCAGGGCCGGATCGCGGAAGAATTCCTGCCAGGCGATGGAAACCGCCTTCTGATCGGCGGCCATCACCGGGCCGGCAGATGCCGGCCAGGCGCTGGCGATGCCGGTTTCCGGTCGAACGGTTTCCGGGGCCAGGTTGCACCCAGCCAACCAAAGGGTCAAAGGCAGGGCAAGGGCGAGTTTGGCATGGGTTCTCATTGGATCAGCCCTCCCGGACGGCGGGGTTTTCCTGCCGCTTCGACCGGTTCAAACGAAGGACCAGCTTCTCCACCACAACGAAGAAGATGGGCACGAAGAAGATGGCCAGCACAGTGGCGGAGATCATGCCGCCAACCACACCGATACCGATGGCGTTCTGGCTGCCCGAACCGGCCCCCGAGGCGATCGCCAGCGGGGTCACACCCAGTACGAAGGCCAGCGAGGTCATCAGGATCGGGCGCAGGCGCTGGCGTGCGGCTTCCAACGTGGCGGGGATCAGGTCCATCCCCTTCTCGTAATATTCCTTGGCGAATTCCACGATCAGGATCGCGTTCTTTGCCGACAGGCCGATGGTGGTCAACAGGCCGACCTGGAAATAAATGTCGTTGGGCAGACCGGTCAGGGTAGCGGCAACCACCGCACCCAGCACACCCAGCGGCACCACCAGCAGCACCGACACCGGGATGGCCCAGCTTTCGTAAAGCGCGGCCAGGCAAAGGAATACGACCAGCAGCGAGATGGCATAGAGGGCAGGTGCCTGGGAACCGGAGAGGCGCTCTTCGTACGACAGGCCCGTCCACGCCAGTCCAACACCTTCCGGAAGCTTGGCAACGATTTCCTCAATCGCGGCCATGGCGGCACCGGAAGAGTAACCGGGCGCTGGTTCGCCTTGGATATTCATGGACGAGTTACCCTGGAAACGTTCCAGACGCACCGGACCATACAACCATTCAGCGGTCGCAAAGGCGGAGAACGGTACCATCTCACCCGCTGAATTGCGGACCTGCAACAGGTTGATATCTTTGGGCAGCATACGGTACTGCGCCTCAGCCTGCAGGTAGACGCGCTTGACGCGGCCACGATCCACAAAATCATCAATGTAAGAGGAACCCCACATGGTGGTCAGCGTGCTGTTGACATCCGCCAAGTTCAGCCCGAGAGCGGCAGCCTTCTCCTTGTCGATATCAATCTTCAACTGGGCGGCATCCTCCATGCCATTGGGGCGGACATTGGCCAGCGTCGGGTTCTGGGCGGCCATACCCAGGAACATGTTGCGGGCTTGCAGCAGTTTTTCGTGGCCGATACCACCTTTGTCGATCAGCTGCAGGTCAAAACCCGTTGCATTGCCCAGTTCCATCACCGCAGGCGGGGTGAAGGTAAAGGCCATGGCATCCTTGATACCCATCATCAAGGCCCCCATGGCGCGCCCCGCAATGGCCTGGGCCTTGCCTTCCCCGCTTCCACGCACCTCCCAATCCTTCAGGTTCACGAAAACCATGGCCATGTTCTGACCCTGGCCCGAGAAGGAGAAGCCTGAGATGGAGAAGACAGCATTCACATACTGCTTTTCGGCACCCAGCAGATAATCCTCAACTTTTTTCACCGCTTCCAGCGTGCGTTCCTGCGTAGCCCCGGACGGGGTCATGACCTGGGCGAACATAACGCCCTGATCCTCTTCGGGCAGGAAGGAACTGGGCAGGCGGGCGAACAGAAAAGCCATGCCGCCAAAGATCAGGGCGAACAGCAGCAGGTAGCGGGCCGGCCTTTTTACCAGACGGTCGGTAACGGAAATGTAGCGCTTGTTGCTGCGATCAAAGGTGCGGTTGAACCAGCCGAAGAAACCCTTGCGCTCGTGATGGTCCGCACTTTTCAAGATGGTGGCGCAGAGCGCCGGCGTCAGCACGATGGCCACCAGCACCGACAACGCCATGGCAGAGACGATGGTGATGGAGAACTGGCGATAAATCACACCGGTGGAACCGGGGAAGAAGGCCATCGGCACGAAAACCGCCGACAGCACCATGGCGATGCCCACCAGGGCACCGGTAATCTGCCCCATGGATTTGCGGGTGGCCTCACGGGGGGAAAGCCCTTCCTCCGCCATCACGCGCTCGACATTTTCCACCACAACAATGGCATCATCCACCAGCAGGCCGATGGCCAGCACCACACCGAACATGGTCAGCGTGTTGATGGAGAAACCAAAGGCCGCCAGAATACCGAAGGTGCCCAGCAGCACCACAGGAACAGCGATGGTGGGAATGATGGTGGCGCGGAAACTCTGCAAGAACAGATACATCACCAGGAAAACGAGCACCACGGCTTCGCCAAGGGTCTTCACCACCTCATGGATGGAAAGCTCGACGAAAGGCGTCGTCTCAAACGGATAGGCGACTTCCACGCCTGCAGGGAAGGACGGACGCAGATCCTCGATCGCCGCCTTCACCGCCTCCGTTGTATCCAGCGCATTGGCCCCCGTTGCCAGATTGACAGCAAGACCACCTGCCGGCATGCGGTTATATCGCGACACGATATCCGATGTTTCAGCCCCCAACTCCACCTTGGCGACGTCACGCAGGCGGACGGTGGAACCATCAGTGTTGGTCCGCACCAATACGGTGCCGAATTCCTCGGGGGTCTGCAGACGGGTTTGCGCCGTAATGGTCGCATTCAGCTGCTGGCCCTTAACCGAGGGGGTACCACCGATCTGGCCGGCGGAAACCTGAGCATTCTGCGCCGTAATCGCCGATGTCACCTCGTCCACGGTCACGCCGTAACTGGCCATCTTGTTGGGGTCCAGCCAGATGCGCATGGCATAGGAGGAGCCGAAAACCTGGAGGTTGCCGACGCCATTGACACGGCTGATCGGATCTTGAACGCGCGAGGCAACGAAGTCGCTGATATCGGCATCGCTCAGGCGGCCATCACTGGAATAGAACGCAGCGACCATCAGGAAGCTGGCCGAGGACTTGGCAACCACCACGCCACGCTGCTGCACTTCCGACGGCAGACTGGCCAGGACAGGCTGGACCTTGTTCTGCGTCTGCACCTGGGCAATGTCGGCATTGGTGCCGGCATTGAAGGTAAGCTTGATGGAAACAGAACCAGAGCTGTCGCTGGTGGAGGAGATATAGCGCAGGTTATCGATGCCCTTCAGGCTCTGTTCGATAACCTGGGTCACCGTGCGTTCCAGCGTTTCCGCCGAAGCCCCCGGATATGAAGTGGTGACATCGATGGTGATCGGCGCGATGGCCGGATATTGTTCGATCGGCAGACGCATGATGGAAAGCGCGCCGGCCAACATGATGATGATGGCGATCACCCAGGCGAAGACCGGGCGGTCGATAAAGAATTTTGCCATGGTCCGGTGCTCCGATCAGTGGGCCTGGCCCTGGGGCGGGGCACCGGCAGCAGGGGCGGTTGACTTCTGGCCCGCCGGGACAGGCTTTACCTCGGCACCGGGCGCGGTCTTCAGCACCCCTTCGGTAATGATCCGCTCGTTGGCGGCCAAACCCTTGGTCACCAGCCACTGGTCACCAATGGCCTGACGGGCTTCCACAGGGCGCATCTGCACCTTGTTGTCGGCACCGACAACCATGGCAACGGCAACACCGCCCGTACCACGCTGAATCCCGACCTGGGGGGCCAGGATGGCGTTGGCCATCACACCCTGTTCCACCCGCGCCCGCACGAACATGCCGGGCAGCAGTTCCTGGCGGGGGTTGGAGAAGGTGGCGCGCAGCGTCACCATGCCCGTCGTCTCATCCACGGTGACTTCGGAGAAATCCAGCGTTCCCGTCTCGGCATACTCACTGCCGTCAGTCATCAGCAAGGTGACACGCAGCTTGCCGCCTTCCGGCATGGCGAGCTGGCCGCTGGCGATTTGGCGCCGGATAGCGGAAATTTCATCCGCCGACTGAGTGAGATCGACATAGACCTTGGACAGGTCGGTGATGCTGGTCAGCATATCCGACTGGCCGGCAGTGACCAGGGCACCTTCGGTGAAACGCGACCGACCGATACGACCGGAAATCGGAGCATTCACCTCCGTATAACCGAGATTGATGCGAGCCGTGTCCAGTGCAGCCCTGGATGAAGCGACCGCCGCTTCCTGCTGGCCCAGCGTGGCAACCACGTCATCATAATCCTGTTGGCTGACACCACGCACACGCACCAGTTCGCGGTATCGCTCTGCCTTGGCGCGGGTCGCCACCACCTGGGCCTGCGCACTTTTCAGGTTGGCGTCCGCCTCGGCCAGGGCCGCCTTGTAGGTGGCCGGATCGATCTGATAGAGAGGCTGGCCTGCCTGAACGTCACTGCCTTCTTCAAACAGGCGCTTCTTGATGATGCCACCGACCTGCGGTCGCACCTCTGATACCTGAAATGCCGTGATGCGCCCCGTCAATTCAGCGGTCAGGGTGAAGGGCTTGGACGCAAGGGTGACCACCCCCACCTCTGCCGGCCCCATCGGGCCCATGGCATGCTGTTCCTTGCCGCAGGCGGTCAGTAACAGCAGGACACCGCCAAGTACGAGCGGCCCTTTCAGTCGGGAGATGGTGGGCATGGTGCTGTGGTCCCTAGTGATCATGGTGTCCGCGCCGGATGCGCGGTTATTAAATTACATCCGATTTCGGATGCGTCATGTATCCGGCAGTACAGATAGATTTTTTCCGCCACCGGCCATATGACATTGGCAGGAGGGTAAGCGGAAAGATACTGTACTGATGGGTACATTTCCGTCACGAAACTTATCCGCTCAAATGCAAACAGCCTCTGTGACACGTGTCACAGAGGCTGTCGAATTTTGTCGCACTGCAAAATATAACAAAAAATCAGGGGCCTACCCCCCCCAGGCGGTAAGGATGACCCCTTGTCAGAAGCCCCCGTCGATACGGTAGACATCTGGGGCGCCGGGCTTCTCAACATATGAAAGTCGCAGATTCGCCCCCTTTACGACCGGGGGTGTATCGGGCTTATTCGCCTGTTCGGTAATCAATCCCAGGATCAATTCCGTCAACCGACCCTGGTTATCCTTGCCCTGGAACACCAGCACATTGTCGCCATCCAAAGGATGGTTAAGCACCAGCGTGTCCTTTTTGTACCCCTGATCGGTAAGGAAATTACGCAATGCATTGGCGGCGGAGACGATATTCTCCGACTTGGTATCCGAGCCGGCTTCCTTGCCCCAGATCACATTCACCCGGAACAGTCTCTTGGATTTATAGCCCATGATATAGGCAACAACCCCGACCCCGCTGTCGGGCAGCAGATCCTTGACCTTGATCAGCAGTGCCGTGGTGCGCTCAGAAGGGTCTTCCACCTTCTGCACTGCATCGCCCGTCAGGTTGAAATCCTTGGCGATAGCCTTGCGCAGTTCATCCTCCGTCATGCCGAAGCGGGCATTACGGAACCCCTCCACCTTGGCCTGCTTGGCCTGCGGTGCCGTTTGGGACGGGCTGGTCTGCGCCAACGCCATGGCCGGCGTGCAGGCTAAAACCATTCCCAGCAGCAGCGAACCAGCAAAACGCACAGACATGTCACCCTCTTGGCAGAACCCGCAATGGGGTTCTGTTCTATCGCCAGATCGATCGGCTGACGATATTTTTCCGCATCCTTACCGTTTGGGGGCAGGCGCCGGCACCCCTCCAGCACCTGCCAACCCGATCAATGGAACAACACTGACGCCTTCTGGAAGGTGACCCAGACACCCCAGAGGATGGGAATACCAACCGCCAGCCAGGCCAGGGCGGCCCCGCCATCCAGCCCGCCCTTGCCGATGCCGAATGAACCGGTTACCTGCTGAGCAGAAGCGGCGCGGGCAGACGCCTGCAGCGCCGCCACCTCGCTATCCGGCATGAACCATTTTTCCGCCAGCGGCCGCACAGCCAGATTGGCCAGCAAGCCCAGCACCAGCATCCCGGCCAGGATATACATGGTGAAGTCATAGACTTGATCGCGCGGCACCCCGGCATCGATCTGGGCTTCGCGGATGAAGGTAACGACAAACGGGCCAATGATGCCGGCGGTGGCCCAGGCGGTCAGCAACCGTCCATGGATGGCACCCACGAACTGGGTGCCGAAAATATCCGCCAGATATGCTGGAATGGTGGCAAAACCGCCGCCATACATGGACAGGATGACGCAGAAGAAGGCCACGAACAGCGCCACGGAGCCGGCATGCGCCGCCCAGGGGGCCAGAGCATAGAGCGCGATACCCAGAGCGAAGAAGGTGAAATATGTGGCTTTGCGACCGATCTTGTCGGAGAGCGAGGCCCAGAAGAAGCGCCCGCCGATATTGAACAGCGACAACAGGCCGGTGAAACCGGCGGCAATCGCCGCCACCGCCTTGCGCTGCCCCTCATCCAGGGCGTTGAACCCGACATCGGGCGCACCGATCAGGGAGCCGGCGAAGATTTCCTGCAGCATGGGCGAGGCCATGCCGATCACGCCGATACCGGCAGAAACGTTCAGGCAGAGCACAGCCCAGATCAGCCAGAACTGCTTGGTTTTATGGGCATCGCGCAGATGCACATGGCCATGGGTGATCATAACCTTACCGTTTGGGGGCGGGGCGGCCCAGCCATCCGGGCGCCAGCCGGCCGGCGGAATGCGGTAACCAAAGGCCCCGGCCACCATGAAAACGAAATAGCCGGCGGCCATCACCAGGAAGGTTTCCCACACGCCCACGCTGGTGGGGCTGCGGAACATATTCATCAGAATGTCGGCCAGCGGTGCGCCGATCATCGCCCCACCGCCAAAGCCCATGATGGCCATGCCGGTGGCCATGCCGCGCCGGTCGGGGAACCATTTCACCAGGGTGGAGACAGGCGAAATATAACCCAGCCCCAGCCCGATCCCGCCAATGACGCCCGACCCCAGCCACATCAGCCAGAGTTGATGGGTCATGATGCCGAAAGCGGCGATCACCATGCCGCCGCACCAGCAGAGGGCGGAGACAAAGGCCGCCTTGCGGGGCCCGACCTTTTCCAGCCAGCCGCCCCACACAGCCGCCGAACAGCCCAGGAAGACGAAGAACAAAGTATACATGATCGACAGATCGGCCACCCGCCAGTCGCAGCTGGTGGTGAACAGGGCCGTGAAGACGTTCAGGTCGGTACAGGCAACCGGGGCCGTGACCCCCAGCGCCCGGCTCAGCGGCAGCCAGAAGACGCTGAACCCATAGGCCATGCCGATGCACAGATGCACGGCCAGGGCCGCCGGTGGTACCAGCCAGCGGTTGAAACCGGGCTGGGCGATGATGCGCTGCTTGTCCAGCAGGCCCACGCCATCAGAATCTAAGGGGGGATTGGCAGCACTCATCGTTTCACGCCTCCTGTTCCAGTTTCCTGCCTGTTCAGTCACTTGCGGCCGGCGCTTATAACGCACCGTGCCGGGGGCGCGAGGTGCCAAAACCTCACGCCTGCATGCGCAGACTTTCCAATGCCTGGCGCACCAGCGGGTCCAGCCCCTGCCCGCCCGCATCCAGATGCGCCAGGATCGTCTGGCGCATCCGGGGATCCCAGAAGCTGCGAATATGGTCGGCAATGCCGGCAGCGGCCTTGTCGCCCGGTTGGGTAGCGAAGAACTTGCCGATCTGGTTGGCCATGCTGACCAGCTTGTCAGGCGACATCGGCCTTTGCCTTTCCGTCGATACGATGGGGGTGGGTGAACAGTTCAAACTCCGGGCCGCGCACGATGGCGGCCAGGGTAATACCGGCCTGTTCCGCCAGCCGCACAGCCAGCGCGGTGGGGGCGGAAATGGCGGCGATGACAGGGGCGCCGATGCTGGCTGCCTTCTGCACCATTTCCACCGATACGCGGCTGGTCAGCAGCAGAATGCCGGCAGCCGGAGAGATACCGCCGCGTGCCAGGGCACCGGCCAGCTTGTCCAGCGCATTGTGCCGCCCGACATCCTCCCGCACCGCGACGATGCCGGTATTGGCGGTCCAGAAAGCGGCGGCATGGACGGCGCGGGTCTGCTGGTTCAACGGCTGCTGTGCGGCCAGTTGCGCCATCGCAAACGTCACCTGGGTTGGCGTAAACCGGGGTTCCGCCGCCACCTTGGGCAAGGCACGGTTGGCTTCCGCCAGGCTCTCAATCCCGCACAGGCCGCAGCCGACCGGCCCGGCCAGCCGACGGCGACGTTTTTCCGCCCGTGCCGCCGCCGCCGGCTCCAGCCACAGGCGCAGGTTCACGCCATCCGGGACCGGCACCACTTCCAATTCCCGGATGGCGGACGGCTGGTCGATAATACCCTCGGTCAGGCTGAAGCCGACCGCAAAATCCGCCAGGTCTGCCGGGGTCGCCATCATCACCGCATGGGCGGCACCGTCATAGCTGAAGGCAACCGGGGTTTCCTCCGCCAGATGGCGTTGATGCGGCTGCATTTCCCCCGCCCGCCAAGCCTGACCGGGGACCATCCTTACGGCTTGGGGGGCAGGTTGATCACTCATTCCGCCGCACTCGCGTGGCCGGAAATGCGGCGCGACAGGTCGGCATGGGCCTGATAGCGCTCCTGCCAGTCGGATGGGCCGTTGCTGGGGGTGATCTGCACCGCCGTCACCTTATATTCCGGGCAATTGGTCGCCCAATCGGAATGGTCGGTGGTGACGACATTAGCCTGGGTCATCGGGTGGTGGAAGGTGGTGTAGACCACGCCCGGCGCCACCCGATCGGTGATTAACGCGCGCAGCGTCGTCTCCCCGGCCCGGCTTTGCAGCCGCACCCAATCACCCTCGCGCACGCCGCGCTGTTCGGCATCATGCGGGTGGATTTCCAGCCGATCTTCCTGATGCCACACCGTATTTGCGGTGCGCCTTGTCTGCGCGCCGACATTATATTGCGACAGGATGCGACCGGTGGTGAGCAGCAGGGGGAAGCGCGGGCCCGTCTTCTCATCCGTCGGGATATATTCGGTGATGACGAACTTGCCCTTGCCACGGGCAAAGCCACCAATATGCATCACCGGCGTGCCTTCCGGGGCCTTGTCATTGCAGGGCCATTGCACCGACCCCAATTCCTCCAGCTTGGCATAGGACACGCCCTTGAAGCTGGGGGTGACGGCGGCGATCTCGTCCATGATCTCCGCCGGGTGCTTGTAATTCATCGGGAAGCCCATGGCGTTGGCAATCGCCACGGTGATTTCCCAATCCGCCAGCCCCGGACCACCGGCGCCATTGCGCGGCGGCATCACCTTGCGCACGCGGTTGATGCGGCGTTCGGCGTTGGTGAAGGTGCCATCCTTTTCCAGAAACGTGCTGCCGGGCAGGAAGACATGGGCGTAATTCGCCGTCTCGTTCAGGAACAGATCCTGCACCACCACACATTCCATCGCCGACAGGCCGGCGGCGACATGGGTGGTGTTGGGATCGGACTGGACGATATCCTCCCCCTGCACATACAGCCCCTTGAAGCTGCCATCGACGGCGGCATCCAGCATGTTGGGGATGCGCAGGCCCGGTTCATTGTCCAGGCTCACGCCCCAGAGCCCTTCGAACATCTCCCGCGTCGCATCGTCGGAGACATGGCGATATCCCGACATTTCATGCGGGAAGGAGCCCATGTCGCAGGCGCCCTGCACATTATTCTGCCCGCGCAGCGGGTTCACGCCCACCCCTTCCCGGCCCAGATTGCCGGTGACCATGGCCAGATTGGCAATCGCCATCACGGTGGTGGAACCCTGGCTGTGCTCGGTGACGCCCAAGCCATAATAAATGGCGCCATTACCGCCGGTGGCGTAGAGCCGGGCGGCACCGCGCAGATGCTCCGCCGGCACACCGGTATAGGCTTCCATCGCTTCCGGGCTGTGGCGCGGGTCAGAGACGAAATCCGCCCAGTCGGTGAATTCGTCCCAATCACAGCGTTCGCGCACGAATGTCTCGTTCGCCAGCCCTTCGGTGACGATCACATGAGCGATGGAGGTCAGAACGGCCACATTGGTGCCAGGGCGCAGCGGCAGATGGAAGGAGGCTTCCACATGCGGCTGGCGCACCAGATCAATCCGGCGCGGATCAATGACGATCAGCTTGGCCCCCTGGCGCAACCGCTTCTTCAGGCGGGAGCCGAAGACGGGATGCCCATCGGTGGGGTTGGCCCCGATCACCACCACCACATCGGCCTTTTCAACAGAGTCGAAATCCTGCGTCCCGGCGGAGGTGCCGAACGCCGTCTTCAACCCATAACCGGTGGGGGAATGGCAGACGCGGGCGCAGGTATCGACATTATTATTGCCGAAGCCACCCCGGATCAGCTTCTGCACCAGATAGGTTTCTTCATTGGTGCAACGGGACGAGGTGATGCCACCAATGGCATTGCGGCCATATTGGCCCTGCAGGCGCTTGAACTCCGAGGCGACATGGGCAATCGCCTGATCCCAGGTCACTTCCTGCCAGGGATCGGTGATCTTGGCCCGCAGCATCGGCTTCAGGATGCGTTCCTTATGCGTGGCATAGCCCCAGGCGAAGCGGCCCTTGACGCAGGAATGGCCGCGGTTGGCCTTGCCATCCTTATAGGGCACCATGCGCACCAGTTCAGTCCCACGCATTTCCGCCTTGAAGGAACAGCCGACGCCGCAATAGGCGCAGGTGGTGACGACGGAATGTTCGGGTTGGCCGATCTCGATCACCGATTTTTCGATCAACGTCGCCGTGGGGCAGGCCTGCACGCAGGCCCCACAGGACACGCAATCCGATGACAGGAAATCTTCTCCCGCCCCGGCATTCACCTTCGACGCAAAACCCCGGTCGGCGATGGAGAGCGCAAAGGTGCCCTGTACCTCCTCACACGCCCGCACGCAGCGGGCACAGACGATGCATTTGCTGGGATCGAAGGTGAAGTAAGGGTTGCTGGTGTCCTTTTCCTGGCCCAGATGGGTTTCAACCTCATTGCCATAGCGCACCTCGCGCAGACCCACGGCACCGGCCATATCCTGCAGCTCACAATCGCCATTGGCGGCACAGGTCAGGCAATCCAGCGGATGGTCGGAGATGTAAAGCTCCATCACGCCCCGCCGCAGCTTAGCCAGCTTGGGCGTCTGCGTCGCCACCTTCATGCCGGGCGTCACCGGCGTGGTGCAGGAGGCGGGCGTGCCGTTGCGCCCCTCAATCTCCACCAGACAAAGCCGGCAGGAACCATAGGCATCCAGCATGTCGGTGGCACAGAGTTTCGGCACCTGGATGCCGGCATCCATGGCCGCCCGCATGACGGATGTGCCTTCCGGCACGCTGATCTCCACCCCGTCAATGGTCAGGCTGACCATGCTCTCCGACTTGGACCTGGGCGTGCCATAGTCAATCTCGTGGATCAAGGTCATGGGTTCCTCCGGGGGTGGGGGCAGGCGTGGGAAGATGCGATTGAAGCTTTTTCAACCGTCATTCCCGCGAAGGCGGGAATCCAAAATCCGGCATCATTGTATGGATTCCCGCCTTCGCGGGAATGACGGTCGGAGAGAGCGTTGGGGTTGAGCATCACCGCCCCCTACTCCGCCGCCGCCGCGTGACGGCGCCGGAAATCCTCCGGGTAATGGCGTACCGCGCTCAAGACCGGATAGGGGGTGAAGCCGCCCAGCGCGCAGAGCGAGCCAAACTTCATCGTGGCGCAGAGATCTTCCAGCAGGACCAGATTGGCATCGACATCGCGGCCTTCCATGATCTTTTCCACCACCTCCGCGCCACGGGTGGAACCGATGCGGCAGGGGGTGCATTTGCCGCAGGATTCGATGGCGCAGAATTCCATGGCAAAGCGCGCCTGAACCGCCATGTCCACGCTGTCATCAAACACCACCACCCCGCCATGGCCGATCAGGCCATCGCGCTGGGCAAACGCCTCATAATCATAAGGCGTGTCGAACAGCATGGGCGGGAAATAGGCGCCCAGCGGGCCGCCGCACTGCACCGCCTTCACCGGGCGGCCGGTGGCGGTGCCATCGCCGATGCCTTCGACGATCTCGCCCAGCGTCACGCCGAACGCCGTTTCATACAGCCCGCCATGGCGGACATTGCCGGCGATCTGGATCGGCATGGTGCCGCGTGACCTTCCCATGCCGAAATCGGCATAATAGGCGGCCCCTTCGGCCAGGATCACCGGCACGGTGGCGAGCGAGACCAGGTTATTGATCACGGTCGGCTGGCCGAACAGGCCCTTATGCGCGGGCAGCGGCGGCTTGGCCCGCACCTGCCCGCGCTTGCCCTCCAGGCTTTCCAGCAGGGCCGTTTCCTCCCCGCAGACATAGGCCCCGGCACCGACCCGCAATTCCAGATCAAACGTCACCCCGCTGCCCAGAATATCCGCCCCCAGCCGCCCGGTACGGTAGGCTTCGGCAATGGCGGCGCGCATGGTGCGGTTGGCGTGGGGATATTCGGAGCGGGAATAGATGTAACCCTTGGTCGCGCCCACCGCGATGCCGGCAATGCTCATGCCTTCGATCAGGCAGAACGGGTCGCCCTCCATGATCATCCGGTCAGCGAAGGTGCCGCTATCGCCCTCATCGGCGTTGCAGACGATATATTTCTGCGCCGCCTTGGTATCGGCCACTGTCTTCCACTTCACGCCGGTGGGAAAGCCGGCACCACCGCGACCGCGCAGGCCGGATTTGGTAACGGAATCCACAATCGCCACCGGTCCGATGGACAGCGCGTGATGCAGCCCCTTGTAACCGCCCGTCGCCTCGTAATCGGCCAGGGACAGCGGATCGACAATGCCGCAGCGGGCAAAGGTCAGCCGCGTCTGGCCCTTCAGCCAGGGGTGATCCTCCATCCGGCCCAGTCGCAGCGGATGGGCGCCCCCCAACAGGAAACCGGCATTGAACAGGCCCGGCACATCATGCGGATTGACCGGGCCATAGGCGATGCGACCGACGGGTGTTTCCACCTCCACCAGCGTTTCCAGCCAGAACAGCCCGCGTGACCCGGTGCGGGTGATGCTGATCGCGGTGCCAGCGGCGGCGGCATGGCTGGTGATGGCCTTTAACACCCGTTCCGCACCGACGGCGAGCGCTGCCACGTCCTGCGGGATGAACAGCCGAATGGGATTTGTGGGGGCGATATTCATGCGCGTCGCGCCTCCTCAACAATGCCGGCCAACCCTTCGGGTGTCAGCCTGCCATGCGGCTCCCCATCCACCAGGGCGGCGGGGGCCGTGGCGCAGAGGCCCAGGCAATAGACGGGTTCCACGGTCACCGCCCCATCGGGCGTGGTGCCGCCCCAATCAATACCCAACCGGCGCAGCAGATGGCTGGCCGTATGTTCCCCCTTCATGGATTGGCACGCCTCTGCCCGGCACAGCTTCACCACATGGCGGCCAGCGGGATCATGGCGGAAATCATGATAGAAGGTGATGACGCCGTGGATTTCCGCCCGTGACAGGTTCAGGGCAGCGGCCAGCAGCGGGACCGCCGGTTCGGGCACATGGCCGAATTCTTCCTGCAACGCATGCAGGATGGGCAACAGGGCGCCCAGCATCTGGGCATGGTCGGCAATAATCGCGTCCGCCCGGGATTCATCCCAGACAGGGCGATGGGACGCGCTTGGCATCGGGGGCTGCCTTTTGTCTCAACATCGTTTCAATTGAGAAAAGCTCACCCGGCGATGGGATTCAACATAGCTGTTCCATGCTGCGATAGAACATTTCTATCAGAACACCCCTTCGGTCTGGCCGAAGGGGTGCCAGCGATGGACAAGACAGATCAGGCAGCCTGGAGAGCCGCCGCATCCAGTTCGCGATCACGGTGGACCATCACCTGGCCCATGGGGCGGGCATATTCATCGAAGATGCGGGCGGCCCGGACATAACCCACCGGCCCACCCAACATACGGGCATGAGCGTGAAGATTTTCAATCCCGGAATTGAGATTATCCTCTCCCACACCTACATCTGCATGCATGTGGATATATTTCTAATTTTCTGTCTAAAAAACTAATCTCGAACTTCATCATCCTCAACAAATTCGATAAGATTGCCGGCACAATCACGTAAAAAAACGCCGCGACCGAAGCTTTCCCGCACCACCAGGGCAATATCGGCTCCCTTGGCCTGGGCGGCAGCCAGGAAATCATCCAGGCTGGGGACTCGAAAGGCAATGTGCTTGTTGCCATGGGTCAACAGATCGCGGTTGGGATAGCGCCGATCCTCCGGCAGCGGGGCCGCGTCTGCCGGAGGTTGGAACAGTTCATAACTGAGGTCACCCCGCCGCAACATGGCGGCGGCGATGGGACCGACATGGAAACGTTTTTCCACCTCGAAGCCCAGCATCTCCCCGTACCAGGCGATGGCAGCATCCAGGTCGGGCACGCTGGCGCAACCATGATGGACACGCAGTTCCGGCAGCAGGGCGGCCATGGCTTCTCTCCTTCAAACGAATAGGCAACACGACAGAGCCGGGATTTTAAAGAAACGCGAAGGTTTCGGCACACCAGTCGGCGATGTAATCGCGCATCACCGTGCCATTATCCGCCCCGCAATGTTCAACCTCGAAATCGGCGGGGGTGAAAATGCGCTTGTGCCGGCGGATGCTGTTGACCGCCTGGTTATAGCTGTCATCGGCATCGCTGGCCGGGATCTGGCGGTCGCCGCCGCCATGGGTGACCAGGAAGGGCATGCGCAGCTTTTCCACCTGCCCATCCAGCGTGATGTTGCGGCAATATTCCATGAAACTGCCCAGGTCCGGCTGACCCCAGACCCACATCACATGGTCCCAGTAATGCGGCACGGGGTTTTCCCCCTCGCGTGCCAACCGGCGGCTTTGCAGCGCACCCCAATGATGGTTGGCCCCCATCACCGCACACAGGGCAAAGCGCGGTTCGTTCGCCGCCGCGCGCGGGGCGTAATAACCGCCCAGCGACAGGCCGAACATGCCGATCTTGCCGGCATCCACATCGGGGCGGGATGCCAGATATTCCCAGGCCGGTGTGGCCCAGGATTCCGCATCAAAGCGCGCGGTCAGGCCACGCTTGCGCAACGCCTCCCCTGTCCCCGGCTGATCGATGAACAGGGTGTTGATGCCGCGTTCCAGATTGGCCGCGCCATGGCCCGCCCGTTCCACCTGTTCCTTCATGGAATCCAGGCCATTACAGGAAACCAGCGCCGGGCGCCTGGTGCCCGATCCGTCATGGATGAAAATGGCGGGATAGGCGCTGTCGCCATAGGGGATTTCCACGTAATCCACGTGCAGGCCACGCAGCGCCATGCCCTTGCGGTACAGCGACAGCCCCTTGTCATAGGCGGCCCAGCGGGGGGCATAATCCCGGCTCTGCATGCGTTCAGCGGACATATAGTAACCGGCGGCGCGCAGATATTTCGTGCCGGCGGACATTGTATAATCTGCCGCCTCGTCTGCCTCGGCATTGCGCGTCACCTGATCGGCCACGGCGATCCAGCTGTCGAACAGCATGGCCGTGCCGGCATCCTGGCCCTTGGCGGCGGCTTCGCGGATGGGGCGGCAAGCAGCATCAATCTCGCCATGGTTGCCGCCGCAGACCAATGCCAGATTGACCTGCAGGTTCCAGACATAATTTCCGGGGAAAGGTTCGAACATCGGGTTTCCCTTAGCGCTGGGCGGGGGCCGTTGCCCGTCACCGCCCTGGTTCAGTTCAGTCGGCGGTCCAGCCGCCATCGATCACCATGCTGGTCCCGGTCATCAGGGCGGATGCATCGGAAGCCAGGAAAACCGCCGCACCCATCAAATCTTCCACCCGACCGATCCGGCCCAGCTTGATCTTGGCCAGCACGCTGGCGCGGAACGCTTCATCCTCGAAAAACGGTCGGGTCAGCGGCGTTTCGATGAAGGTTGGGGCGATGGTGTTGGAGCGGATGCCATGGCGAGCCAAATCCAGGGCGAAGCTCTTGCTCATCCCCTCCAGCGCCCATTTGGAGGCACAATAGAGGGAGCGGTTGGGCCCGCCGACATGCCCCATCTGCGAGCCGATATGGATCAGCGATCCCGCCACACCATCGGCCATCATCCGCACGGCACAGGATTGGGCGACGAAGAAGGCGCTTTTCAGGTTCAGGCCCAGCACCGCGTCATAATCATCTTCCGTCACCTGCCACATGGGTTTGGGGCGGTTGGTGCCGGCATTATTGACCAGGATGTGGAAAGCGGGGCG
>Ga0209373_10001195_pt1 | contig 32487 bp, 22 predicted proteins | sample Higcelweek5metaG_FD_187173 | JGI IMG/M metagenome (GOLD analysis project Ga0209373, IMG submission 187173) | Freshwater pond sediment microbial communities from the University of Edinburgh, under environmental carbon perturbations - High... | ecosystem: Environmental > Aquatic > Freshwater >... | reverse complement strand
ACATGGAGCGCCGGGTGGCGCAGGGCTGGGCCCTGGGGCACGCCAGCGGAGTGGCCCAGCCGGGCGCGGGGGGCAAGGGCTTGGCCCTGTGCGGGTTTTCGGGCATGGGCAAAAGCACCCTGGCCCTGCACCTGGTGGCGCGCGGCCTGAATTTTGTGAGCAACGACCGGGTGCTGGTGGAGCCCGGAGCGGCGGGCGCGGGGGCCATGCTGCACGGCATTCCCAAGCACCCGCGCCTGAACCCCGGCACGGCCCTGGGCAACCCGGAGCTGGCCCCGCTGCTGACCTGCGCCCTGCCGGAGGCCTCGCGCCGGGCGTATGCCCACCTCTCGCCCGAGGCGTTGCGCGCGGTGGAGGACAAGTACGATGCGCTCATCGACGTGTGCTTCGGTCCTCAGGCTGGCGCCCACGCCGATTCCGGGGCCGGGTTGCCGCGCGCGGCCTCGCGCTTCGGGCTGGCCGCGCCGCTGGCCGGGCTGGTGGTGCTGAACTGGCGGCACCACGGCGGGCCCGCCCTGGCGCGGCGCGTGGACCTGGCCGCCAGGCCGGAGCTGCTGGAGGCCTTTCGCAAGCAGCCGGGGGTGTTCTACCTGCCGGGTGCGCTCAAAACCGCGCGGCTCACGGCGGCGCAGTACCTGGAAGCCTTGTCCGGCGTGCCGGTGCTGGAGCTCTCCGGCGGGGCGGATTTTGTGGCCGGAACCACGGCCTGCCTGGAATTTTTGGGCCAATAGCAAGCACAAGGACGGGAATATGAGCGGCAATACCTTCGGCACCCTTTTCCGGCTCACCACTTTTGGCGAGTCTCATGGCGTGGGCCTGGGCGGCGTTGTGGACGGCTGCCCGCCGGGCCTGGCCCTGTCCGAGGCCGACATCCAGCGGGAGCTGGACCTCCGCAAGCCCGGCCAGGGCGGCTTGGCCGCCACGGCACGCAAGGAGTCCGACACCGTGCGCCTGCTCTCCGGCGTGTTCGAGGGGCGGACCACCGGCACGCCCATCGGCTTCGTGATCATGAACGAGGACCAGCGCTCGCGCGACTACTCGGCCATCAAGGACGTGTACCGGCCCGGCCATGCGGACCTGGGCTACGACGCCAAGTTCGGCCTGCGCGACTACCGGGGCGGGGGGCGTTCCTCCGGCCGGGAGACGGTTTCCCGCGTGGCGGGCGGGGCCATCGCCCAGCAGCTGCTGGAGGCCGAGGGCATCGGCGTGCGCGCGGCCACGGTGGAACTGGGCGGCATCGAGGCGCGCGGACGGGACTTCGCCGGGGCGCTTGCGCGGCCATATTTCAGCGCCGATGCCGACACGGTGCCTCTTTGGGAAGAGCGCGTGCGCGCGGTCAAGAGCGCGGGCGACACCCTGGGAGGCATTGTGGAGGTGCGCGTGAGCGGCGTGCCCGCGGGCCTGGGCGAGCCGGTGTTCGACAAGCTGGACGCCCGCCTGGCCTACGCCCTCATGGGCGTGGGCGCGGTGAAGGGCGTGGAGGTGGGCGCGGGTTTCGGCGCCGCGCGGCTTTTGGGCAGCGGCAACAACGACCCCATGCTGGCCGATGGGTTCGCCTCCAACAACGCCGGGGGCATTCTGGGCGGCATGGCCAGCGGCCAGGAGCTCATCGTGCGCGTGGGGGTGAAGCCCATCCCGTCCATCGCCCTGGAGCAGCAGACCCGGAACAGCAGCGGCGAGGCCGTGCGCATCACCATCGGCGGGCGGCACGACATCTGCGCCATCCCGCGCATCGTGCCGGTGCTCAAGGCCATGACGCAGCTGGCCCTGGCGGATTTTGTGCTTTTGCAGCGCCGGGTGGGCCGCTAGACCCCGGCCCCTTCGCCGGGGGGCTCCCCTCGGCTTTCCTCTTGGCCCCCGCTCCACAGCGCGGCCAAGCCTTCCTGCTCCTGCGTCAAAATATCCAGATAGTCCAGCTCCATATCCAGCAGTTCGGCGTCCTTCTTGCGCAGCCATTCCGAAAGCCAGCCCAGGCGCGAGCACAGCGTGAACAGCGGCAGCAGGCGCAGCTCCGTGGCGGGGATGCCGCCCGCCTGGAGCCCGCGCGCCAGGCCCACGGCAAACCCCCGCGCCAGCCCGGACGGGTGCTCGAACCCCGCGCAGCCGAGGCAGTTGGCCGCGTCATAGAGCCTGGGCCGCGCGCCCGCGAACTCCCAGTCGATGAGCGCCCGGATGGGGCGGACGGCGTCCGAGCCCCAGATGATGTTCAGCGGGTGCAGGTCGCCGTGGGCCAGGGCCAAGGGCACCGCGCGAAGGGCCTGCTCCAGCCCGGCCAGCAGCGCCCGCGCGGGCGCGAGCCGGGGCAGCAGCTCCGGCGCGTGGGCGGTTATGGCGGCGAAAAGCCCGTCGCGATAGGCTGGCAGCGAGGCCTGCGGGGCCGTTGGCAGCTGTGGCAGCGCCCGGCCCGCGCGGTGCATGGCCAGGATGGCGCGGGCAGCCGCCTCGCCGCGCCAGGCGTGGTCCAGGTAGTCCGGTCTGGGCAGCGGCGCGCCGGCAACAAAGGGCGAGAGCGTCCAGAGGCCGCCAAGACCCTGGGGCGGGGGCGGCGCGTCGATCCGCAGCACGAAATGCCGGGTCGCCTCACCGCCGGCCTCGCCACCGCCACCAGCATGGACCACGGGACGATAGGCCGGAAGCAGCGGGCCCAGAACCGGGTCCGGGCGCAGGGCGGCCAGCAGCGCGCCCAGTTCCTCGCGCCGGGGGGCCTGGGAAGGGGTGATGCGTTCCAGCATCCAGGGCCAGCCGCCAGCGTCCTCCACTGCATACCGCGTAATGCAGCGTTCCGGGCTGCCGGGCAGGGAATGTTCCGCGGCCAAGCGGCCAGGACCCAGGCCGAAGCGGGACAGCAGGCCGGGCAGTGGGAGGATGTTCGGCATGGGGGGGTCTCGAAAAAAGGCCCGGCGCGGCCATTTGGTGCGGGCGGCCGCGCCGGGGGTCGGTTCTTGCTTAAGCGCGGGCCAGCTCTTGCCGGGCCTGCCGGGCGGCCTCCACCATGTTCGTCAGGCTGGCCAGGGTCTCCGGCCAGGCGCGGGTTTTGAGCCCGCAGTCCGGGTTGACCCACAGGCGGTCCACCGGGATAACCTGCGCCGCGCGGCGCAGCAGGCCGAGCATTTCCGCCGTGCCGGGCACGCGCGGGCTGTGGATGTCGTACACGCCGGGGCCGATCTCGTTGGGGTACTGGAAGCGCTGGAAGGCGTCCAGCAGCTCCATGCGGCTGCGGCTGGCTTCGATGCTGATGACGTCGGCGTCGAGCTGGGCGATGAAGTCCACGATCTCGTTGAACTCGCAGTAGCACATGTGGGTGTGGATCTGCGTGGCCGGGGCGGCGGCCCCCACGGCCAGGCGGAAGGCGTCCACGGCCCAGCGCAGGTAGCCGTCCCAGTCCGCGCGCCGCAGGGGCAGGCCCTCGCGCAGGGCGGGCTCGTCGATCTGGATGACCCGGATGCCCGCGCCCTCAAGGTCGGTTACTTCATCGCGCAGGGCCAGGGCGATCTGGCGGCAGGTCTCGGCCCTGGGCTGGTCGTCGCGCACGAAGCTCCAGCAGAGGATGGTCACCGGGCCGGTGAGCATGCCCTTCATGGGCTTTTTCGTCAGCGACTGCGCAAAGGCCGACCACTCGACCGTCATGGGGCCGGGGCGGCTCACGTCGCCATAAATCACCGGAGGCTTGACGCAGCGGGAGCCGTAGCTTTGCACCCAGCCGTTCTTGGTGAAGCAGAACCCGGCCAGCCGCTCGCCAAAGTACTCCACCATGTCGTTGCGCTCCGGCTCGCCGTGCACCAGCACGTCCAGGCCCAGGCGCTCCTGAATGCCTACGGCGTCGCGGATGGTGGCCTCCATGAAGGCCTGGTAGTCCTGGGGCGAAAGCTCGCCCTTCTTGAGCCTGGCCCGGGCCGAGCGGACCTCTTTGGTCTGCGGGAAGGAGCCGATGGTGGTGGTGGGCAGCGGCGGCAGCTTCAGGGCCGCGCGTTGGAGCGCTGCGCGCTGCGGGTAGGGCAGCGCCCGGGAGAGCGTCTCCGGGCCGGTGGCGGCCAGACGGCTGCGCACCGCCGGGTTGTTCAAAAGCGCGCTGTTGCGCCGCGCCTCGTGGATGCGTTCATTCTCGGCCAGCCAGTCCGCGCAGGAAAGGCCCCGGCTGCGGTCCAGTCCGCCCGCGCAGTCGGCCAGTTTGCGCACCTCGCCGCATTTCTGCAGGGCGAAGGCCATCCACTGGCGCAGCTCCGGGGCCAGCGCCGTTTCGGCCTCCAGGTCCACGGGGCAGTGCAGCAGCGAGCACGACGGCGCGGCCATGACGCGGTCCAGCCCCAGGGCCGCCACGGCGCGGTCCAGAAGGCCCAGGGTCTTGTGCGCGTCCACGCGCCAGATGTTGCGGCCATCCACCACGCCCAGGGACAGGGCCGTGCCCGGCGCCAAGTGCGGGAACACGCCGTTCAGCTGCTCCGGCGCGCGCACCAGGTCCAGATGCAGGGCGCCCAGGTCCAGGCCGGAGTAAACATCCGCGTTTTGGGACACGCCGCCGAAGTATGTGGCGAGCATGACCTTGGCGGGTTTTGCGGCCAGGAGGAGCCGTGTCAGGGCCGCGCGGAACTTGCGGGGCAGGTGCTGGGGCAGGTCCAGGGCCAGCACCGGCTCGTCGAGCTGTATCCAGTCCGCCCGGGGGGCCAGTTGGCCCAGGAGCTGGGCGTAGGCCTCGGTGAGGGCGGGCAGCAGGTCGAAGCGGTCAAAGCCGGGGTCCACGCTCTTGCTCAAAAAGAGGAAGGTGCAGGGACCGGGCAACACCACCTTGGTGCGAAAGCCCGCGGCTTCGGCCTCGGCCAGCTGGTCCAGAAGGTCGCCGGCGTTTGGCGCAAAGACCTGAGCGCGCGAGAGTTCCGGCACGAGGTAGTGGTAGTTGGTGTCGAACCACTTGGTCATTTCCATGGCCGCGCTGTCTTGGCCGTGGCCGCCGCCGCGCGCCATCTGGAAATACAGGTCCAGATCCGCCTGGCCGCCAGTTTGCCCTTCTGCCTGGCCGAAGCGGCCGGGCACAAGGCCCAGGCGCGTCGCCATGTCCAGCATGTGGTCGTACAGGGAAAAGTCGCCCACGGGCACGATGTCGATGCCCGTTTGAACCTGCGCGGCCCAGTGGCGCAGGCGCAAGGATCGGGCTGTTTCCAGCAGGGCGGTGCGGGCCGATTCGCGGCTTGGCGTGCCTGCCCAAAAGGCCTCCAGGGCCGTTTTGAGCTCGCGGGCGGCGCCCATGCGGGGAAAGCCCAAAGTGTGCGTCAGCATGCAAAAACCTCCTGTCGTCTTGCTTTGGCCAGAACCACGAGGCGGTATGCGGGCGTAAGGCGAGAGGGCGCGTGCTGGCGGCATCCAGCGGGAAACGCTTTGGGGGGCGTGTTCCATCATCGTCGGCCCTGGTCGCGAGGCCTGCACTTTCAACCTGCTTCGAGTCGTCTTCTGGCTTCCGGGCGGGGGCACGTCCCCCGGCCATGTGGCCGCGTCCTTCCCAAGCCGTGGGGCTCAGTGGGCGCGACCGGCGTTTTTCCCGGTTACAGCAGCGCGTCTGCGACGGATTTGCACCGTCTTCCGTTTCTCGAAGGGTGTCTGGCGAGTTTCGAACGTGTTCTGGCTAGCCCGCGCCGGGTCGGCCTGTCAAGTCCGGCCGCTTGGAACCAAGGCGGCCGGGGCCAGCCCGGCGGGTCCGGTTTCGTCGGGCTCCACGTGAATGGTGACGCGGATGAGCTGTGGCAGGCGGGCGCGCAGGGTTGCCTCCAGGGTCACCGTGCGGTCGTGGGCCAGGGTGATGGGGGTTCCGGGGTGCATGCGGCAGTGGAACGAGGCCGAAACGCGCGCCCCGGAGCGCAGCAGCACCAGCTTGTGCATGTCGCACACGCCGGGAACCTCCTCCACCACGTCGGAAATGGCCTGGCGCAGGGTCTCGGCGTTGTCCGGGTCGTCGGGCGCGGGTTCGGGGTGCGCGCCGCGGGGCTCAATGTGCGTCACAATGTGGCAGGCGCCGCCCAGCTCGCGCTTGAGCGCGGTCTCCATTTCGCTGATGCGCCGGTGCGCCTCCACCAGGGACAGGGAGTCCGGCACCTCCGCATGCAGGTTCAGGTGCAGCACCCCCTCTATCTGGCGCAGGTCCAGGTCGTGCACGCCCAGGTCGAAGGTCTCGGCCACGGCGCGGGCGCGGTCCAGAAATCCCGCCGGGCCGTCCTCCTGGGGGCGCAGCTCCACCAGCACGTCGGCTCCGGGCAGTTGGGATTGGGCGGCGGCCCTGGCCTGGCGCACCACCTGATGGGCGTCCTCTATGCCCAGGCCCGTGCGCACGCCCAGCAGCATGTCCACAAAGCCTTGCGGGCCGCTTTGGCGCACGCGCACGCGCCGTACGGAGAGCACCCCCGGCAGCGCGGCCACGGCGTGCTCTATGCCGTCCTGGGACTCCTGCACGCCGGCGTCCAGCAGCACATCCACGGCCTGCCGGCCCAGGCGGATGCTGACCCAAAGCACGATGCCGGACACGGCCAGGGCGGACAGGGAGTCCGCGCGCTTCAGCCAGGGGGTCAGGGGCGAGTCCGGGTCCAGGTGCCCGGCCAGGGCCAGGGCGCCCAGGCCCGCCAACACCACCAGCGAGGACCAGATGTCGGTGGCGAAGTGCAGGGCGTCGGCCTCCAGGGCCTGGCTGTTGTGTTTTTTTGCGGCGGCCAGAAGCATGCGCGAACGGGTGAAGTCCACGGCGATGGACACCACCATGACGCCCACGGCCCAAAGGGAGGCGTCCACGGGCTTGGGGTGCAGCAGCCGGTCCACGGCCTCGGTGACGATCCAGACGCAGGTGCCGAACAGCAGCAGGGTTTCCACCAGGGCGGAGAGGTTCTCCACCTTGCCGTGGCCATAGGGATGCTTGCGGTCTGGCGGCTGGGCCGAAATGCGCACGGCGTAAAGCGTCACCCCTGCTGCCACCAGGTCGAGCCCGCTGTGGGCTGCCTCGGACAGGACGCCCAGGCTGCCGGAGGCGAAGCCCACCACGAGCTTCATGCCGGTAAGGGCCAGGGCCGCCAGCACGGAGGCCAGGGCGGCGGAGTGCTTTTCGCGCTGGGCTTGGGCGTGCAGAGTGGTGACATCGTCGGACATGGCGCGATCCTACGCAGTGGGTCTTGGCCCGTCAACGAACCCGGGAACCCGCGGGCGCACGGGGTCAGTCCACAGGAAAGCGGATGGTGAACACGGCCCCGGCGTCGGTGTGCGCCTCGGCCTGGCCTTGCAGCTGCTCCGCCAGGGACCACACCAGTTGCAGGCCCAGGGTGGAGCCTTCCGCGGGGCGGAAGTCCGCGGGCAGGCCTTTGCCGTCGTCGCGCACAGTGATGACGGCAAGGCCCGGCTGGCGGCGCAGGCTGACCCGCACGCAACCCGGCAGGCCCGGAACAAAGGCGTGCTTGAGCGCGTTGGTGAACAGCTCGTTGCACAAAAGCCCCAGGGGGATGGCCTGGTCCACGGCCAGGTTCAGCTCGTCCAGGTCCAGCTCGAAGCGCACGCCGGAAGCCCCGGCGATGCCGGAGCGCACACGGTCGGCCAGGCGTTCCAGATAGTGGCGGAAGTCCACATGGGCCAGGTTGCCGGTCTGGTAGAGGTCCTCGTGCACCAGGGCCATGGAGAGGATGCGCGCCCGGCTTTGGGCCAGCAGGTCCAGCACGGCGGGGTCTTCCACATCTCGCGCCTGCAGGCTCAACAGGCTGGAGACGATCTGCATGTTGTTCTTCACCCGGTGGTGGATCTCCTTGAGCAGCACCTCTTTTTCACGCAGCGAGGCCCGCAGGTCGCGCTCGGCGCGCAGGCGCTCCAGCTCGGCCGCGGCCCGCTGGGCAAAGAGCCGCAAGGTGGAGACGAGCAGGGGGTCGTTGGGCATGGGCTGCCGGCTCATGACGGACAGGTGCCCGATCTTGGCGCCCAGAGCGTCGTGCAGGGGCACGCCCAGGTAGCTCTCGATGCGCTGCTCCCCTATGTAGGGGCCTTGGGGGTAGCGCTCCAGCAGGCCCTTGGGCACCAGCAGGAAGCCGTTGTCGGGAATGTCGCGGCCTGGGGAAAGGTTCAGGGGGAATTCCTCCGGTTCCGGGCTGCCCTGGTTGTCCGAGACGGACAGGGGCCGCACCCGCGTGGGGTGGGAGCCCAGGTATTCGCCCAGGAAGGCGGCGTGTACGTTCAGCACCGAGACCAGCTGGGACGTGAGGGCGGTGAAGAACTCCTGGCCGGTGACGGCGGCGGTTTCGTCCAACAGCGAACGCAGCACCGCCTCCTGGCGCTTGCGCTCGCTGATGTCGTGGCCGGAGCCGAACACCAGCCGGGTTTCGCCGCTGTCCACCAGGCTGAAGGTCATTTCCTTGGGGATGACGGCGCCGGACTTGGCGCGGTGGCGCACCTCCATGGTGACGGGGCCTCCGGCGGCCAGAAGATGCAGCATCCCGGCCCAGCTGGTGGCGGTGTGGTCCGGGTCCACCTCGGCCACGTCGAGGGCCAGCAGCTCGTCCATCGTGTAGCCCAGGTTCTTGGCCGCGCGCTCGTTGACGTACTGGAAGCGGCCGCTTTCGTCGGTCCAGTAGATTTCCTCCCCGGCGTGGTCCACGGCGAATTGCGTTCTGGCCAGCCGCTTCAGGGTGGCCTCGCGCTCGGCATCGCGGCGGGAAAGCTCTTCGCCGATGCGGTCTACGGCCAGGCCGAGGCGCCCCAGTTCGTCCGGCTCGGCGGAAAGCCGCGGGGGGAGCAGGTTGGTGCGGGCCGAAAAATCGCCCTCGGCGAAGCTGACCGCCACCCGGGCCAGGCGCTCGATGCGCTCGGCGAAGACCTTCTTGCCCACCAGCCAGGCCCCCATTCCGGCCAAAACTGCGGCCAGGCCCAGAAGGCCCAGGCCCGCGCGCATGGATTTGCGCGCCTGCTCCAGAATGGCGCTTTCCGGCAGGCTGACGCCCACGTAAAGGTAGGGCTTTTCCTCCTGCCGCAGGCGCGACTCCTGCACCACATACAGGCGGTGCTGGCCGTCGGCCCCGGTGTCGTAGAAGGGATCGCCCCTGGGCTCGGACAGGGCGCGCCGCCAGACATTGGGCCGGATGGGCTTGCCCAGGGGATAGACGTCGGGCTTGGGGTCCGGGAAGTGGCGGTTGAACAGGCGCAGCCCGGCCCTGTCGGCCAGGTAGATGGTGGAGCCGAAGGGCAGCTGGATGTCGCGCACGATGTCGTCGAAGATGTTCAGCCGTACGCCGGTGGAGACTGCGCCGAGGACTTTTCCCTCGGCGTTGAGCACCGGATAGGCGCAGACGATGACGTCCAGTCCGGTGGAGACGCTTTTGCGGTAGCCGCTGATGGTGAAGGCCCCGGTTTTGAGCAGTTCCTGAAAGTATGCGGTGCCGCCGATGTTGATTTGGGCGGTGGCGCCGTGGGCCGAGGCCAGCGCCTGGCCCTGGGCGTTGCTCAAGATGATGTCGCTGTAGACGGGGTTGGCGGTCAGCAGTTCGCGGAACAGCGGCGCGCAGCTCTTGCCGTCCAGGCCGCGCACCGAGGGCAGCTGGCAGAGGGTGGCCAGAAACTGCCGGGTGCTGGCCGTAAGCTGCTGCTGGCGCAGGGCAAGGTCGCGCGAAATGTGTGTGGCCTCGGTCTCGGCCTTGCGCAGGGCCTGGCGCTCGGCCAGGATGCCGGACACCAGCACCAGCCCAAGGGCCGGGAGCGAGGCCAGAACCACCAGGAACAGCAGTTTCAGGCGTATGGTCAGCACGGGTCGCATCAGCCGCGCGTCCTTCTTGGTGGCCGGGGCCACCGGTTTATCCTGGGCAGTCGGAGGAAGACCATTCCCTACCCCGCAGGAAGAATTCCCGCAAGGCCCCCTGCCACCTCTTGTGTTGTGGGCCGTGAACCGAAGTGATAACACCTCCTGCTTGGCAAGCCCGCCAACCCGTGTGTTTCCTTTGCCCCCCCCGCAAGGAGCGTCTTCATGTCTTTACCCCAGAGCTCAAGCGTCAAGGTCCGGATCATTGTCTCCTCGTTGCTGCTGGTGTGCGGCGGAGCCGCCTCGTTCGCCTATGGCGTGGTGAGCAATTCCTCGCTGCTGGTGCACAGCCTGCTGTTTTGCGTGGCGCTGCTGGGCGGCGCGTTTTTGCTGTGGACCGTGCACGCGCAGATGGTGCGCCCGCTGATGGAGCTGCGCGAGTACGCGCGCGCCATCGGAACCGGCAAAGAGGCCGCCTGCCCCGGCGGCGCCATGCCCGCCGAATATTCCGAATTGCGCGACAGCCTCTGCCGCATGGTGGAGCACCTGGCCGGGGCCATAGCCGCCGCCCGCGAGAAAGAGGACGAGGCCCAGCGCCACGCGGCCGAGGTGGAGCGCGCCCTGGGCGAAAGCCGCGCCGCGGAGTCCAGCGTGCGCGAGCTGCTGGAGAACATGAACGCCGCCTCTCTTAAGGCCAAGGACGCGGCCACGCGGATTTTCAGCGCCGTGCGCGAGCTGAGCGAAAACATGGAGCGCGTCGGACGCGACGTGGTCATCCAACGTGAGCGCGTGGCCAGCACCACCACGGCCATGGAGCAGATGAACGAGGCCATTCTGGAAATCGCCCGCAACACCGGCAGCGCCGCCCAGAGCGCGGAGCGCTCCAAGGGCAATGCCCAGGTCGGGGCGCGCGGCGTGCGCGAGGCCGTGGCCTCCATCGGCCGCGTCAAGGAGCGCATTTTGACCTTGAAGGAGACCATGACCACCCTGGGCAACCAGGCCGAAGGCATCGGCCACGTGCTGGGCGTCATTTCCGACATTGCCGACCAGACCAACCTGCTGGCGCTCAATGCCGCCATCGAGGCCGCCAGGGCCGGCGACGCGGGCCGGGGCTTCGCCGTCGTGGCCGACGAAGTGCGCAAGCTGGCCGAGAAGACCATGACCGCCACCAAGCAGGTGGGCGACTCCGTGCGCACCATACAGGAGCGCGCGCGGGAGAACGTGCAGGCCGTGGACGCCACCGCGGGCGACATTGTGGAGAGCTCCAACGTGGCCGAGGAATCCGGCCGGGCCATGGACGAGATTGTGGACATCGTGCAGGAGACCGCCCTTGAGGTGGCCTCCATCGCCACCGCCAGCGAAGAACAGTCGGCCACCAGCGAGGAGATCAACCGCTCCGTGGCCGAGGTGAACCAGGTGGCCAAGGACACCGCCGAAAGCGTGGACCAGTCTACCCGCGTGGTGGTGGAGATTTCCGGCCTGGCCGAGGAACTGGACTCCATCATCCAGGCCATGGCCAGCGGCAACCTCACGGGCGTGACGGCCAGCGACCAGCTCATGACCTGGACCGACGACCTGTCGGTGGGCATCCGCCTCATCGACGAGCAGCACAAGGTGCTGCTGGGGCTCATCAACGAGCTGCACGCGGGCATGCGCGCGCGCAAGTCCGATGCGGTGCTGGTGGGCGTTGTGGAGCGGCTCAAGCAATACACGGTGAAGCACTTCGGCCAGGAGGAGGAGTACTTCGACCGCTACGGCTACCCGGAAACCATTGCGCACAAGGAGATCCACGCCAAGCTGGTGCAGCAGGTGCTGGACTTCGAGGCCGGGCTCAAGAGCGGCCAGGCCAAGGTGACCATGGAGATCATGCGCTTTTTGAAGGACTGGCTGGTGAAGCACATCATGGGCACGGACAAGAAGTACAGCCAGTTCCTGCACTCCAAGGGTCTGCGCTAGGCCAGCGTTTCCGCGGCATTCCGCAGAAAAGAAGAAGGGGAGGAGCCGCCGTGGCCCCTCCCCTTTTTCATTGCGCTGTGCGCCCGGGCGCTAGGTGTCGCTGTTCATGTTGTTGATGATGGTCTTGAGCTCCTGGGCCAGGCGGGCCAGGTCGCTCACGGCCTGACCGGACTGGACCATGGCCTCGGCGGTTTCCCCGGCGATGCGGTTGATCTGCTCCGTGGAGCGGCTGATCTCCTCGCTGGCGGCCGACTGTTCTTCGCTGGCGGTGGCTATGCCGCGCACCTGGTCAGCGGTCTGGTCCACCATGCCCACGATCTCGTGCAGGGCCTCGCCGGACTTGTGGGCCAGCTCGGTGCTGGTCTGGATGGCCTGGGTGGTGGCGTCGGTGTTGCGGATGTTCTTGCGCGCGCTTTCCTGAATGCCGCCGATGGCCTCTCCCACCTCGCGGGTGGCGTTCATGGTCTTCTCGGCCAGCTTGCGCACTTCGTCGGCCACGACGGCGAAGCCCCGGCCCGCGTCGCCGGCCCTGGCGGCCTCGATGGCGGCGTTGAGCGCCAGCAGGTTGGTCTGGTCGGCAATGTCGGAAATGACCTCCATGATCTGGCCGATGCCCTCGGCCTGGTTGCCCAGGGTGGTCATGTCGGCCTTGAGGCTCAGGGCCTGGTCCTTCACGCCGTTGATGGTCGCCACCACCTGGCCCACCAGCCCGGCGCCGTGCTGGGCCTTGCTCTTGGCCTGGTCGGCCAGGTCTGCGGCGGTGCCCGCGCTTCGGGCCACCTCAAGCACCGTGGAGTTCATTTCCTCCATGGCCGTGGCGGCCTCGGTGGTGCGCGAACGCTGCTCGTCGGAGCCGCGGCTGGACTGCTCGATCTGGGCGGCAAGCTCCTCGGAGGCGCTGGCCACCTGGTCGCTCACGGTGTTGGCCGCGGCCGCCGCCTGGGCGATGCGCTGGTTCTGCAGCTCGATCTTCTTCTGCTGGTTGCGAATTTCCGTCAGTTCGAACCACACGGCCAGGGTGCCCAGCACGTTGCCGTCCAGATCGTGGATGGGCGTGCTGGTGACGTCGAAGATCTTGTGGGTGCCGCTGGCGGTATCGTAGGGGGCCTCTGCCTGGAGCATGCGGTTTTCGTGCAGGGACTTGCGGGAAAGCGTGTCATGGTCGGGTTCGCCGTAGATGAGCTGTCCCGAGGTTTGGCCGATGTAGTCCGCCGGGCGGCCGGGCCGCTCCAGGGTCTTGAGCATGTGCTCGTTGACGAAAGTCACCTTGTTGTCCTTGTCGATGGTGGTGCAGGGCAGCACGAAGCCTCCCAGCACACCCTGGGCGAAGCCGAGCTTGTTCTTGATCTCGGCCACCATGCCGCGGATGTTGTGGGACAGGTCGGCGAATTCGAAGCGGAAGTCCGTATGCAGGCTGGCCTTGTAGTCGCCCTCGGTGATGGCTTTGGTGAAGAGTTGGATATCGTTGATGGGCTTGACGACCAGCTTGCGCACCAGCATGGCGATGCCGCCGGCCAGCACCAGCACGGCCACCAGGCCGATGCCCAGGAGCATGTTGCGCTGCGCCGTGGCGGCTTCCGTCATCTCGCTGACATAGGCGCTCATGCACAAGGTCCAGCCGGTATCAGGATCGGTGGAGATGGTGAGGAACTTCTCCTCGCCCTTCCAGTCGTACAGCAGGGAGCCGTTCTTGACCTCCAGGGCCTTGCGGACGAATTCCTGATCGCTCAGATCCTTGAGCATGAGGCTCTTGTCTATGGCGTGGGCGATGATGCGGCCCTTGGAGTCGACCATGAAGCCGTAGCCGCGCGCGCCGAAGCGGGGCGGGTCGATGAAGGCCTTGGTGAACGATTCCCATTTGGGGAACGCGCCCACGCCGCCCAGCACCTTGCCGTCCGCGCTTTTGATGGCCCGGGCCACGGAGAAGATGAACAGTTCGCCGTCGCCGCTCTTGGCCTTTATGATGTCCTTGGCGAAGAAGCTGTCCTGCCCGCCCATGATGGCCTTGACGTAGTCGCGGTCGGCTCTGCTCTGGCCGGTGAGGTCCTCGCCCTTGGCGTTGTACCCCGCGATAATGGTGCCCTTGGCGTCAAAAAGGAAGATCGCCCAATAGTCGGGGTTGGTCTTGATGTAGTCCATGAGGCGCTCACGCGCGCGTTTCGGATCGCCCTCAAAGGCCTCGACGATGGCCTTTTGCACAGCCAGGGTGTCCACCAGCTTTTTGGTGCCCAATATGTAGCTGTCCAGAGAGGCCTGGGTGGCGGTGGAAAGCTGCTCCATGGATTGCTTTTCCATGTGCAGGGCGATGTTGAAGGACGACTTTGATATGTAGACAACGATGCCCGTTACGGCGAGCGCCACAACGAGTGTGACTGACAGGATCAGGACTGTGCCGATGCTCTTGATTCGCGCCATATTGGCCTCCATGTACAGGGGGTATTTACTAAGCTTATCGGCAGGGGGGCAGATTCTGTCAAGGCCGTGAGCGGAAAAAAGACCTTTTGCACGAAAATATAACCGGCTGGAATAATATGATGGATTGGCTGCGCCACTGCGAAATGCCGTTTTTCCCGAGCTATTCGAAGGAAAATCAGCTACGTATCGTAGGCGAAGTGGACTGGGGGCAACGGAGGCCAAATAATCCGCGAAGCAGGATTGTTTTGCTATCGTGGATACAATAACGAGGACTTCCGGGGTGCGGAGCGCTCGCTTGTACCCATTGGGGGTATCGTGGGGGGGCGGCGGCTATGCCTGCGGCTGATTCACGCGGTCCATGGTGCGGAAGTTGATGGCCTCGGCCAGGTGGTCGATGCCGATGGCGCCCGCGTCCTCCATGTCGGCGATGGTGCGGGCGATGCGCAAGACGCGCGTGTAGGCCCGGGCCGAAAGCCCAAGCCGCCGCACGGCCTGCTCCAGGAACCGCTGCTCGGTTTCGCCCACGGCGCACCAGCGTTCCAGCGTCGCGCCCGTGAGGTCGGCGTTGAGGCGGATGCGCTGGCCCTTGTAGCGCTCGGCCTGCAGGGCGCGCACCTTGAGGATGCCCGCGCGCATGGTGGCCGAGTCGCGGTTGCCGCGCGGGGCTTTCAAGTCCTCGTACGGCACGGCGGGCACTTCCACCTGCAGGTCGATGCGGTCCATGAGCGGGCCGGAGATGCGCGAGCGGTAGCGCAGGATGGCCGCGGGCTGGCACGAACAGACGTGCCGGTCGTCGGTCAGATAGCCGCAGGGGCAGGGGTTCATGGCCGCCACGAGCATGAAGTCCGACGGGTAGGTGAGAGACAGCGCCGCGCGCGAGATGGTCACGCGGCCGTCTTCCAGCGGCTGGCGCAGCACCTCCAGCACGTGCTTCTTGAATTCCGGCAGCTCGTCCAGGAAGAGCACGCCCCTGTGCGCCAGCGAGACCTCGCCCGGCCTGGGATTTGCGCCCCCGCCGATGAGCCCCGCGTCGGAAATGGTGTGGTGCGGCGGGCGGAAGGGTCTGCGCACGATGAGCGCGGCGTCGCGCTCCAGCATGCCGGCCACGGAATAGATTTTGGTGACTTCCAGCGCCTCGTCAAAGGTCAGCGGGGGCAGCACGGTGGGAATGCGCTGGGCCAGCATGGTTTTGCCGCTGCCCGGCGGGCCGACGAACAGCAGGTTGTGCCCGCCGGCGGCGGCGATCTCGATGGCGCGCTTGGCGTGGTCCTGGCCCTTGACCTCGGCGAAGTCGCCTTCGAAGGCGATCTGCCCGGCCCACAGGGCCTCCACGTCCACGCAGGCCGGCTGGGGCGAAAGTTCGCCGGTGACGATGCCCACGGCCTCGGCCAGGCTCGCCGCGCCATAGACCGTGAGGCCCTGCACCACGGCGGCCTCTGCGGCGTTGTCCGCGGGCACGATGAGCCCGCGCGCGCCCTGGTCGCGGGCCATGATGGCCAGGGGCAGAATGCCCGGCACAGGGCCCAGGCCGCCGTCCAGGGACAGCTCGCCCGCCAGGAACCAGCCGTCCAGGCGTTCGGCGTCGAGGATTTCGGCCGCGGCCAGCAGGCACAGGGCCAGGGGCAGGTCGTAGGCGCTGCCTTCCTTGCGCAGGTCCGCCGGAGCCAGGTTCACGGTGATGCGCGAGGGCGGCAGCCGGTGCCCGGCGTTCTTCAAAGCCGCCAGCACGCGCTCCTTGGCCTCGCGCACGGCGCCCTCGGCCAGGCCTACCAAGGTGAAGGCGGGCATGCCGGAACGCGCCAGGTCCACCTCCAGGGCCACGGGCACGGCTTCGATGCCGAACAGGGCGGCGGTGCGGACTTTGGCGATCACTGGGGGCTCCTTTGCGTGTGATGACGCATAGAGCGTAGGCTATTTGAGGGGTTTTGCCCAGCGCTATCCGCAGGGGCAGCCGCACCCGGCGCAAGCCAGGCGCGCAGGCTCACGGCGGCCACCACCACCAGCCCGCCCAGCCCCGCCCACAGGCCGGGCAGTTCGCCCACGCCCAGCGCCACCCACACGGGGTTCAAAATGGGCTCCAGCGTCATGACGAGGATGGCCTCCAGCGCGCCCAGCCGCTTGATGCACCAGACATACAACGCCAGCGACAGGCCCTGCTGCACCACGCCCAGATAGACCAGGCCCAGCCAGCCCCCGGCTTCCGGCAGGCCCTGCAGCAGAAAGGGCAGCCCCACCAGCGCCGTAAGCACATGGCCCAGCAGCACCGACTCCACGGGCGAGGCGTTTTTCTGGGCGCGCATGGCGAGGGTGAAGGCGGCGTAGCACACCCCGGAGCCCACGGCCACCAGGGTGCCCAGAAGCCCCTCCGGCGAGAGCCTGTCGAGGAAGAACAGCACCATGCCGGAGAGCGCCACGCCGATGAACAGCCAGTCTGCGGGGCGTGTTTTCTCGCCCAGCAGGCGCGGGGCCAGCAGGGCCACGTACACCGGCGCGGTGTAGGCCAGCAAAATGGCGTTGGCCGCCGTGGTGAGTTTGGTGGCCACGACGTTGGCCACGAGCAGGGCGGCGTAACTGGCCGCGGCCAGGGCCCGCGCCGGGGTCAGGGTGAAGTCGAGCCGCCCGCGGAAGAAGAGCAGCAGCGTGAGGGCGGAAATGGCGCTGCGCGCGCCGGTTATGGCCATGGGGGGCAGGTCCACCAGCTTGATGGCCAGCCCCCCGGAGCTCCAGATGAGCGCCGTAGCGGCCAGAAGGAGGGTGGCCCGCGTCTTTTCGCCCACGGCGCGTCCTCTTTGCCCGGCCACGCCCGGCGGCTAGTGGAGCATTCTGCCGATGCGCTCCCAGCGGATGTTGGAGGGGCCTGTCCACGACCAGTAGATGACCATGGCCTTGCCCTTGATGGTCTCGCGCTTCACAAAACCCCAGAAGCGGGAGTCGAAGGACTCGTCGCGGTTGTCGCCCATGACGAAGTACTGGCCTTCGGGCACGGTGATCTTGGGCATCCAGTCGCGCTTGGCGCGGCAGATGCTGGTGCTGTCCTCGCAGTGGTCGAAATAGGCCGCGGGCTCCACGGTGATGGCCGGATGGCCCTCGGGCAGGGGATTGGGCTCCACGTCTTCGCGCACATGCTGCACGTAAGGGCCGGTGACCGGCTGGCCGTTGACGAAGACTTCCTTGGCGCGAATCTCCACCGTGTCGCCCGGCAGGCCCACGATGCGCTTCACGAAGTCCACGTCCTTGAGCTGCGGGCGTCCCGTGTCGAGCTTGTCGTTGAACGGATACTCGAACACCACGATGTCGCCGTGCGCGGGCTCGTACACCGGCACCAGCAGCTTGTTGGTGAAGGGCATGCGGATGCCGTAGTGGAACTTGCTCACCAGCAGCTGGTCGCCCACCTGCAGGGTCTCCAGCATGGAGCCGGTGGGAATCTTGAAGGCCTGCACCACGAAGGCCCGGATGACGAGGGCCAGAACAACGGCCACCAGCAGGGCTTCGATGTATTCCTTGAGGGTCTTGAGCCATCTGGGATTCATGCGTGTTCCTTTGACGCGGCGGGGGGGCCGCGTGGTTGTTTTCGTCGCGGTTGTCGCGGGGGGGCTAGTCGTCGCTGCCGGCCTTGAGCACGGCCAGGAAGGCTTCCTGGGGAATCTCCACGTTGCCCATGCGGCGCATGCGGCGCTTGCCTTCTTTCTGTTTTTCCAGCAGCTTGCGCTTGCGGGTGATGTCGCCGCCGTAGCATTTGGCGATGACGTCCTTGCGGAAGGGGGCCACGCGCTCCTTGGCGATGATCTTATTGCCGATGGCGGCCTGGATGATGACCTCGAACATCTGCCGGGGAATGCTCTTCTTGAGCTTTTCCGCTAGGCTGCGGCCAAAGGGATAGGCGCTCTGCCGGTGCACGATGACCGAGAAGGCGTCCACGGCTTCGGTGTTGATGAGGATGTCCAGGCGCACCAGATCGCTCTGGCGGTAGTCGATGATCTCGTAATCAAGGGAGGCGTAGCCCTTGGTGGTGGACTTCAGCTTGTCGAAGAAGTCGTACATGATCTCGGCGAAGGGCATTTCGTAGGTGATGACCACGCGGCTGGCGGTCAGGTATTTCATGTCCTTCTGGATGCCGCGCTTCTCCTCGCACAGGCCGAGCACGTTGCCCACGAAGTCGTTGGGCACGTGGATTTCCACCTTGGCGAAGGGCTCGTACAGCGCGGCGATGGTGCTGGGGTCGGGCAGCAGGCTCGGGTTGTCGATCTGCATCTTGCGGCCGTCGGTGGTTTCTATCTTGTAGATGACCGAAGGCGCGGTGGTGATGAGCCGGGCCTGGAATTCGCGCTCCAGGCGCTCCTGAATGATCTCGATGTGCAGCAGGCCCAAAAAGCCGCAGCGGAAGCCGAAGCCCAGGGCTTTGGACGTTTCCGGCTCGAAGCTGAAGGCCGCGTCGTTCAGCTGCAATTTCTCCAGGGCCACCTTGAGCATTTCGTATTCATTGGGCTCCACCGGGTACAAACCGGAGAAGACCATGGGCTTGACCTTCTTGAAGCCGGGAAAGGGCGTTTTGGTGGGGTTCTCGGCCTTGGTGATGGTGTCGCCCACGGGAGCGTCGGAAAGCTCCTTCATGTTGGCGCACAAGAAGCCCACCTCGCCGGGGCCGAAGTCCGGCACCTCGACGCTTTCCGGGCTGAACACGCCGAGCTTCATGACCTCGAATTCCTTGCCCGAGGAGAAGATGCGGATCTTCTCGCCCTTTTTGAGCGTGCCGTCGAGCACGCGGAACAGCACGATCACGCCCAGGTAGGTGTCGTACCAGGAGTCGAAGATCAGCGCCTTCAAGGGCGCGCCGGCGTCGCCCTTGGGCGGCGGCAGGTGGGTGATGATGCGTTCGATGAGCTCGGCCACGCCCAGCCCGCTCTTGGCGCTCACCAGGGCCGGGTCCGTGCAGTCGAGCCCGATGACCTCTTCAATCTCCCTCGAAATGCGCTCCGGGTCGGCGCTGGGCAGGTCGATCTTGTTCAAGACCGGCACGACCTCCAGGTCGTTGTCCAGCGCAAGGTACACGTTGGCCAGCGTCTGGGCCTCCACGCCCTGGGAGGCGTCGACCACGAGCAGCGCGCCCTCGCAGGCGGCCAGCGAGCGCGAGACCTCGTAGGAGAAGTCCACGTGGCCGGGCGTGTCGATGAGGTTCAGGATGTACTTCTTGCCATCGTGCGCGGTGTAGGGGATGCGCACGGTCTGGGCCTTGATGGTGATGCCGCGTTCGCGCTCCAGGTCCATCTTGTCCAGGTACTGGGCTTTCTGGTCGCGCGCGGAGACCACCCCGGTGATCTCCAGGATGCGGTCGGCCAAGGTCGATTTGCCGTGGTCGATATGCGCGATGATGCTGAAATTTCTAATGAGGTTGGTGTCGGTCATGGTCTCGCACGTTTGGGCCGGAGGCTGTCCGGGCCGTGTTCTGGGGATATGCCCCGGCTTGGGGCGAGAGCCTTTGTACGGCATAATCGTCTGGCTGTCTAATGGGGCGAAAGGGCTGCGGACCGGGGTGCGCCATGGGGCGGGCGGCTTGCCCTTGGGGTTGTTTGCGCGTACCTACCAGACCATGCGGACTATTGTTCTCGGCGGTACAGGGTTCATCGGCAAGGCGCTGGCGCGGCTGCTCGAAGGGCAGGGGCACGAGGTCGTCGTGCCCTCGCGCAATCCGGCCAGGGTGTCGGCCGCCCTGGGCCTCGGCGCGCCAGGGGCCAGGATCATCGCCGCGCCCTTTGACGGCGTCTCCGGCGCGGGCTGGGCCGAGTTCATCACGCCGGACACGGCCATTGTGAACCTGGCCGGGGAGAACATCGCCGACGGCCGCTGGACCCCGGACAAGAAGCGCCGCATCCTGGAAAGCCGCCTGGACGCGGGCGCCGCAGTCATGGACGCCATCCGCCAGTCCGGGGCGCTCCCGGCCGTGCTGGTGCAGGCCTCGGCCGTGGGCTTTTATGGCGCGCGCGGAACAGAGCCCGTGGGGGAGGACACCCCGGCGGGCGCGAATTTTCTGGCCCAGGTGGCCGGGCGCTGGGAGGCCTCGACCCTGGAGGCGGAGGTCCTGGGCGTGCGGCGGGTCGTGGTGCGCACGAGCATGGTCCTGGGCCGGGGCGGGGCCCTGGCCAAGATGCTGCCGCCTTTCAGGCTGGGCCTGGGCGGGCCGCTGGGCGCAGGCACGCAGATGGTGCCCTGGATCCACCTGGACGACGAGGCCGGGGCCATAGCTTTTCTGATGGCCACGCCGGGCCTCTCCGGCCCGTTCAACCTGGCCGCGCCCGAGGCCGTGGACTCGCGCGGTTTCGCCCGGGCCCTGGGCCGGGCCCTGGGCCGTCCGGCCTTTCTGCCCGCGCCGGGGTTCGCGCTCAGGCTGCTCCTGGGGCAGATGGCCGAGGAGGTCCTGCTCTCGGGCGTGCGCGCGGAACCCACCAGACTTCTGGCCGCGGGCTACAGGTTCAGGCATCCCGGCCTGGCGGGAGCCCTGGCGGCCGCATTGGGCCGGACTTAGGCACTCACTGGATTTCAAGGGGACAGGCATGGGCAAAGGCAGACTTCTGGTGGTTGAGGACGAGGCCATCGTGGCCCTGGGCATCCAGTCCAACCTGGAACGCCTGGGGTACGAGGTCGTCGGGCTGGCGGGGACTGCCCGCGAGGCGCTGGCGCAGGCCGAGGCGTTCATGCCGGATCTGGTGCTCATGGACGTGATGCTGGAAGGCGGCGGCATGGACGGCATCGACACCGCACGGGAGCTGCGCGAGCGCTTCAACCTGCCGGTGGTCTACCTCTCGGCCGCCACGGACGAGAAGACCCTGGAGCGCGCCAAGCGCACCGACCCCTTCGGCTACCTCACCAAGCCCTTCAAGGACCACGAGCTGTCCCTGACCATCGAGGTGGCGCTGTACAAGTCCCGCACCGAGGCGCAGTTGCAGGAGAGCGAGCATCTGTTGTCCACCACCCTGGGCAGCCTGGCCGAGGCCGTGGTCTCCACGGACACCGAGGGCCGCGTGACCTACCTGAACCCCGCCGCCGTGGTCATGCTGGGCGTGGAGCCGGAGGAGGCGCTGGGTCGGGACATCTCCACGGTGTTCAGCATCCTGGACCAGGACACCCACCTGCCCATCACCGGCCTGGAGGAGATCTGCAATCCGCGCTCCGCGCACCCCCTGTGCGAGGACATGCTGCTGCGCACTCAGGCTGGCCTGGAGATCCCGGTGGGGCTGTCCGTCTCGCCGGTGTCCGGTTCGCGCGGCGGGTTCCGGGGCCGCGTGCTGGTGCTGCGCAACGTGGCCCAGCGCAAAAAGTCCGAGGCCGAGCGGCTGGAGAGCATGCAGGCCCTGCGCACCACCTTTCGCCAGACCGTGCGCGCCCTGGCCAGCATGGCCGAGAAGCGCGATCCCTACACCGCCGGGCACCAGCAGCGCGTGGCCCGGCTGGCCTGCGCCATCGGCCGGGAGCTGGGCCTGCCCCAGGAGACCCTGGAGGGCCTGGAGGTGGCGGGCACCCTGCACGACATAGGCAAGGTCTATGTTCCGGCGGAGATTTTGTCCAAGCCCGCGCGCCTCTCGCACATGGAGATGGGCATCATGAAGAGCCACTCCGAGGTGGGGTTTGAGATCCTGCGCGAGGTGAATTTTCCCTGGCCCGTGGCGCGCAGCGTGCTGGAGCACCACGAGCGCCTGGACGGCTCCGGCTATCCCGGCGGGCTCAAGGGCATGGAGATCTCGCAGGAGGCGCGCATCCTGGCCGTGGCCGACGTGGTCGAGGCCATGAGCTCGCACCGGCCGTACCGCGCCGCCCTGGGCCTGCCCCTGGCCCTGGAGGAGATCACGAACGGGCGCGGGCGGATCTATGACACCGAGTGCGTGGACGCCTGCCTGGCGCTCATGAACGGCGGGGGCTTCACCTTTGAGGAGGCCGAGTCCTGCCCGCCCGCGTCTCCCTCGGATTTCCCCCAGCGCTCCGCGCCCCTGGCGCCGGAAGAATGACCGCGGCCCAGGAACGGGACGCGACGGAGGACTTGATGAGCGGAAAAGGGCGCATTCTGGTGGTGGACGACGAGTCCGGCATCCGTTTTTCCCTGAAGGGCATCCTGGAGGACGAGGGCTTTGCCGTGGCCGAGGCCGACACCGGCGAGGCCGCCCTTGAGCTCCTCGACGCGGGCGAGGCCTTTGACCTCGTGTTCCTGGACATCTGGCTGCCCGGCCTGGACGGCCTGGAGGTGCTCTCGCGCCTGCGGGAGGACCGGCCCGAGCTGCCCGTGGTCATGATCTCCGGGCACGGCACCATCGAGACCGCCGTGGCGGCCATCAAGCACGGGGCCTTTGATTTCATCGAGAAGCCCCTGTCCCTGGAGAAGGTTCTGCTGGCCGCGCACAAGGCCCTGGAATTCTCGCTTTTGAAGCAGGAGAACCTGGCCCTGCGCCACTCGCTCGGCGAGGCCGAGGTGCGCCTCACCGGGGACTCCCCGGCCATGAACGCCCTGCGCGAGATGATCGGCCAGGTGGCCCCCACCGACGCCTGGGTGCTCATCACCGGCGAAAACGGCACGGGCAAGGAGATCGCCGCCCGGCTGCTGCACGGCTTAAGCCTGCGCGCGGCCATGCCCTTTGTGGCCGTGAACTGCGCGGCCATCCCCGAGGAGCTCATCGAGAGCGAGCTCTTTGGCCACGAGAAGGGCGCCTTCACCGGCGCGGACAAGGCGCAGATCGGCAAGTTCGAGCTGGCCCACAGGGGCACCCTGTTTTTGGACGAGATCGGCGACATGAGCCTCAAGACCCAGGCCAAGATCCTGCGCATCCTGCAGGAGCAGCGCTTCGAGCACGTGGGCGGGCGCAAGACCATCACCGTGGACGTGCGCGTCCTGGCCGCCACCAACAAGGACCTGCCCGCCGAGATCCGCGCCGGGAATTTCCGCGAGGATTTGTACTACCGGCTCAAGGTCTTCCCGCTCACCGTGCCGCCCCTGCGCGAGCGTACCGGGGACATCCCGCTTCTGATCGACGACTTCGTCACGACGCTCTCGCGCCGGGGCGGGTGCAAGCGTGCGGTGTTCAGCCCGGAGACCCTGGCCGTGCTCACGACCTACCCCTGGCCGGGCAACGTGCGCGAGCTGAAAAACTTCGTGGAGCGCATGCTCATCCTGGCGGGCGGGCGCGAGATCACCCCGGACCGCCTGCCCCCGGACATCACCAGCCAGGCCACGGTCCCGGCCGTGCGGCAGACGGCGACACCGCCAGCGGCAACGCCGCCCGCTGCACCACTTTCGGCCCCTGCCGCCCCGTTCCCTGCCGCCTCTGCCGACGCCGACGCCGACGCCCTGGACGCCGACCTCCCGGACACCTTCCAGGCCGGGCCGCTGGACTTGAAAGCCGCGCGCGCGGCGTTCGAGGCGCGCTTCCTGGAGGCCAAGCTGCGCGAGTTCGGCGGCAACGTCTCCAAACTGGCCGAGGCCGTGGGCCTGGACAGAAGCTCGCTGTACCGGAAGCTCAAGGGCTACGGGATTCAGGTGGAGTAGCTTCGTGCTGTTCCTGTGAGCGGGAGAGGGATTCTCTGGCCTCAGGGAACATCCCTTGGGGCTGCTCACGCCGCAGAAGCGAAAGATTTTGAATGAAAGGAGGCGGTATGGAAACGAAGGTTAAAATCGGAATTGTCATATGCGACCGCTACAAAAGCTGTGCGGGTGGAAAGTGTTTCAGAGCAATGAAGAACAGGGAAGGAGCGTTTGACATCTACGCGCAAACAGAGGTTGAGCTCGTGGGCTATACCTCATGCGGAGGCTGCCCGGGAGGAAATATTGAATATCTGGGTGAGGAGATGGTCAAAAATGGTGCAGAAGTGATTCACCTCGCCACTGGTCTGGTGGTCGGATATCCACCCTGCCCATCCATCTTGACGTTTAAGACGTTTCTTGAGGAACGTTTCGGCGTCAAGGTTATAATCGGGACACACCCGATTCCCGCAAAGTATTTGGACATGCATACTCGCCTGAAGAGCTGGGAAGCTCCTTTGTGGAAGGGTATTGTCGCGCCCTCCCTGAGTGATGCCGAGACCCGCTTGAGCTATAATTGATGATTCAGGCCCGAGGAGCCCCTGTTTTCGCCAATAAAAAAGGCCGGGGGCTGCAACCCCCCGGCCCATCACCAACACAGTCGCGAGGGCCTACACCCAGTAGATGACCTCGAAGTTCTTCTGCATCTCGGCCTTAAGCGCGTTGAGCGCGGTCTTGTCCATGTCGCGGATGCGCAGGTACACGTCGCGCATGCCCACCTCGGCGGGCTCGCAGGACGTGAGCAGGCTCATGAGCCGCGCGCCGTGGTCCTTCAGGTAGTCCAGCACCGGCACCATGCCGCCCGGCTGGTTCGGCAGGCGCAGCCCGATCTGCACCCCGCCCTCCAAAACGCCGGTGATGCGCACCAGCACCTTGAAGATGTCCGAGTCGGTGACGATGCCCACGACCTTGTTGTTTTCGTCCACCACGGGCATGCCGCCGATCTTGTGCTCCAGCATCGACGCCGCGGCGCTGTCCACGGTTTCGCCTCTCTTGAGGGTCACGACCTTCTTGGTCATGATGTCCTTCACCTTGATCTCCGAGAGCAGGTAGTACAGCTCGTGCATGTCCAGCGTGGTGGCCTTGGAGGGTGAGGCGTCCTTGATGTCCCGGTCGGACACGATGCCCACGAGCACGCCCTTGTCGTCCACCACGGGCAGACGGCTGATGCCCTTCTCCTTCAGGATCTTGGAGGCCTTCATCATGGAGGTTTCCGGGGTCGCGGTCACGACGTCCTTGGTCATCCAGGTTTCGATGAGCATGTGTGCGTCTCCTGTGCTTCGCCCCTCTGAAGGCTCAGAGCAGGGCGGTGGTGTCATTTTCGTTGATGATACCCAAGCTTGCGCATGTTGGCTAGTGGAATCTTGCCGGAAAACGACTGCCCGCCTAGCTCCGAAGGATGTTCGGCGCGGGGTCGTTGCTCCCGCGCTTTACCTTCTGCGCGCCAGGGGATAGCATGCCGCGCATGTACGTGGTGGTCAATGTCGACGATTTGGGCCTGCACGCGGCCGTGCGCCGCGCCGTGGAGGACCTCTCCGGGCTCGCGCGCGTCAGCTCGGCCACGCTTCTGGTGAACGGGCCGGACGCTCCTGCGGCGGCCAAACTGTCCGGAACCGGGGCCGGTTCCCTCGGCATCGGCGTGCACCTGAACATTCTTCGCGGCCGTCCCGAGAGCCCGGCCCACGAGATCCCCGGCCTGGTGGGCCCCCAGGGCCTGTTTCTGGGCGACTACGTGGCGCTCTTCAAGCGCTACCTGGGCCGCGCCTTCACCCCGGCCGACGCCGAGCGCGAGTGGACGCGCCAGGTGGAGCGTGCGCTTGACCTGGGCGTCGCGCCCACGCACCTGGACTCCGAGAAGCACATCCATGTGTGGCCGGGGCTGTTCGAGGCCGCCTGCCGCGTGGCCGAGCGTTTCGGCATCGGCTGGGTGCGCAGGCCCGTGGAGCTGGTCTCGCCCCTGCGCTGGGACAAGGGCGGGCGGCGCGCGCGCATCCTGAACACCTTCGCTCTGTGGCACCAGCTGCCGACAACGGGCCGGGTGGCCTGCCCGCACTCGGTGTTCGGCGTGGCCGACCAGGGCGCGGAACTGTTGCCGGGGCGGCTCTCGGCGTATATGAAGCGGGTGCGGCCCGACGTGCTGGAGGTGGTCTGCCACCCCGGCGCGCCCATGCCCGAAGAGCTGGCGGGCGACGGCCCCATGCCTGCGGACTACGGCCCCATGCGCGTCAGCGGCCAGTGGACCCTTGAGCGCGACGCCCTGGCCGCCCAGGGCTGGGAGGCGGCCTTCGCCAGCGCCGGAGCCCGGCTGGTGCACTACGGCCAGCTCGACCCGGCCACCCGCGCGCTGCGGCCGGAATTTCGCCAGTAACCTGCGCAGACGCTAGAAACTACGGGATACCAAGCATGCCACGATCCGCCCTGCATTGCGCCCTGAACGGCCCCGCCGCGAAGTCATCGCCCTCCGAAGGCTCCTGGCCGCCAGGCTCTTGGCCCGTGGAAGTCAGCATCGTCACGCCCATGCACAACGAGGAGCTCTGCGTGCGCGAGTTCCACCGCCGCATCGGTGCGGCCCTCCAGGGGCTGGGCGCGAGTTACGAGATCGTGCTGGTGAACGACGGCAGCACGGACCAGACTCCGGCCATCATCCGCGAGCTGGCGCAGGCCGACCCGCACCTGGTGGGCGTGTTCCTGGCGCGCAATAGAGGCCAGTGCACGGCCATCTTCGCAGGCATCCAGCACTCGCGCGGCCGCTACGTGGTCATCATGGACGGCGACCTGCAGCACCCGCCCGAGGAGGTCCCGAGCCTCATCGAGAAGATCCGCGAGGGCTATGACCTGGTCAAGGGCGTGCGCCAGAAGCGCCAGGAGTCCCTGCTGCTGCGCCGCATCCCCAGCCTCATCGCCAACTACCTCATGCGCGCCACCAGCAAGTGCGACATCCACGACATGGGCGGGCTGTCCTGCCTGGACGGCGACCTGGCGCGCTCGCTCAAGCTGCGCGAGGGCCAGCACCGGCTCATCCCGGCGCTCGTCTACAGCCAGGGCGGCGCGGTGTGCGAGGTGCCAACCAGCGCGCCCCCGCGCTTCGCCGGCAAGAGCCATTACGGCATCGGCCGCAGCATCGACGTGCTCTTCGACATCGTGCTCCTGTGGTTCCAGAACTCCTACAAGCAGCGGCCGGTGTACCTCTTCGGCCGCATCAGCCTGTGGCTGTTTTTGCTGGCCACGCTGACCATGGTCTGGCTGCTCTACGAGAAGCTGTTCCTGGGCGTGCACATGGGCACCCGGCCGCCGTTTCTGGGGGCCGTGCTGTTCTACCTGTCGTCGCTCGGGTTCATGAGCACCGGGCTGATCCTGGAGGTGCTGGTGAACACGCATGACGTGGTTTCCGGCAACAGACCCTTCAAGGTGCGCGAGGTGGTGCGCGGCGCATTTTCCGGGACAACACCCGAGCCAACGCCCGGAACAGTGGCCGACCCCCGCGACTAGCGCAGGCCGCCAAGGCCAAGGACGTTGCCATGCAGATCGGCCTCTTGCAGATCGGCCTTTTGCAGATCAATCCGGTGGTGGGCGACATCACCGGCAACGCTGCGCTGATCGAGGCCGCATACGCCACGGCCACCGGGCAAGGCGCGGGCCTCTGCCTGACCCCGGAGCTGGCGCTCACCGGCTATCCCCCCCGCGACATGCTGCTTTATGACGGCTTCAGCCGGGCCGCCTTTGCCGAGGCCGAGGCCCTGGCCCGCCGCCTGCACGAGCGCTTCCCCGCCGGTCCGGCCCTGGTGCTGGGCTGCCCGGAGCCCAACGCCACGGGCCAGGGCAAGGCCCTGTTCAACGCCGCCCTGTGGTGCGAGGCCGGGGTGGTCCGCGCGCGCATCCGCAAGTCCCTGCTGCCCACCTACGACGTGTTCGACGAGGCGCGCTACTTCGAGCCCGGCCCCTTCGGGGCGTCCAATGTGGTGGAGTACAGGGGCGCAAAGCTTGCGGTGACCATCTGCGAGGACCTCTGGAACGACAAGGACTACTGGCCGCACCGCCTGTACCCCGTGGACCCGGTGGAGGCCGCTGTTGCCGCCGGGGCGGACGTGCTGCTCAACCTTTCGGCCTCGCCCTACAGCCTGCGCAAGCAGGCGCTCCGGCGCGACATGCTCTCGGCCATCGCCAGGAAGCGGGGCCTGCCGCTGGTCTACTGCAACCAGGTGGGCGGCAACGACGAGTTGGTCTTTGACGGCCGCAGCGCGGTCTACGGCCCGGACGGCGCAGTGCTGGCGCGGGCCGCCGGGTTCGCCGAGGACGTGCTGGTGGCGGACCTCTCGGCCCCTGGCCGGGTGTCCGGCGAGGAGTCTTCGAGCGAATCGGGCGAGGCCTCGGCCAGCAGCGACATCTGGCAGGCGCTGGTGCTCGGCACGCGCGACTACCTGCGCAAGTGCGGCTTCACCAAGGCGCTGCTCGGCCTGTCCGGCGGCATCGACTCCGCCGTGGTGGCGGCCGTGGCCGTGGAGGCCCTGGGCGCTACGAACGTGCTGGGCGTGCTCATGCCCTCGCCCTGGTCGAGCGCGGGCAGCATCGACGACTCGCTTGCGTTGGCCAAAAACCTGGGCATGCCCACGCGCACCATCCCCATCAAGCCGCTGATGCAGGGCTTTGACGCGGCGCTCTCCGACAGCTTCGCGGCGCTTTCGCCGGGGCAGGGTCCGGGCACCACCGAGGAGAACATCCAGTCGCGCATCCGGGGCAACCTGCTCATGGCGCTGTCCAACAAGACCGGCGCGCTGCTGCTGACCACGGGCAACAAGAGCGAGCTGGCCGTGGGCTACTGCACCATCTACGGCGACATGAGCGGCGGGTTCGCGCTCATCAGCGACCTGCGCAAGACCCAGGTCTACGAGCTGGCCCGGCACATCAATGCCCTCAAGGGCGAAGCCATCCCCGAGAACATCCTGGTGAAGGCCCCGTCGGCGGAGCTGCGGCCCGGCCAGACCGACCAGGACAGCCTGCCGCCCTACGACGTGCTGGACGCCATCCTGGCCCTGCACCTGGAGAAGAACCAGACGGCCGGTGAGATCGTGGCGAGCGGGTTCGACGCCGAGGTGGTGGCGCGGGTCTGCCGGTTGGTGAAGTTCGCCGAATTCAAGCGCAGGCAGGCCGCTCCGGGCATCAAGATCGCCTGGCGCAGCTTCGGCTCGGGCTGGCGCATGCCGCTGGCCGCAGCGCCGCTGCCCTGAGCCCTCAAGGGAAAAGCACTCCCCTTCACGCTACGACAAAGCCCTTTGAAACCCCGAAGGGGGCGCGGAAGCAGCCTCAATAAGAACGGCACAGACCTTTCGGCTGTGCCGCAACCCCCTTGAAACCCCGAAGGGGGCGCTGGCCGCAGCAGCCCTGCCCTGGTCCCGCCAGGGAGAAGCACGCACATCCAGGCTGCGCCGAAGCCCCTTGAAACCCCGAAGGGGGCGCTGGCCGCTGCGCCGCTGCCATAAACCTCAGGGAAGAGCCGCAACCCCCCCCGCCCCAGCCGCAACCCCCCTTGAAACCCCGAAGGGGGGGGGCTGGCCGCAGCCTCAATAAGAACGGCACAGACCTTTCGGCTGTGCCGAAGCCACCTTGAGATTCCGCAAAGGGACGAATTCTGCTGTTTTGAGCAAATAGCGGACGAGTTTTACGTCCACGCCTGGTTGGCCACGTCCAGGGGGTCGGCATCGCCCCGGTTCAGGATGCGCCGCAGGGTGTCCTTGGAGATGCCGAGGTCGCGGCAGGCGGCGTTGCGGTTGCCGCTGTTGCGCTCCACGGCCTCCACGGCCGCGCGGAAGCGGATGTCCTCCATGGTCGGCGGGCGTTCGCTGGGGCCGGGGTGTTCGCAGGCGCGCACGTCCGCAGGCAGGTGCTCCACCTGGATGAGCCCGCCGGGGCAGAGGATGCAGGCGTACTCGATGATGTTCTCCAGCTCGCGGATGTTGCCGGGGAAGGGGTGGGCGGTGAGCAGGCGCGTGGCCTCGGGCGAGAGGCCCTGAATGTCCACGCCTCCGGACGCCCTGCGGCGGCGCAGGCAGTTCTCGATCAGCAGCGGGATGTCGTCGCGCCGTTCGCGCAGGGGCGGCAGGGTCATGCGCACCACGTTGAGGCGGTAGTAGAGATCCTGGCGGAAGGTGCCTTCGGCTACCATGCGGTCCAGCTCGCGGTTGGTGGCGGCGATGACGCGCACATCCGCGGCCACGCCCTCCACCCCGCCCAGGGGCTCGAACACGCGCTCCTGCAGCACGCGCAGGATCTTGCTCTGCAGCGCCAGGGGCAGGTCGCCGATCTCGTCCAGCAGGATGGTGCCGCCCTCGGCCAGCTGGAAGCGGCCGGGCTTGTCGCGCCGGGCGTCGGTGAAGGCCCCGGCCTTGTAGCCGAAGAGCTCGGACTCCATGAGCAGGGCGGGCAGGGCGCCGCAGTTGAGCGCCACGAAAGGCCCGTCGCGCCGGGAGGAAAGGTTATGGATGGCCCGGGCGAAGAACTCCTTGCCCGTGCCGGACTCGCCCAGGAGCAGCACCGTGGCCTCGCTTCCGGCCACCTGGGGCAGGATGCGCAGGATCTCCTCCATGTTGGGGTCGCGCGAGCAGAATCCCTCGGGCGTGCAGTGGCCGCCCTTTCGTTTGTCGGCCGGGCCGCAGGAGATGTCGCGGAAGGTCTCCACCCCGCCGATGACCTTGCCGTTCTGGTCCTTGAGCGGGGCTGCGCTGACGCTTAAGGGGATGCGCACCCCGTCGTGCCGCTCCACCATCATGATGCGGCCCGCGATCTTGCGGTCCTCTTCGATGCAGGCGCGCAGCACGCAGTTCTCGGCGCAACCCTCGGTGCGGAAGACCTCCCAGCATTTGCGGCCCACGACCTGGTCCGGGTCCACGCCGACGATGCCGCCTGCGGAATTGCTGAAGAAGATGATGTTCCAGTCGCGGTCCACGGTGAACAGGCCGTCGCCCACGGAATCGATGATGAAGGAGCACAGCGAGGTGCAGGGAAAGGGTTTCTCAAGCGAGTGATGCACCGTGAATCCCCCCTGTTGCCGGAATATGGACTCCAGGGGGCACTCTGCCCTGGCCCGTGCCCAAGGTCAACCGGGGCGGACGCAGAATTCGTCCACGGGGTACGCGAGACCCCTGCCTTGTTTTGGCAACCTGCGTGATTGTTGATAAATAGCCCCGTGGCACGAGAGTTGCGAAGGTATAGGCAAATGGCCGCCGGGGCCTTGCACCGACCAGGCCAAACAAAGAGACCAAACCACCTTGGAGGCGCATATGGAACTTTCCTTCACCATCTACGGACGCTGCTGCGATTTGGCTCTGCACCCCGTTTCCCAGAACACTGCGGACAAGATCCGCGAACAGGGGCGCGGCATCTACAAGCAGAAGTATCTGGAGTGGTGGCGCAAGGGCAACACCTGCACCTGCGGCATGAAGCTGGGAGAGGACTCCATCGTCGAAGTGATGCTGGACGGCAAGCCCGTGGACTTCGACCCCCAGCCCGTGAAGGATGCCGCCGTGCTGCTGCGCCGCCGCATGTACCTGGACAGCAAGGCAAAGTTCCTGGCGCTTATGGGCTACAATGACGAGGTCTGCTCGCTGACCTGGCATTGGGCCAACGTGGAGGGCTTCGATTCGGCCAACTTCGAGTTCTTCGTCCACCGCTGGGACCGCCTGCTGCACGAGGACGACTTCTACATCGTGGACGACATCCGCTACGGCCACCGGTTCTCCGACGACCAGTCCTGGGGCGAGCGCAACGGCCACAGCATGATCGACCCCGTGGTCATCGACCTTGACCTCGTCCGCCAGGAAGTGCGCGGAGGAGATATCCGGGTAGCCTAGCCCCGAACGCCTCGACCTCCCTTGCCTCTGGGCCGTCCGGCATCCGCTTGCCGGGCGGCCCGTTCCTTTTTCAGCACCGCGTCCCCTTCGGGGTTTCATTGCTCCTGGCCCCTCACGCAGGCGGCCTGGCCCGTTGACTTGTTCCCGGCCCGTCGGCTTGACCCCCGGTCTGTTGACATCCCGGACCCCGGCGAAGAATATGGGCCGAGGCCTCCGGCCGCAATGCCGCAGCCTGTGCAGGCCCTTCGTGCGGACCATATCCGTACGGAAAGGAGCGCGCCATGAAGGACTATCCCCTGGCCAAGGTCTTCCAACTGCTCGAACCGGGCCCCACGCTGCTGGTGTCCACGGCGCAGCGCGGCCGCGCCAACCTCATGACCATGTCCTGGCACATGATGATGGAGTTCGAGCCGCCGCTTCTGGCCTGTGTTGTCAGCAGCGGCAACCACAGCTTCACGGCGCTTGTGAAGACCGGGGAGTGCGTCCTGGCCCTGCCGCACGTGGGCCTGGCGAAGCAGGTGGTGGACGTGGGCAACTGCTCGGGCCGCGACGTGGACAAGTTCGCCAGCCTCGGCCTGACCCCGGTTCCGGCCGCGCTGGTCAAGCCGCCGCTGGTGGGGGAGTGCTTCGCCAACCTGGAGTGCCGCGTGGCCGACACCGCCCTGGTGGACGCCTACAATCTCTTTGTGCTGGAGGTGGTGCGGGCCTGGCGCACGCCCGCGCTGATGGGGCCGGACCTGCGGCCGCCCAAGACCATCCACCACAACGGCGACGGCACCTTCCGCGTGGCGGGCAGGACGCTGAACCTCAAGGCGCGCATGGTGAAGTGGCCCGAGTTCGTTTGAGCCGAGACAACGCCACAGCCGTGCGCGCGCCAGAACCCCTGCGCCTGGGCCTCCCCTAATCCGCCCCGCCGGTATCCCCGCCCTGCGGCCCTTGTGGCGGGCTCGTGGTCAACTCCGGGCCAGGGGCTT
>Ga0209373_10001194_pt1 | contig 32500 bp, 19 predicted proteins | sample Higcelweek5metaG_FD_187173 | JGI IMG/M metagenome (GOLD analysis project Ga0209373, IMG submission 187173) | Freshwater pond sediment microbial communities from the University of Edinburgh, under environmental carbon perturbations - High... | ecosystem: Environmental > Aquatic > Freshwater >... | reverse complement strand
ATCTTTGCGTCGGCCTTGGCGTCGGCCTTGGCGTCGGCCTTGGCGTCGGCGGGTGCCTCGTGCTTGGCGTCGCCCTGCTCCTCGGCCGCGTCGCCTTCCGGCTTGGGCTTGGGCTTCGGCTTCGGCTTGGGCTTATGGACGATATGCGCGGTGGCCAAAATCTTGCCCTGCTCCGGGTGCTGGCCCAGCCATTCCACCTTGCCAGTGGTCAGGTCGTAAATGCCGCCCACGAGCAGCACCTGGCCGTTCTTCACAAACTCGCGCACCTCGACACTCTTGCGCAGAATGTTCTCCATGGTCAGCCATACGTTGGCCTTGATGCTCTTGTTCAGCAAATCATCGCCCGTGGCCGTGGGCGTCCAGCTCCGGGCCTTGGCCACGGCGGGCTTGATCTGGTTGATGAGTGTCGGGATGTGGCCATGGACCTTGGCATTCTGCACCGCCGCCGTCACCGCGCCGCAGCTTGTGTGGCCCAACACCAGCACCACTGGCGTGCCCAGGTGCCCAACGCCGTATTCGATGGAGCCCAGCTCGTCCGGCCCGGCAAGGTTGCCCGCGACGCGGATGACGAAAATATCGCCCACGCCCTGGTCGAAGATGATCTCCAGGGGCTCGCGGGAGTCGGAGCAGCCGATGATGGTGGCCACGGGGTGCTGGCCGCCCTTGGCGGTTTCGGCCCGGCGGTCCGCGCCCTGGTGCGGGTGGGTGGCTTCGCCGCCGGCATAGCGCGCGTTGCCGTCCTTCAGCATCTTCATGGCTTCGTCCGCGGGCATGGTGGGCCCGGCGGACGAGGCGAACGCCTGCGCGCACAAGCTGAACGCTAAAACAACAACGGCCAAAAATCTTTTCATGCTCCCCCCAAATAAAAGAATCACAACGCGTTCCACTGGAATACTCAGCTTGCTCTGATACCAAAACGCCAGCGCAGCGGCAAGCCACCTGCGGTTTTCCGGGTGTTTAAAACGCATCCATCTGATATTCAAGCAAAACTATATCGAGGGGTCCCTCTAAAGTTTCGCATTAATTATGCCGATAGACCTATCGTAAGGGCAAGACCAACCTTGCGACAGTGATCTAACCAAAGAGGTATGGACCATGAACGTCAACCCCTCAGACACGGATGTCAGGCAGGGGTACTCCCTGGCCGAAACCGCCGCCCTCAGCGCAGCCGTCAGTCAGGCAAGCACCGCCAATCAGGCCGACGCCACCAGTCAGGCCGGCACCTCCAACCAGGCCAACGCCGCAAGCGCCGCCACGGCTGATGCGCAAGGAAGCGCCGCCGCTGCCGCCAAGGCGGTGGAGGCAACCGATCAGCGCTCCATGGCCGCCCAGGTTGGCGCGGACAAGACCAGCGCCAAGGAAGCCGCGCAACAGCTGGAGCAAAAGTTCCTGAACAACGACACCGGGCTCAAGATCCGCGTGCTCGACGATTCGGGACACACGATCCAGGTGGAAGTTGTGGACAAGAAGAGCGAAAAGGTTCTGCGCCAGATTCCGCAGGATGAAATGCTCAAGCTTTCCGCTTCCATGAAGAAGATGACGGGCGTTTTGCTGAACAAGCCCGCCTAGCCTAGGCGCCCTCCCCTCTTTCCCCGAAGATGCTTGCAAAAGCCTCCGTCTGGAGGCTTTTTTTCCGCGCGCGGCGGCAGTCTGCCCGAACTCTCTTGCCGCTCTCTACCTCTCGTGCATGGAGCCGCTCATGGCCTCCAGGAATGGATCGAGGAAGTAGCCCAGCACCGAGCGCGAGCCGATGTGGATGCCCACGATGACGCGCATGCCCGGGAACAGATCATAGCGGTTGGCTTTGCGTGAAAAATGGTCCGCGTCCGTCTCCACCAGCACCTTATAAAAGGTATTCACTCCGGCCGCGGTGGTCTGGGTCACGGCGTCCGGGCTCACGTGCAGCACCTTGCCTTCGATGTTGCCGAAGCGCCTGGCGTCGCGAGAGGCCAGCTTGATCACGGCGCGCTGCCCCGGCCGCACGTAGCCGATGTCCTGAATGGGCAGGTGGGCCTCGATGACCAGCTTGTCGCCGCTGGGCACTATCTCGGCCACGGTCATGCCGGGCATGACGACCTCGCCCTCGCTCAGCACGCTGAGGCTCTTCACGACGCCCGCTTCCGGCGCGCGCAGCACTGTGCGGTTCTGGCTGTCGCGGAACTTCTTCATGCGCTGGGTCAGCTCCATGAGCTCGCGCTGGACCTTCTTGAGTTCGTTCTCCACGTCCTCGCGGAAGGCGTCCTGCACGCGGCCCAGGTCCTCCTTGGCGGCGGCGAGGGCCGCGCTGGCGCGCGAAAGCGCGGCGGAGTTCTCGCGGATGGCGCTCTCTGTATTGTTGCGCTCCTTGATGCGGCCGATGAGCTCGTCCTCTTTCACCAGCCGCTCGCGGATGAGCTCCTGGCTGCGCTCCACCTGATGCACCACATGGGGCAGGTTGCGGCGCAGGTTGTCGAGCCGTGCGCTGGTCTCCTGAACGTCCTGCTCGCGCTGGCGGACCTTCTCCAGCAGCGTGGCGGTGTCGGTCTGCATGCGCTTGCGCCGGGCCTGGAACAAATTCATGGCCTGGTCCACAAGGTCGCGGTGCTTGTCGGCCAGCTCCGGCGCGAACACCGGCGCGGCCAGGCCCTTGGACTCCGCGTCCAGGCGGGCGGCCTCTATCTGCAAAGAGACGAGGCGCACGTCCAGCTCCTCGGTGGAGGCGTCGGCCGCGGCGGCGTCCAGCACCACAAGGGGCTGGTCCTGCTTCACTGCGTCGCCCTCGTGCACCAGAATCTCGCGCACGATGCCGCCCTCAAGGTGCTGCACCCGTTTGACCTTGGTCTGCGGAATGACCTCGCCCCCGGCCTCGCTCACGATGTCCAGATCGGTGCAGATGGACCAGAAGAACGAGAGCACGAACAGGCAGAAGCACAGGTACAGAAAACGCCGGTGGGCCACCAGCGTGGCGTCCACCTTGCACATTACGGCCTCCGGCCCGAGAACGCTGGCGACGGGCTCGTCCATCAGAGCTCCTCCGCCTTCTGCTGCCGCACCGGGGCGAACACCGGCGTGGGCTTTTCGTTCATGTTCAGCACAAAGCCCGCGCCCTTCAAAATATTCGGGTCAGCCGTGGACACGATGAGCGTGATCTTGGCCTGGGCCAGGCCATTCAGCACGGCGTACACAGCCTGGCAGCCCTCGGCGTCCAGCCCTTCGGTGGGGTCGTCCAGCACGGCCAGACGGCCGGGGTTCATCAGTGCCCGCGCCAGGGCTATGCGCCTGCGGATGCCCACGGGCAGCGTGCGGCCGCCCTCCACGATGTCCATATCCAGGCCTTGGCGGCTGGTGTCGAGGAAGCGGCGCAGGGCCGCGGCGCGCACGGCCCGGTGCAGCCGGTCCTGGCTTTCCGCGCTTTCCGGCTCAGGCTCGGCCAGGGTGATGTTTTCGCGCACGGTGGCGTTCAAGAACGTGGGTTCCTGCGGCACATACAGCAACTGCCTGCGCCACCAGTCCGGGGCCATCTGGCGCAGGTCCACGCCATCGGCCAGCACCTGCCCCCGGCCAGGCTCCAAAAGACCTGCGGCCAGCTTGCAGAAAGTCGACTTGCCCGAGCCGTTGAAGCCTGTGACCGCCAGAACGCTGCCCGGCGCAAGGACGAAATTCAAGGACTCGAACAGTGGGCTGGCCGTGCCGGAATAGGCGAAGCCGACGTCGCGGAACTCCAGACGCCCGGAGAACTGGCGCAGGGCCGCGCCGGAAAGCGGCTCCAGCGGCATGGCGTGGAACTCGCGCAGGCGCAGCAAGGCTTCCTCGCCCCGGCGCGTGGTCAGGTAGGCGTGCAGAAAGCCCGTGGCCATGCCGAGCACCTTGCTGGACAAAATGCTTGCGCCAATGAGCCCGCCCACGTTCATCTCGCCGGAAACGGCCAGCATGGCGCCCACGGCGTAGATGGACACGCGCAGCAGCACCGTGGAGGTCTCCAGGCGCATGCGCCCCCGCACGCGGCGGCGGTCGATGACCTCGCGCAGATCGGCCAGCGCGGCCAGCTGCTTGCGCCAGGCGCGCTGGATGAAGCCCGCGCCCAAAAAGGCGCGCACGGTCTCGGCTCCGGTGACGGCGGAGGTCATGAGGTTCGAATGCTCCTGGGACTGCTTGCGCAGCGCCAGGGCGTCGGTCTCGCCCTGGCGCACCCCGGCCAGGGTGATGACCACCGACACCGACACGGCGATGAAGGTGATGAGCATGAGCCAGGGATTGATGAGGGCGATGGCCAGCAGGAACATGACCATGAAGGGCGCGTCGAGCACGGCGGAAATGTTGGTGGCGTCGTAGGCGCCCTGAACCGTGGCCAGTGCGCCCAGCATCTCCTGGTGGCGGCCGGCGGGCAGACGGTTCAGGTCGTTCAGCCGCGCGCGGGCCAGGGCGGCCAGGGTGCGCTCGTTCAGGTCCTCGTCAGAGGCTTGGCTCACCGCGCCGGCCAGCCGCCCGCGCACCTCGGTGAAGGCGAAGCCCAGGGCCGAGGCGATGAGCACGCCGGAGGTGAGGGTGTACAGGGTGCCGTCCGAGCCGTAGCCCACGTAGCGGTTCAGCACCAGAATAACATAGATGGACGTGGACAGGGACATGAGGTTGGACAGAAACGAAGCGGCCAGAATCTCCCAGGCGAGGCGGGGGCAAAGCGACAGGCGGCGGAGCAGTTCCTTCATGGGCGTTTCCGATCAACCGGGACGGAAGGGATGGCCAAACAATGCGGAACGCGCGGCATGTGCTGGCCGCGCTCAGTTTTCGATGACATCCGGGCGGAGCTGACCCATCTGGTAGAACAGCGTGTACGCGGCGGTGATAAGGTCGATGTCCGCGGTGACCTTGGAGCTGGTGGCCGAGATGTAGTCGCGTTCGCCCACAAGGATGTCCAGCAGGTTCACGTCGCCGCCCATGGCCTTCTTCTTCTTCACCAGTTCGAGGAAGGACCAGGTGATGTTGGCCTGGTTGTCGTACAGGGCCACAGTGGTGTTGAGGGTCGTCATGTCGTTCCAGGCGTTGCGAACGCGCTCCTCCACGGTGCGCCGGCGGTCCAGCAGCGACTTGCGCACGGAGGTGATTTCGCTTCTGGCGGCGCGGGTGTTTTCCACATCACGGAAGCCCTGGAAAAGATTGTAGGAGACCTGCAGCCCGGCGCGTCCTTCGGTGCGCACTCCGGCTTCGCCCTGGTCGTTCTCCTTGCGCTGGGCCTCGGCCACGGCCTCGAACTTGGGATACATGGCCGATTCGCGCGCGGTGAGGTCGCCCTGGCGGCTGCCAATGGCGAACTGCAGCTCCAGCAGCGCGGGGTTGGCGTCGAGCGCCTTCTCCACGGCGGCGTCCATGGTGCCGGGCAGCTGGGTCTTGGGCATGGAGGGCAAAAGCAGGCTGTCGATCTGGGCGTCGGTGATGTCCACCTGGAACACGGAGCGGTAGCTGTTGCGCGCGGCGACCATGGAGCGCTCCACGTTGACGCGGTGCGCCTGGGCTCCGGCCAGCTGGGCCTTGATCTGCAGCTCCTCGTAGGAAAGGCCCACGCCGCGCTCGACCAGGGCCTCCTGCATGCCGGAAAGCCGCTTGATGTTGTCCTCGGAACGCAGGGCGTAGCGCAGCATCTCGCGCGAGCGGATGAGCCCCAGGTAGGCGGAGACGCCCTGCATGGAGATTTCCTGGCGCACCTGCTCAAGCTTGGCCTTGGATTCGTTGCGCTGGCCCTTGGCCTGGTCGATGGCGCCGCTGGCGCCGCCGAAATCGTATAAAAGCTGATTGGCGGAAAGGGTCTCCACGTTGCGGTTCATGCCGGTGCTGGTGGCGGACTCGTGCTTGCTGATGTCCTCGCGGCCGCCGTCGACGACGGCGTTCAGGCGCGGATACCACAGGCCCTTGGCGCGGGCTTCCATATGCTCCGCGGACTTGAAGGCAGCCTCGGCGGACTTGATACGGTCGTGGGTCTGCATGAGCACCACGACGGATTCCTTGAGCGTGACCGGGACATCCTTCTGCTTGGGCCTGCTGTCGTCCGCATCCTCCGCGCACAGGGCCGCGGTCGAAAACGCCAAAGAAAACGCGGCGGCCACAAGCAGGCGGCCCCAGATTTGGCAGCGGAGATATTTATGCAAGCTCATGCCTTTCCTTTCCTTAATGAATAATGAGGAACAGCGCATGGTCGTTTCGTGCCCTGAACGTATCGAATTATTTGATTGCGCAATACACTACGGACATTTAAAACGCAAGTACGCGCACGGTTTGAATTCCCGCCCGCCAAGAGTTTTGCCGCGGACAACGCCGGAGGAAATATGTCCAATATATTCAAAAAGATTGCCAAAGGTGACAAATTCCCGTTGCTGCTCACCGGGATTTGCACCTCCCTGCTCATGGTTGTTCTCTACATCATGCAGCCGGGCATTCTGCGTTTCCTGGACTATAAGATCTATGATCAGCACCTGCGGCGCCAGCACACCACCAAAACCTCCGGCGTGCCGGTCATTGTGGACATAGACGAAAAAAGCCTCGCCGCTCTTGGCCAGTGGCCCTGGCCGCGCTACCGCATGGCGCTGCTGCTGGAGAAGATCCGCCAGGGCGGCGCGCTGGCCGTGGGCATGGACGTTGTGCTGGCCGAGCCCGACCGCACCTCGCCCGCGCTGCTCCGGCAGCAGCTCAAGCAGGAGCTGCAGGTGAGCGTGGACTTCACGGGCCTGCCCAAGGCGCTGGAAGACCACGACGCCCTTTTGGCCAATGTGCTGCAGGGCAAGCCCTATGTGCTGGGTTATTATTTCTCCTTCTCCAAGGCCGAGGCCGACCAGCAGGCCCACACGGCGGACTGCGGCATTAAGCCCGCGCAGGTGGCCGTGCTGGCCGCGCCCGGCGCGCCCACGCCGGAGCAGGCCCTGCACTCGGCCTTCGGCGTGGTGTGCCCCCTGCCCGTTCTGGCCGACGCAGCAACCGCCCCACGGGCTTCTTACGCCACGCCCGACCCGGACGGCATTCTCCGGCGCGTGGCCCTGCTCATCAACTATCAAGGTAAAATCTATCCCAGCCTGGCCCTGGCCACCCTCATGCAGGCCACGGGCGATCCGGGCATTATGCTCAAGCTCGACACCCAGGGCGCGGACTCAATGCGCTACGGCTGCACGGTCATCCCCGTGGACCGCGCCGGGCAGATGCTTGTGAACTATCGCGGCGGCGGCAACATGTTCCCGTACATCAGCGCCGTGGATATTCTCGAGGGCAAGGCGGACCCGGCGCTCTTGAACGGCAAGATCGCCTTCATCGGCACCAGCGCGGCGGGACTCAAGGACCTGCGCGCAACGCCCTTCACCGCCGTGTATCCCGGCGTGGAGACCCACGCCACCATCGTGGACAACATCCTCACCCAGGACTTCATCTCCATACCCGACTACGCCCCGGCCGTGGAGCTGGCGCTAACGCTTTTCGCGGGCATCGCCATCACCCTGCTGGTGTGCTGGGCCAAGGCGGTGTGGATCATTCTGCCCCTGGTGGGCATGGCCTTCGGCATGTGGGAGGGCACGGCATACCTTATGGGCCACCAGCGCGTGTATATTTCGCCGCTGTACTCCTACATCATCCTGGCGGCCAACTTCGGCCTGCTCACGCTCATGAAGTTCTGGCGCGAGGAAAAGCAGAAGAAGTTCATCCACGGCGCCTTCTCGCACTACCTCGCCCCGGCGGTCATCAAGCAGATTTACGATTCGCCCGAGTCCTTGAGCCTGCAGGGCCAGGAGAAGGAAGTCACAATCATGTTCGCGGACGTGCGCAGCTTCACCACCATGAGCGAAAAGCTGACCCCGACCCAGGTGACGGACCTGCTGCACGACTACCTGACGCCCATGACCAAGGTCATCACCCAAAACATGGGCACCCTCGACAAGTTCATCGGCGACGCCATCATGGCCTTTTGGAACGCGCCGCTTGATGTGCACGAACACCAGAAGAAGGCCGTGAGCTCCGCCTTGCAAATGTTGGAGCACTTGAAGACCCTGAACGTGGGCTTTCAGGAGAAGTTCGGCCTGACCATCAAGATCGGCGTGGGCCTGCACTGCGGCCGCGTGCGCGTGGGCAACATGGGCTCGGCCGACCTGTTCGACTACACGCTCATAGGCGACAACGTGAACCTGACCTCCCGCCTGGAGGGCCTGACCAAGTACTACGGCCAGGTGCTCATCATCAGCGAGGCCATGCGCGAGGCCTGCGGTGACACGTACGCCTACATGGAGCTCGACGCCGTGCGCGTGAAGGGCAAGCACGAGCCCATCACCATCTGCACGGCCATGACCCACGAGCAGGCGGCGGAGCGCGCGGTGGAGATGACCAAGCACGCCGACGCCCTGGCCCTGTACCGGGCCATGCGCTTCGCCGAGGCCAAGAGCGCCTTTGCCGAACTCAAGGAGCTGACCGGCAACGCCGTGCTCTATGATTTGTACATGGAGCGCTGCGACACGCTCACGGAGCATCCGCCCGCCGAGGGCTGGGACGGGGTGTACACCCACACCTCGAAGTAAGGCCGCGGCAGCGCCGTTTTTGCGCGCGCCGCGCCCCGGCCGGGCTGGCGGCGCGTTGTGCGCGGCGGCTTGACTTCCGGCCCGCGATGTTCCAAGTTACCCCGTCTCAAGAACCGGCGACCCGGCACGCTCTCACGCCTGGCGCCCAGCGGAGGATCATACACCACATGAGCGACTATAAGCATACCCTCAAGCTGCCGCAGACCGGCTTTCCCATGAAGGCCAACTTGAAGCAGAAAGAGCCGGAAACCCTCAAGTTCTGGGCGCAGGAAGACGCCTATGGAGCGATGGTTCAGGCCAACGAGGGCAACAAGACCTACGTCTTGCACGACGGCCCGCCCTATGCCAACGGCAACATCCACATGGGCACGGCCATGAACAAGACGTTGAAGGACATCATCGTCAAGTCGCGCAACATGTCCGGCCGCCAGGCCCAGTATGTGCCCGGTTGGGACTGCCACGGCCTGCCCATTGAGCACAAGGTCGAGACCGAGCTCAAGAAGAAGAAGAAGGAGCTGCCCGCCCTGGTGGTGCGCAAGCTCTGCCGCGAATACGCCCTGAAATTTCTGGACATCCAGCGCAACGAGTTCAAGCGCCTGGGCGTTCTTGGCACCTGGGACGCACCCTACAAGACCCTGGACCCCAAGTACGAGGCCGCCACGGCGAGAGAGCTGGGCCGCTTCATGGAAAAGGGCTCGGTCATCCGGGGCAAGAAGCCCATCTACTGGTGCTGCTCGTGCCACACCGCCCTGGCCGAGGCCGAGGTGGAGTACGCCGACCACTCCTCACCTTCCGTCTACGTGCGCTTTCCCCTGACGGACAAGCGCGTGCAGGGGCTTTTGCCCGCCGGGGCCAAGTACGACCCGGCCAAGACCTTCGTGGTCATTTGGACCACCACCCCCTGGACCCTGCCCGACAACATGGGCGTGTGCGTCCACCCGGAATTCGACTACGTCTTTGCCGAGGCCAACGGCTGCACGTACCTCATGGCCGCGCGCCTGCTGGCTCCCTGCGCGGAGATCTTCGGCTGGGACACCCCCAAGGTGCTGGCCACGGTGCCGGGCGCCAAGCTTGAGGGCCTGGAGGCCTGCCACCCGTTCTACAAACGCAAGTCGCCCATCATTTTGGGCGACCACGTGACCCTGGACGCTGGCACCGGCTGCGTCCACACCGCGCCCGGCCACGGCCGCGAGGACTACGACGTGGGCCTGAAATACGGCCTTGAGGTCTACTCCCCCCTCGACGACGCGGGCCGCTTCCTCACCGATGTGGAGTTCTTCGCAGGACTCAATGTTTTTGAAGCCAACCCCAAGGTCATCGAGAAGCTGAAGCAGGTCGGCCACTTGCTTGCGCAGGAGAAGATCAGCCACTCCTACCCGCATTGCTGGCGCTGCAAAGAGCCGGTCATCTTCCGCGCCACCACCCAGTGGTTCATCAGCATGGAAGCGGGCGACCTGCGCAAAAAGGCGCTCTCCGCCCTGCACAAAGACGTGCGCTGGATTCCCGCCTGGGGCGAGGAGCGCATCGGCAACATGATCGAGAACCGCCCGGACTGGTGCATCTCGCGCCAGCGCAACTGGGGCGTGCCCATCGTGGCCCTCATCTGCGAGGACTGCGACGAGGCCTATTTCGAGCCCTCCTGGGTGTTCAGCGTGGTGGACAAGTTCGCCACGCATCCCACCGGCTGCGACTACTGGTTCGAGGCCCCGCTGGAAGAGCTCGTGCCCGCGGGCCTGAAGTGCCCCAAGTGCGGCCGCGAGCACTGGCGCCGCGAAACCGACATCCTTGACGTGTGGTTCGACTCCGGCACGAGCTTCGCCGCCGTTCTGGAGCAGCGCCCGGAGCTCTCCTTCCCGGCCGATCTGTACATGGAAGGCTCGGACCAGCACCGCGGCTGGTTCCACAGCTCGCTTTTGGCCTCTGTGGGCACGCGCGGCGTTCCGCCTTACAAGGCCGTGCTCACCCACGGCTACGTGGTGGATGGCGAAGGCCGCAAGATGTCCAAATCCATCGGCAACGTCATCGCCCCGCAAGAGATCATCGACAAATACGGCGCAGAGATCCTGCGCATGTGGGTTTCGGCCGTCAACTACCAGGAAGACGTCCGCATCTCCGACGAGATCCTGAGCCGCCTGGTGGACGCCTACCGGCGCATCCGCAACACGACGCGCTTCCTGCTGGGCAACCTGGCCGACTTCGACCCGGCCAAGGACGGCGTGGCGCCCGAGGCCATGCTGCCCATCGACCGCTTCGCCCTCGACCTGATGGAGCGCCGCCACAAGACCATCGCCCAGGCCTACGAGGACTTCGAGTTCCACAAGGTCTACCACACGCTGCACAACCTGTGCACGGTGGACCTCTCGGCCTTCTACCTCGACATCATCAAGGACCGCCTGTACGTGTGCGCCGGGCAGGACCGCAAAAGCGCCCAGACCGTGCTTTGGCGCGCCTTGCTCATTCTGCTGCACGACATGGCTCCGGTGCTCTCCTTCACCGCGGAGGAAGCCTACCAGACCCTGCCCGCGCACCTGCGCCCCGGCGGCAAAAGCGTGTTCACCATGCGCCTGCCCGAAGCCGCCCCGGCCCTGTCCGACGCGGTGCGCCAGGAGTTCGAGCTGCTGCTCGCCGTGCGCGGCGAGGTGACCAAGACAGTGGAGCCCATGCGCAAGGCCGGAGACATCGGCCACTCGCTGGAGACGCAGGTGACGCTTTACCTGGAGAAGGATCTCCGGACCTTTGCCGCCTCCCTGGGTGACGAGGGCCTGAAGGAGTTCTTCATCGCCTCCAAGGTGCTGGTGGAGCCTTACGACGCCGCGCCGGATGGCATGAACGCCGTGGAGGGCCTGCCCGCGCCGGTCAAGATCGTGGCCGCCAAGGCGGCGGGCGCCAAGTGCCAGCGCTGCTGGCGCTACGACGAGCAGCTGGGCACAGAGGCTGCGCACCCGGACATCTGCCCGCGTTGCACCAAGGTTGTGCGGGAGCTGTAGCCGTGGATGCGCGCCTGAAAACCGCAGCCATCCTGGCCGCGTGCATCATCGTTCCGGATCAGATCACCAAGGCGGTGATCCAGCGCAAGTACGCCCTGTGGGACACGGACCCCGTCATCCCGGGGTTCTTCAACCTGGCGCACGTGCTGAACAAGGGCGCGGCCTTCGGGTTCTTGAACAATCCGGACAGCAGCTGGCAGATCTGGTTCTTCGCGGCGGTCACCGTTTTCGCCGTGGGCTTCATCTACTTCCTGCTCTCCTCCGCCGACAAGGGCGACCGCTTCTTCATCTGGGGCCTCGGCCTCGTGCTGGGCGGCGCCTTGGGCAACCTCATCGACCGCATCCGCTTCGGCTTCGTGGTCGACTTTCTGGACTTCTACGTGGGCGCATACCATTGGCCCGCGTTCAACGTGGCGGACATCGCCATCACCTGCGGCGCGTTCGCCATCATCATCTCCATGTACATGAAGAACCAGCGCGAGAAGCGCGGCGCAACAAAGCGCCACGCCTGAGAAGGAAGGACCTGGCATGTTCACGATACCGGCCCTGGCTCCCTCACAGTGGATCGCCATCCTTGGCGTGGTGGCGCTGTTCGTCGCCGTCAGCCTGTATGCAATCTGGGACGCCTTCCACCGCGACTTCGGCTCCAGCAACGCCAAGTTCGGGTGGATCCAGCTCGCCGTCATGGTTCCTTTTTTGGGCGGTCTGGCGTATTTGATCTTTGGCAGAAAAAGAGGGAGGAAACTCTGATGAAGCCGACCACGAGCCGCAACATCGTCCTGGCCATCAGCCTGGCAGCCCTGCTTGCGGGCTGCGCTACCAAATCCGACCTGGAGACCCTGCAGAACCAGTCCTACCGGGACCGCCAGGAAAACCGCCGCACAGTGCAGAAGCTCGAGGAGCAGCTGGCCCAGTCGCAGGAGCAGTTGCGCGACGAGATTCAGAAGAGCACCTCGCCCGTGCAGGCCAAGCAGGCCAACACCTGGGCCGAGCTTGAGTCCGTGCGCGTGCAGATCGCCAAGATGCAGGAAAAGCTCGATACTTTGACCGTCAAGTTCAACGCCATGACCAACTCCGCCTCGGGCGGTCCGAATCTTGTCGATGTGGCCAACGACGTGCAGAACATCAAGACCGCGCTGCAAAGCCAGTTCGGCATGAATTTGGACAACGGCGCTTCGGGCCAGCACGCCGAGGCCGCCGTGGAGAAAAGCGGAAAGCCCGCTGCCAAGGCCGAGGCAGCCAAGCCCGCCGCCAAGGAGCACGAGGCCGTCAAGACCGACACGGCCGAGGCCCTGTTCGCCAAGGCCGACCAAGCTTTCAAGGCGCGCAAGTACGAAGAGGCGCGCCAGTATTATTCCGAGTTCGCCACCAACTTTAAGAAGCACCCCAACACCTCCGCCGCCACTTACTGGGTGGGCGAATGCGCGTACAATCTGCAGGACTACGGCAAGGCCGTGCTGGCCTACCAGGAAGTCATCGAGAAGTACCCAAAGAGCTCCAAATACAAGTCCGCGGTGCTGAAGCAGGGCATGGCCTTCTTCAAGATCGGCAAGGACAAGGCCGGCCGCGCGGTGATGCAGGACCTGATCGAGCGCTTCCCCAGCTCGCCGGAAGCCACCAGCGCCAAGAAGTTCTTGAAGGACCACAAGTAGCCCCGGCGCCAAGCCGGATGTGACTCGAAGGCAGCAGCATGACGGAAGAAGTTTCGGCATTCCGCAAGATCATCTACCTCTCCTTCCCGCCCGAAGCCTGCGGCAGGCCGGTGGTGTGCAACCTCGCGCTCCTGTTCAATTTGAGCTTCAACATTCTCAAGGCGGACATAAGCCCCAGGCACGAGGGCAGCCTGACCCTGGAGCTGACCGGCCGCGAGGAGAACTTTCACAAGGGCCTGTCCTATTTAAAGGAGAACGGGGTCAAGATCACTCCGGCCGCCCAGAAGGTCTCGCGCGACGAGGACCTGTGCATGCACTGCGGCGTGTGCACCTCGCTGTGCCGCACCAAGGCCCTCAGCGTCGACCTGGAGACCCGGCAGGTGCTCTTCGACGTGGAAAAGTGCTCGGCCTGCGGCATGTGCACCCGCGTGTGCCCGGTGCGCGCCATGATTGTGGACATGAACGAGAACGACCTGAACTGATCCATGCCCCAGGAGGCAGCCGTGGCGGAAGACAACGAACTCCTGCGCGAGCTTATGCAGCGCGTGGCCGACCAGCTGACGAACGACCTGCGCGTGACGCTGACCGCCGCCGTGGAGCGTGAAATTTCCAAGACCCTTTCCGGCGCGCTGCTCGAAGGCGAGTTCTACCGCCGCGTGAACGAGGACCTGCAAAAGGGCTTCAAGGAAATCTACAAGGAAATCAAGGTCGCAAAGACCGCCAACGGGCCCATCACCACCACCGAGGACCCGAACGAGCTGTTCAGCCAAGCCTCCAACCAGCTCGACGCCATTTTGCAGACCACGGAAAGCGCCACGGTCAAGATCATCGACACCATCGAGAATCTGCAGACCCTTTCCGACACGCTGGCCGGCATCGTCAAATCCTTTGAGAAAGGCGGCGTCTCCAAGGCGGAGCGCGAATCTTTGGCCGAAATCAACAGTTCCCTCAGCCAAGACCTCATGAGCATCATGACCACCCTGAGCTTTCAGGACCTCACGGGCCAGCGCATCAAGATCATCATCGAAACCATCAAGAAGATTGAGAAGATCGTTCTTGATGTGTACATGACCACAGGGCTTATGATCAAGGCGCGCACCGAGGCCCCGGCCGGCGAGTCGGACTTCACCCACCTGCAGGCCAAGGCCAAGGATCAGCTCTCCACGCTACAAGGCCCCCAGCTCGACAGCAGCCAGGGCTCCGTGGACGACCTGCTGGCCAGCCTGGGCATGTAGCCGCGCCGCCGCCTTGACAGTGCCTGGCCGAAAGGGTAGCTAAGCGGTCCTTACGGGCAATTAGCTCAGTTGGATAGAGCGTCGGCCTCCGGAGCCGAAGGCCGGGCGTTCGAGCCGCCCATTGCCCACCATGTAAGTCCAAGCGGTTACGTCCAGCAGGCGTAGCCGCTTTTTGCATTTTGCTACCCTGCTGCTGCCCTGGGCCTCAACACGCTCTCGTTTTCCCTACCTGACCAGCATCAATTGCGCCGACAACTGTGGCTATGGGTTCATGACCAGAGACTCTGCCCGCTGCGCGAGGAACGCTGCATAGCTTTGCTCCAGGTGGCGGGTGGAAAAGAGATAGACGGCCCCGGTGTGCGCTGTGGTGAAGGTGATGTCCTGGTAGTCGGGACTTGCCGCCATGCCCCGCAGGGCCTGCTCGATCTCCTCCGGAGCCAGGCCGAAGGGGGGCGCCCCGAAGAGCTCCACCGGCACGGGCCGGGGGTAGTCGCGGGAGTTGGCGCGGATCTCCTCGGCCATGAGCAGAAGCGGGGAGCCTTTGCGGTCCAGAATGCGCGCATAGGTCCGGCTGAGCAGGTCCGGCGCGTGGTAGACAGTCTGGCCAGAGAGGCCCTGGAAGGCGATGATGTCCGGAGCCGTGGCGAGGACGGCGGCTAGCAGGGCGTCCCGGCCTTCGGGTGGGGCCGCCTGGGCTTCGGCTTCCAGCCCCACGGGCGAGAGGAACACCCCCTCGGCCTCCATGGCCGCAAGCACGTCTTCCCGCGTCGCCAAACGGCCCTGGCGGCTGGCCTCGCGCACGGCCTCTACCGCCGCTCCGGTGAAGGCGGCCGTGGCATCACACGTCATGGCTTGTCCTCCGGCAAGAGATTTTTGGCTTGCAGGGCCGCGCCCACGTCCACCAGCCCCAGCCGCGCGTAAGCTTCCCGGGTAGGCGCGCCCGTGGACTTGTCCCAGCCCATGACCTCGTAGAACATGTCCATGGCCCGGCTGATGTCGTCCCGGTCCATGCGGATGGTGCCCGGGGTGAAGGGCTGCGCTCCCTTCGGGTCCTCGTAGACCCAGCGGGGCACGTGGTCATGCTGCGCGCGCATGTCCACCGTTTCCATGTCGCGGATGGTCAGGGCGCGGTGCAGGGTGAACACGCGTTCTCCGGCCGCGTCCAGCTCCTCGCGGTCAAGGTCCATGCCCGTGGCCAGGCTGAAAAAGCGGGACTCCAGGCTGTTGTCGCCGCGGTAGCCGCGCTCTTTCAGCGGCGAGGCCACCCACGGCCCCATCCAGTTGCAGAGCCCCAGGCAGTCGTGCAGCTCCTTGCGGATCAGTGCCCACTTTGCGCGTTGGGCCTTGTACTTGTTCATGCGCGTGTAGTGCCCGGGGGCGTCCACGGAGTCCGGTGAGCCCCACAGCTCCCCGGCCAGGCGCTTTTGCTCGTGCACGGGCAGGCCGTTGCGCACGAAGTTGGTGTGTGAGTGGCATTGGGCGTCGCGGTTGTACTGGGTGTTGATGATGACCCCGCACTGGCCGTCGTCCTCGTTGGCGTGGTGCTTGGGGTGGCCCATCTTCCAGTAGGTGGTGGCGTGGTCCGCCCCCCAGGCCTCCTCGGAGATGCCCCAGTGGCCGAACAGGCCGCCGGAGCCCTCGCTGAGCACCTGGCCCAGCTCGCCCCGGCGCTCGCCGATGCGCGGAATGATGTCCAGCAGGAAAGCGGGGTCGCCCGCGCGCCATTTGTCCCAGGGAATGGCGGCGTACTCGGCCGAGCCGAGCTTGGCCTGGAACACGCCGTCACGCGAGAGCTTGATGAAATCGCGCTGGAGCTGGCCGTAGTTGCTCCATATGCCCATGTCGTCGGCCATGTTCATGCCGATCATGCAGGCTTCCAGCGCGGCCTCGCCCTTGGGGCCGCCGGGCAGGGTCGGGAAGAAGAACCGGCCGAAGTTGAGGGCGATGCAGGTGCCCTGGGCCACCTCGTCCAGGCCGTATTTGGTGGCCATGGCCGGAACCTTGAGGGTGGTGTGGCAGCGGATGGGACAGGAGGTGCAGCCGTTGCCGCGCACGGTATGCTTCCAGGCCTGCTCGCCCAGGAAGAAGGCCGCGCTGTTGGTGCGATATGCAATGCGGCTCATGTCGTGAATGCTGCCGGTGATCTCCACCGGCGGCCGGGCCGCGCCCCAGCGCTTGCCGGGTTCGCCCACCCAACGCGAGCCGGGGTTGTAGTACTCGGACTCCGGGGTGGGGAAGCTTGGCACCACATGCTGGTTGTTGGCCCCCAGAATGGAGAGGTGGAACTTGACGAGCCGCTCCCATTGCTCCTTGTTTCCCGCAATGCGCAGCCCGCCGCTGCCCTGCACGCCGATGGCCTTGAGGTTCTTGGACCCCATGACGCCGCCCACCCCGCCGGCGGAGTGGGACAGGGAGTTGACCACAGTTGCCAGCGGCGCGAGCTTTTCGCCCGCTTGGCCGATGGCCGCCACCGCGCAGTCCGCGCCCATCTCCTGGCTAATCTCAAGGGTGGTGCGGTGGATGCCGCTGCCCCACAGGAACGCGGCGTCGCGCAGCTCCACGCGGCCGTCGCGGATGAACAGCCACACCGGCCTCTCGGCTTTGCCCTCCACAATGATGGCGTCGTACCCGGCATACTTGAGCTTGGCCGCGAACTGGCCGCCCATATGGCCCGAGCCAACCAGGGCCTTGGGCCAACAGGAGGGAAAGATGGTGGTGATGGCGGTGCGGCCGCTGCAGGGCACGCTGGTGCCAGCCAGCGCGCCCGTGGCGAAAATGAGTTTGTTGGCCACGTCGAAGGGGCCGGTGCCCGCGGGCACCTCCTCCCACAGCACCTGGTAGCCCAGGCCTGTGCCGCCCAGCATGGCCCCGTACTTTTCCCTGGTGTCCAGGGTGCTGATCTTTCCGGTGGACAGGTCCACCCGCAGCACCTTTCCGGCAAAGCCTCCAGCGGTGATGGTCATGTTGCGCTCCTCAAAGGGATCAGCGGCGGGTTGATTTTCTGCCGGACGGCACGTGGCACTCCACGCAGGCCTTGGCCTTGGCTGCGGAAAGCGCGGTCAGCGTCGCCGCGTTCGGGCGTCCCTCGCGGGTGATGTCGCGCCAGGGCACGTAGCGCAGGGCGCCGGACGGGCAAGCCTCCACGCATTTTGGCTTGCCGTTGCACAAAAAACACTTGGAGGCTTTCTGGCTCTCCTCGTCAAAAGAGATCATGTCCCAGGGGCAGGCCCGCTGGCACAGCCTGCAGCCCACGCAGCGCTTGGCGTTGACCACGCGGGCCCCGGTCTTGGGATCGGCCTGTATGGCGTCCTCCGGACAGGCGGTGGCGCAGGGCACAGGGTGCGGGCACTGGCGGCACACGCTTTGAACCACCAGGCCGGTGCCCCAGGTCCCCTGCATGGCTGGCCCGCCGGTGGGGCCCTCGGGACCGAAGTTCATGGCCCTGCTGATCTTGATGCGGGACAGGGAAGGCTGGGCGCGGCCGTCGTTGAATTCCGTGCAGGCCAGTTCGCAACGCTGGCAGCCCACGCACCGTGAAGGATCGGCCAGGATCAAGCCCTTGGCGTTGTCCAGGATCACCAGCGGGGAGCCGGCGCCCAGGGCCTCGCACAGGCCCAGGGCCGTCAGGCTCGATGCGGCGCAGGCCGAAAGCATGAGGAAGCCCCGCCGCGAGAGGCTGGCCTCCATTCCTGCGGCATCGGCCGCCAGGCTGATCCATTCCGGATATCTTTCGCGTTGCATGGGTCCTCCTGGCAGGGGAATGGCCGTGGGGTCAAGAGTTCTCTGAGAATATGCGAGTGGAATACGCGGTGGCCCCTTGCGCGTCAATCTCATCCGCCTCCGGGGAACTGGGCTGGACAACATGACAAAGTGATGGACATTTTATTGCGCCACCCCTCTCACCCGTGGACAGCATGGGGATGTTGAGCGCTGAAGAGCGCGGCTTGTCTTGATGATGCCTAAGGGAATAGAGGAGCGAGGCGGCTTGCCCGACGCCAGGGGCGGCGCGGGGGCGCAATCCGGCTGCAAGAAGGATTGGCGCGCCTGGTGCGCATTGACGCCCCACCCGCGGCGAAGTAGATGGAGACGTCGGCAATGGAGCCACCCGTGGGCCATGCCACACCGAAGCCGGACATCAGGGCGACGGGCGTTTCTGCTTCAGCGAAGCATGCCTGCCCGAAAAGAATGAGCCGGTCGCGGGAGCCGAAGGCCGGGCGATCAAGCCGCCCGCTGCCCACCAAGTCCATGCAAGCGGCTGCGTCCAGCGGCAGAGCCATTTCGCCTTCCCCCCTGCCGCCGAAGTGTTCTTTGCGTTCCCGCGTTGCGCACCCCGCGCGCCGCGCCACACTCAAGCCGGGAGATCCCCCAATGCGCAAGCGCTCCGCCCTCGCCCCCATGGCCCTGACGGTCCTCATCGCCCTTGGAGGCTGCGCCAAGTGGCGCCCCTTCGCCCCAAACAGCGCCGAGGCGCACCTCTCCCCCACGCGGGGCAATACGGCCAACGGGCTCATGACCATGCGCGTCCAGGGCGCGGAGCTGCTGCTCCAGGGCACGTTCAGCGGGCTCACCCCCGGCGCGCACGGGCTGCACATCCACGAGGGCGGCGACTGCGGCGGCACGGCCGCGCGCAACGCTGGCGGGCACTTCAATCCCACGGGCGCTCGCCATGGCAATCCGGCCAGCCCCTCGCACCACCTGGGCGATCTGCCCATGCTCACCGCCGGAGAGGACGGCACGGCGCGCTTCCAGGCCCGCATGCCCGGCCTGCGCCTGGAGGACTCGCCCACGGGCATCCTGGGCCGCACCCTCGTCATCACCGCCCGGCCGGACGACGGCACCACGCAGCCAGCAGGCAACTCCGGCCCGGCAGTGGCCTGCGGCGTGATCCACGCGCGCTAGCGTACGGCGCCGTCCAGGCCGTTTTCCGCCCGCAACCGCAGCGCGTCAGCCCGGAGAGGTTGAAACAACAAACAGCAGTCAGCCAACCCAAAGGAGAAAATATTATGGGCATCGCGCTTATCACCGGCGGTAGCCGAGGACTCGGCAGGAGCATGGCCCTGGCCGTGGCGGCTCAGGGCACCGACGTCATCCTCACGTATGTGAGCAAGCCAAACGAGGCGGAAAAGACTGCCAGCGAGATAAGGGCGTTAGGGCGCACGGCAGAGGTCCTCCCGCTTGATGTCTCGAGCACTGCGGGCTTTGCCACCTTTGCGGAGCATGTGCAGACGCTGCTAAGCGAGCGCTGGGAGCGCAAAAGCTTCGATGTGCTGGTGAACAACGCTGGCATCGGCATCAGCGCCCCTTTTGCAGAGACCACTGAGGAGCAGTTCGACCGATTAATGAACATTCATTTGAAGGGCGTGTTCTTTCTGACGCAGAAGCTGCTGCCTTTGCTGTGCGACGGCGGACGCATCATCAATGTGTCGTCAGGTCTGGCGCGTTTCAGTCTGCCTGGCTACGCGGCCTACGGGGCCATGAAAGGCGCGGTGGAGGTGCTGACCCGCTACCTGGCGCGCGAGCTTGGCGGCAGAGGCATCACGGTCAACGCAGTGGCCCCTGGGGCCATCGCGACGGACTTCGACGGCGGAGCCGTGCGCGACACCCCGGCCATCAACGCCTTCATCGCCTCGCAGACGGCAATGGGCCGTGTCGGCCGGGCGGAGGACATCGGCGGGGCCGTGGCCGCCTTGCTGACCCCAGGCGCGGCGTGGATCACCGGGCAGTGCGTGGAAGTCTCCGGCGGCATGTTCCTCTAGCCCCAAAGACCGCGGCGGTCCGAGGAAGCCGTTCTGCTTCCCCGGATCGCCAGCAGCCTTGTCCGCTGCCTCTGACTGAAGCAGCCAGCCGCGCTAGCTGTTCTTCCCGTTGGTGGCGCGGCCCAGGTTCACGTCCACGCCAAGCACGCCAAGCAGCCCGCCCTCCGGAGAGACGATGGGCGCGGAAACGGTGATGCAGTTCTCCTTGGTGGCGCTGGAGACATAGACCTCGGACACGGCCATGCTGCGCGTCTGCGCCGGCTGGGTGAACCAGGGGCGCGTGGACCAGTCGCGGCCCACGGTTGTGGAATCCTCCACCAGCCCGGCCGCGCCGCGTCCGATGTTCGACACCGTTTGCCGCCCCTTGGCGTCGGTGAGATACACAAGCTCCAAAGACGGCTGCTGGTTCAAGGCCTGGCGCATGGCCGACTCCTGGTCCTGGCGGCGCAGAGAGCGGATGCGGCTGTCCGCCGCGAGCCCCTCGACGATGGTCTGCACGCTGCCGCTGCCGATGAGCTGGAACACGGCGTTCATGCTCTCCAGCTCCACCACGCGCGCAAGCAGCCCGGCCACGGCGGTCATGGAGCCCTCGGCCCCGGCGAAGCTCTGCTCGCTGATGCCGCGCACCTGGCGCACGATGTCGGTGATGCGGCCGCTGGTGTCGGCTTGCTCGCCCGCGGCTTCGGCAAAGTCGCGGATGTGCTGGGCCGTGTCGCCCGCAAGCTCGACAATTTCGCGCAAGGAGGCGCCGGAGCCCTGCGCTAGGTCCACGGCGCGGTTCACGCGGGCCGCCGTCTCCTCCATGTCGCGCTCGGTGCGTTCCACGCCCTGCTGAATGCCCAGGGTGCGCTGCGCCACTTCCTTGGTGGCACTCATGGTCTTTTCCGCCAGCTTGCGCACTTCATCGGCCACAACGGCGAACCCGCGCCCGGCATCGCCAGCGCGCGCGGCCTCGATGGCCGCGTTGAGCGCCAGCAAGTTGGTCTGGTCGGCTATGTCGGTAATGACGTCCATGATCTTTTCAACGGCCAGGGCCTGACCGCCCAGCTCACGCACCACGGAGGCCAGATCCTGGGCCTTCTGCTCCACGGAGCGGATGGCGACCACGGTTTCCTCCACGGCCTCGGACCCGCTGCGCGCCTTGTCCTGCGCGGTTTGGGCCTGGTCCACGGCGCTTGTGGACCGCGCCACCATCTGGCCAACGGCCTCGTCCAGGCGATCCATGACGCCGCCCGCCTCGCGCATGAGCTGCTGCTGCTTTTGCGCGCCGGCCCCGCCGGATTCGGACAGGCCGCGCAGATCCTCGCAGGAGGAATGGATGCTGCGGATGGCCACGCCCAGGGTGCGCGAAGCGGACAAGAGCCCCTCGCGCCGGGAGGTCTCGGCGTTTTCGCGCGCGGCCACCGTTTCATCGCAGGCGTTGCTCACGGCCTGGGCCGCCTCGTCCACCTGGGCCAGCAACTCGGCCTCGCGCCGTGCAAGACGCTGATATTCGGTGACGAGATTGTCGATCTCATTGCCGAGCATGACAAAATTGTCCTGCGCGCCAGAGGCGCCGGAATGTGCGGCCAGCCCACTGGCGATTTGAGCTTTTGCCAGCCCATCACGCTGGCACTGTAAATAATTCCGTGTTGTTAAGTGGATACGTATCAAACTACCCACGCTCAAAAGAAAGAGCAGGCTTGCGGCAATACCGCCATAGCTCAACGCAATACTTTGCAGACTTGTCAATTTCCCAGGAGCGGCCGACAAGGCCTCCAAACCCGGAAAAGCAAGGACAATTCCCAGAGACAAAGCTGAAACAGCAAAAGATAACAGTATGTTCAACGTGTGCTGCCATGAATCCATGATGTTCCAAACTCCTTGATGAAAAGCCGCCATTCCCACGCATGGAGCAAGAACCCGGCCAGCCTTCATCTGCAGAAGCTGTACAAAAAACATTGCAACCCGAGCCTGATTCTTGCAAAATTCCTTGGTAAGCCCAAAATACGCTTCGGGTTATTCCGCCAATTCCACAACGACGCATCGGAGTGGGGATGTCTGACGAGAAGTCCACAAAGCGATTGCGCAAACGCGCCCGCAAAGTCTTGTACCGGCTGCTTCTGGGCGTTGCGGGGCTGCTGGTTTTGTGCGCGGCCCTTGTGCTTGCGCTGCCTTCTCTTGTCTCCTCCGACTTCGTGCGCGCCCGCCTCGTTGCGGAGCTGGCCAAGGCCACGGGCAAGCCCGCCCGGCTCGACGCCCTGTCCCTCGGCTGGTCCGACGGTCTGCGCGTGAAGGGGCTTGCCATCGGCAGCGGCGCAATAGCCGACCCGGAATTTCTCGTCAGCCTCGAAAGCCTGCACGCCGAGGTTGGCATCCTTGCCGCCCTGCGCGGCGATGTGCGTCTGCTGGTGGAGTTGAACGGCCTACGCGCCCGCGTGCCCGCCAAGCCGGAGCCGCCGCAAAAACCCCTGGCCGAGATTCTGCAAAACGTCTTCGCCCTTCTGCGCGCCGGGCTCAGCCCCGCGCAGGTGAAGCTGGACGCCCACGTGAAGGTGGACCTCTCGGACATGACCGTGTTTCTGGAGCCCAAGCCCGGCGGCAAGGCTCTAGAGCTGCGTAACGTGCGCGTGAACATCGACGCGCCGGGCCTGCGCAGCGCCCCCCTGACCCTGGCCGCAAGCCTCGACGTGTACGCGGACCAGCGCCTCGCGGCTCCGGTGCGCTTCGAGGCCAGCATGGCCGGACTGCTGACTCCGGCGGGCCAGGCGGCATTGGGTCAGGCCGTGCTTACGGCCAATGGCCAGGCGCCGGGCGTGGACTTTTCCGCCAGCGGCAGCGTGGCCAAGACCCTCAAGGCCGATCTGCGCATCAAGCTGAGCGAGGCCCTGGACGCGGCGCGCGCCCTTTCGCCCTCGCCCCTGCCCGGCGCAAGCGGCGACTTGGCCCTCGGCCTCACCCTCTTCCAACCCGTTGCGGACAAGCTGAACGCCAGCGTGCTCGTCTCCGCCGACGCGCTGCACGCAAGCGGCATCGGCGCGCAGGGCAAATCAGCCGGGCCGCTTTCCTTCAGTCTGCGGCAGGAAGCCGAGCTTGATCTCGCCGCGCAGACCATGCGCCTGCCCGGCAGCCTGGACCTCAAGCCCACGAGCCAGGCGCGCTGGCTGGCGGAGCTCACCGGCATCGCGGAAGGCAAGCCCCGCGTCGTTTTGTCCGTCAAGCCCCTGCACCTGGCCCTGGGCGAGCTGCTCCCGGCCGTGCGCGGCTTTTTGCCCCCGGGCGTAGATCTCGGCTCGGCCACCCTCGACGCCGCATCCATCGACGCCACGGCGAACATCCCCGCGCCCAGGCTCTTTCCCAAAATCGAAGCGCGCGTGAGCGGCCTTGCCCTCGACGCAAGCGGCATCGCCCGGCGCGACGCCAAGGGCTCCCTCAGCATCGGCGGGCTGGGGCTGCGCGTGGACTCGGCCAGCGTGAGCCTGCCCGGCTCGCGGCCAGAGGCCGAACCCGGCGAGGAAGCAGCAGGACAGCCCGGTATGGTCGAGGCCAATCTCTCCCTGCGCGTCAGCGATCTGCGCCAATCCGCCGGGTCCGTGGGCGGATCGGCCAAGGGGTCCGCCTACAAGGCCGGCAACGGATCTGCCAACAGGGCCGCCAACGGCTCGGCACAAGGCAAGGGCCACAACACGGGCAAAACAGAGGGCCAAGCGACAGAAAAGCCGCAGCCGAAGGCCCAGGTCCGCGCCGGGAAGAACGCCGGAAGCACGGGCGCAATGGCCGTGACCGTGCGCGAATTCAACCTGCCGCGCCTGAATGTGCGCGTGGACGGCTTCAGCCAGTCCGCTGCCGCGCTGTTCGGCGTGCTGGGCAAGGCGCAGGTCTCGCTGGAGGCCCAGGCCAAAGACATTGAAGCCCAAGGCAAGGCGCAGATTCCGGCGCTTTCCGCCGCCATGCGCCTGCGCGCGGATTTGCCAGCCGCAAAATCCGCCGCGTTGAACCTCGAAGCCCTCGACCTCGCCGCGCCTGTGGTGCGCGTGCTTATGCCCGGCAAGAAGCCGGTGGAGGCCCCGCTGACCCTGCATGCGGCCGCGCCAGACATCCGGCTGTCCGCCGGAGCGTCCGGCGCCATGATCCCGGCCGTCCAGGCCCTGCGCCTGGACCTGGACCTGGGCGCGGCCCTGCGGCTGGCGGCGCAGGCCAGCCTCACCGGCGCGGCAGGACGCGACCTGCGCACCGATGGCCGCATGACCCTTGACGCGGGCAAGCTTCTCGCCCTGGCCGCACCCTTTGCGCCAAGCCAGGCCAAGGCCTCGGGCGGGCTTTCCGTGGACTGGAAGCTCGCGGCGGCGCTGCAGGAGCAGCAGGCCAAGACGGGCGCGCAGGGCACTCCGGCCGCCAAGCAGCTTTCACAACTGGTGCGTGAGCTGCGCTTCGTCTCCCAGGCCGAGGCCGTGCTGCGTCTCGGCGAGCAAAACCCGGGTAGCAAAGGTCCTGCCGGGTTGAACCTCGACTGGCCCCTGGCCGCCAAGCCCGGCGAGCCCACGGAGGTGCTGCATCTGCGCGGACTTTCCACGCCGCGCCCCCTGCGCCTGAGCACCAGGGACGGCGCGCGGGAGACGACCCTGGCGGGCTCCCTGGCCTTCGGCCCCATGGACTCCCTTCCGGGCCTGGGCAAACTTTCCAAACCCCTGCGCGGGCTGCTGACCATCAACGCGGCCCAGCAGGACGCGCGCTCCGTGCAGCTCTCCGAGGTTCTGCACCTGGACGGCTACGCCCTGGACCAGAACCTCTCGCTCACGGCGGACAAGCTGGACAAGGTGCTCGACCGCGACGCCGACCGCCTGGCCGCCGTGCTGGAGCTGGTGGACGCGCAGATCTCCTTCAGCCTCACCGCCGACAACGTGGCCACGGCCCTGCCCACGGCAGCGGCCAAGGACAAGAAACTCGCGGGCAAGGGCAGGCTGGAGGCCGGGGCCGAGGCGAAGCTCTCCGGCGGCAGAAGCCTGGCCCTGGCCGTGCGGCTGCTGAGTCCGGGGCTTGACCTGAACCTCGGGCCGGACATGGCCATCAGCGGCCTGACGAGCAACGTGCGCTTCGCCCGGCGCTACAGCCTGGCCCCCGGCCTGCGCTGCCCCGGCGATTCCGAAGCGGAGCTGACGCCGCTTTCCGAGCAGGTGTTCGATCTCTTTCCCGCCACGCCCAGCGCCCCGGCCGCAGGCGAGGCCCTGGGCCAGCTGCTGCGCGGCGCAACGCCCGGCGCAAGCGGCGGGTCCCTCGGCCTGTCGCGGCTTAAGCTCAAGTCCGGCGGCCTACCCCTGGACATCCGCGACGTGGAGCTGCGCCTGGACGACAGCGGCCCGGTGCCGGGCCTGCGCTCCTTCCGCGCCGGTCTGCTGGGCGGCAACGTGCTGGGCAGCGCGCAAATCCGCAAGAGCGCCGGGCGCTACAGCCTGAACGCCGACCTGGCCTTCACCGGCATCGACCCCGGCAGGCTGTTCCCGGCCAAGGGGCCGAAGGACACGGCGGCCCAGGCCGAGACCTCCGGCCGCGTGCGCCTTGAGGTGCCCCTCACCCCGGACCCGGAAGCCCTGCTCCAACGGCTCAGCCTCCAGGCGGACATCACCAAGATCGGGCCGCGCACGCTGGAGCGCATGCTTTACGCCCTGGATCCGGAGGAGCAGAACGAGACCATCGTGCAGCAGCGCCGCCTCATGGGCATCGGCTACCCGCGCTACCTGCGCGTGGCCGCGGCTTACGGCAACCTTAGCGTTTCCGGCGCGGTGGAGGTGAAGGGCTTCCAGCTCGACCTGCCGCAGGTGGACCGCCTCGCCATCGCCAATCTGCCCATCCGCAAGCAACTGACCAAGCCACTGGCCGCAGTGCCCGCGCTCATCAAGGCCCTGGACGCCGCGTCCGGGTCGCGCATCTGCCGCAATCCGGCCGACGCCAAGGGCGCGCTGCGCATCGTTCAACCCGCCGCAACGCAAGGAGCAACACGATGAAACGCCTTCTCGCCGCCGTCATGACCGTGGCCCTTTCCGGCTGCACCCTGGCCCAGGTGAAGGTCAACGTGGCCAGCGAGCGCACCTCGCTGGAGAATCAGATCCTCGGCTCGTACAACTCCCTGTCCGAGGAGACCCTGCTCGTGGCCTCGGTGCGCGGGGTCGACCCCCTGGGGCGCATCCAGACCCCGGCGAAAAAGAGCCAAGAGCAGCAGGACGCCGTGACGGCCATGCAGGTGCTCTCGTTCCACGCCGACGATGTGGACGCCTTCAAGCGCCTGGGCTGGGTGGGCGAGGACAACCAAGGCCTCTTGAAGCCTCTGGGCATGGCGCGCGACAAGGCCCCGGACGACCTGAAGGACTTCGCCGCGCGCTACGGGCAAAAAGAGTTCAACAGCGTCCTGGCCGAGGTCAACGCCGCGCGCGAGGCCATCATGCGCCGCGCTGTGGAGACCAACGCAGCCCTCACCCCGGCCGACATGCCCAAGGTGCGTGCGGTGTTCGCCAAGCTCGCGGCGGACACGGCCAAGCCCGGCGACAAACTCCAGCTTGCCGACGGCGCATGGACGGTGAAGAAATGAACACGCGCACCCTGCGAGACATCCTGGCAGGCACGGCGCTCACCTTGAGCCTGCTGCCCGGCACCATCTGGCCCGACCAGCTTTTAGCCGCGCCTATGGACAAGGCTCCGGCGGCAACCGGCAAAAGCGCCAAGTCCAAGGCCGCGGCCAAGCAAGCCGCGCCCGACCCGGCCGCCTCGGTCAAGGCTTTGGTGGACGACGCCTTGCGGCCCATGGCCCAGCGCATCGCCCCGCGCAAGCTGGACGTCAATCTGCCCACGCAGGTCAGCTTCGAAACCGGCGCGGTGCAGCAGGCGGACGTGACCCCGGACGGCAAGTGGCTGGCCGTGTCCCGGCTTTCCGGCGGGTACGCGGAGCTGTGGCTGCGCACCCTTGATCCCGCCGTGAGCGTGCTGCCGCGCCGGGTGGCCCCGGCCCTGGCGGACAGGCTCTCGCCCGCGCTTTCGGCCGATGGCAAGCGTCTGGCCTTTGTGGGCATGGAGGACGACGTCAAGGGCGACATCTACCTGCTCGACCTGACCAGGCCAGAGGCCGCACCGGTCAAGCTCACCGGCCGCGACACCGAGGACGGCGCGCCCGTGTTCTCGCCCGACGGCCGCACCCTGTACTTCCATCAGCGCCTGCCCGGCGAAAGCGCCCGGCGCATCGTCTCCGTTGATCTGGGCGCACAGGCCCTGACCACGCAGGCCCCAGCCGCTGCGGAGCCCAAGGTCGTCGCAACAGGCGGCGACGCCTCGGAACCGGCTATTTCGCCGGACGGCCGCAGGCTGGCCTTTGTCTCCACGCGCCAGGGCCGCCGCAGCATCTATCTGCAAGACTTGGCGGCCGGTCCGGCGGCTTCGGCCGCGCGCCTCACCAGCGGCGGCAGCGACGAGTCCATGCCGCGCTTCAGCCCAGACGGCACCAAGGTGTATTTCGTCAGCGCGCCCGCGACCGCCACGCCAGCGGGGCTTAAGCCGGTCATCGCCAGCGCCGACGCCGTCAAGCCCGGCGGCGCGCCCCTGTTTCTGACCTCGGCGCAAAATGCGGACAGCCAGCCCGTCATCGCGGGCAACAAGCTCTATTTCCTCACCGCCAAAAACGGCCCGGCAAATCTCTGGTCCCTGCCCATGGAGGGTGAGATTCCCGCGCGCCCGACCCCGGAGCTTCTCGCCCTGGGCGACACGCTGGCCGCGCAGCTTCCCGTGGACCGCAATCTGACCGTTCTGGCCTATGGCCGCGCGGCCGAGGCCGCGGGCGGAACAGGTCCCGTCGCCGCCCAGGCGCTGTACGCCCAGGGCCGCCAGTACGAATCCCTCGGCCTCGGAACCGAGGCCTTGGCCGCGCACCGCGCCGCCGCAGCCTTGGATGTTGCGCCGCAGTCCGGCTATGCGCGCATCCGCGCCATACTGTTGAGCGCCGCCGCAGAACGCCGCCAAGCCGTGAACGACAAGGGCCGCGGACAGGCAGGCGCCGCCGCCCAATCCGCCCTCGCCGCCCTCCGGTCCGCGGACCCGCGCGTCGCCGCCCAGGCGGACATCGAGCGCGCGCGCCTGCTCATGCAGCGTGGCGCGGACAGCAAGGCTCTCATGGAGGCCATACGCATCCTCGACGGCCAGCTTGCGGCCACCGGCCACGACAAGGAGCAGTCCGCAGAGGCGCTCTATCTCAAGGCCGAAACCTTCGGCCGCATCGGGCAGATCCAGTCCGTGCTGCCGCTCTATGCCCAGGTCATCCGCCAATACCCGGAGGACGGCCCCTGGGCCGACCTGGCCGTGTCGCGCGTGGTGGACCAGACAGTGGCTGGCGCGGGCGAAAAGTACGAGGACCGCGCCCAGGCCCTGGCGCTGTTGTCCGAGCAGTACCGCAAGGACCTGCCCAAGCTGGCCCTGGGCGCGCAAAACCGCCTGGGCGACGTGTATTACGCCGCCGACGAGTGGGCCAAGGCCAAGGACGCCTACCGGCAGTCCATCAGCACCGCGCGTGAGACCCCGCAGGTTGCCACCCAGCTGGCAGCGGCGCGTCTGGCTCTGGCCGAGATTCTGTACCGCGAGGAGCGCTTCCACCAGGCCCTGGACCTCTACGAAACCGAAATGGCCGCCCGCCCCTACGAGGACCGCCTGTACCGCCTGGCCAAGGCCGCGCACCTGCGCAAGTCTGTGGCCGCGGGCGACTACCTGCTGCGCATCGGCGAGGTGCCCTCGGCCCGCGCCATCTTCGGCGGCCTGCTGCGCGACGACCCGGACTTCGTGCCCGCGCACCGGGGGCTCATCCGCGCCAGCGCCGCGCTGGGGACCATCCCCGCCACCTTGGCGGACTACCGCGCCAAACTTGCGGCAAAGCCCGGCAACGCCACCCTGCTCTACGCCACTGGCCTGACCATGACTTATCTGGACGGCAAGGCCGCCCTGCTCGACGCGCGCACGCTCGTCAGCCGGGCCATTTTGAAGAACGGGCAGGTGGAGTACTTCCACCAGACCCTGGGCTACATCGACGAGGTGCTGGAGACCGTGCACCACGAAAGCGGCAGGCTGGAGGGCGCGCTCGAATCGTACCAGCGCGCGCGCTTTTTGAACGCGGCCGACCAGAACCCGGAGAACGCCGCCAACCTCGACCTGAACATCGGCAACGTGCACTTTTTGCTGGGCCAGTACGCCAGCGCCTTCGAGTCCTATGGCAAGCGCTTCGACTCCAAGGTGCCCTTTGACAACGAAGAGACCGAGATCCTGTTCTACCAGCGTTTCGGGGCCTCGGCCTTCCAGGCGCGGGAGCAGCAAAGGCCCATCCAGGCCTACGCCAAGTCCCTGGAGCTGGTGGAGAAGCGCATCCAGCCCAAGTACGCGTCCGAGGTCTTCGGACGCATCAACAAGTTCGTGTTCGACCGCGTGCTCACCCCGGCCTTGGGGCATGCGGAGGTTGCCGACAAGGCCAAGGCGCTGGCCGCGCGCCAAAGCGAGCTGAACAACCAGCTCTTCGAGGCCAGCATCAAGCCCGCTGGCCCGCCGCCGGACCCGGCCTGGAAGACCTACGTCTCCGCCGTCACGTCCCTGCTGGCCGAGCAGGAGCGCATCATCCGCGAGCTGCCGCCGCTCATGCGCGAGAACACGGATGCCAACATGCAGACCCTCGCCGTCATGGCCGGAAAAGTGCGCGAGGCCCTGGGCTTTCCGCCGCGCTTCGTCCAGCTGCGCGCGGAGCTGAACGACCGCCTGGGCCTGGCCTATCAGGAGACCGGCCGCTGGCGCGAGGCGCGCGAGTGCTTTGAAAAGGCCCTGGCCATGAACACGGCCCTGGGCTTGAACCAGAACCTGACGGCCAACCAGCGCTCCGTTTCGTACAACGCCTTCATGGAGGCCGGGCTCAGCACCGGCCAGGACCGCGACAGGCTCCTCGCCCAGGCCGAGGACGGCTTCCGCCGCATCCCGGAGCTGGTGGGCAAGTACGGCGTGGCGGACAAGCGGGGCGGCGGCCCCAAGGGCGGGCTCATCAATCTGGAGTTCGAGGTGGCCCTGGACAAGGGCGCTGCCTCCCAGGCCACCTATGGCTTCAGCGCCGCGCAGGAGCTGCGCCTGGCCGAAACCTTCCTCTCGCGCATCGCCACGGAGCGCGGTCGCCCGCGCGAGGCCCTCGGCCTGGTGGAGCGCCAGTCCGGAAAGTTCGAAAAAGGCGCGGTGGCCCAGCAAGACGCCTTCGGCGCGGCGCTGTTGCTGCACCGGGCCGGTCTGCTGGAGACCTCCCTCGGGCGCGAGGCCCAGGCTTACCAGCGCTTCCGCCGCTCGGCCGAGCTGGCGCTGGAGATGAAGAACCCGGTCAGCGCGTCCCTCAATGTGGCCGACATGGCCGCCGCGCTCATGGCCATGCCCCCGGAGCAGGCATCCGGCTCCGGCGCTTTCGCCGCGCGTCTGGCCGAGCTGCGCCGCCTGGAGGAGCAGACCGCCCAGGCCCTGCGCCAAAGCTCCCCCGGCGCGGACAGCCTTGCCGCCGCAACCTTCCATAACGTCATGGCCGCCCACGACATGGCCCTGGCCGACCGCCTGGGCATGACCACGGCCAAGGCGACGGACGCCGTCACGGACGCCGCCCTGCGCATGGACGCCCTTTCCCGCGCGGGCCAGCGCCTGGCCGACGGTCTGGCCTGGTTCGCCACCAACCCGCCCGCCACGCGCCGGGGCTTCGCCCTCAACGCCGCCCTGCGTCTCAACCAGGCCGATTTGGCCCTGCGCCTGGGCGAGGACAAGCAGCGCGCGTTGAGTTTGCAAAGCGCGCTGGTCCTGGCGGACCGGGGCCTGCTGCCCGGTTTGCGCTGGCGCGCCCTGGCCGGTCTTGGGCAGTTGCAGGAGGCCCTCGGCGTGGTCGAGGCCCTGCCTGTGGACGAGCTGGCCTGCGGGCCGGGCGAGATCACGCGCGCCTTTGCGCCGCTGGTGGCCGCGCGCTTGAGCGCGGGCAAGACCGAAGACGCCTATAACCTGCAGGAGCGCCTGGCCGAGCTGGAACGCGTGGGCCGCATGGGACGCCTGGGCGTGCCCAGCCCCAGCGCCACGGAGCTTGGCCTGCTGCGCCGCAGCGGGGCGCGCCTGCTGGCCCTGCGCGACCTCAAGGCCCGCGTGGCCGCCACGGCCGGGCAGGAGCGTTTGGACCTCTCGCGCCGCGTGGACCAGGAAGAGGAGATTTTAAAGCGCGACCTGGGCGCGGAGCGCGAGTTCCTGCCCGGCGTGGCGCGCCTGGGCGCAAGCCCGGCCGAACAGGACTGGCTGACCGTTCTCTTCGGCCTTTCGGCCGAGCTTTCCGCCACGGCGGACACGGCCATCGCCGCCGGAGACAGCCCCGCGGGAACCGCCCTGCTCCGCCGCCACGCGGAGCTCGCCGCGCGTTTGGCCGCCCTCAAGGCCGAGGCCGCAAAGACCCTGGGCAGGCAGGACGCCCCGGGCGCCCTTGGCCTTGTGCTGGCCGCGCCCAGCGAAGCCATCGACCTCATGGAGGCGCTGCCCAAGGGGACCAGCGCCCTGCGCGTGGTCCTGCTGCCGGGCAATGCCTGGACGGGCTTCCGCATCGACGCCGACGCCATCCGCACGGTGAGCCTGGGCAATGGCGCGGCTCCGGTTCTGCCGCCCCTGGCCGCGGGCGAAAAGCGCCTGCTGCTCATCGACGAGCCTGCCATCCTTGCCCCGCAGGATGCGCAAAGCGCCCTGGCCCTGGGGCTTTCCGGCACGCACATGCGGCGCAGCCTGGCCGCGCGCAAGCCCTTCCGCCGCAATCTCGTGTTCGTGTCCGGCACGCCAGCCGCCTTTGCCGCGCCGCAGGCCTTCCAGGCCGCCAGCCTCGACGCGGCCCGCGCGGATCTGCCCGAGGCCGCGGCCGGGGCGCACACCTTGGTGGCGAACACGCCCGTGCGCACAGCGCAGACCGCGCCGAGCAGGCAGGACGAGCTGCCGGTGCGCTTCCTGGCGCTGACGCCGGACAAGAGCGAGCCCCGCGCCCTGGCCGACCTGGCCGCGCGCCTGCAGGACGCCTCGCTGGCCGTGCTGACGCAGGCCGCGCCCCAGGACCTGGCCCTGACGGCGCAATTGCTCGCGCTCTATGGCGTGCCCTCGGTGCTGGCCGAACCTGCCGTCACGACAGCGGGCGCAAGCTCCGCCGCGCCCAAGGCCTTTGTGGAGCCCTTCCTTGGTGCCTACGCCGAGGCCTCGGCCTCCAGCGCCACGGCCACGGCCCAGGCTGCCGCCCCAGGCAAGAACGCCGCGCCCTGGCTGCTGTTCGGCGATCCCGGCCTGAACGCCCAGGAGGCCGGAGTCTTCGCCGCCGGACAGTTC
>Ga0209373_10001193_pt1 | contig 32586 bp, 19 predicted proteins | sample Higcelweek5metaG_FD_187173 | JGI IMG/M metagenome (GOLD analysis project Ga0209373, IMG submission 187173) | Freshwater pond sediment microbial communities from the University of Edinburgh, under environmental carbon perturbations - High... | ecosystem: Environmental > Aquatic > Freshwater >... | reverse complement strand
TCTGAGAGGATGAGGTGAAATAATTGTTTTCTAGTTTGTTAATATCTAGTATATCAAAGATAATTTCTTATATTATTAGATTATTTACTAAAATTTTTTCCTGACTTCGGTAGATTTTTTTTAGAAATATCTTTCTATAGCCATTTCTAAAAAAAGTGAAGGCACCGCAAATTATATAACTTTTTGAACATTTCTATTCCATTTTTTCCCTATACATTTGTAAATAATCTTTCAAATATCAGAAATTTGAGAGGGAAGAAAGTATCTTTCCTTTCTATCTGTCTTGTCAACTATTACACTCCCTTGTACTCTCAATAATTCTCTTCTCACTACCTCTGGAGAGTAATTGTATCATTGAAGTTCCAGTCTATACTCTAAGTGTCTCACGAGACTAAAAGCCATAAATGCAATCGCAATATGTGCTTTTATTTTCTCTTGAGTCCAATGAAAAATAGGTCGTATTAATAAGTCATGCTTGTTTATCCTAAAACTCTCTTCTACTTGCCACAGTCATTTATAATATTTTCCTATCTCATTGCAACTCATGTCCCAGTCATTGGTCAGTACACCATGCAATCAATCCCACAATGCTGCTTTTGATACTTTTTCTTTATCAACTTCAACTGTTGCTTCTCATACCTGTTTTAGGAATTTCTTGTATCCAAAATGTGATATTAACTCTTGCACGTCTTTTCATTCTTTCAACTTCAATTTCTCTATATTTTTTTCTCTCTCGTGTGCGTCCTTCTTTGCTCTTTCTTTATTGTAATGCACTATAAGTCTTCTTCATTGATACTCAGCCTCTTTGTATCATTCTAGCATATTTCCATTCTCATCTTGTTTGCTTATAGTATACCCTGTCTTATCGAGAATCTCTTCTTTGAGCTTATTTGGTAGGTTCTTTATTCTTGCTCAAAGTATGTATTTATTTCCTTTTGTGTTTAAATAGGTTGTGTTCTCGGAGTTTAAAAATCAGCTATCTGCTACCAATATCACTTTGTTTATCTCATATTTCTTCTCTACTTCTTCTATCGTATCTTTCAAACTATTTCACTCATAATGACTTCCATGATACAATTTGTATCATATTGGTAATCAAGATTCTGTTACGAGTAAGGTTAATGCTACTTGTGTTTCGCTAAATTTTCCATCTTTTGAATATCACTTCTCACGAAATCAATCTTCCTTTTGGCTCTCAAAATAGAGTGTTGTTCCATCCATAAACAGAACATTTATCTTTTCGTTGAGTATCGTTTTGGTGTAGTAAAATGTTGTATCCTGAATCTCTTGTATTTTTTCATCATCAAGATCTCACATCATGTTATATACATCATCGAGTTTTATTTTTATTCCATAGTCTCTATCAAGCATTTCTACCGTTCATCTCTTACTCTTTGGTGAAGCTATCCTTGCCATGGTGATTTCAAATAATACTTGTGCATAATTTTGAGTCTTTTGTTTCTTTCAAAATATGCTTTCAAATCACATTTGTTTGTACATCTCTCCATACACATCATTTATTCATTTAATAACTCTTTGTTCTTCTTCTAGGTCAAAAATATTTACTTTTACTTTTCATAGTTCTTCTTTGCTTACTTTTAGCTCTTGATGTTCCTCTTTCATCTCTTCTAATAACTCTATTTCTGCTTCTTCAAAAGGTATGAGTCATGTTTGTACTTGTGTCTCTAATTCGTATTTAATATATTCTGCTGCCTTCATGAGATCTTTAATTCATAAAGCATCTGAATTTTCTCTCGCTCCAATGTATTTCAACACCCTTTGTTTCGTTTGTTTTAAGATTCTTGTATTCTCAACAATTTGTATCGATGTTAATTTCTTTCATTTTTTTGTTCTGATAAACATACCTTTGAAATTATGAAACTATTTCCTCTAGTATATTCATTATTTCTAAAAGTCAAATTATAATTTGTTCAGTAGGCACCGCATTTGAGATATTTTTTCACTTTCCCTTATCTAAGCCTTTTTTATAAATTCTCTAGCCATCTTTTACCGAAGTCAGGTTTCTATTTCGAGTGCCATCATTTTCCATCATTGATATCTTTCTCTGAGAGGATGAGGTGAAATAATTGTTTTCTAGTTTGTTAATATCTAGTATATCAAAGATAATTTCTTATATTATTAGATTATTTACTAAAATTTTTTTATGCGTAGATATTTACGTTTCATCTCGTTGTTACTTTTGACATTTTGATTATCTATGTGATTCGCTCATGCTTGATTTTGAGAAGAAATTTCAAATATGATAATGGAGAAATTGTATGATTTTCTTTGAATTGCCATTACGGTCTGTATGTGTTTTATGGTGTGATTGGGTACGTTTGTAATTTTGTTTATTTCCACTATCATTGATATCTTTCTATTCCAAGTGCCGTCATTGTGAATATTTCTCTGAGAGGATAAGGGTTTAGTGTATTATCTTGTGCTTGTAACAAAGGTTGAGTCCTTTATCCTTCTCTTTGCAGTAGTTTTTTGGTTGATTGGGTGATGATATAGGACATTAATCGATGTAAAAGATATGATCCTTTACTGAAATTCAAAAAATTGAAAATCATATAATATTTTCTATGATATCATCAAAAAAGTTGCTGTTATAGCACTGATCGCACAAGCCCCGTTATTAGTTATTCCTTTAAAATACACTATCAATGTAATCTCTTCAACTTCAATTACATATCTCGCTAGTACAAATAACTCAGAAGATAAATACATGATTCAAAAGCTTCCTCTTACTTCTTTGCTACTTACATGATTGGGACTTCCAATTACAGAGAGGTGATATGGAGAAACCTCAACTGAGGAAAATTCAAAGAATATATTTAGTGATACCGAATCAAGTAATAATTATTCAAAGATAACTACTTTTATTCTTGGGAGGGCAAATTATAATATGCTTAAATTTTGGGATTTATATGACTATTTAAAGGAAGCAAATATTGCATGAGAGAAGGATACTCTATTAAATAAAGTTCAATGACTTGATGAGTCGAGTATCACTAGCGAAGTAGTATCAGTAAAATCCAAATCATCAATGAATGCAATAATACAGTTTTCGTTTTTTTGTATTTTATATTTAGGGCTCATGTTATGAGTTCTAAAGCAAACTATTGATTTAGTTTTTAAATTAGTCACACGTTTCATTAAAGTGATTTTTTGAGACTTTTTCCTTATAATACATATTTTTCTGTTGAGTACTGATACTTCCGAACATGTGGGAAGGCGAAATATTCTTAGTTACATTTGAGATGTTTTAGTAACTCTATTTGCTTCTATTATTTTATGAATGGCAATTATATTTTTTGCAGTCCTTGTTGGTGGTTTTTGAATTACTGCAGATACATTCAACTTCTGAGTAGCAGATTCTGAATCATTAGACGTAGGAGTTGTCTTTATAATGTTTATATTAATGTTATTCCTTTTTGGAATACTTAACTTTCTCAACAAATTTCTTGAGTCTGTTGGAGCGAACTTTGAATATTACGTCTCAAAGGAACAGAATGGTGGTATTAAGGATTCTTACTCAGATTCATCTGATGCATCGAATTCGGCAAACCAAATTATGTGATTATGACAAACTGTTGGTACTGCAATATGAGCTGTAACTTGATATAGTGCAGTTAAATGAGTTACAAACATGGCAAATAAAGCAATTTATCAATGGGGTAATAAATCTTGAGGAGGTTGAGAGGATAATAGTAATAATAACTGATGAAACAATAATAACAACTGAGACTGAACAAATTGAAACACTTGAGAATGATGAACATGAGGTAAATTAGATGTTAAAGAATAGTATATGACTATAAATTATAAATCAAAGAAGCAAGGTTTTTGGAAGAATCTAAAGCATTTTCTATGGATGTTGCTTTCTTTTCTTTCACCGCTTCTTTTTCCTTTTTTGTTTTTATTGCTTTTTATTTTATCTTTTGCTCTCTTATTTAGTACTGGAAAGAATGTAGATATTGAAAAGTATAATAATACCATAGCAATTTCACAAGATGAGGCAAAAACGTTGGGAATTGCATTAGATGAAGAATGAAGAATTATTGAATGTTCAAACCTGAATGATTTTAAGGAAGTTGTATTCACTTCTCCTTTAAGTTCATATATTGATACAATAAAAAATGATACAAAATCATCAAAAATCCTCTCTCAAGCATGCTTATATAACATACTTTTCTTAAAGTATGTGAATGGGGAATTTTCAACAGAGATTCAATCTCAGGAGCTTACTAAAATCAATTCTGATTTATTTAGTGCTTGAAGTAGTGGAGCAACCCTACTACACATAAACGCATTGAAAAAGAAGCAGGATGAATTAAAGAAACAAATAGATACAAAAACCAGTATTCTTGGAAAACTGAATTTTCAAAATATAAGTACTAGTTATTTTCAACAGTACAAAGCAGATGAATATTGATTTATGAGAAGATTTAATTTTCCCCAAAGATTTTTCAATGAGAATAAGGGGGTATTAACAAATATGATCTACAACTATAGGATTGCACAATTATATTCTTCACAGCTTGATGCAACTGATATGGAAATATTTTGATTAAGTGGAACTTGATGAAATCTCCTTACAGAATTATGAGATATTAAAAAAGATACTGAAGAGTTTAATAATTTTTTTGTTCAGTCTGAAAAATGGAACGTATTGAAGTGAGTAAATGGAGAAAGTAAGTATTACTACTTCAATTGTCCGCCTTGTCACGAAAAATGTAGTTGTACATGAGATCCTGAATATGATTACTGAGCTGATTTTATTCAAGATAAAATGTGAGAAAAATTATTAAATAAATATTTAGCATTTGTGAACGATTTGTTCAGTAAAAATGTTATTTATGTTTCAGAACAGGTAAAGTCACCATTTAGAAATTATACAAAAGACTGAACGGATTGTTTAGTTAATATTGCTTTAACTCAGAGAGATTGACCTTCTAATTTACGTTTTAGAGGTTTTTCTGGGTATCCTAAAGTGAATTGAATACCCACACATGCTTGATTGGATATTGTTTGACGAAGCAATTGTGATTGAGATACTCCACCCGTATTCCCCGTTCTAGACGGTGAGGTATTTGATGTTTCTTATAATCTCTGAGCTTGGGGGCATACCATTGTGATTAAGAGCTTTATATCATGAGTTCCATATTATGTAAGATATTCGCATTTATCTGCCAATCCCCTATTTTCTATTGGAGACATGGTAAGCGTGAATGATATTATCTGATTTCAATGAGATAGTTGACCTTCTACTGGAAAACATTTAGATTTAACAATCTACACTGATAGTAATTTGAAATATTCTACCTATTTTAGAAACACATTAGAGCTTGGAGGATTATATTCATTTTCATTTTCTGATGTAATGAAACCTTGATATTCAACAGAATATTGAGTACATTCATTTGTCTCATCTTGTACTAACTGTGTGAAATAATATTATAATAAGATGTGTAAAATAATAATAATACTAGAAATAATGAAAATATTGATTATAATTAATATATTGTATAATTGCTTTTCAATGCTATTATATAATATATTAAAAAAAATTTATCAAATTTTTAAAAATAATTATAATAAATATTTGATTTTTTAAAACAAGTATTATAATATATTAAAGTTAAAATAAAAAAACAATCAATTTTTATTTTTTATATTTTTACTAAAACTATATGGCTGATAGTTTACCAGATGATTTGAGTGTTCAATCAGTAAAGGATTCTATTTTTTCAAAAATGAAGGAATGTTCCACGATTGAGGTATTTGATAAATACCTCATCCAGTTCGTGAGTGATTTTAATAAATCAATTCTCAACACATTTTGTGAGGAGAATAATCTGTCTGAATGATTTAAAAAAGAAGTTCTTTCAATTGGATTTAAAAAAGTTCAAACCTCTAAAAGAGAGGATTTGAAATCATTTGAGAAATATAAGAATGAAGTCTATTCCACAATATTTAATACAAGTGGTGAAAAGAATTTTTTTCATAGATATAAAATAGATTTTTATATCTCAAAAATACGAGATTGAGAAGCGAAGGATTACTACACCTGCCTTCTACTTGATGAAGTCGAAGGACTCATCGTAAATATAGTCAAGTCATGTGGAAGTTGATATGATGAGGATTTAATATCTGCGTGAAAAATTTGAGTTTTCAGAGCAATTGAATCCTACGATCCCACCAAGGCAACTTTTACCTCATACTGCTATAATGTAATAAAACTTGAGGTTCAAAGAGAACAAACAAAATTATGAGGGGATTTGAATGTCCCAAATTATTACAATCAAGTAAATACTCTCTATAAAAAGTTTTGCCAAGAAAGAAATGAATGAATTGAGCTTGAAGGTGTAGATAAGATTGATGATGCGTATGAGTATGTTACCAAAATTGTAAAATCTATAACAAAAAAGAACTTTATCCAAATTATTCAATATTTCCAAAATCCTTCGATGTCAATTACATCTTCTAATAATGAGGACGGTGATTCGATTGATATCTTATGATTGAACGGTGTTTTTACGGATCCATACGAGGAGGTAAAATCTAGAATCGATTATGAAATATTGGTTGATGATATTAAAAAGCAAATGGCTGACAAGTCTACCGTAGAAAAAATTATCTTACAAAGAAAATTCGGAATTTTCTTTGATAAGGTCGAATTTAATCAATTCACTGTCTTAGTAGAAAGGAATTGAGAAATTAAAGATAAAGAAGTAATAGCTTACAATGTTAAATGAGCAATTGCGAGATGCGAAAATTTATGATATACTGTTCTTTCAACAGTAAAGGAAATAAAAAATTCAAAAGTTGTTTTAGAACTTGAAGGAGCGGATATGAATTCATCTATTTTTCAAGAAATGCTTGAAGTAAAATGAATTACAGATCTTGGTTACAAATCAATAATATATCATGAAAAAAAGCTCACGAATGAGCTGAGAAGGTATATTGGGGATTTGTCGTATAGGACAAACTCTTCAATGTTTCATTTTGATCTAAGAGATGCTTTCACCGCATAACAAAAACACCTCTATTTGAGGTGTTTTTGTTATTATGTTTTGCTTCTGAATGTATCGTAAAGTGTAATCAGTCATTTTCTTAGATCTGTAATTTTATTCACGGGTTTTCATTCTCAGTTCATCACTTCAAATATATTTTGCTCTTTATTTAATATGATTGACAGTTCTTGTTTGCATCGGTCTTTGATCGTTTCATATTGAATTCCATGAGCATGGTTCTATCTGGAAGCTGAATATTATCAGCGGTTATTTCGTTTCCGTCTGAAACGTTGAAATAACTTTTGAGTTGAATTTCAATAACATCTGATAGATCATTATTGATGTGCTCAACACTTGCTTGAATTATCTTGAAGTTCTTATTTGCTTCAGTTGAGTTTATATAGTCAATTGTCGTTTCTGGCATTTGTTTGAAAAAATCATCGTAGGTGAGAAATTTAAAATCCTTGTATTGTTCTTTGAGATAAGTTGTACTTCTATCAAATACCTCTTTATCGAGTTCAATTCAGAAATAATTCCTCCATCATTGACCATTTTCTCAAATTCCGATTACCGCTTCAGCTCAAATGTAGCTTCTCGCAAATTGTTCAATAATATAATCCCCTTCTCGTGTTGTTTGGAGAATAATATCTTCAAGAACATTTTTCGGTTTTTGTGATTCTTCTCTTATCTCCGATAAATCTCACATATAAATTTCAGGTAAGATGGTTTTTGTTCCCATTTTATATGAATCAGCTTGTTGTAAAAAATCAATATACTCATCAAAAGCTTTGTAAAATGCAGTGCTTTGTAATCTGAGATTATCATATTCTTCTTGTTGAACATCTGTGAGAGTGAGACGGGTTAATTCTTCCAATCTCTCTTCAACTTTTTTAGCTTTCCTGAATTGTGGTAATTCTCAATTCTTTAAGTGCTTTAAGAAATTTTCTCTCAGTTTAAGATTCACATTATTATCTTGAGTCTCAAGACTAAATACGTATTCACTAAAAGCTTTCTTGAAGTTTTCTATTATGGATTCTTTCTCTTGAATTTTGTATGAGAGACTCTCTATTATTTGTGAATTATCATCATTTGTGTCATTATCAAGATGATGATTAAATCTTGATTGTAAACGCAACATTGTAACTAATTCTCATTTTATTTTTTTAAACTGAGGTAGGATTCAAAGTTCAATGTTTTTTTGACAAATTGATTCTAAATCTGCTTCTTCCCATGTTTTAGAATTCAAAATTTCCTGATAGACTTCTTGAAAATCACTCCTATATCTATCTTTCATATATTCATACTTTCATTTCTTGGGATTTATATTTTCAGTTTCTATAGCATGATGTTTTGCATAAAAAGCTTCTTCTTGTCCTTTTAATTCTTCATATTCTATCTTTTCATCTTCACTTAGAACTCCTCATTCTTTTTCTTTATTGTAAAATGCACGCATTCTATCAAGAAGTTTGTTGTATTCTATAAATTCAGGTAACTTGTTTTCATTTACATGGCGGATAAAATCTTCTCATACTTGTTTATCTTCAACATGGAGTACTTCACTATACACTTTCTTGAAGTCAATTCTATGTTCATCTATCAGAAACTGAAATCTTCAATTTCTTATATCTTTGGCTAGTTTTTCATCCCATATTTTTAGTTTTCTTGCCTCTCATTTTGTGAAGAAATAACATGTTGAAACAAATTTTTTCTTTCTTCCAATATTTGAGTTTCCTCATGAGATATTCACCTCAGCAAAGTATTTAAAGCCTGCTTTTTCTGCCATATCTTCAATCTCTCTGAGATACTTTCTATTGTTTTCATTTCTCTCTGGAAGAAATTCCACAAGAAATCCTCATTCTTTCAATACTTTAGCTTTTTGATCAAAGTCCGATTGCTCATATTTAAAACATTCGTAATTCGCAAAACTTCTATTTCAACCTTTATGTGATTTTTCGTCTAGCCAAGCATGATCTGACAAAATCAAATCCGTACTATTTTTCTCAAACTTATCATCAAGAATCCTTGCATCTCCATTAATGAGTCCAACTGTTGATTTATCTCAACTCAAAACATAGAGTCACTTCCCTACTCTTTCAAAAAGTGTTCATACATTTTCGTTTAGTCTTCATCGAATTGTACTTTCAGGAATTCATACAAAGTTTTCTGCAATTTCTTTGATGTGTTTAGGAATATCTGGGAGTAGCTGCGATGCTATCTTATCAGTCAATGGAACCATGGTAGTAAAGTTATGATAATACTACCTTATATAAGAAATATTTTCACACTGAAAAACATTTTTTGTGATGAATATTATTCACTTCGCAATCCCCTTCCATAATCCATCTGATTTGGGAGGGGCGGTTCACAACTGCTATCAATTGTTATAATTGTTACAATACTAATTGGCTTTACCAAAGTATATTTAACTCTAATAAATTCATGTTCTTGTTATAAAATACCTCTTAATTGTTACATTTGTAGCAATTCACTATAGTGAAACACCCGTTCCAAATAATGCCAAAGACTTTTTTTGTTTTTGACTCGCAAAATATATAAATTAATATCACTTATTTTGTAATTTCGTCTCATGAAATATTTTATATCACTGTTTATACTTTTCTCGTTCTATCAAACTTCAAATGCTTTCACTCTCGAAGAGATGACCTCAAAGATAAAAACACAGTATTGAACAAATATTGATTTTGTAAATGATAAAGGCTGAAATCGTATCATTGAAATTCAGGCACTCAGGAAGGACTGAAGCGACTCCTCTGTGATAGTGAGTGGTAGTAAAGAAGTGTTTAATAGCAATACTTGAACTTGATCTAATTGAGTAGAACAGGAAAATCACTCCAATGAATGAACCATTGGAGAGTATAATAATGAATTTGCAAAAGATTTTCCTGTTATTTTCAAAAGTTCGATCGACTCTCTTATTTCTGAGAAGAAAGAGGATAATTATAGGCAATACTATGTTAATTTGATGAATAAACAATTTGCTATACAGATTTTAGCAAGACCGAAATATAAGCCGAAAAAAATTGTTCGCTTCTCATGAGTAGGACTCCCTTGAGTTCTAGCTGATGAAGTTGTTGTTTCAAATGATTTTCCTACAACTAAAACATCAACTACTATCAATAGTAGTTGAGTTTGAGCAGGAAGTACAGCTTGTCCAGTGGGACAAAAAAAAGATAGATATTGAAAATGTGTCAATATAACTGCAGTAATCCCGAACTCATCAACCACAACGACTTCTTGTAAAACATGATACATCTATCAATGATGAAAATGTGTTTTGCAAAATGAGAAGGTTGCTGATGGAGTTTATAATGAAGAGAAGCTTGATAGTATTATAAGTACTGTTGGAATTGTTATAAAGAAGCCGACTGAATCAAGCGGTGTAATGTCTGATATACAAAAAATGAGTATTGACCCAAAACTACTCAAAGATACTAAAAAGGTTGATATTATCCCACAAACCTACTGTGAATGATATTCCACTTATACGTGAACTGGGTGTCAAAGTTATTTCCAGTCTAAATAGTTCAGTCGAAATGAGCAAAAGCTATTTTGCGTATTTTCTCCTTCTCAACACTTGTCATATTTTCATAATTTCATCCGAAGAAAGGTTTGTCTTGTCATGATTTTAGGATATACGCAGAAGCTTCCAAACCCGAGGCACTTAGAAAAGTTATTTTCCCCATTTTGATTCAGTTTGAGCATTCGTATCTTTTGATTTGTATAATTTTGTCTTCATCAATAGTATTTGATGATCTAATGGCTCTGATCTTTCTTTCCATTCTGATTTTTTCATATTCCTCATCCGAGATTCAGAGTTTTTGTGCTTCATTTTTTCTTCTCATCAAAAGACTAGTGATAACCTCATCTTTCGACTTTGGAAAAGTTTTCACAGGTGTTGATGATAAAGTGATTCCAAACATATCAAAGTACATTATTAATAATACTCATGAATATAAGAAATTTCCAATCAGCATATTAGATATAAGAATATGTAGTCGTAGCATGGATATATTTTGCAACTTTTATAGATTTCTTATATTAAAGAGCGTAAAACCCTGACATCTTTAGTGATGGTGTAGTTCACAATATTTTTCATATACGAATAACTCTTAATAAAAATCGAATGAGTATCTTGAGAAGCCTAGAATGAACTGATATTGAGAGCAAGGATTCTCTTTCATACTTAACTAGTATTTCAGAAGATGGGATAATCTATTTTTCATTCCAACACTTTCTGATGAAAAACAGACACCAAAAGAATAATTTTTCTGAGGTGTTTTTGGATGAGTCAAAGTGAGTTCATGTATACAAGAATGAAAATGTGTATTTCCTTGAAATTAATAATTGATTTAAAAAATGAGGGATATATATTTCTAATGAAACCTTCCAAGAAATCTCAAAAGATGAAAAGAAATGGATGAGATATTTAGTCTTGGGGATTTCAGCAATAGCAATCACCTGATTGTTATTCCTTCCTGCTAAACTCAATCAATGATATCTAACAAATATTCCTCAAACAAATATAGTTGCATCCAATGAAGCTCAGTTCATAATGCCGAGGGATCTTAATTCTATTAAATTTAGCAATATTTCGTGACATCTTCTAAAAGTAGACAATACAGTTCGTTTAATAATGGATTACTGAAATTTGTATAATGCACTTTCACAGAAAGTAGGTGTTGTTGGTGACATGGGAACATATATTGAGAAATACAAAGATAAAGAACTCTATTATACCGATGAGGAAGCAAGAAATCTTCCATTCATGTATATAGTGGATCCCAAGGATATGACGGTGGAAAAAGAAAGAGTAAAATATGAACAAATTGTTCAGAAACTCTGACTGGGTGTTAATAAGATGTATTCTTACAATCAACTCATCCCGTACTTCAAACTCTTAAAGGAAAGTCGGCTTTGAGTAGTTATAGATTTGTTTGAGATACGTGATGTTGATAACTTTGCTGATATTATCGACAGCATCAAATTATTACCAAAGTCAACTATTCAGGATTATCTCCTTAATGATGATTTCATAAATAATAATAAAGTTTTAGTAAATCACCTCAATAAATCTTCAAAATATAATATGTTTCATTCAGGGGTACGATTGACTATTAAATGAGTAAAACCCCCTTTTTTTTATAGTGGCTATAGTTCGATTAACAATTCAATATTCACAAGCAAATGGTCTTCCGATTTACCTAAAGTAGTAGAAGATCCAAAGTCTAATATTCCATACTACACAATGTGGAGTAATTACCTCAATCCGATGAAGGATAAATTGACTCATTATAATATACGGTATTTTAATGGAGAGTCATCATGTGTGTATGATTTGTGTTTTGATAAAGACATCTATCGACTTTTTAAAACAACTGACGAGTATTTATCTTCATTGGAAAAAATGAAAGCGGATGATTCTGAGTTATTCGCAAAGTATAAGAATATTGCATGACTTGATTTTTGATTGCTTGCGAGTTGTGTTAGCTTGTATTGAGATGTTCATGGTTTCGACCAAAAGAATGTGCAAAGATACATGCAGATTTTTTGACTCACCAAAGAAGACTTTTATGATTCAATCCAAGCTGGATATAATGTAAAATCAGAATTATATCTACAAAATATTTTTCCTAATATTGACCTAAACAAAAAAGTATTAAAAACCTATTCTCTTGATGATACAAAAAAGTACACTCCCTCTTCTATAAGAATTGATAATAATTTTTTTAAGCATAAATACTTCCATGAATTATGACATGAACTTGAGTATGAAGATATAATCAAGGAGTTTTCTAGTCAATCTCTTTCTTTGTTTGAATATTTTAGCTCAACTCTTAGTAATGGCGATAATTGAGGTGTTTATTATTGAGAGAAATGGCAAAATATTTATAAACAAATGTATCTTGAAGAACTTGAGAACTCAGGATGACTCGTGAATACTCTTGGTATTAGCTTTTATTCATTAGCGTTAACCGACTATAAAACTATCTGACTCGAATTTACCTCAGAAAATGTTAGTGGCTTACTTAATTCACCTTGATATTTTGCATACCTTGATTTGTATGGATGAAGCAGAGCGAAATATATAAGAGAAATGCTTCCTTCGGCAATAGAGACTTTAGAAAAGAGAGGTATCTTTACTCAAAGTGATTATGAATTCTTCAAAGATCAGGCTCGTTTGTTGCATAAAATAATTCAGAAAAACCGAGAAAAGAAAATTGGTGATTTTGGGAAATAAAATTGTTTTTCATACAAAACATCACAATAATTAGAAAAAGAGGAAAAATAATTTCTTATATTGCATAGGGTAGTTTATCTTATAACTTTATAATTATGAATGATTTGAAGGCGATTATCCCAAACCCATTCGCTGAAAAAATTGGGAACACCGAGTTTCACGTGAGAGATCTTTTAAGCAAGGATACAATAAAAGTTTGAATGCTTAAAGAATTGGCAAAGAATTTTGGTATCATGAATAATCTTTCTGCTCCTGAATGAATTGTTTGAGTGAAAAACTATTTTGCGAACAATGAGACATTTAATACTCTCATAGGAAAGGAAAAACTCACGATCGAAGAGTTTGATCAGGTTAAAGATTTGATGGCACAAGAGTTTTGAAACTATATAAAGAATTTGCAGTTCAAAAATGGTTTAGATGAGGTTGTTTCAACAAATCCAAAAACTAAGGAATTTTTTGTAGATGTTAAGAATAGTTCTCTCTTAGCTTTTGGTAAAGTAAAAAAAGGATACACTCTTACTAAAAAAGCACTTTGATACGTAATGGCTCACAAAAAAACAATCGCCTTGGCATGAGCTTTAGTGTATTGAGGAATATCTTACTATTCTTACATGAATGGGTCAAATGAACTTATTCAATCAATTAAACCATCTACTGCTCAGGTAAGAACCGTTGAGGGTAGTCAAAAAGAATTATCAATTGAGTCAGGGAATGATAATAGAGCTATTAGCACAATTCAGGCTATTGCCAAGACTTCCGATCCAGAACTTGCCTTATCTGTTGGAAGAAGTTTCGTTGGAAGTTCAAAGTATAAAGAGTTCATGACGGCAATAACCAGTCTTCCTTATGAACAAAATCTTGGATTTGATGTTGGTTGAGCTGATTGAGTAAAACAAGTTGTTAGACTCCAGTTGGCTGTAAAAAAATATAATCTCACTCATTGAGGATACATTGATGCTCAAGTACAAAATCAGACTAATGAAATATCTACACTGAAAGGATATCTTGCGAATTTCAGTACTTCCAATAATAGAGACTTTGAGTTCACTGAAGGAAATATTCGTTTCACAATAAAGAAATCAGAAGCCAATGGGAAGTTGTATCTCGACTTAAATAACGTGAAATAAGGGATAGGCAACTCTCCCTTATTTCACGTTATATGACTAGTGTCAATAATTTTTTAATTTTTTTTTAGAAAAAGACTTGGAAATATATACAATATTAGTGTTACTTATTTTTTACTTTTATAATACTGTTTTATGAAAAAACTATTTTTACTTTTCCTCCTCATATCCACATTCTTTGCATTTCATTCATACTCCTTTGCAGATTTCTTTGATGAATCATATATGCGGGATATCAACTCAGTAGAATGAGCGGAAAAATATAAAAAGCAAGGGATTGAATGAGATGTTTCTCCAATTTCTGATAAAGAAAAAAGAGAAAGAATTACAAGGGCGAACTGGTATGCTAGTTTCTTTTTCAAGCAATATAGTCTCATGCTTGGGAAATATCTCAAACCAGAGTATTCATACGCAATTTTGTACAACAAGTTTCCAATTGGAGAGTATGGAAATGATTTTACTGGTGATCCTGCTCCATTTACTGATTTCTCTAAGGCTGTATCAGGTATAGACTCTAGCAATCATTCAAGTGTTCTCCCTATGTATGAATACTACCATGCTGTTAATAGAGATTTTTATGATAATTTTGTGAAAGAATCTACATTGTATATAAATTGAATTTTTGATTGGGAGAAAGCAAATGGAAGCCTGCCGTATCATAGAGATGAAAAATGAAATAAAATTGTACTTAATCGGAAAGATGCGGAAACATATTATTTAGAAAATGTACAATATCTACTAAAATGAAGACTTATCACTAAAGAAGATCAATGTTTACTATGAAATGGATATGTATTTGATGGAGATTATTCACGGTCAAAAATTATTCAAGACGGTATGTGATTAGATTTCTTTGCGAGAGGTTCAAGACTTGGATATTACTCAGACGACTGAAATAGCAATCCTGTATGTCATTGATGAGATAGATACGTTGATCCTAACTTCGTACAATTTAGAAATAACTATATTAAGTTTTTTGACTCAACCTACAATACCTACAGTAAACCAAATTATGTTTATGTAGATAAAGACTATGGAAACTATCTTAATGATGGAACGGGATATAAAAATAATTCTAATGTTGAAAAAGTATTTGGATATAGTGGGAAAGCACCATTGGTAAAAGTATGAACTTTTGGTGATAATCTTCCAAAATCTCTCTTTGAATTGCATTTGTGAGATTTTACTCGTGATGAAACAAATCCTTTTCATTCTCGGATTTGACTTACTTCTCTTCGGATGATAACCAACTATCTTCCTGAGCATTACGAAGTTGAAGGGAAAGTTGATAAAAGATTAGGTTATATCCGTGACCCGTATCAAAGTGACTTATACACATACTATATCAATGAAAGAGAGTGATTGTCCTCTACCACAGATTCTTACATTCCAAGTATTCTGAACGTAGATAGAATTATCCCGTACGGTTGAAAGGTTAATCTGCCAGTCATATCCTCTAATCCAAATCCACCTACCATTCCAATATCATCAGAAACAACAACTACAACGGGAAGTACTACTCCCCCAGTGAGTACAGAAACGGAACCAAGCATAACTCCTGAAAACACATGAACTTTGGTTATAAACAAGTATGCTGAATATTCCCCTCTTAATCAAGATTTTCTCAATCAATTCTCCCCTGCTCAATCCATTTCAATTATCCAAGAATGAGAAGCATTCTTGAGTAAGAAGCAGTGAAAAGAGTTCTCAAAGTATCTTGCGAAAAAACAAAATATTTTTGCTCAGATCAACAAAATTATTCCTGCGAAAATTCTCACGAATAAAGATAAAATTGCAACAATCTTCCGTAAACTCTCAGAGAGGATTCTTCCTAATCTTCCAAATTTTAGAGCAAGTTATGAAAAGACAAGTAGTGTGAAATCTAAAAATAACTACGAATTGTTATTGATTGTATATGCTTGGGTAGTAGATGGAACGAGCAAAATTGTGAAATAATGTGTTTAGACTTTACAAATATTCACTCAAATCCGAAGGAAAGACACGAAATCTTTTCTTCGGATTTGTTTTTGGGAATGGAAATAACTAATATAAGAGTATTAATAATTATTAATCATGCCCCATGAAAAAAATACTATTAGCTATTTTCCTTTTTTGAATTCCTGCTCTCGCTTTTGCCACTGATTGACTTGATATTCATGATTGAAGTACTTACCGACATCTTGAATGATACGAAGATCTAAAGTGAACGAAGGTGTGATTCTTGGTCGAATGACTCGACAAGGAAAGAAAAATTAAGAGAGATCATAATTGATATCTGATTGATGATTTTTTGAAAAACGATTCTTTCAAAAACATCAACTCTGGATTAGGAACAACTCCTGATTATGGGCAAATTAGAATTGACACCCCATCTTCGAGTAATATTGCATCGTATCTCCCATCTGTGATGAACTACAACGTACCATATATGATATATAGGGTAGATGATACTACTCATCAAAAATCTGGTGAGGGAACTCCAATATATCCCCAATCTGAATTAAATAAGATGTGTGCATTGTGATTCACAAGAAGTATCTCTGAGGAGAACGATATCTCGTCTAAAATTGATGTCTATTGAGTAAGTGAGGATTGAGAGAATCTTATTTGAAAAGATTATTTTAATTCTAAAATGCTTAATTATGCTAAAGACACCTATCCTGAACAAACCAAAGAAGCGATTGAGAAAAATAATAAAATGATTTCTGTTAGAAACGGTGAATACTCTGTATACAATTATATAAACTATAACAGCAATCTTTCCAATGGTGTGATTTGAGAAGATATGGAGAAAAAGTATGGTACAAGTTTTCAATCGAGCAATACCAGTGTGTTGCAGTTTAGCACAAAAAGCTGAAACTGAATTTCATTTAGCTCAAACATAACTGAAAACGGATATCCCCTCCTTAACATTAATAATGATAACCCTTTCATTACTGGTCCTCTAAAGTTTGAAACTAATGGTGAAAAAATATTTATCAAATATAAAGATGTCCTCAATGCTTTTGAAACAACAAATATCAAATCAATCCTAGCAAATGCTTATGTAAATAAAGTGACTGACAATGTATCATATTTACTAACTGAAGATGTAAAAAATCAGTACGCCAGAGAGATTTTGCATAATGATATGAGTTTGATGCAGGAATTTTTGGCATTATCTTGAACTGGAAGTGAATTTAAAAAAAATATTGATGCTTATAAAACTCTATGAAATGAACAGTTAGCAAAAACCTACGGTGCGATGATTGGAGCCTTCCTTGATATTGTAGATATCACCTTTTCTTTAAAGGTGGTTGATGATTGAAAAATATCTTTTGAGGATATTAGTTGATTTGATCTCAATAATATAGTTGGAAAAGTGGGGATAGTGAATAATGAAATCGGATTTAATATCTACTCAAAAGATGATACTGGTTACAAGATTGATACAAAAGACACCATAACTTATGGGCTTGTTTGAAGTTCTGATTTTCCTCTTATCAAGACTCCAGAGGGGTTATTTTGATTAAATATTGCTTTTGGACTTGATACGAAAAAGATTAATAATGACCGACTTGTTGGTTTGTACAATAATATTATCTGAGGTCGTGATCTGATATTTGAGACGACTAAAGATCAGTCTCTCAGTAATGTTTATTGATTGCTCTATCACATGAATAATACCCATCCTGCAAAACTAGCAATCAAACTCACTTATAATTCACCTGAGATAACGGATTTTCTCCTCCGTTATAATATCAACTCCATGGAGGATATGAAATTAGAAAATGTTGTTGGAAGATTGTACCTCAATATGAATTATTTTAATAATGGTTCTCAATACACAATTAGAGACATTACAGGAAAGGAGAAACAATCAAACAGACATCCATTTGTATTCCCTATTTCCCAAATCATCACAAAAGATGATAGGAAGTATAGTAATTGATGATACGATGGAGTAAAGGTTCTCAGCGACTGAGAACAATCATATTTCAATGTTTGTCTTGGGGATAACAAATTCAAGGATTTGTATGATGCTACACCAGAGAGTGAGGTGTACATCAAATACCTTAGAAAATGAGGTGTGACGTATGCTGTCACATACAAAGTACTCCAAATTCACTTCAAATATGCTTGAGAACTTTCATTTTGAGAGGATTTTGGATTATTTTGAGCTACTCCTCAAGGGGATAAACTCAATGTAGCCACTTTCATGAATACAAATCCTTTAAAATCAATTTCATACGATTGAGCAAGCTTTAAAATTGAAAACTTCCTCTCGTGAGACAAGCTTAATATTTGGAGTGGTTTTTCATCGAAAGGAAACGATTACTCGTATGGATTTCGTAGCTTTGTGAAGAAGGATGCAAATGTATTAAAATTCACGCAGAATTGAGGGGGTGCTGAACTTTGAAATCAAAACCCATACATACTAGCCTCAGTTACAAATAAGCTTGAAATGGTTGATTGAGATGATTTCTCGTTTGGAAATTCTCAAACTTATAACATTGCAACAATTTGAGGAAAAGGAGAAAAATATCTCGGTGATGAATACAATTATGATGGTGATTTGTATGTTTCGCCTGCATGTCCGAAATGATATGATCTTTATGATGATTATGTGTGATTTTATAAGGATTTCTATGCTTCAGATTTGATAAAAGAAATAAACTTTGATGAGTTGACGGGCTATTTTAATACTCCAAAGCCTTTTTGTGTACATTCTTCACTTCCTCACAATCGTGATGATGTAATGTGATACATGAAGAAAATGTTCTCTTTGGAAGAGAACTCAAAAAATTTATTTGTGGTTGATGGTGTATATCAGCAGTTTTTCTCTCCGTCATACAAAAATATGATTTCTGTACTTTTCTCCACAGAAGATAATAAATTTCCGAATTATTGACTTTTGAGTGAGCAAAATAAAGAGGTTATAGCTGACACAAAAATATATGACGATATTGACCAGTCATTTGGCTTTAGGAGTTTTACCAACAACACAAACTATTTGGTCGACAAAATTTTGCTTTTGGGAAATCAAACTCCCGAAAAGAATCAAAAACTCAAAGCGATTCTCAATAACCTCAGTTCTGTCAATTTAAGTGTCAACGGTGTAAACATCCTTAAAACAACCAATAATGACCCCTATAATTTTGCTAGTACTCAAAATGCTGAAACATTCCCAATAATCGGGTCTGTAATGAATATTAGGAAATCTTGAAACGACTTTTATTGCAAAAAAACAAATTGAGAGAAAACAAACTCAATTATAATCAATGGGAATTGTTTGAATAAAGCAACAGGAAAAATTGAGACAAATGAAAACGTGTACATAAACTATGGAACTGAGAAAATTATTGATAATGGGGCATTTTTAAACAATACCATACTCTATCCTCTCTTTAAAAGATATTCCAATCCTGAAATCCCATATACCTCATGAAATCTCTACCTCTCAAAAAATAAAGATTCTCAAGGGAAACTTCCTTTTGTTTCAGAAATTGTTTACTCCTCTACGAAAGATGATTTGAATCTATTTCCAAGAATTGTCGCTCTTGGGTGAGAGTTAACAGATGCTAAGAAAATTCAGGAGTTTTATAGCAATGGATACTGAGTAAGAGCTTCATGATTTCATTTTCCATATTTTCAAAAAGCTCTTGGAACTGAGAAATACGATGATTTCAATAATCTTATTTTTAATTCAAGTATTGATACGGATGAAGGAATGGAATGTGTTTTTAAAAAAGAATGAAAAACCCCAGACTATGATTCTCTACAACCCGACTGAACGTGTGAAGATTGATTTAAAAAGACACCAAAACCATGAGCTACTCTAAATTATCTTATCAATAGAAAGTCAAATACAATCTGAGTGAAGTGAAGTGATTATGAAGTCATTAAGGTTCCGACCATGATTGGGAACTTCGTTAATAACGATCTGTTAAAATGATATGCTTCTAATTATGTTTTGAAAAATAAGGCAGAGCTGATAGCAGGAAAACCATTTTCTTTGTTCTACCTAAAAGAAGATGATATAAGTAAGTTTAGTGGTTTAGAGACAACGAATGCATTAAATTTCTATCCTGAGAATGAGCAACCAAAATACTATGGGGGGTTGTATATCATGACTAAGATTGATAATACCTCTGGCGGTATGAATAACAACTCGGTGTATTATGATGTTAAGTGAGAATACCTCAACGAGACATGTATGTTTGGGGATTCACCAGTGAACTCTTGCGTACTTCCCTATTATGCGTATGCGTTTGAAACGGTGTGAGATGAAGATGGAAAAGAACAGAGTGATGAAAGCGAGGGAGTTTGTATTGATGAATCTGGAAATAAGGTAACGTATAATCCCGAGAAAATTGATGATTTTGATATCAATAAAACCTGATTTTGTAATGCTTCCTGTACACAGAAATCAAGTGGTTTGGTAATTAAATTCTCCCATAATCTTTATAAAGATTATGTCAATAATCTCGGAGATGAATATTGTAAAGAACTTCCTACGACAAGAGTCAAATTGTTTGATTGATATACATTTAACTCATTTCTCCAAAAAAATAATTCCACTGCTGATCTATGAAGATATCAGATCGGATGAAATGGAAACGGTGTGAGTCTTAATTCAGAAGAATGAAGTTGTATCTACACAAACGAAGAAGATCAAAAGGTTAAGTGTTATGAATGATATTTATCAAGATATAATTTTGAAATCAACAAGAATCAAAATCTCTTAAAGGGGAATCCATGATTAGTGAACTCATACCAATACATCAACGATATTAAGCTAGGCAAAAGTGTGTCAACCAATTTCAACTCAGTATTCAATAATGATGCCATCATTCTTACGAACAAAACTGCATGAATAAGAAGTTATGTAGTTGAGGGGGGATATATTGGATACAATACTCAAATAGTTGATAAAGTCTCATGATGAATTTCAAACGATTATATTTTCTCAGATAATGACAATCTGAAAGGAGAATGAAGTACTTGATATAACAATCAAATTAACTCATCAAGTAAAGAATTGAGGCAAGAGAGAAGAGATAGAATAAGAGAACAAATTAAGCTATCAGCTTGAAACTCGGATGATTTGATAAAAAACCCAACAACTGGGTTAAACTACCTAGCACTGAAAATTAATAAAGATGATTTTTACTCTTTAAATGGTATTTTGAGAATTTCAAAAGATTCGTCAAAGAATTTCTCAAATTTAAAAATTCATAATCCTCTCAATGAAACACAATTATTGAATTCAATTCCTCTAGACCAAACTTATTATTCATACAATAATCTTGTGATTAAGTATGGGAATAAATTTTACACATGGGGGAATAATGACACTAACTGTAATGGAATCAATCCAAATGCGGTGTATAATCGTGTTGATAATTATTCATCCGTAGATACTTCGAGAGAAGATACAATGACTCTCTGCTTGGATAACTCAGGAAAGTTAAGCGATAAACATTCTCTCGCAAATAATTTATTCATTCTTATTCCAGTTAAACCAACAAAAGGGTATAACACTTACTCTACTGATGGAAATGTTGAGTATTCAAACTCATCAAACTCCAAAATCTATTATGGAAAATGATATCTCGATGGATACTTGAGTAAAAAAGATACTCCTATTGCTTCAATTAACACCTACTTTCAATGATTTTGGGCAAATGGGAATGGAAATCTTGATGAGGGAGAAAATTTCTTAGATATCTCAAATGGCTCCAATCTGAGTTGAGATAAAGATAGGGCAATTAAAGGAAGACAAGTGGATATAGTACCAGATCAAAGTTCTACCAATAAGTGTTTGTATTTATCTTCTAATGGTTTCAGATGGAATACATATCCGTTGTTTTCATACAAGATAATAAATAAAAGCTTTTCTCAATTTAAAAGTAATAAAATTACTATAAACAGCTTTCCAAAGGTATTTTTAAATGGTTTTATTACGAAAGGTAGTGACAATAAAGTACTGAACGCTTTTGAGACGAGTCTGAGTATTTCTAAATCACAATATACGACCAATACTATAGAAAAAAACACTAACACTAATTGGTATGACCCTATAGATTATGTGTATCGGTATAATGGTTCAACCAGTCCATGTAGTCGTGTTTCAGAAGGATATGGATCAGCTCTTAATTCAGCCAAAGCAGAAGTCTTAAAGACTCTTTCATTCGTAGATCAGAAAGAAATTTACATCCAAGGAAATACTTCAACCACAGACCATGAAGTTGTAAACGCAGGAAATCTTATTGAATCATTTTACATTCCAGAGCCTGAAAACACAACAAACTATACGAATAATATCACATACTCTAGCAAGATTTTGGATAAATTCTTAAAATCGTGAAATTTAAATAATGGAAATGGTCTCCTTGCAAACAATGGAAATTTTGTTTATGGTTCTCTCTCTGAGAATAATTATACTGTAAGTGTTTGAGATTATCTTCAATACGAACAGAAAGTTGAGGTAAAATGAGATATTACACCACAAAATATGTTTCTTAGAACTCAACTAGATAGATGACTTGATATGGATTTGGATAGTCTTTCGATTTCAGTAAATGGCATCAAGCAATCCCCTATCTATTTGGAGAATCCGAAGAATATTGATACTGTTGGAAAGATGAGAAACTGACAGTTTACTATCTCTCCTGTATGAGTTTCTGCCCAAAAAGCTTATGAACTTTATAATACCACCGAGAGTATGGTTTGAAAGCCATTCATGGTTAATTCAAACAAGAAAATTACTGCAACTAAATGAAAGATATTCTTGGAAGTTGAACAAAAGACAAAGGTGTATTCAAGTAAAGGAACACAATACATCAAACGTTCTGGGAATACTCTCTCTAAGATATTTGAGACGAATAACTGATTGGTGAAAAGTAATGATTACTCCGATATTTTCAATGATTTATGAAGTTGGTTATCCGCAGGAGATATCCTTGTAGTTGATGCTTGAGAGTATGTAAGATTTACTGAAGATACACAACTCAAGGTTCTAAACTACAACTTTATTCCAGATTATTTACTAGAATTCAATGTAAATAAGCTTTGATGATCAAATTTTAAGGTTTGAATAAATGGATTTGATTCAGGATTTGGGACTATGCAAATAAATCCTAATTTTGCCCAACCTTTCTATATTTTTGACTGTTCACGTCTTCAAGATGAAGAATTATTCAAAAAATCAGTAACATACCTTGAATTTACCACGAATGGAAAAACTTATTGTTGAGTTTATAATAAGTATAATGATACGGTATTTGCGGGATACCTAAATCAGATGACCTCGGTTCCTAAACTCATGCTTCCTAATACCATAAACCGTTTTATGTATGGTGATAATGATTTACTTTCAGCAAGGTACACTGATAAAAATGGAAATAATTCAATTACATCTCTATCAAGATGAGAACGTGTTTCTGATAAAGAAAAACAGCTCGTTGCCAATCTGGGAATCCTCAAGAAGTGAGATACGGTAGTTGTTTCATATAAAGCAAAGGTGAACACACAAAATTATGTAGGACACCGTTTGTACAACTATGACTATTCTCTCTCGGAAAGCGAGAAAAATTGAATCTATGAATGAGACACTCTACTCACTGGCGGAAGTACTCAAAAAGATTTATGAATCTATGCAAAAGCATTAAACTCACAGATTTTTTATCTTACTCATTATGGAAAAGAAGAAGCTATTTTCAATTCACCGTTGAGTTTGGAGAAAGAAACCGATAAATTCAGAGGAACTCCAAGTATAAGTGCAAAATGAGTAATTGAAATCTGACAGAATATTGATCTTTCCATTATTAATCTTTCTGGAAGAAAAGATTATGCCTCTTGCAATCCATTTACAGAAAAGAGTGGGAATTGTGATAACATGAGTACTATTGAAAATCTCAATAGAGATGGAGAGGAAAAAGATTGACTTGGCAAGGTGGTAAAAAAAGATTGAGAATCAAAGTTTACTATCTATAAAGGGCAGAAGTTTCTCGTACGTCTCACAAATGATAATATGTGAAAGATTCATAACCTAAATGGTGTTGATTCTACAACCTACAATCTTGTGTTTGATAGCAATCTTCTACTTTTTGATGGAGTTTGATTTAAAAGCAATCTATCGAAAGATTCTTTGGGAAATATTAGTGTTAAGGATACTCAAAAATTTAATATCTCTGCAGAATGAATTTCTGAGTGATGAATTAATAAATACCATGATGCTAGAAAAGAGTTTTTCCCGAAAGTTACATCTCTCAGCTCGTACAAAAAATTAAACTTTATAGATCCTTCTCCAAGCAATGATGTAAATAAGGTGTATGACTTCATGTTCACTGCCAAGGATACTTTTAATAGTAAAGAGATCAAAACAATCTTTGAGAATGCTTACATTAAAGAGTTAAATGGATTAGTGATAGCTGATGGAGTAACTACTAGACCAACTGATATTGTGAAAAAATACCTCCTTTGGGATGATAACTACGCCTTTAGCAATGGGCTTGATTACAATGGTGCTCTTAATACATCATCGAATGAAAGATTCTTCTTTGATTCACTCATGCACCCCTCACATCAAACTGATAAGGTGGGGAATCCAAAATCATTTCAGTATTACAATCTTCCTTTCACCTGAGAATACAAATATCTCTGAGAGAGTAAAAACACGATTACAGATTTGAATCCTTCTCTTGTCTCACTTTCAACGAGAGTAATAAATACAGGAAATGGTACAACTTGAGCTTATGATGGAACAAACGATTGAGATCTCTATCTGGAAATATCTCTTGTGAATACATCAGAGGATAGACTAACGGTTCTTCATAATTGAGTTCTAGTGAGTCTGCCAAATGGTATCACTGCTCAATGAGCACAGGGGGTTTATGTTGATGATATTAATTGAGTGAGAAATAATATCGTTAAGAGTGATATTCATTTCTCCTGAAATAAAGTCGGTTACAGGAAAACTATGATTGAGTTAAATAATCCTCCAAAAGAACTTGTTCCGTGAGAAAAAATTACCTATAAAGTGAAGCTATGAGTTGATATGATGAATGTTGATATGGTTTCAGTATTCAACACAAGTGTCAATGTTCGTTGAGATTGAGATGCGACTATATTTGATGATACAAGTATCAACTTTGAGAAGGGGCTTGGGGATCTTGTAAGTAAATCAATACCTATCTTTGCGGAAAATGATGTTTTCATAGGTTGAGGTTATATCAAGAACAAAGTCAATGATTTGAATACGGTAAACAAAAATTCTTGAAAATCACAATTTAATGTTTTGGGAAATACTTGAGCAGAAGTTGATTACATTTGAAATAATGCTAAAAATGGAAACCTTGCTTCTCAGTTTATTCCAAAGGTTTTTGATATGAATGATATTCTTGACGAGTCTAAACACACATATAGTGTACAAGATCTTCAAATGTGAACAGATGAATATATGTACCGTGAGTCATGATGAAAACTCAGTTTTCAAAACAATACACTCTATTATTTTGGTGATAAGGATGTGCATATTGGTGATTATAATGATGAGGTGAATGATATCCTGATTGAGGCATTGAAAAATCAAGACAAATGAAAGCATTGATGAATTACCATCTTTACAAAGGGAACGATCTACATAAACAAAAATGTATACCTCAGTAAGAATGGAAACACTCGATATTCTGATATGAACAATATTGCATTTATCTGAGGTGAGATTAGAATTAATCCGAGGGTGAGTCATATTGAATGATTCTATATAGCTCCAATGGCTAGTAAATCATTTCTTGATAAGAAGGTTAAAACATCAGGTATTACCTATGATTATACTTGAGGGATATGAATGATAAGAATGTGATACTCCAATACACCTCTTGAATACAAGTGAAGTGTAAGTGGGTGAATGGTTCTCACTGAAAGAAAAGTCAATTCAGAAATTTTTAAGTGAAATATTACTGAAAAATGAGAATATGACTTTGATTGATATCTCGCAATTCCCCCAGTGATAAGAAAATTTTAGTGAATAATAATAGCCGTACTATGATACGGCTATTATTTGGTTTAGTTTTCAACTATGAAAGTATTGAAGGTTGTGATATTTTCGTTTTCAGATACTTGTTTGAGTGCATTCACATATTCTTCTCTCTTGTTTTCCTTGATGACTTTCCAAGCAATACCATTTGTGCACAAAATATAATTCATGAGAAATCTTGCAACTCTCCCATTTCCATCCAAATACGGATGAATGTATACCAACAGACAATGTGCTAAAATTGCTTTCCTAATAGCTCCTCGAAAATCATTGGTTTGGATAGAATTAATGGTTTTGAGAAATACATCCATATATTCATCAACATACGTAAAGTCTGGTGGAATGAAAGAGGTTCAGGTGATTTGATTTTGTGATTTTCGATACTCCTTTGGGATACAAAATCCTTTCAATTCTCATATTTGTTGAAAAAGCTTTTGGTGTATAGAATGTATGAAATCATGCGTGATAGGAATATTTGATTTGAAATCATACACAATCGATTCTTTCACAAATCGAAATGCATCGAGATATCATTTTATTATAAGTCTATTCTCTATATCTTCTGCCTCTGAATCTCACTCATTCAAAAGTTCAATATCTTTCAAACTCACTTTGTATCTTTCAATCGTAAGTGAATGATATGTATCGTGAACTATATTTGAGTCAATTCATTTTGTTACTTCAAGAAGGCTTAATTGATGCAAGTCAGTTGGAAAGTAGCTAAGATCATTGGTGATCTTGTGGATGAAGTTTTTGAATCTCGTTATTTTCACGTTCTCGGCAAATTCGTTCTGTTGATAATGGATAATTGGAATGAATGCATCACTCCCCTTTTCAGTTACTCAATAGTTTAGTTTTTTCCCTTGTTTAGCAAGCTCATTTTTTATAATTACATAATTTCTTGCATTTTCCTCTTTATTATAGAAAAATGCGAGTTTACTTAGATTTGTTAGGTTCACTCATTTAGAGATCATTTCTCACAACTCTTGGAAACTTATTTGTGTAGATCTGAGGAGGACAAGAAAATCAGAATCGTTTTTGTAAGCATCAAATTCATTCATTATGAATGACAAATTACTTTCGATTAACATTGATGCTCCTTGTATCTCACACTTGATCCCCTGTCTGTTTGTGAATATTTTTTTGTATCGTATTTTGTAATTTGAGTCTTTGAGTGTACTAAACCCGTTTTTAGTTTCCGTGAGAATGACAATATTTTCTCTCTTGATGGATTTTCAAAGATGATAATCAAGTGCAAGATCTCAACTCACTATACCTCACAACCTTCACAGGATTGAGAAATAATTTTGCTCTAGTACGAGATTGTTTGGAAGTTTGCAGTCTTTTAAGATGTATAATCCTTTGATTGGGGAACATACATATCAATTCACCTGAAGGTATTCCCTCACATCTCTTGATGGGAATATTTTTGAGTCGATAATAAACTCTTGCTTATTGATACACTCACGCATAAAATCTTTTGCGAGACGTATCACTTGTGACTGTGTATTATCGTGAAATTTTATATCTTTCATAATCTATTTAATTTTATAGTCATAATCTATTTGTGATTATAGTCATAATCTATTTATTTGCAAATATGTTTAGCTCTTTTCTTGTTAGGATTATCGCATAAAAGATTATACAATAGGAACAGGACTAATATACACATCCCGTTTATATAATTTTTTATGTTTTATTATATGCTTAAGAAAAGGGATCATATCGTTTTTAGATACAGTAATTCATTTTTCGTAGTCTTTATCAATCAATTCAACTGTTATAGGATTTTTGTTTTTCCATATCATGTTTTTTGTCCACTCTAAAACGGTATCTATAGTATTCAAAATTGTTCAATTCCAAAACCTTTCTAAAGCTCAAAAAACATGCTCAATATAATTGTATTTACTATAATATGGAGGATAATATGCCAAATGTATAGATATATTGTGTTTCATAGAAAGTTCTACTATCCTTTTTATGAATTGTGTTCTATTACTTCTTTGGTCTGGTCAATTATCAATATTTAACACGACCTCTGTTATGTTTGGCTCTTTTTTAAGGGCTTCGGTAAGATGTTTATCTAAACAATCTACCACAAAGTCAGATGTTTCATTTGATTTTCAATAATAAAAACCTACCTCTCAAGTACAAACTTTTGTAATTCAGTAAGGGATAAGCTTTGCTAATATATTCGTATCATGATCATCTGCAATCAGAGGATCTTTTCTTCTAGCTTTTCATCGTCTATCCAAATTTCAAACATGAACTTTAGCTTTAGCATCCATTGAAAATCTTAACGAATTTGGATTTTCATCAGACTCTTTATTTATTCTATGAACATTTTCAAAAATTTCATCTGTCTCAGGAATCTTTTTCAATGGTTTATTTTTTAAGTTTTTTTTAATCTATATCATAATCTATTCAACGTATTATTTAATCCTCTTGGCTTAAAATCATCTTTGCTATATCATTTTTCACTTACTAATTTTTCGTAGATATTCTTAGCTCCTATTTTACAAAACTGAAAAGTTGATTGAAGTTTATTATCCGCTGAAATATGATCTTTTACTAAATCTTCTATATCCTGAGCCAATTGAGGAAATTTATCTTCCAGTTTCATTCTCCCACAATTTTCGTAAAATCATAAACTTTCAATCCCTGTTCTTAATTCATGTTGTCATAATTCTACTGATTTACCGAGCCATCAAAATACCTGTCTTGCTTTTCGTGTATCTCCCCCTAGATACATATTTGTTATTTCTGCTTTGAATTTTCTTTGCTCTGCTTTTTTTAATTTTTTTGCAGTATTTTTATAGAGTGTTATCTCTTTTTTGGTTAATTTCATATTGGTTAGTTTTACTTTTAAAATAGCCAATACATTATATTTAATTTTACATAAATTGCAAATATTTTTATGCCTTTTTTACTGATAAATAAGCCAATAAGTATAAGCTATTTTATATTTACTAATCTTACTCTTGAAATCTTATTTTTTACATTTTTAAATTGATAAACATAGAATACAATCTTTTATGCCAAAACCCTTAGCTATCAATATAAGAAATTCTAAATTAGTATCTTTTGAAATTTTTATCAGAGATGAAACTTCTCTCATCTCTTTTCTCGGAATCAGATTTATGCTCCGCCATTATTGATTTATACTCGTAGTAGTAATCACTGTAATTTTGAGCTATCTCTTTTATTTTTCTAGCATATCAGTCTGATACACCAAACATCTGAGATATTTCTCTGAGAGTAATTTTTTTGGTGTCTGAAAGCCCCATACCCATAAGGATTAATTTCTCTCTCGAAATAGTGGACTCAAACTTATCAACATACCCTTGTTTTTTAAGGTATGCGTGAAGTTGTTGTTCGGATTTATAAAAAAAACCTGAGAGTCCTCTACTAATATAATAGAAGATAAAGGCTAACCATTTATCTAAAAAAGTGTGGCTATAGTCTAAAGCTGACTTTAAAATGGTGGATATTTTTTCCGTGTTTACGTTCATGGAGTTTTCCATAGGGACTATATTTAGAAATTATTTTATTTATTTGCAGTTAATTTTCTTATGTCTTCGTAGGTTTCGTCAAAGCCAAGACGAAGAATATTAGCAATCTCCTCTTCCCAAGATTTGCTTTTAAAATTACTAACGAATTTTTTTTTCTTTAATCATAGTCCCTCACGGACTTTATTGATCAAGTTGTTAGCTTGATCAGCTTGGGATACAACCAAAGTAGTTGTGCTCATAATCTAATACTTAAAAACTATTTACTTTATTATATATATAAATCCTAAAAATGCAAAAAAAAGCACCTAAAAAAAGAAGAAAATTTACCTAAAAAACACCTAAAAAGCATTTTAAAGCATATACATTCCTCTTTAATTACTTAATACAAGCCATTATATATAATATTATAGTAAAAGAAAAATATAAAAATAAAAACAATGAATTATTTGTAAAATATTTGCAAAAAAACGTAAAAAGAATATACTGATTAAAAGATAATATTTTTTAAAAAGATCTATGTGATTATTTAATATTTTCAGTGACCCACTCTCCCCTTCTTCCAATACTGTTGGAATTTACTCAACACTCTGATTGAGTAAAAAAATGTTTATAGATAATAAGTCATTAGCAAAGAAAATTGACGAACTCTACTTGAGATGAGTTGATATAAAATTTCCAAACGTAGCTTGAATGGATAAACTTTATAACAACATCTCTGCAGAGATTGTTGCTATATGTTATCCAGAAGTTTGTAAGAAATACTGGAAATACAAAGGAAAAACTGTTTCAGATATTATGTCAAATCAAGAGTCACTCTTTGGTGAAATAATATGAAAATATAACGAAGCAAAAGAGATTTACAAAAAAAGACATAAAACGTTGAAATAAAAAAAACATCCTGATTATCAGGATGTTTTTTATGAGTTGAAAACTTTTAAAAGTTTTTCATTTTTCATTCTTTTAACTAGTCTTTTTCAGACTTCATCTTTCCCTATTCAATTTTCTACTAATAGCTTAAAAAGTCTTGTTCATGTATTTATACTAACTCAAGTTTTCTTTCTTATCTCATCAAGTGAGATATAGGCATTATGAGAAAAAAGATCAATAAGTACATCCCTATAATCTCACCTCATTTCTTTCATAATTTTGTCTACTGATTTAATGAGATTATTGTGAAAGAACATCATCTTTTCTATCTTATCGATAGTCTTTTTTGATTGATCTTCAATTCATTTTAGCATGAAAAGAATAAAATCAGACCGTTTTCCTTTTTTTGTAACATTCAGCAAAAGTTCATAATATGTTGCTTTGTTACTGTTAATATAGTTGGAAAGGAAGAGTGCAGGATAACATAATTCTTTATGGAGTATAAGATGGAGGATTATGAGAACCCTTCCTGTTCTTCCATTACCATCAAGGAATGGATGGATTGCCTCAAATTGATAATGAAGCATGATTGCCTTTATTAAGGTTGGAGTATCATCTTCATTATTAAAGTATCTCTCAAAGTTGTTCAAGAGTGCATCAAGTGCATCTTTTCATTCTGAGTTCATACCTGAAGGTGGAGTATAGATGGTTTCTTTGAGTCAGAGAAAATTTGATTTCTCTATTCTATTAGGAATATTCCTAAGTCTTCAACTATTTGGATTTATTTCAGATCAGATATCAAAAATTCAGTTAAGGGAGAGAAATTTCCTATTCCTTATAAAATCATAACCTTTCATTAATGCATTAGCATAATGTAGAGTTTCTTTTTCTTCAGAGCTCATAGAGCTTGGATCAAAACTATTGTTATAAACTGCCTCAAATGCTGTTTCGATACTGGTATCGATATTCTCGATGAGAGAAGATCATACAGATTCAATCAGTGCGAACTGTTTCAGTAGCACTTCCTTATTAGGAAGTGAATGTAAAAGTCAGTCTAATTTAGAGAGCTGTTTTTTAGCTCTTATCACTGCTTTTAGAATTGAAGGTGTATCCCAAAATTTGCTATCAACTGGTAGCATTGGGAGATCGTTGTATGGTTTTTTTGGATTAAACATAGTGTGTTTTTATATAGTAAAATGTTGATTATTTGTGTGAATCATGCTCGAATCATTCACAAGTGCTTCCCTTCTATTGTGAATAAACCTCTGCCAATTCACAAGAGTCTGAGTTGTGAATTATGCTCGAACCATTCACAAGTGCTTCCCTTCTATTGTGAATAAACCTCTGCCAATTCACAAGAGTCTGAGTTGTGAATCATGCTCAACCATTCACAAGTACTTCCCTTCTGTTGTGAGTTGAGTTGCTACCATTCACAAGTGTCTGAGTTGTGAATCCTGCTCGAATCATTCACAAGTACTTCTCCTCTGTTGTGAATTGAGTTGTTACCATTCACAAGAGTTGGAGTTGTGAATCATGCTCGAACCATTCACAGCCACTTCCCTTCTGTTGTGAAAAGACTTCCCCCAATTCACAAGAGTTGGAGTTGTGAATCATGCTCGAACCATTCACAGCTACTTCCCTTCTGTTGTGAGTTGAGTTGCTACCATTCACAAGTGTCTGAGTTGTGAATCCTGCTCGAATCATTCACAAGTACTTCTCCTCTATTGTGAATAAACCTCTGCCAATTCACAAGAGATTGAATTGTGAATCCTGCTCGAATCAT
>Ga0209373_10001192_pt1 | contig 32599 bp, 24 predicted proteins | sample Higcelweek5metaG_FD_187173 | JGI IMG/M metagenome (GOLD analysis project Ga0209373, IMG submission 187173) | Freshwater pond sediment microbial communities from the University of Edinburgh, under environmental carbon perturbations - High... | ecosystem: Environmental > Aquatic > Freshwater >... | reverse complement strand
GTGCGAATTATAGCGGGAACCGATTCCACTCTCTACGCAATGGCGCACTACACCGGAACGGATAGAAGCAGCGCTGTTGCTATGATTACATTTGCATTGAGCAGTGCCGCAGGGAAGTCGTTTACATTTAAAAATGGATCGACAGAGATTCTTGGTATCACGAATCTTGGTGCTATATCAACATCGGGCAGCCTCCTTGTTGTTGACAATGTTAAAACAGCTATTCGTTCGATTAATAGTTCGATTACAAATGTAATTGTAAAGAAAGACACCTTAAGCCATACTTTTTTTACATTATTTTCGCATATAAACAGCCCGTCAATGACAGACGGAATCTCTTACAGAGTTGTTGATACTTCAAGCAGTAAAGTCTGGGCCGAAGGCAAGGTGGCAGTTTCACCTGACGGCGGCCTTGAGAATATTCTGTCAACAACAAGTCTTCTTACAAGAATGACTCAGGTAACAGGAACAGATGCCATAAACCCTGTAAATGAGACACCGGGAGCATCTACTTCAGATTCTATTGCGGTAAAGCTATTGTCAGGTATTCTATTTCACAGTGTGATCGCGCATAACAGCCCGAAGTCGGAATTAACTGAAGAGGATAACGGCATATTTACAAACTATATCCAGTATTTTGATAATATTGTCAGAAACTGGAGCAGTGTTAATGACAGTGCTACAGGGCTTGCGCGATTGAGAAATATTTATTATAGAGTATTAACGCAGAATGCCGGCATAATCACAGATCCTGTCTGGGCACTGAATCACGGGACTCTTGCCGAGTTCGGAAAGCCGTAAGCATCCGGTCTTGCACGTCCAAAAACCGCTCATGAATTAACACAATAAGAATTATATTAAATTACGTTGCTGATTTGTTCTGTTTCCAGAAAGGTAGCAGGAATTTCTGAATATCGCAGGCTTTGGATTTCGGCAGCTCGGTTAACAGTTCTTTGAAATAAGCAAATTCTGAAACGCCATGATATTTGGCAATAGCACAAAGGGAGTAAATAACTGCAGGCCACTTTGCGGCATTGTGAGCGAGCAGTCCTTCAAGCGATGCTGCACACTGTAATAGAGCTTCGTTTTATTGTTGACAGTTGTTATACAATAATTATGTTATTCGAACCTATAAAAAGTTTACTTAATAGATAGTTTACAATCAGACAAGCGGTAATCATGATTCGCAACACTGTCTTGGGAGCTTCACTCCCAAACCCTGACATACTTTTTTCAAGGTCAAAAAAAGTATGCAAAAATGCCCCTTCGCCCGAACGCCGGCAGAAGACCCATTTACAATAAAAAAAGACCGCCAAAAAAACTCGCTCCGCAAAGCCTCCGCTCAGACAGTTTTTGGCTTATGTCTTTTCTTATTGTAAATGTGCCGGCTGAGTGGCGGAAGAAAAGAGAAGAAGTGTGCATTTGAATCATGTCAATCATTTAATCATGTAAATCAAGGTTCAAGACAATGGAGAGGATAACGGCATATTTACAAATTATATTCAGTATTTTGATGATGACAGTTCAAAAATATATATTGAGAGACGTGATGCATTTCGTGCGATACTTGCCGACACGTCACAGACACTGCAGTCATTTTTCATGACGCTCTTTTCCGGAGCCGGTGCAGATCGCACTGCTCTTGCAATAAGAAAGGATAAGCTTGTATTTGTAAAACTGTTTACAGGCTGTTAAAAAAGTATGGAGTTATATAAAACACAAATAAGTAGTTTACAAAGGAATGTTATGCTTAAAACTATGATTTACGTAATTATTATTAATACACTTATTTATGCAAATGAATTTAATGTAAATCAGCTATTTACTAAAGAAGAATGGAATAAGAGTCAAAATTTACCAGATTCTATATTAAAAATATATATTAATCAAAAAGAAGAGATAATGAATGAAGCAATTTCTTTGTTTAAACAGAATATTGTTATCATTGATAGCATGAAAATTAATAATAATGCATTTACATATTTTAATGATACAGATGCTGAATTACTAAATGATTATCTTTTAATTAGAAAAATAAATCCAATGAGGTCAACATATCGAATAGTATATGATGCTAATTATAAATTAAATTTTGTTATAGAAATATTAAAAAAGTATTATTTGGTAAATTATTTAAAAAAAATTAACATAAGTAATGAATTATTAAGCTTTAGCGGAATATCTGAGAAAAGAAAGTTTGAAATTATTAATAACGCAGATACACTTTTAATTAATGATACTGAAATTAGATATGCTTTTTTTGTAAATCTACCAATTTTGAAAAATTGTAAAGATAGTACTGTTTTTTATAACAAGATCAGGCATGATAAGCCGCTTCTAATTTCTTGGATTCTAAGTACAAAAAAAGATTCTAGTTTACATGAAATTTCAAATATTATAACAACTTTAGATTTTAATGAGAAAAAAAATATATATACCGATAGTCAATATTTAAAAACTGTTATGCAATATTTTATTAACAAAATAAGCCAGGAATTTAGTAGACACATTACAGAAAATGATATAATAAAAAGACAAGATTATTTAAAAAATTATTTGGAAAAATATGCCATTTATACAATAAAAGCAGATCTAAACAAATTTGCAGTATGTAATAACAATCCTAAATTATGTGCTGATATAGATTTTATCATCAATAGAATAAATGAATGCAATAAAAAATAATACAATCAGCCTGCAAATCGTTTTTCTATTTTGAAAATTTATTGACTGATTGATATTTAAAATTGATTGATTTGATTTTGTCAAATCTTCGCAATCGCGGCAGCAGCGCAGACTGCATTTGTCAGGCCGCTTCCGCCGACAGCGGTAAACGCAAGTTTCAATTCGGCAGGGCAGGTTGTTGTGCAGTTCACGCCCGCATCAGGCGGGGTGAATGACTCATTTACAGATTACAGATACCAGGCTGTACTTGTAAATGACCTTACCGTGTCGCTTCAGATGGCATTTCAAAGCGGAAGAGGCGCCAACTGCGGGTCAATGATAAGTGTTGACACAACATGCCCGTCAAATCAGATAGTACTGCCTGTAAGTAAACCGTCAAGCTATTACCTTGCGGTAAGCAGTTCAGGAATCCGCATTGGCACACCGTCAAAAGACCGCATACAGAGCGGCTGGAAACTCTATACCAGAGCAGATAGTCTGCCTGTGCGCATTATAGCGGGAACCGATTCCACTCTCTACGCAATGGCGCACTACACCGGAACGGATAATAGAAGCGCAGTTGCGATGATTACTGGCCGCGCCGGAAAATAATTTCACATAAATACCGGAATAAGATTTCCCATTTAATTTACAATCAGACAAGCGACAATCACGATTCGCAACACTGTCTTGGGAGCTTCACTCCCAAACCCTGACATACTTTTTTCAAGGTCAAAAAAAGTATGCAAAAATGCCCCTTCGCCCGAACGCCGGCTAAGTGGCGGAAGAAAAGAGAAGAATGAGGATAAGAAAAGAGAAGAAAAAAAGATTGCGTGTACATTTGAATCATGTCAATCATTGAATCATGTAAATCAAGGTTCAAGACAATCAAGTATAAATTTGATGTAAAAATGAATACATTATATTAAATTACAGTATTGTTCCTTTGCTGCTAAGAAGGGGAAAACGTGGTTATCGCGGCAGATCAGGAATTCAAGGTAACAAAAATTAAAAGGCATTAGTAAATTGACTAATAATGATTTTAAAAAACTGTACAGCGCAGAAGATTGTAAATTCATGCATTGGGCTAATGATGCATTTGAGCCCGGGAAGAGCCGTATTGATGAAATAAAAGCTTATGCCCGAAGTGCGGGCATAAGAAAAATTGGAATTGCTAATTGCATTGAGATGCAGAAGGAAGCTGATATGCTCAGGGAGATGCTGTCAGATGAATTTGAAATCTATTCAGTAAATTGCAAAATCGGGCAGATACCAGGAAATGAATTCCAGGGTAAAGCGGCAAAAGGAATCTCATGCAACCCTGTCGGACAGGCTGATTATCTTGGACAGCAAAAAACAGAATTGAACATATCGGTCCGGCTTTGTATGGGACATGATATTCTGTTCAATTTGAAATCAAATGCACCAGTAACAACACTGATCGTAAAAGACAGATTACATAATCACAATCCTCACAAGGCGTTTGAATAGATATAAAACAATTGGTTATGAAGCGTCTATCATAAAGAAATAATAAATTCAGCATTGTTTTAAAATATCAACAAGTTATTCAATACCTGCCTGTTTTCATTCTATTCTGATAAAAGTTATAATTTATATTTATTTTATTATCTGTTATCAAAGGTTATAATATGATACGTTTTTTGTTTCAGTTATATAATCAAAGAGGGATAGTATTATGCGATTTGATTGGCTGATGGAATATAATCCTGTGCTGTTGGCACTTTGTGCCACATTGTTTACATGGTTTGTAACAGCGCTGGGATCATCAATGGTTTTCTTCTTTAAGTCAATTAACAAAAAGATACTCAATTCAATGCTTGGATTTGCAGCAGGTGTCATGATTGCAGCCAGCTTCTGGTCACTGCTTAAGCCATCAATTGAAATGGCAGAAAAAAGCGGAATACCACCCTGGATGCCTGCACTGATAGGATTTTTATCAGGAGGGGCATTTTTATATTTAGTTGACAGGCTTATTCCGCATTTACATATAGGATTGACTGTTGATAAAGCCGAGGGGATTAAAACCTCCTGGCAGAGAAGTGTGCTTCTTGTACTAGCAATCACTCTTCATAATATTCCCGAAGGGCTGGCTGTAGGTGTTGCATTCGGGGCGTTAGCAATAAATCATGATGCAGGTACGCTTGCTGGTGCTATTATTCTTGCAATTGGAATTGGATTACAGAATTTTCCGGAAGGTGCTGCGGTTTCAATTCCATTAAGACGTGAGGGTTTTTCCAGATTGAAAGCATTTAACTATGGGCAGATGTCCGGTCTTGTTGAGCCTGTTGCCGGAGTTATCGGGGCGTATTTAGTTTTGACAATAATTCCACTGCTTCCCTATGCTCTTTCTTTTGCAGCAGGCGCAATGATTTTTGTGGTAGTAGAGGAACTGATTCCTGAATCACAGAGTGGAAATGAAACAGATTTATCGACAATCGGGGCAATGCTTGGATTTGCCACCATGATGCTGCTTGATGTTGCGTTGGGGTAATGTTTTACTGAGTAGTTGACTCCATGCGATGGCTTATTACACGTAAATTACCTGTAAATAACTATGTTCTGAAATGCAGATACTCCGTTCTGTCTCAATTCGGCAATATACATCCCTTTGGAAAGTAAACAGCAGCTTAAATTCACTCTGTATTCCCGGGAAAGAGGAACCATATGGATACATTCAAGTTTTCTCCCTGCGCCTGTATAGATAGAAAGGTCAATGGGTGAACTTGAAGGAAGTCTGAGCAGTATAGAATTGCTGCTGATAACAGAAAAATCTATGGATTTGCTTCCTGAGACTGACTTTTTATTATTATGTCCAGTTGATGTTGTTGCAGACAATGGAATGACACATGTTGAAATTGACAGAGCGGGCGCTGTAAAGGAAATAAGTTTGTCAAGTATCTGCACATCTGCCACTTTTTTAAGACTTCCCGGCAGAGTAAAACGGTGCATCTGTGCACTTGATGCTGTTGTTCCTGATTTAGAAATGTCAATTGTATATAATTTATCTGCTGCTGAATTATTTCTGAGGACAACAACAAGATTATTGGATGCGGGATTTATGGCCGCTACCGAGTTTGTGTCGCTGCTGTATACTATCTGCGCGCCGGGTCTTATGAATCTGCTGAATGCAGCATGCATATAATACCTTTTTGTATACTTGAAACTCTGGCTTGTATGATTTAGTTCTATTGTCATCCAGTTGGCAACAGGATCGCCTACCTGCCAGTCTATCCATGCATTGGGTTTCATCACCCGTAAATCCTGAATGATTACATCTGACATCCACATTGTAATGTCACTGTTGTCAGATGCAGCTTTTCCAAGCGGACCTGATTCTGACTGCCACAGGATTTTTTTGTGTACTTTCGCAAGCGAATCAACAGCTTTTCTTGATTGCCATCCGCCGTATGAGTGTGAATTGATTTGCGAGAGATATGAAAATGCACTGTCATCATAAGACTTGACACTTGTTACTGTGTGTGCAAGTGATGTTTCATCTGCTGCACTGACTTTTGTATCTGTAAATAGATTTTTTTCAACAAGCTTTTTCCCGAGCTCTTTAATCATTTTTGACTGCTGACTTTTAAAGCCGCAGCCCTCCTGACCACCACTTATTTTCCAATAGCCCGAAGATGGTTCATTGAATGGCTCAACCGTTCTGAAAGTGATTCCCAAGTTATCTTTGTAGTACTTTACAACAGTAGCCAGGTAATCGGCGAAAGCAGTAAAATAAGCCGGCTTTAAATTGTCGGCTCCATCAGTATTACCTGAAGCACAGCCGCTTATAGTCATCCACCATGGTGGTGAATTGGAAAATGCCTCGAAAATCAGATCCTTTCCTTTTGCAGCGATTCCCAATAAAATATTGCGCTGATTCTGATCCGCAGTCCAGTCATAGGATGATGACTCACTCTTTCTAAAACCCGGAACTGCCCTTTCTTCTGATAAATGACTGTGTTCGGGCCGGTCTCCACCACCGATATTGTATCTGAAACAATTATAACCTAACCCTGTATCAGGATCGACAATCGCATTTATCAACCTGCTTCTGTTTGCTTCGCTCCATTTACCGGCTAAAACTGCCCACCAGCATAAACTGGTTCCCCATCCTTCAAACTGCTGGTATTTGATTTCAGGATCAACAGTTACAGTCTCAGATTCTGCTTTTAATGCCATAAGGAAAATTGAAACTATACAAATAAAAAATGAATTGAAAAATAAACGAACCTGATTCAAATTATTCTCCTTGATAAAATACCAGTACTGAAACAGGATTGCATTCCAGACAGCAAAGTAAAATCAGCTATAATATATAATAAATTAAATTTTCCAGATCGTCTTTTTTAATTAAAAACTTTATTATTTTCTGGAAATGAGGTTTACTCGTGGCATTTTATACAATTGGATTTTGAATCATGTGACATTTTGGGAGCGTCATTGTCTCCATTGCGATGACATGATAGGCAGCTCTCATCAGTATTGTCTGTGATTGGATGAGGTACTTTGGGGCCATCGCAACTGAACAAAAAAATGGTGGTTACTGTGGTGAGTATTAATCTTGACATAAGATGTGCTCCTTTTTAATTGAGGCTATGTGTGGTTGCAGGCTTTTTTGAATAATTAAACTTTTTATTGTTCAAAAAAATAATACAATCACTCATGATAAGTGTTTCATTTTTAATGTCTTGTTTCGTTGTGAGCGTAATAATTTTTTTTTAACATCAGTAAAATATCATGCATAATAATTTACAGCTCCTTATATTAACAGATAAATATGTCTGTTATCGATATAATATCAGGGAGCAAGGAGGAGGGATATTGTGATAATCAGAAGTCTTTTTTTTATTTTTATTAAAGGAGTTTCCGATTTATGAAAAGTCATATCCCTCGCAGTTTCAGAGCAGTTGCTGCTTCAGCTGTAATTTTTCTATTATCAGTTTCAATGCAGGCTGATTGTCAGCAAAAGCAATATACTTCATCAGGTATGGGTAATGTCGGTAACGGTTACCACTATGAACTGTGGACAAACGGTAAAGGCTCAATAACCATGACAGTTTATGGTCAGGATGCCAAATTTAAAGCTGTCTGGAGTAGTGTTGGAGATTTTGTCGCCCGTGTTGGTCTTAAATACAATGAAACAAAGACACACACACAAATTGGAACTTTTTCATCTGATTATGTCTTTACAAAAACAAATGTTGTAGATCTGATGTATGCCGGTATTTACGGGTGGACTTCCGATCCGCTGATTGAATATTACATACTTGAGGACTGGAATGCCTGGCATCCGACCGGAAATGGTGATGGTCATACTATAAAAGGCACAATAACTGTTGATGGGGCAGAATATCAGGTGTTGACTAAGGAACAAATCGGTCAGCCTTCTATAAAGGGAAACAGTTCAAATTTTACGCAGTACTGGAGCATAAGGAAACAAACGCGTCAGAGTGGTCACATTTCAATTTCGGAACACTTTAATCAATGGGAAAAGATGGGATTGAAACTTGGGAAAATGTACGAAGTCAAACTCAAAGTGGAGGGAATGAACGGGCAGGGAACCGTTGATTTTACAAAAGCAATTCTGACAGACGGAAGTACACCTGCAATAGTTCCTTTTGTGTCGAAAACACCGTCCGGGCATACTGACATTTTTAAAAATATCAGTAAAGGCGGAGATCTTTCATATGTTTCATTAAACGGAACCGTACTTAAAACTGTTCATCTTGACGGACCGGTGTCTGAACTTCCGTCAACCTCTGGCATGGCATCCGGAACTTATTTTATGAAGTTCCAGGGAGATGGTTTCAATCCTGTAACAAGAACACTTCAAATCAGTAAGTAGCAGTATATTTTTTAAGTGAAAACATGAACGGCTTCATCGACTTTTGTTTAGTGATGAAGCCGTTCTTTTTTGATTGCAACCTGCCTGGAAATTACAAGATTAAGCTGCTTTTCAGTCAAGAACAGCCGAGGCAATTGCTGCACTTGCCGCCATGAGATAGAAAATACCATCTGTCAAAATGTTGAAAAGCGTGGTGCGGTTCTGTTCAAGCCGCTGATTCCACTTTATAAATGCAAATGCATAAAAAAGAACAGGTATCTGATAAAAGAACTGAATCGCTTTTGCGCTTTTGTAAACACTGAATCCAAGAACCGATGGAACAATAAGCAGTGCTGCAAGGCTTATCCATATCATAATGAGCATGAATTTTCTTGCGCGTTTATCTCCGATTATTGTTATAAGTGTTTCATGCCCCATAATTCTGTCACCCTCAATATCGCGTAAGTCAAATATCATGGAGCGAAGATAAGCAAGAATGAATATCCATGCAAACAGGGCGACACTCAGAATGTCAATATTGAATTGACCGGCAAGTGCCTGAGGAAGAAATGTCAGTACTGTACCCCATGCCAACGCGATAAATAATTCCCGTGATGTCGGTATGTCTTTAAGTGTTCTGTATGGAAGTATTCGCCTGAGAAATGACGGCACAATTGACATGTGGTAGGCAAGGCCGGCAAGCGTAGCTGTAAAAATAAGGTAGAAAAGCATTATGGAGTAAAAAAAACAGAAACTGCATGTAACTAAAATGATTGCTGTTACAATAATGTAAAGTAACTTCTTGTGCGCATGATAAAAATGATATCTGCTGATTCCATGATGCTGGGTTTTTTCAATATTCGCCAGGCTGTTCCAGAGATACATTGACAAAAAGTACAAAAACGCGATTGCAGCGCCGCCAGTATTGAATGAGAAACCCTGCAGATAACATGATGCGTAATAAGCTGCTACAGCCCCAAGTGATACAAAGAGGTTAATATTTACAAATATGTCAATCAGATGAAAAATGACATTTTTTACAGTTCTTCGGCGGGTCTGCGACATGAATTCTATATAATCCTGAACCCGTTTTATCATCCATGTCGGTGTGGATGCGCCGGCAGTGATTCCTACTGTATCACATTGTGATATAGCATCCCAGTCTATCTCTTTTTCGGTTTCAACATGCTGGGTGATTTTTCCGCTGTCAATTCCTATTTTAGCAAGTCTCTGTGTGTTGGCGCTGTTTTTCCCTCCGACCACAATGAGTGCGTCAACCTGTTGAGCAAGTATTTCAGTCTCTGCCTGACGCTGATCAGTTGCGGCACAGATGGTTTTTTTAATAATGACTTCCGATAATGCGTAGCGTCTGCGGACTGCATCGGCAATTGTATCAAAAAGCAACCTGTCAAATGTTGTCTGGGAGACAAGGCAGACTTTTTTATAATCAGGAAGCTTGTTTAAATCATCAATAGTCTGTATCAGATGACCGTTCTCACCTGCGTAACCCATAAGGCCTATCACCTCGGCATGACCTTCATCACCGGTAATTATTATCTCATATCCCTGTGATCTGTAACGTTCAATAACTTTATGCACCGCCTTGACTTTGGGGCATGTTCCGTCAATTATTACATGGCCATTATCGCTGTACTTCTGTAATATCTGCGGCGGAACTCCATGCGCGCGGACAAGTACAGTTGATTTACTGCTGAGCTCTTTTGATTCGTCAAGTACATTTACTCCACGCTGTTTTAAAACCTCAAGGGTCTGTTCGTTATGAATTAACGGTCCAAGAGTTTTAATACCGCCGGAAGTGTTTCCTGAATGTTCAAGCGCAAGATCAACTGCACGTTTGACACCCATACAGAAACCTGCTGTTTTTGCGAGAATTATTTTCATCGTTTTTTATCTTTCCTTAATACACATAAAAATACTTTCAGACAGACATCTGTTTTTGAGAAAAAAACTTTCATTGAAAAATACCTGTGCAGAAGTCATATTCTGATTCTATGCAGGAATTAATAAAAATATCAGGTCTGGAAAAAGCCTATGGAAGTCATAAGGTGTTATCAGGTATTGATCTTTCAATAAAGTCAGGCTCAGTATATGGACTTGTAGGGTTGAATGGAGCAGGAAAAACAACTCTTTTACGGATATTGTCCGGTATTTTGAAGGCGGATAGCGGATCAGTTGTTGTAGCTGGAATGAATCCATGGAAGCACAGCTCCTCTTACTATGAGCGGCTTGGTATTGTGCTTGAGCACGATGGTTTCTGGGGAAATCTCACAATTAAAGAGAATTTAAAGGTCTTTTCTGACGCAAAACAACTCAGGTGGAAAAATACTCTTGAATATGTTGAGGAATTCTGGGGTAATACAGTAATTGCAACGTCTATTAAAAAAGTGAAGCAGCTTTCACGAGGACAGCGGATGCAGTGCGCACTTTGCAGGGCATTTCTGGGGTGGCCGGATGTTGTTTTTCTTGATGAGCCTGCGATAGCGCTTGATATGAATGCATATAACCATTTTGCTGGTATTGTTCGTCAAGCGCATAAGGGCGGAGCGTCTCTGATTATAAGTTCCCATCAGCTTGACACAATAGATGATCTCTGCGACCGGGTAGGGAATCTTTGCAATGGATCATTGGGAGATCTTGTAAAAAGGCATTCTGATGGAATTTACAGATGGGTGATGACAACTGACGCAGATGTAAATTGTGAACAGGTATTAATTGTAAATAACTGCTGTGATATTGAAAATGAATCCGGACACTGGTATTTCGGCACATCAGATCCGGGAAAATATATTCCGTCAATTGTTCAGATGATGGTTGAGGCAAAGTATCCTGTTTACGAAATAATGCAGGAGAAAACTGAGTTCAGTGATACTATAAAATCAATTTATTGTTCACCAGATAAGGAACCGGAGCATAAATGAAAGGCATGGGGGTTGTAATTGCCAAGGAGTGGAAGTGCTTTACAGGTTCTGACAGGGGAACTTTTATTCTCTATGTGGTACTGATTCTTATCTGGTCCTCTCTTCTCGCTGCAAGAACAAGTGATAATTTCAGCAGCGGTCCGTTATGGCTTGTATTTTTTTCAATAGTAATAACATCAAATTTCGCGAGCACTGTATTTATATCTGAACGGTTCAATGGTGCACTGGAAATATTCATTATGTCCGGATTGTCAAGGGATGCGATACTTTTCGGGAAAATTGTTTTTATAACCGCAATCAGTCTGATATTCGGAGGGCTGTGTGTCGGGATTTCAGTGGTAATTGAAAAAGCAGTATTGAATAATGATGTTTTAAGTCTGAGTATCAGTGATTTTTTACTATATGCATCAGCGACATTCTTTAATGTTGCAGGCAGTGCTTATCTGTCTGTAAGAATGAGTAATAACAGACTGTTGCATATTATAAATATGTTTATGCTCGGCGGTATTGTGACAGGTTATACGATTGTGTCAAGTATCTTCACGACGCCTGAAATCTATCTTTTAATTATTCTCAATTCTCTGGCCCTGATTTTCTGTGTAATGGCCCGAAGGCTCTACCATACTGAGAAAATAATTCAGCCGCTTAACATGTAGAATTATTTCATCCGCTTTATTTATTGTGTATCTGTTACAACTTGTTACAATTTCGATATACTACAGTCACGATCAAATGATATTATTAACAATATTGGTTATTAAATATTTATATGCATATCAATGAAATTACATTTTTCAATTAACAAGCAAATATGAATGAAAAAATTCTCATTATAGATGATGATCGGGAGCTTAACACTCTTCTCATAGACTATTTGAAAAATCATGGATTTATTGTTGAGGCAATAGAGCATCCGGAAGCAGGACTTGAGTATATCAAACAGGAACTTCCAGATGCAATAATTCTGGATCTGATGCTTCCTGATATGGATGGTTTTACAGTTTGTAAAGAAATAAGAAAAAATTACACCATTCCGGTACTGATGCTTACTGCCCGTGGTGATGTACAGGATAGAATTGTCGGACTTGAGATCGGGGCAGATGATTACATGCCCAAACCATTTGAGCCTCGTGAGCTTGTTGCACGTTTACATGCCATATTAAGAAGAACCGGTGAAGCACAGAACAGTTCACAGACAGAGAGATTTGGCAACCTGATTATAAATTATGACAACAGATCTGTATCGATTGACAATGTAGATATAAATCTTACCACAAATGAATACGAATTAATGAAAATATTAATAAAAAACAAAGGACGTGTTCTTGACAGAAACCAGTTGATTGAACACCTTCGCGGAATTGATTGGGATGCATCCAACAGGTCTGTTGATATGCTTATAAGTAGAATCAGGCAGAAACTGGGAGATGATTCACGCGATCCTGTTTTCATTAAAACCATTACCGGTGTTGGATATACTTTCATAAATAAATCATGAGGAATTACATGAAACAGCTCTCTCTGTTTACAAAATTTACAATACTGATTGTTCTGGCAACTGTTATCGGTCTGTTGATTACACATTTCTCAATGACGATTGCGTTTGAAAATATGCGGAAGAAACTCCCTGTCAGTGAAGTATTTTATAATGTCATGCAGATAATTGCTTCACAAATAGATATAAGTGATAACGACTCGACAGAATTGCTTCTTGATAAATATGGGTTTGAATTGAGATATATAAAAGGAGATTTTCAATGGGCCAGTTCAGGAAATGTACCTGATTTACAGATGGTAAACAGGATAAGTAAAGGAAAAAAGACATTCTGGTATCACAAAGATTTTATTTCTGTTATTGAAAGAGGAGATGAACTTTTAATCTTTATGGGAACTGATCCGTTAAAAAAATACCGTTTCCCATGGTGGATGGTGACTGAATGGTCAATACTTATGGTGGCACTGTTCGCATTTGTTCATTATCAGATAAGAATACTTCTGAAACCTGTGAAAGTTCTTCATGAAGGTGTATTAAGAGCAAATGAAGGAGATTTTAAGATTGAATTACAACAATCAACAAATGACGAACTTGGACAATTGATCCAATCATTCAATAGTATGGCATTAAAAGTTCGAAATGACATCAAATCACGTGATCAACTTTTACGGGATATCAGTCATGAACTCAGATCTCCTTTGTCACGTATGATGGTAGCACTGGAATTTGTTCCTGAAGGTCGCGCACGTGATGCATTAAAAAATAATATCATGATTCTCGAAAAAATGACATCCAGCATTATTGAGGAAGAGCGCATAGACAGCCCATATGGGAAAATAAAGAAAGAAATTTGTGATCTGAATCAGATTATGCGTGAAGTTGTTGACTGTAGAATACAATCGGGACATAACCTCGTATTTAAGGAATTTGAGCCATTATACATAAGTGTGGATAAAGAGCGGATCAGAATGGCAATATCCAATGTCGTTGACAATGGTATAAAATATTCCGACAATAAACCAATTACAATTAATTATTTAAAAACAGATCAAAAAATAACTATTGAGATAACTGATCAGGGAATAGGAATTCAGGAAAATGAAATACCATTTATTTTTGAACCATTTTATAGGGTTGACAAAGCAAGAAAAAATACAGGCGGATATGGCCTGGGAATGAGCCTTACAAAAAAAATTATTGATGCACATGGCGGTACTATCAATATTGAAAGCCTTGTAAATATCGGCACGACCGTGAAAATGTGTTTACCAGTTTCCTGATTTTCAGTAATCATTGATAATTATCATATAAAATCAAGAAATTCAATATAATAAAATTTAACAGCAATTATTCTCACCCAGATAAAATTAGTAATCATAATATACCATAAGGCTCTTGAATATAAATAATTGTATTCTCTTTTGTAATTAGAACAAATTGTTTTAATTGTTTCACAAGTTATAAATTCTTTACAAACTTCAGGTAAAAACCAATTTGTTACAAGCTGTTACATTTGTGAAAATCAATTGTTACATTAAACTTGTATAATTTAGATAAATCATTCTAAAACATTATCGAGACAAGGCATATATATGGAAAAAAGAAAATATGAGAGAAAAAGATATGATGAGGAGTTTAGGAAAAAAATAGTTAAGGAGTATTATCAAAGTAATTTAACATTAACCGGATTTTCTCAATTAACTAAAAATCAATGTTCAATGATTTCGAGATGGGCTAAAAAATATCAAGGAATATATGCATGCATATGCTCCATGGAAAAAAAAGATTATATAGCATCAGATGAGTTTAATTATCTGCAGAAAGAATTAACTGAAATAAAGAAAGATGTTGAAATGTTGAAAACAATTATACGGAAAACATTTTCAGAAAAATATAAAATGCTGATCGAGGAACATCCTGAAAATTAAATATAACCTGAAAATTCACAAAATGAGGAATCAGATGAAAAAGAAATCACTATTGTTCATATTGTTAATATGCATATTTGCAGATGCTGCAAATATGTCATTAAAACAGTGCCTGCAATATGCATTAACAAACAATAGTAATCTGAAAATGTCAGTATATGATAAAAAAATCGCAAAAAAGAAAATTGATATGCAGATAAGTTCAATGCTGCCTCAGATATCCGGGTCAGGAAATATGGCATATGATTTACAGAATGGATCTGCTATTGAAAAAACCGGAAATTACGGTGCAACAGCAAGCGCTGAATTAAATCAGTCAATTTACGATCCAGCATTTTCAACTGGTTTGAAAGGCGCACGAATTGCTGAGCAGAAAACAACACTTAGTATTGAAAATGTTAAAGAACAGACAGTGTATTCTGTGTGCTGCTTATATTTCCAGATACTGATTTATCAGAAACAGCTTGATGTATATAAAAGAATAGTTGCCGCGACAGATACAACTCTGAAGGCAGCAGAGATGAAATTTGCAAACGGAGCAGCAAAGAAAATTGATGTTGATAATATGAAAGTCAGCTATAACAATTCTTGTTCAAGAGTTCGGCAGATTAAACTGAATTACGAACAAAAGCTGAATATCCTTAAAAACGAAATGGGTTTGACTGTTGACAGCCAGCTTGTTCTTATAGATACACTTGATTCGATTAGTGTAAATGCTGAATCAGAATCATTGAAAGAAAAATATTGGGAAAAGAGGAATGATTACAAACAATTGCAGAATGATCTGGAAATACAGAAAATAGAGAAAAAATTAGCTGTTGCGGGTTATCTGCCATCACTGTCATACAATATGTCTGGTGTTTATCAGTCAATCTCGGATGGTTTTACTATGAAAGACAGATGGAATACGGATGTAAGTTTTGGATTAAGCCTTTCAATTCCGGTCTTTGACGGGTTTCAGAAAAAAACCAGGATCGAGCAGTATAATTTGTCAATAGAAAAAGCAAAAGAAAATATTGCTGGTACAGAATTGTCAATTAAAGTGGATGTTTCGAATTATGAAATACAGCTCAGGATTGCTATTGATAATGTTAAAAATGAAGAAGCAAACTTTACTCTTGCAGAAGATATTTATAAGAATACAAGATTGTCATTTCAACAGGGAGCAGCATCAACTGTTGAAATGGTTCAGGCAGAAAGTTCAATGCGTGAAACGGAAAACAATTATTTCAATACCATTTTGAGTTACTATAATGCAATGTTTGCTCTGGAACTTGCAAAGGGTGACATAATGAAATATACTAAAGAGAACAGATAGACGATATTGTTGAAAGGATTTATTATGAAAAGGATAATTGTAATTATAGCGGCTATAATTGCTGTTGTAATAATGTTCCTGGGTGCAAATCAAAGGAAAAAACAATCAGTTGACAAAAGTCAGCCTGTCATTGAAACAACATTGACAATTGCGGCTGTAAGTACCGAAAATGTAAAAAAAATGAAATATGTGCAGAAAATGGACTTTTTAGGAACATTGGATGCATGGAAAGAAATATCTGTTGCAGCAGAAACACAGGGGAAAATAGAAAGGCTGACAATTGAAGAGGGGCAATATAAATATAAAGGTGATACACTTGCAGTTCTTGATAATAAACTCAAAAAACTTGCAGTTGAAAATGCAAAAATCAATCTCAAAAAAATAAAAGGTGATCTTGACAGGGCAACAAATCTGTTCAATGGAGGAACTGCTTCACAGCAGCAACTTGATGATCTGCGCAGTTCATATGAAAATTACAGCATTCAGCTTGATCAGGCAGAAAAACAGCTTTCAGATGCAGTTGTGATTGCTCCGGTATCAGGAATTATTACAAAAAAATATGTTGAGCAGGGATCTTATATAAATACCGGAAATACAATTGCCACTATAGTCGACATATCGAAATTAAGGGTCAGATTCAATGTGTCGGAAGTAAATGCATATCTCTTAAAGGCTGGAGATTCTGCATCAATTACAACAGATGTATATCCTGAAATCACATTTTACGGCTTGATTTCCTACATAAGCAGTCAGGGTGACGATACACACAATTATCCGGTTGAAATAACAATTGAGAATAGTTCGAAATATCCATTGAAAGCAGGTACATTTGCCAATGTACATATAATAATAAGCGATTCTCAATTGCGGTTATATATACCGAGAAAAGCTTTACAAGGAAGCATTTTTGATGCAAGTGTTTATACTGTTGATAACGGAAAAGCAATTTTCAAAAAAATTATTATAGGAAAGCAAAATGGTGAATATCTCGAAGTTATTTCTGGGTTGACAGAAAAAGAATGTGTTGTTGTTGCCGGGCAGGTTAATCTATCAGATGGTAAAACAGTCTCAATAGTTAACAGGTAAATTGAATAAAGCAATAAAGGATTCAAGTATGACTTTTACGCAATTGATAATAAAAAGACCGACGATTGTTGTCGTTTTGTTTACAATTTTAACATTGTTGGGAATCACATGTTATCTGAATCTCAATTACGATCTTTTCCCGAAAATGAATATACCGATAGTAAGTATAATTACACAATATCCCGGTGCTTCTGCAAATGAAGTTGAAAGTTCTGTAACAAAAAAACTTGAGGATGCACTATCGTCTCTTGAGAAAATGGAAGATATGTCATCCACATCACAGGAGGGTCTGTCAACCATAACAATTCAGCTGAAATCGGGCGCTAATATAGATATCTCATTACAGGATGCACAAAGAAAAATAAATGTTGTTCTTTCACAGTTGCCTGAAGATGTAAAGAACCCTGTAATTAATAAATTTTCCTCTGACGACATGCCTGTTATGAAACTGGGTGTAACAGCCGATATGGAGGCGACTCAACTATATCAGGTTGTAAAGGATCAGATAAAAGCAAGGTTGTCAAAACTTGATGGTGTTGGAAACGTTTCGATGGTTGGAGGTAATGAGCGTGAAATTCAGATAAATGTAAAAAAGGATAAACTTGCAACCTACAAATTTTCTATATTACAGATATATAGTGCTATACAAAACGCTAATATGGAGTTTCCAACAGGAAAAATCGAGGATAATTTCAGACAGTATTCTGTCCGTTTATCCGGAAAAATTAAATCGATTGAAAGTTTAAAAAATATAGCAATTACCAGCAACAGTTCCGGAAGTACTGTAAAATTGGCAGATATTGCTGATATTGTTGATGGTACAGCTGATCAGACTACACTCAATCGCATTAATGGTATCAATTCAATTGGTATTGTTATTCAGAAACAGAGTGATGCAAATTCTGTTAATGTCAGCAAATCTGTAAGAAAAGAAATTACTGCTATTGAAAAATCATACTCTTCAAAGAACCTGAAATTCAACATAGCAACTGATAATTCGATATATACAATGTCATCTGCAAAAAAGGTGTTTGAAGATCTCATTTATTCTATTCTGCTTGTGTCAATTGTAATGTTTTTCTTTCTTCACAGTATACGAAATGCATTCATAATACTTGTCTCGATACCATGTTCGATAATATCAGTATTTATTGCGATGTATGTATTCAATTTCACACTGAACATGATGACACTTCTGGCATTGGCCCTGATAATAGGTATTCTGGTAGACGACTCAATTGTAGTGCTTGAAAATATTCATCGTCATCTGAAAATGGGTAAGGATCGTAAGCAGGCAGCTATTGACGGACGAAACGAAATCGGATTTACAGCAGTTGCTATTACAATGGTTGATGTGGTTGTATTTCTTCCATTAGCCCTTGTTGGTGGAATGATTGGACACATGTTGAGAGAATTTGCCCTTGTTGTTGTATTTTCAACACTCATGAGTCTTTTTGTTTCATTTACAGTTACACCTCTTCTTGCATCAAGATTCAGTAAAATTGAAAAGTTGACAAATAGAACAATAATGGGTGCCCTTGCGCTTGAGTTTGAGAAATTTTTTGGTAAATTATCATTGTTTTATGAATTTATTCTTCGTTACTGTTTACAGCATAAACGTATTGTGTATGCTGTTGCAGGTATTCTTTTAATAATTGCATTTTCGTTCCTTCCGCTTGGATTAATCGGTGCAGAATTTATTGCATCAGGAGACAAAGGAGAATTTGTAATAAAATTAGAAGGTGAGCCACAAAATACTCTCAGTCAGACAAATATTCTGACCCGGCAAGTTGAAGATATTCTGTTGAAAAAGCCTGAAGTAATAAAGGTTTTTTCCAATATCGGATATTCAAGCTCCGGAATGGAATCAGGAAGCAGTGAACAGAACAAGTCTGAAATAACAGTAACTATTGTATCTAAACAAAAGAGAAAACAATCTATTGATGAATATGCTGCAATTGTTAAAAAAGAGATATCAGCAATTCCAGGATTGAAAGTTACATCATCTCCGACAACTATTTCAGGAGGTACTATGGAATCTGCAATTCAGCTGCAATTGACCGGACCGGAAACTGAAAAGCTATACAATGTGGCAGATACTGTAATGAGTATAATCAGGAATGTGCAGGGAACAGATGATGTTAAATTGTCAATTGAGAAGACCAAACCTGAAATGCAGATTTCATTGAATCGGGCCAAAATGGATTTGCTTGGATTATCTGTAAATGATGTCGGGTCTACACTCCGTCTTGCATTCTCGGGGAATACGAATTTGCAGTATTCTGAGAATGGTGTTGATTATGATATAAACTTGAGATTCGATCAGATGGATCGAAGAAATGTAGAGGATATAGGCAGATTAACTTTTGTAAATAGTACCGGAAAAATTGTTGAGCTGCAGGACTTTGCAACAATTACCCAATCCATGGCTCCAAACAAGCTTGAACGCAGTGACCGTATATCATCACTTACAGTCAATGCATCTGTAAATGGCCGTAATGTCGGCACTGTTGGTCAGGAAATTAACAAAGCAATTAAAACTCAGATACATTCCGATAATGTCAATATTAAGTTTAAAGGACAGATGGAACATCAGAACAAAGCGTTTGGAAGTCTTTTTATGGCAATACTGGCAGCTCTTGTGCTGGTGTATCTTGTGATGGTATTGCTTTATAATTCATATCTGCATCCGTTTATTGTTTTTTTCTCAATACCAGTGGCTATAATTGGAGCCTTTTTCGCGCTGGCACTTACACATAATGCATTGTCAATATTTTCAATAATAGGCATGATAATGCTTATCGGTCTTGTCTGTAAAAATGCAATTCTTATAGTTGATTTTGCAAATAATCTCAAAGCAGGGGGTAAGTCCACAATAGAGTCTCTTATTGAAGCCGGTAAAGTTCGTTTACGTCCAATACTCATGACAACACTCTCCATGATTTTAGGCATGTTGCCAATTGCGCTTGCATCTGCAGAAGGTGCAGAAATCAAAAATGGCATGGCCTGGGTCATAATAGGAGGTCTGTTCAGTTCACTTCTATTGACTCTTGTTCTGGTTCCTTCAGTATATCTGACTATGGAAAATATTAAAAATAGAAGAATCCGCAGACAGATTACAAAACAATAAAATGCTGTATTAATTTGCATGTGCAATAAATCTGAATTCAGATAAATAATATGCGTTGAATTTTATTATATTATAAGTCAAATTGCAGACAAAAAAATCAGGAGAGCTTCAATTGAGTGATAAAGATGAATGTTTTACAACTTTTTACATTGTCAGGCATGGGGAAACCCAGTGGAATCAGAATGGGCTTCTGCAGGGTCATCTTGACAGCCCGTTGTCTGATTTAGGAATCAGGCAGGCAGAGGCCTTAAGCGGCTTTTTCAAGACTTGTTTTTGGGACATGATTGTCTGCAGTGATCTTCACAGAGCCCTTCGCACAGCAGAGATAATCAGGGGAGACAGTTTAAAGCCATTTACAACTGATAAAAGGCTGCGTGAACGCAATCTTGGCATTGCGCAGGGGTTGACTCTTGATGAATTCGCGAAAAAGTATCCGTTGGAATTTAAGAAATTCAATGATGACGGTGCGGATTACAGAATTCCTGACGGGGAGAGTATAAGAGACCGTTTAAACCGCAGTATCGCATGCCTGAATGATATTGAAATGCAGTATAGAGGAAAATCAATAATTGTGGTCACACATGGCGGGATTCTTGATGGAATTTTCCGGTATGCTGCAGGTATCTCACTTGAAAAGAAACGGACATTTTCACTCTTTAATGCATCAATAAATACTTTACAGATTAGCAATAATGAGTGGAGCATAGTCACCTGGGGATATATTGAGCATCTTCGAACGCTTGGTTCTCTTGACGACTGGTACAGGGGCACAATTTAAATTAGAGGATTACAGTCCGCGCAGCCATTCCGGTGTAAGACTGATAGATCCGTCAAGGGCACTGTCAATTGTTTTAATCGCATCATCCTTATCACGCGGGAAGCGAATCCGCAGCGGAAGATAATTAGATGCATGGTTTGCATAGAAATATCCACCGGTCATTCTTGTATGGACAATCATTGTACGTAATTCCATGAGTATTTCCGATGGAGATAGAAGTGTAAATGATCTGTTTTTTATATCATTGTAAAGTGCAGTGCCATCAATTGGCATAAAACTCAGTGCTCCGACATAATTGGGATTTATATCCGATAATACTTCTCCTGTTTTTATTGCATGTATTTCAGATCTTTCATGACCCGCAATGCCAAGAATAACCGTCAGGAACAGATTGATGCCTGCATTCTGAGCTTTATGGCATTGCTCTGTTATCGATTGAGCATCTCCCCATTTGTAAATGTTTTGTAAAGTAGTATTGTCGCCGGATTCAAGTCCCATATGAATTATCCGGAGTCCTCTTTCTTTTAGAATTTTGAGTTCATCAATGGTTTTGAAAGAAAGACTTTTTGCATTTGCATAGGTACCGATTCTATTAATCCATGGCAGATAATGATTAATCATATCAAACAAAATAAGAAGCTTATCCTGTGGAATTATCAGCGCGTCGCCATCACAGAGAAAAATCCTTGACTGATCCTGACAGTAGACAGATGCATATTTCAGATCCTCTTCAACGATTGAAAAATCTTTAATTGAAAATTTTTTGTCCTTGTATACACCGCAAAATGTGCATTTGTTGTGAGAACAGCCGGTAGTGACCTGCAGAAGAACACTGTCTGCTTCTGACGGAGGACGGATAATAGTTCCTTCATGGTGCATTCTTATCTGCCTTAAAATGTAATGTTTATATACTAATAAGTTTCCAAAAATAGTATGACGGTTATTTTGAAACAAGAGCCAGATGGATCAGAAGAAATAAAGTACTATAAAACCTTGTTGAGTGGTCATCAATTATTTTATAGTATTATGTTTATAGTCTTATAATTCAATTCAATAGAAACGGATAAACTGATAGTGCTTCGTAATATATTGATATTTTTGCTATTATGGATAATATTCATCTGGGCGCAGGAGCCGCCTGGATTTACAGTTGTATCTCTGGATGGTAAGGCAAGAGTCCAGCATTCAGAAAAGTACGAATGGAATCCGGTGTCTATAGGCGATATTGTTTATAACGAAGACATCTTTGAAACTGATTACCAGACCAGACTTGAAATCAAGTTTAATGAGAATATCATTATACTTGGATCAAATTCAAAAGCCCTGATTAATTTTAAGATCAACAGCAACAATGATTCCGTTCGTCTTGAACTGAAATTGACTTTGTTTAACGGTGCAATTTTGACAAAAACACAAAAAAACTGCCGTTTGAGAGTTTTTACAACAAATGCGATAGCTGATGCTGATTCCGCAACAATTTCTATTGTTGCAGATGGAAAGAGCGGGGAAAGCGCAATTCAGGCCATAAGCGGTTTTGTCAATGTCCGCAATATTACTCATAGTAAAGGTAGAATGTTTCAGTCAGGGCTTACCACAATGGTATTGCCGAATAAGGAACCAAGCCCTGCATTATATATGACTAATCGTCATGTAACAGTACTCAGGCAGTTCTTCGGGGATGAATTTATCAGGGAGCAGCTGGACTTGGCCGGTGTAAAACCGACAGAAGAGAAATCAGGCAAACACCTGTCATTCTCCAAAAATTATTCACCGCAGGCACCACAACAGATCAATGATGAAATGTACAGATCACTTTTCAATGTAGAAAAAATATATGGCAGTATTGTTGAGGATCAGTTTAACTCCTGGGGCTTTTATGATCATCTGCATTTATCGCGTGATGTATTACAAGAAAGAAAAGTACACGCGTTAATCAGTACAGTACTGGGAACAGGTCATGAACAGTCCTTCTCTTCATACGCATTGTCTCTGGAGTTTAACTACAGGTTTTTTGATGCAGGTTTACGGTTTGCAATTAATGAGAAAGAACAGACAGGACGGCTTGAAATGGATTTTTCAAGTACGGAGGCTGTTCTTGACAAAATAGATTATATTACATTTGGAAGTTATGCCGACAGCATGTTTATTACAGCAGGGTCAATTGACGGAGTGACGTTTGGAAATGGTCTGATTGTCGATGGTTTCAGGAATAATCATCCTGGAATTATTTACCATAATTTAGGTCTGAATGGATATGCAAGGTTTAACAATCAGTATTCAATAAAGGCATTTGTCAATAATGTAGCAGATCCATGCGTCGGCGGAGTCTATCTTGGACTGGAGCCATCATCTTATTATCTTGGCTTTGGATACTTTTTTGATCTTGATCAGCAGAAATCAATTTTAAACAATAAGAATTTCAGGTATTCCCCATCAGTATTTCCTGAAAATGTTCCTGAGGGCTTAAATAATGCAGCGGTTCACATTGGGGAATTCAGTATTGGCTGTGACATAATCCTGAATTATCAGTTGAAGGCGCGTATATTTGCAGAGATTGCACAAAAAATAAGTAATGGAAAAGGTGATGGGAATGTGGTCAGAATTCCATCGTTATATATCGATTTTTCAAAAACTCATCTGGGACTTGCGGTTATATTTGAATCCGGGCGTCTTATAAGTGGCGAATTCAATCAATTTTATATGATACATAGAAATTTCATCTTTACTGACAGCGTCAGTACATTGACAACAAGGGGGTCTGTAAATTCAATTCTTTCTCCTGAGAGGCGTGCAGTCGGGGCATCTCTGGATTTCGGAATCAATCCTGTCAGAGGGCTTGACATGTCTGTAAAACTGGTTCAGAATTTTATAGAAAAACGGACATTTGCTGTTTCAACTGATACTTCAGATTCTGCATCAGCAGCACGTTTAAATTACTCTTTAAATCTGCAATGTTCAATAAATGATTCTTTAATAAAATTTATCAGATACGCCGGCATATATTTTTGCGAGAATAATGGAACTTACTTTCCATCAGAGAGAAATCCCCTGGTATCATGGCAGTCTGAAGCCGGAATTGATATACAGACTAATCCAATTATGTTTAATATTGCAGTTGAAAGCTCCCTTCGGTATTTTTATTGTGAAAATGCGAAAACATTTGATAATCATATTAACAGAACTGAACATATCATTGAATGGTATTTCGGAATATTATGGGGTTTTTTATGAATATTGACAGACAATTGCTCGATCAATTGATAGATGCTGCTTTGAAAGAAGATCTTGGAGCACGTGGGGATGTAACAACTGATGCGATATTTTCAGATGATGATCAGGCTGAGGCTGTTATTAGAAGTAAATGTGATGGCGTCTGTTCAGGAATCTATCTCTTAAAACCATTGTTTACAAAACTGGATAATGCAATTGAAGTGATTCCAAAGGCAGCGGATGGCGATCGGATGGAGAAGGGAACTATACTCTGCACTCTCAGGGGGAAAGTAAAAACCATTCTTGCAGGTGAACGTCTTGCCCTTAATTTTTTACAGAGATTAAGCGGCATCGCAACTATGACATCAGGATATGTCGCAGCTATTTCTCATACGCAGGCAAAACTTCTTGACACCAGGAAAACAACACCGATGCTGCGTCATCTTGAGAAACTTGCAGTTGTTCACGGTGGCGGATGCAATCACCGGTTTGGTCTCTTTGATATGATTCTGATTAAAGATACACATGTAAAGCGGGCCGGCGGTGTCGGGAATGCACTCGCAAAAGCAATCGCATTCAGGGGTGATGATACTGAACTGAAGATTGAAGCTGAAGTGCAGTCAGTCGCAGAACTTGACGAGGCGCTGAAGTTTGATCCGGACAGAATAATGCTTGACAATATGAGTTTAGATGATATGAAAAAGAGTGTTGCAATTGTTAAAAATTCCGGTAAAATCGCAGAACTTGAAGCCAGTGGGAATATAACACTGGCAACAATTGCAAAGGTGGCAGAGACCGGGGTTGATTTTATTTCTTGCGGGTCAATTACACATAGTGCACCATCTGTTGATATTCATCTTTTAATTGTGTAGAGAAATAATATGATACCACATGCATTAAACGGATTATCATTTGTTGAGCGTCTTTACTGCCATGCAGAGAGCGACTTGACAAGTGAACTCGCAAAAAGAGTGAAGGAAAAGCCTGCAAAAGGTTTTTTTGTATTTCAGTCCGATATATTGCTCAAAGGTGACAATGCTGTCGACAGAATGCTCAAAGATACAAAAGGTGGTTTATGGGCAAGTTTTACAGTTTCAGCTGAAAACAAAATAAATAAAATTAATGAATGCAAACAGGCACTGATGCTTGCTGTTCACAAGTCACTTGAACAAAGTACTGAAAATAAAAAAATATCCATCAGGTGGCCTGATGAGCTGGTTTACAATGATAAAATAATCGGTCTGTTAAGGGCAGAATATCATCCGTCATATAGTGATGTAATCATACTTGGAATTGATCTTTATCTGAATATTTTCCCTGATCAGATCAGGAGCGATTTTGAAACTGTAATGACTTCACTTCTTGCAGAGACAGGTGTTTGTCAATCTACAGGAACACTTCTCAGAATGATTGTTGAATCATTTAATGAAAATACATTAAAGCCTCATAATGAATTAAATCAGCTGTACAATGAGTATCTATACAAAAAAGGAAATACTGTGGAAATTGATTCAATACGCGGAACTCTGGACCGTGTGGATGAATTCGGGGCATTGTGTGTGCTTGCAGATGGGAAACTAATTGAAATCCACAGTGGAAAACCGCGATATCTTTGATTATTAAGACCTGAATAAGGAAATTATGGAGTCAGCCGCAAGAAGTAAATATACATTATCCATTGACATTGGAAACACAAGGGCACATTTCGGTGTTATTGACAATGAGAGTATGGAATGCATTTTAACCAGATTTATTTCATCCGAATTTTTCTGTGACAAGCTTGTTTCAACTGTACTTGATATTACGGGGCTTTATAACAGTTCATATTCAATGCAGATTGTGATATCCTCAGTAATTAAAAAATATGCTGATTTTGCGTATTTAAAACTTGATGAGATATTTACTGATTGCGTTAAAATAGCCGGGTTTTCATCAAGGCTTCCTTTCCAATGTATTTATAGAAATCCTCAGCGCATAGGTACTGACCGTCTGGCAAATGTACTCTATGGATACAGCAGAATCGGGAATAAAAAATGCATTCTTATAAGTGCCGGAACAGCAGTGACAATTGACATACTTAAAGATGGTGTTTTTTATGGTGGAACTATAATGCCGGGTGTAAAAACTCAGTTTGAGAGTCTTGATAAATCCACTGACGCACTTCCGGGTATTGATATTAAAAATCTGACAGGAGAAATAAAAGTTCCAGGAATGTCAACAGAGGAATGCATCAGTGCCGGTGTAGTTTATGGTGTGGCAGGTGCTGTAGAACGTATAGTCGATGAATCAAAAAATATTACCGGCAAAGATTGCACAGTTCTGGCAACGGGCGGTGACTGGAGTCTGATCAGTAAATTTGTCAAATTTGATTATCAGTCAATACCTGATATGACACTTATAGGCACAGCTTTATTTGTAAACTATATATGATTTGTCAATCAATACATGAATTTTCGTGAGAGGTGAATATGGCGAAAAAAGACAGGGAATTTAAATGGCGTTTTTTCCGGGCAGGCGGCTTTGACCAGGTGCGGCTTGACAGCGGCAGAGATTTACTTGCACTTGAGCAGCTTGATCAGAAATTATGGGTTGCACTTGCGTGTCCTGTAGATAATGTTGTTTTCGATCCGCGAACACTATCTCTTATTGATTCAGATAATGACAAACGTATACGTGCTGTGGATCTGATTGCAGCGGTAAAGTGGGCCGCATCACTGCTTAATAACCCTGATGATCTTGTCAAGTGTTCTGAAACACTGGCTGTCGACGCAATAAATACATCAGGTGATCAGGGCGCAAAAATCGCAAGCGCCGCAAGAAAATGTCTTGCGGCCCTTGGCAGGAATGAAACTGATGGCATAAAAGTTTCAGATACCGAATCACTTGAAAAAATAATATGGCAGCGTAATTATAATGGTGATGGAATAATAACTGTTGATTCCGCTGAGAGTGATTCAGTTCTCAGAGATGTAATAAGCACAATAATAACTGTCTGCGGAGGTGTCACTGACCGGTCCGGAAAACCTGGCATTAATAAAGAAAAAATCGATCAGTTTATTTCTTTACTGAAAGAATATAATGTCTGGATTTCAGAATCGGAAGGAACAGAAAAACTGCACCCTCTAGGAGACAGGACAATCAAGGCAGTTGATGCGGTAATCGCTGTAAGAGAAAAAATAGATGATTATTTTGCGCGCTGCGCAATTGCAGATTATGATGAGCGTGCTGCCAATTTATTGAATGCCGATGAGCAGGGGATCGGGATTATCGGCAAAGGGGTGCTGACGCATTTGACAAATGAAATCGGTACTCTGCCGCTTGCTCTCATTACACCCGTTGCTGAATTGTCATTATGTAAAAAGCTCAATCCATACTGGGCTGAAAAAATGGGAGTGTTTTATAATGATGCTGTTATTCCAATTGTTGGTGATGTTGACAAGATAACTGAAAATGATTGGAGAAAAATACTCCAGACTCTGGAACCCGTTCTCGAATGGAGAAAAAGGAAACCGCTTTCTGCAGTGGATACCATTGACATCAAAACAATAAGGGAAATGCTTGATGAAAACAAATACGTGAAACTGTGTAAACTTATAGAACTTGACTGTACAGAATCTGAAACGATCAATGCTCTCATTGATCTTGAGAAACTTACACGCTTTCACAGGGATATTTATAAACTCTGCACAAATTTTGTCAATTTCAAGCATTTTTATTCAAATGGAGACCCGGCAATTTTTCAGGCCGGAGTATTGTATCTTGATCAGCGCAGCTGTGAGCTTTGTATTAAAGTTGATGATATCAATAAGCATAGTGCCATGGCTGCAATGGCCGGAACATATCTTGCTTATTGCGAATGCCGGAGAAAAGGCGGGGCGGAAAAGTTCAACATTGTCGCTGCGTTTACAAATGGAGATTCTGATAATTTAATGGCCGGACGTAATGGAATCTTTTATGACAGAAATGGACTTGACTGGGATGCAACAGTTGTAAAAATTATTGAAAATCCGATAAGTCTGAGACAGGCATTCTGGCTGCCATACAAGAACCTTGTCAAAATGATAGAAACTCAGGTGGCAAAGCGGGCATCTGCCGCTGATGCCGCCGCTAATGACAAAATGGTAAAAACTGCCGCGGTTACGGCAAATGCCGACAAAGCAAAAATAGAAGCTGTTCCTCCTAAAAAACTTGACATCGGTGTTGTTGCTGCTATCGGAGTTGCTGCCGGTGCACTTGGAACTTTTGCAGCAACAATATGCGGATATTTAATGGGAATTGTAAAGCTTGGTCCATTTGCAATTATTGCCGCGATGATTGGAATTTTACTTCTTATCTCCGGCCCGTCACTGATTCTTGCATATATCAAGCTTCGAAAAAGAAATCTGGGGCCTATTCTTGATGCCGGTGGGTGGGCTATAAATGCTAAAGCAAAAATAAATGTACCTTTTGGGAATATTCTTACAAAAGTATCATCATTACCTGCGGGTTCACAGCGTGATCTTCATGATCCGTATGCAGAAAAAAAATCTCCGTGGCCAAAAATCATTATTTTTGCAATTCTTTTATATATCGCATTCGTTGTACTTGATAATCTCGGGTTTATAAGAGATTGGACAGATGGGCGAATAGGAAAGAAGAAAGCATCATCTGAAAGCACATTTATAAAAAAATAGGGTATTGGTCAGAGATCATAATAAAGATCTTTCAGTGCCATTAAATGATAACTATATTGAACCAATGTTCAACATAGTTATCATTTTTTATTTAAAATATCTAATAAAAAAGGCTATTTTAATATTAATTTAATATATTATATAAAACCAGACTGAAAAAAAGTTCAACATTTATCTGAAAAATTATTTCGTGGACACATTTAATGAACAGCATTTTTGAATATCTGGAATACAGATGTTACCTGCAGGATCATTTCAATTATAATAAAGAACGCTTTCATTTTTTTTCCTATCGTTACATTTCATTAAAAACCGGGCTTGATGCAGGTTTCTATGTAAAAGTTCTTCAGAAACAAAAACATATTGCTGATAAGGCAATACCAATACTTGCAGAGTTTTTCGGTCTGAATAAAAAAGAGCTTGAGTATTTTTCAACACTGGTTCATTTCAATAAAGCTAAAAGATCTGATCAGGAAAAATATTATTTTGAAAAGTTACTTTCCATGCGAATGCCTGCAGCGAAAATGATGGAAAAAAATACGTATGATTATTTTTCATCATGGTGGAATATTGCGATTCGTGAGGAATTGAATATTCATCCGTTTAAAGACGATTATGATGATCTTGCCGCACGGATACTGCCATCAATTACACCTGCACAGGCTCAGAAATCAATAAAACTTCTTGAAGAATTAGGCTTGATATCAAAGGGTGATGATGGTTTTTATAGAATTACAGAAAAATTTGTTACAACAGATGGTTTATTGAAAGCTGTTGCTGTCAAAACATTTCAGAAAGAAGTATGCCGGCTGGGAATGGAAGCGTTGGAACGTATTCCTAAAGGAGAGCGGGATATTTCTACTTTAACAATAAGTACCTCACGTGACTGTCTTGAACTTATTCGTGAACGAATGTCTGTTCTGAGACGGGAGATTATGGAGATGGCCGGCAGGGAAAATAAAGTTGATGAGGTGTATCAGATAAATTTTCAGATATTTCCGCTCTCCAGGAACGCGAGCCGGGAGGAGAAATGATGCAATTTGTAAAGTTGCTTTTTATATTTATAACAACTGCGGTTTTATTTAGTGGGTGCCAGCCTCAGGTTACTGGCGGAGGCAGCGGTACTGAGACTATAAATGCATATGTATGTTTCTCTGATGGTAAACCGGCAAAAGGAGCAAATGTAAAGATAATAGATGCTCTTGGATGGATGGATAGTGTCAGAAGGGGATCAGATGGTGTAATAAAATATGCTGTTGCGGATTCATATGGGAAAATAGAATTGCCGGTTCAGGATTCGAATCTTTCCCTTAATTTACAGATTGACCATTCTGATGAAGGTGTGTTTGTCAATTTGGGAAAGAATAATATCAGGGACATGGACACTTTCAGGCTGAAAGCATATTCAACATATAAGGCATTTTTTGACAGTTCATCAGGAGAAGTCGGAGAGATTCTTTTATCCGGATCCTCATACCGGTCGCAATCCCTGAAAGATGGAACTTTCGTATTTGACAAAGTGGCACCATCTGTGTTTTCTGTTATCGGAATAAGTAGAAAATCAGCTTTAATGACCTATGCGGTGTGTGGTTCTGTTTCTCTTGCGTCAGGTAAAACTACCAGCGAAAAACTTCTTAATAAAGAGTTTAACAGGACTCTGCTTGATGATTTCGGGTATGGGACAGTCGGACCGTCATGTATTGGTAAAATTATTCCGACTGTAAACTGGTATGCTGTTTCTGATTCCAGTCTCATTTTGTGGAATGATGATAAAAGGTGCATGGATGTTATTACTAATGATACTTCTTATATGAGTCATACTTATATGTCTATGGAATCAGTTGTAAATAAGGCCGGCAGCAGATCAATGCGTTTTATTTCGGTTCTTGATACAGGCAGCGGTGGCAGTCCTTATGCCATAACCGGACTTTCTGTTTTGAAAGTTTTTGAAAACGGGATTGACTTGTCGCAAATGAAAAGCATTTCTTTCAAGGCACAGGGAAAAGGCACTGTATGGGTTCGTATTGAAGCTAAAACGCTGATTGATTCAACGACAGGGAATTTCACCTGTCCGGTTCAATTGACAGAATCACTGACAGATTATTGTATTACTGTTGATCAATTAAGAATAATGCCTGAAATCGAAAATGCTTACAGGTATTCATGGGCTGCAGAGTCAAAGAAAATATTGAATATTGAATTTGAGTTTAATTGTTATGTAAATCCCCGCGGTGACACTCTTTCTATGATTATTGATGATTTATATTTAGACAATGTCGGTATTGATGTGTTCAAATAGGTTTTATCTGCTGCTGAAATGTTCTGAAGCTGATAATTACTGTTGAGTCGTATTTACAATAACAGTAATATTTATTAAAAAAATCATAATGATATTTTGTATAATTGCGTTGATAACAGCCATCTATTATTTTTGATTCTCAAGGCTGGATTAAGTTCAGATTGTAAACTCAGATAGTCATGTATAAAACCTGTTTGGCAAACTATTCAAATAAAATATTTATTATTTTTCGCATCAGATTGCCGAATTATATAATTTTTTAAATGCAGGACACATTGGAATCGCACCAGATTCAATCAAACACATTGCAGGAGACATTATGAAACGCTTACTGATGTCGTTTATCGTTTTTTTTTCTATACTTTCAGTTATATTGCTTTTAATGTGCAGAGAGCTGCCCTCTGATCCATCTGAAGATCCTAATAATGTAAATGTGTCACTGTCTGTCCAGAATTTAGCGTCCGGGATTTTTCAGGGGCAATCGGTTACCTTAAGAATGATTGTCCGTTATCCTGATCTGACAAAAAGTGTTTTATTGTCATTTGATGAAATAATTCCCGATACGACAGTTTTTTTTAAAACCGGTTCCGGAGCACTTTATGATACATTGGATATTGTACGTGTTTTTTCTTCTGCCGGTCCTAAAAAAGTTGAAGCATATGTCGCATTGACAAATAATAGTTTTAAACTTTCTGATTGTCCTTTTACAGTTGTACCAAAATTATTAACTGTAGCATTTGATTCTGTTCCTGTTAATCAGAAAACAGCAACAAATTATCCCGACACACTGGTGTTTACCGCAAGAACAGATCCTGCCGGCGCAAGTATTGTTTTCATGTCATCAGTTTCACCATTATTTGATACTGTCAGCTTTAAGTCGGTTGTAAATGGGTCAAAGTTTTCTCTTATTCTGATACCACCTAAGGATACAGCATATCTGGTAACAGTAATTGCCCAGAGTGGTACATCACTGGATACGGCTTACGTTCAAGTGATATCAACTGCAAGACCTGTTGTGCATGAAGTCTCATCTGTAACAACAGTTCAATCAGGCAGATCATATACCCTTGTATTTACAGTTAGAAAAAATGAATCTGATACTGTCAACATGCTGACACTGCTCAATGCTGGAGCTTTTAAAGCCGGTGAAATAACTGCGACAGCCGCAGGAAAAGATTCACTGGGTTTTATCTTTACGCCATCAGTTGCAGGAATAGATACTTTTTATATAGAA
>Ga0209373_10001191_pt1 | contig 32641 bp, 31 predicted proteins | sample Higcelweek5metaG_FD_187173 | JGI IMG/M metagenome (GOLD analysis project Ga0209373, IMG submission 187173) | Freshwater pond sediment microbial communities from the University of Edinburgh, under environmental carbon perturbations - High... | ecosystem: Environmental > Aquatic > Freshwater >... | reverse complement strand
CTACTTTACAGCAATTGTTTCTATTTCGATTAAAACCCCAAGAGGTAATTCTTTTACGGCAAAAGCAGCCCTTGCTGGCGGATTCTCGGCATAAAAAGCAGCATAAACTTCATTCATTGCCTTAAAGTTGACCATATCGCTTAGCAAGCATGTCGATTTTACCACATCAGAATAAGTATATCCAGCAGCATTTAAAATTGCTCCAATGTTCTGCATTACTTGCTTTGTTTGAACAAAAATATCTCCTTCGACAACTTTTCCTGTTAAAGGATCAATTGGTATTTGCCCCGAAACATACAATGTTCCATTTGCCTCAACAGCCTGACTATATGGGCCAATAGCTGCGGGAGCGTTTTCGGTTTTTATAATTCGTTTCATCCGAGACTAATTTATTTTTCTAATTGCCAGATGGTGCCGATAGCTATCGGTATCACATGACTCATTTTCATGGGTGTTGTGATTGTGTGCAAACATGTTCGTTTCATACCTCAATTTAATGGTTATTAATAGTTTCTATCGGTTATAGGAGGAAGCTTCAAATCTTTCAACATAGACGCATTCGCACTAATTGTAAAAGAATAGAATTTGCTTTGACCAATTGGCGAAAAATTAAATGACATTGTCCAACAATGCAAGTCGCGGGTAATGGTGATCAGCGTATGCGTAATTTTCATTGCAGCAATATCGAATCCCGAAGAAAAAGTTGATTTCCACTTCTCGGTAAAATCGAGGTTGCCAGAGAAACCTACAGTCTGAATAATTTTCGGATTATTATTCATGTTGTTATAGTTAAAACTATAATTAAAATTGATCTTCCAAGGCATTTTGAAACCGGCATATGTATCTGAACCTTGGGGTTTACCGCCTTCCTCCTGAAGCGTTTTCCCATCACCAGCCTCAGACTTTACGCCATCTTTCCCGCTATCCTTTTTCTTCTTCTTATCACTTCCGTAGCCCAAACTAAAACCCGTACTTAAATTGGTTAATCGGCCCAACTTTCCTAGACCGGTTGCATTCTCCCACTGAAATTTATTGTACCGTTTTCCCCTTTCATCAAGAGCATAAGGGTCGAGGCTACCTGAAATATTAATTGATGTCCCCGCAATTTTAGTTCGTGCATTCAAGCTGAAAATTGAAAGATTCATCGAATCAGCAGCTAAATTATACGATCCGCTCATTCCTATATTATCGAAAATAGCAATTTTCTTAAATTTCTGTGTTGAAGTGGTATCCTTGTCATTCGCCAGTTTCATTTCAATGTTATTATTCACCCCGAAATTTATCGAACCACTTTCACTATTATTGCTAAATCCATTTGAAAACACTGAATATTGTTGATAGTTTCCCAATGAATCGACTTGCACCCAATTGTAGAATTTATTTCGAGATTTAAATCGAGGGTCTCCAAAATCGGGATGGTAACTGAATCCAGCCGTAATATCCATTTTATGACGGATCGCTTTAATCTTCCCATTTTGATTTTTCATCTGAAATAATCCATACAAAGTTGTACTTGAACTTATACTACCTGAAAAATCGTAATTCCTTCTGAATTTGTCAATTTCTATCTCTTCGGTGTGCCCAGAAACCCACTTCTGTAAACCAGTTTCATTGTCTGTCACATAATACCCATCGACCCAGTTTTTCTCAATATATTTGAAAAACCATTTTTCACGGTAATCGACAGATGGTGTTAAATTGATGTAATTAAGCAGTTTAAATGATGGCAACGTAATTGGCAAAGAATGATCAATACTTTTTTGCCAAGCAGAAAGCGGGGTTTTAAACAACTCCGACTCTTTCATTTTAATCGAATTCTGAATATTTGCGGTATATGAGAACTTGATATCTTCCCAAACACGTTTTGCGCCAACCCGTTTTTTTGATTTAAATGGCTCAATCGATTTCATGTTGATCGTCATTGTTGGCAAAGTCAAAGCCAACGTCGAATCTCTGGCATTTTGAGCAACCCTTGCACTGGCATTAAAACTAAAGGGGGTATTCAGAAAATTTTTCCTAAAATTAATTCCTGAAGACGTACTGTTATTTAGCGTTTTAAGGTTATCATATTCAACCGTTTTATTATAGCCCGCAGTTGAAAAATCGACATTGGCACTAAAACTACTCGAAGGGTTGGCTTTGGAATCTTGACTATGACTCCACCTCACTTTGAAATTTTTCGACACATCTTGATCAATCCCTTTGTTTCCGGTAACAAAGTGTTTAATATTAAACCCAATGCTCCCCGAATACTTGTAACGTTTTCGATAATTTGTATCAAAATTAACGCCCCACGATCCTTTAGAATATAGGTCTCCTGTTATTTTCATGTCAAAATAATCGGATGCAGCCCAATAAAAACCGCCTTCTTTCAGATAAAAACCATAATTGTTTTCTTCGCCGTAAGTTGGTATTAATACCCCCGAGGTATAACTTTTTTTATTTGTTGGAATATATCCATAAGGCAAGAATGGAAAATATAAAGGAAAATCTTCCAATACTAAATATGATCTTCCAGTTATAATCGCTTTATCTTTAATTATCTTCCCCTTGGTCATTTGCAAATAAAAGTGCGGATGTTCGGCATCACATGTTGAATACTTTCCGTCAACCATGCAAAATTCCTCATTGCTAACCCATTTTGCCTTTCCACCTCTCACAATTCCATCTTGCTGCTCAGTTACGACATCTTCGGTAAACCCTTTTCTTGTTACAAAATTGTATCGCAACGTTTTGCAGTCAAATTCTTCTTTCCCTTCGGCAAAATGAGGCTTTCCAATTAAAACGCCCAATGAATCTTCAATTCCTTTAGCAAAGATCTCCTTTTGTGCAAAATTGACAGTGATATAAGCTGCTGTTAATTTGATTGTTCCATATTCGATTGATGCATCGCCATAGAGATAAATAATTTGTTCTCCATTTTCCATTGAAATTGGCATTGAATCACGTGCACTGTATTTAATTGGTGAATCGATCACACTTTTGGCTTTCTTTGGTATGGGCGCAATAGAATCAACCGCTGAAATTGGAGTTTCAACAATAGAAGAAGCACTCAGTGTATCTTTTTCCTGGGAATAGACATCAACCTGAAAAAGGAGCAATGAAACAAGAATTAATATGTATATCGCTATTTTCAATCAAAAAAATTTAGGCTCCAAAAATAATTAAATATTACTCTATCAAATACTATTCGTGAAATCAACGTAAAATGAAATTATAGTTTAAAATAAAACATCATTCCCATCCGAAAAATATCGTTTAAAGGTGTTGGATTAATCTCACTTGAAATAATTTTACGACCTGCTTCATTTTAAAAAAAATATACTCGTTTTATATAACCACAAAACCAGTTTATTAAAGAAAAATCATAATGTTAGAGACGAATTCAACTGTAAAAAATAAAATAACCTTTTTATCTTCGTAAAAGAAACTATATATTGAGAAATTTATTTCCAGAAAACATTTTAACTATGTTAAAAAATACAAAATATATCATTTTACCACTGTTATTCACACTTTTAACACACACATCGAACAGCCAACCTGTGGGTTTTGATATTAAAACTGTAGTAATTGACCCTGGCCATGGAGGAAAAGACCCCGGAGCAACAATTGGTAAAGTATATGAAAAAGATATCATTTTAAATGTAGCTCTTGCAACTGGTAAACTCATAAAAGAGCAATTTCCCGATGTAAAAGTAATTTATACTCGCGATAAAGATGTATTCATTCAACTAGACCAACGAGCAATACTTGCAAATAAACAAAAATCAGACCTATTCATCTCAATACATGCCAACACGTGTAGCGATCCCAAAACCTTTGGGACTGAAACATACATTCTTGGGCAACATAGAGCGGGCGAAAACTTAAAAGTGGCACAACTTGAGAACTCTGTCATTTTGCTTGAAGATGATTATACTACACGCTACGAAGGATTTGATCCAAACTCTGCAGAATCATACATTATGTTTGAACTCATTCAGAATGAATTTCTTGAACAAAGCCGCCAAATGGCCAATTTTGTTGAAAACAGTTTCACACAATTAGCAAAAAGAAAAAGTCGGGGTGTTAGGCAAGATGGTTTTCTTGTTCTCCGCAATACGTCGATGCCAAGCATATTAATTGAACTTGGTTTTATCAGCAATAGTACCGAAAAAGAATTCCTTACAAAAGAAGAAAATCAGAATAAAATGGCCCAATGCATTGCCAGTTCATTTGCAAGCTATAAAAACAAATATGGATCAAAATCAATTAATACGCCATCAAAATCAACAACATCAAAAAATGCGAAAACAAAAATTCCTGAACCCAAAAAAAACGCTGAGACACTAGAAACAAATGACACTCAAAATGGAACTGAAGCGCAAACGCCAAACAATAAAGCTGACATAAAAAAAAGCAACTCAGTAGACAAACAAATATTACCCCTAGAAAAGGCAAACATTACATCTCCCTTTTATGCAATTCAAATTGCGGCAAACCCTACAGAGCTCGATAAAAAAGATCAGACTTTTAACAACCTCGATACCATTTATACCTATCAGGAGAATAATTTGTTCAAATATTATTGTCATCCAGAAAAAGATTACAACCTGTTTTTAAATAAACTGAAACAAACAAAAAATACAGTTTCAGATGCGTTTCCTGTAATTTTTATAGATGGCAAGAAGAGCAAGTTTCGAAAACTGCCCTAATTTATTGTTCACAACCAAACTATTCTACAACACATAAGCCCAGAACATCTATATACCTATTTATCGACACTCAACAATACAAAAAAGGCAGTTTTATGTATTTTCAGGAATGACTAAATGAAATATTAAATTCCCCTCAACTGAAAATAAATTGATCTAATTTGGAAAAACAATTAAACTCTTATAATCCTCTACAATAGAAACAATACAATATTTAATGTGTTTTTCACTATTGAATCTAAAACAAAAATGACCATTTACATTTTGTTCACAATCCTTAAAATGATGAATAGAATTCAGTATTTAACTTAAGTTTTTACACTACAACAACTATTTGCTTTTAACATATTATTTACATTTGAAAAACCTTCTACAAATCAAATTATTAACACTTAAAATTACATCAAATACCTATGTGTCAATATTTTAACTCTTATATAAAAATATAAAAAAATATAAATTTGAAACACAAACACTTAAGGAATAATGCAGAAAAACAAATGTTCTAATTGTTTTTTTTCATGTTTTTTTTTCACACTTTTGCTGTGCGATTGAAAATTGACGTTAAGTATTTATTGAGTACCCTTTTAGTATAAACCACCTCTAATGAACTCGAAATACCATCAAATTTGGAATGATTGTTTGGCTATAATTAAGGATAATGTCCAGCCGATAAGCTTTAGAACTTGGTTTGAACCCATTAAACCCTTAAAACTCGAAAACGAAGTTTTAACGATTCAGGTTCCAAGTCCATTCTTTTATGAATACCTAGAAGAACAATATATCGATATTCTTCGGAAGACATTAAGAAAGGTCATTGGCAACAATGCAAAACTTGAATACAATGTAGTGATGAGTGATCATCATCAGAAATCGAATTCACTTACTGTCAATTATCCAACTAACAATAATTCGAAACTTAACAACAGACCTGTTTCAGTTCCATTAAATACTGATATTAATGAAATAAAGAATCCGTTTGTTATTCCAGGAATTCAAAAGTTACACATCGACCCGCAATTAAAAAAAGACAATACTTTCGAAAATTTTGTTGAAGGGGAATGTAATCGTTTAGCCCGGTCGGCAGGTTATGCCGTAGCACAAAACCCAGGCGGTACTGCTTTTAATCCGTTAATGATTTACGGTGATAGCGGCTTAGGCAAAACACACCTTGCACATGCCATTGGGATAGACGTAAAAGAAAGATACCCTGACAAAGTGGTCCTATATGTAAATGCAAGTAAATTCATTACCCAATATTCAGAAGCTACCCGTAACAACAACAGAAACGACTTCCTTCATTTTTATCAAATGATTGATGTTCTAATCATTGACGACGTTCAAGAATTTGCTGGCAAAGAAAAAACACAGGAAACCCTGTTCCATATTTTCAACCACCTACATCAATTAGGAAAACAACTGATACTTACTTCAGATAAATCGCCAATTGAAATAAAGGGAATTGAACAACGATTACTATCTCGTTTCAAATGGGGACTAACAACCGACCTACAATCACCTGATTTTGAAACCAGGTTAGCAATTCTGAAAAAGAAAACATACAAAGACGGGTTGTCAATGCCCGATGAAGTACTTGAGTATATTGCTCACAACATTACAACAAACGTTCGCGAACTAGAAGGAGCATTAATCTCATTATTGGCTCAATCTACGCTAAACAACAGGGCAATTACACTTGACCTTGCAATTGAAATGATCAACAAGATTGTGAAACAAAGTAAACATGAGATCACAATTGATTACATCCAAAAAATTGTATGCGATTATTTCAATATGCCTGTCGACTCGTTACAATCAAGTACTCGAAAACGAGAAGTTGTTCAAGCCAGACAAATTGCAATGTTCTTTTCAAAATCACTGACAAAATCATCGTTAGCTTCGATTGGTTCTCAAATCGGGAGTAAGGATCACGCAACAGTTCTACATGCTTGTAAAACGGTAAACAATCTTTTAGATACCGACAAGCAATTTAAAATTGATGTTGAAGAAATAGAGAAACGTTTAAAAGTATAAATAAGAAAAGCAGGTCGAACGATCTGCTTTTTTTTCAAACTTCAGTTTATGATTTTCTTGTGGCTAAGTATCTGTTGTTCCATCGGGATATACTTTCTGTTTAAAATCAGGGACAGATTCGATGTTCAGCTTTCTCATTCAATAATCATCAACTATTTTACAGCTACAGTTCTGGGATTATCTCTCTCAACAGAATCAGTTCAAATTCAATCAATCATAAAAGCAGAGTGGCTACCTTTTGCTTTTCTAATCGGAGCCCTTTTTGTTATCATGTTTTATCTGATTGGAATTTCTTCAGAAAAAGCGGGAATTTCTGTGACATCAATGGCAACACGCCTTTCGATGATACTCCCGATTTTAGTATCTCTTCTCTTTTTTGAAAAAGATTTTTCATTGTCGAAACTGACAAAACTGACAATAACATTTGTTGCTGTACTTTTAGCCATAACCCCTAAACCAGGGTCAAAACTTCAAAAAACAGTTTTATTCCTTCCATTTATCCTCTTTATTGGTTCAGGTAGCATTGACTCTCTTGTAAAAGTTGCACAACACCTATTCGTGCCAGAAAAAGAGACAAATCTTTTTTCATTATCTCTGTTTGGTATTTCATTCTTAACATCTCTGTTGCTTCTTTTTAAAAAAGAGAAAAATCGCAAGATGAATCTATTACCTACGCTTTTATTTGGGATTACCCTCGGCTTAGTAAACTTTGGATCACTTCTTTTTCTGATTAAAGCCCTTAATCAAAGCGGGCACGATAGCTCTTTAATTTTTGCCATCAACAATTTATCAATTGTCTGTTTTTCGCTAATTGTTGGTTATTCCTTTTTTAAGGAAAGGCTTTCAAAGCTCAACATGATTGGGATTATTGTTTCTGTTTTTTGTTTAATTATTCTTGTAGCAGGATAATGGGAAAAAAAGACACGTTCGATACAATTGCAATAAAAGCGGAGGGGTTGTTTAAAGACAAAGGCAGCAAATTTTTGGCCTATGCATTTCCGGTAACTTCAGAAGATGAGGTTAAAGAGATTTTACAATCACTAAAAAAAGAGCACCATAGCGCCCGACATCACTGTTATGCTTATCGTTTAGGGAACATTGGCGAAAACTATCGATCAAACGATGACGGCGAGCCTTCAGGGACCGCAGGAAAACCTATTCTTGGACAATTGCTGAGTAATGACCTAACCAATATTGCGGTTTTTGTAGTGCGCTACTTTGGAGGAACACTTCTTGGTGTAAGCGGATTGATCAACGCTTATAAAAATGCAACAATCGATGTTCTTCAATCGGCAGAAATTGTTTCACGCATAATTGAGAATCGATACAGGCTCGAATTTGAGTACCCACTGCAAAATAGTGTAATGCGTATAATTAAGGATGAAGAGCTTACCATTGCAAAATCGACATTTGAAATGAACTGCATTCTTGAAATAACTGTACGCCTGAGTAAAGTAGAGTCAACAATTAACAAACTTTCTAAAATTGAAGGAGTCGCTATCTCAGATTTATAATAATATGCTCAAAAATTTTAAAAAAACAGTGCCCAAAACAACTTATATTTTTAATTTTAAACTTTAATGAAACGGAGATTAAAAAAACACATATCAAACACAGAGGCACTACAGTTCAGTACCTTTACTATTTATTTAATGATTTTTTTTGCTGACCAATAGATTCTCTATTGGTTTTTTATTGATTAAAAAACCCGATTCGTTCGGAAAACAAATACACGACTATCATGCAATACAAAAGTTTGATTTCCATTACCGATTTCAGCAAAGAAGACTATTTGCGAATTATGGATCTTGCTGCTGATTTTGAAAACAACCCCAACCAAAAGCTTTTAAGAGGGAAAGTGGTTGCTACACTCTTTTTTGAACCATCGACACGCACAAGATTAAGTTTCGAAACAGCGATTAACAGATTGGGAGGTCGCATTATTGGCTTCTCAGATTCTTCTTCATCAAGCGTCTCAAAGGGGGAAACCCTTCACGATACGATTAGAATGGTAAGCAATTACGCTGATTTGATTGTAATGCGTCATCCACTTGAAGGAAGTGCCCGTTATGCCAGCCAAGTGGCAAGCGTTCCGGTTATTAATGCCGGCGATGGTGCAAACCAGCATCCTTCACAAACCTTGCTCGACATGTACTCCATAATAAAAACTCAAGGCAGGCTCGACAACATAAACATTTTCATGGTTGGCGATTTGAAATACGGACGTACAGTACACTCACTACTCCAAGCCCTTTCTGAATTCAAAAACCCTATATTTAACTTCATTGCACCTCCAAAACTGGCTATGCCAATGGAATACAAGCGTTTCCTCGATCAAAAAGGAATCAAATATTTCGAGCATACTGAAATTACGGATATCATTTCTGAAGCTGACATTATTTACATGACCCGGGTTCAGAAAGAACGGTTTAGTGACCCAATGGAATACGAAAAAGTAAAAAACGTTTACATCCTTCGGAATAAAATGCTCACTAACACCAAGCCTACAATGAAAATATTACATCCGCTTCCTAGAGTCAACGAAATCCATACCGATGTTGACAACAATCCTCATGCATACTATTTTACGCAAGCTAAAAACGGAGTTTTCACCCGTCAGGCAATTATTTCACACATTATGGGACTAAAATAAAAACAGAAAACATGGACAGTTTACAAGTAAGCGCCATCAAAGATGGAACCGTGATAGACCATATACCCGCAAGTCGGCTTTTCGATGTAATGAGCATATTAAACCTTCATAGCTGTCAGGAAATGATAACTTTTGGGACAAACCTCGACAGCAAACTTCTTGGAAAGAAAGGAATAATTAAAGTCGCTAATCGGTTTTTTCTGGATAATGAAATTGACAAAATAGCGCTGATTGCTCCGAATGCAAAACTCAACATCATCAAAAATTACGAGGTTGTTGAGAAACGATTGGTCGAAATCCCTGATACAATTGTAAGTGTAGCAAAATGTTTTAATCCCAAGTGCATAACCAATCATGAAACCATTCCTACCAAATTCATGGTTGTATCGAAGAAACCAATTGAATTAAAATGTATGTTTTGCGAAAAAATCACAACAGAAGATGAGGTAGTGATTAAAAACGACAGGGATGAATAAGATTGACATATCTGACTTAATAGAACAAGTGAAAGATATTCTTTCTACAGAAAAGAGTTCCGATTCTATTCTTTTGAAGATCTCTCAATTGCTGAAAAAAGAGGTTTACCACTATGACTGGGTTGGGTTTTATATACTCAACCCTACGAGCAATCAACTCGACTTGGGGCCATATGCTGGAAAAGCAACCGAACACAAGCACATTGCAATTGGGAAAGGTGTTTGTGGACAAGTTGCCGCAAATAAATCAACTATGATTGTGCAAGATGTTTCTCAAATTGAAAATTATATATCGTGCAGCATTGATGTACAATCTGAAATTGTTGTGCCAATTCTGAAAGAAGGGATTTTTGTTGCAGAAATCGACATTGACTCTCACTCGCCTGCCCCATTCACCAATTTAGACAAAGAACTATTAGAAGAAATTTGCAGCTTGTTAACTGTACTATTTTAATTCTATCTCCAAGAAACAGAAAGGAAGCACAACACATGCTGTACTTCCTTTCTGTTTACAATTGATCAGTTATATTATCTTATACGATCGATTGATCGAATCAACGCTTCATCTTTCTTAATAGATCTGATTGCCAGATAATTCAAAATACAAGCAACAATTGGAAACGACATGCCAAGTTTAAAGGCATAAACTCCACCACCAATTTGTTTTAGCGATGCTTGCGTAAAGAACCAACAAACAAGTATAAACCCAATTATCAGCAAAATAGTTATTGAAGTCATCATTATTTGCTGTTTTCTCTTTTTATAATTGAATATTACCACTATTTGAAATATGATGACAACAAATAGCATCACCAAAAGTGGCCATCCATTATAAACCATACTATTGGTCGAACTGTTGATTACGCCCTTCAAAAAAAAGGTAAAAATTTGGTCATTAAAAGCAATTTCACCCAAAGGGATAAAAAGCAACAACCCAAAAAGCAAAGTTGAAATTGCAAGATAAACGGTCTGAATACGTTGTAACATAAAATCATTTTTTAGTAAAAATAAACGTTTAAGAATACCTTTCTATCAGAAGTTGTCATTATTTACTATACTTTCCATTGTTCTTAAAGTTATTTTCAAATCGAGAAAACAAAAATTAATTTTCAAGAGCTTTTGATAAAGAGTGAAAACCTCCCGAAATATGATCGAAATAAAGTACACCATTCAGGTGATCGATTTCGTGCTGAAAAATCACGGCATTAAAACCACTTATATTCTCATTTTGTAAACTTCCAGTTGAATCGAGATAAGTGATGGTGATGTTTTGTGAACGGTTTACAATGCCACTAAACTCAGGAACACTTAAGCATCCTTCGATGCCAGAATTAATGCTGTCGCCATAATTGGTAATTACAGGATTAAAATAAACTTCAAAGGGCTTTCCTTGTTTATCAAAACGCTGTATGTAAATCATATTGATCCCAATTCCAACCTGGGGAGCAGCAATCCCAACACCCGAATTCAGGGAGTCAATAACCGTAGCAAGCATCCGCTTTTTTAAATGCTGAATAGTTCTACTTTGAATCTGATTTTTTTGTACGGGTCTTGTTTTTGTTCTCAGCAACAATGAATCAGTTTTCACCGTGATCGAATAAAGTGGCATTTTTGTTTGATCGCTTCCAGAAAAAATCAGTTTTCTTTCATTCGATGTAAAACCATCTTTATTACATTGAGCCATAATCCCAATCAGCATCATTGATGTAATGAAAATTAATATGCTATTCTTCATTTCTATTTTTTTAGTTGGAAAAATCACATAAAACCAGATGTCAATCAATCCAATTTTGTGTTTGAAAGAAGACAGGCCAATCTCAGCGTGAAATCCCTAAACCAAATTTAGGGTAATTTATTTGCTCGCAGTCTTATTTCTTATAAAAAGTTAACCTCTAAAACAGTCTTTGTACTCTTTGATCAGCATAAAATTTTCGATAGCTTTATCAACACAAAAAAATTGAATTATGATTAAACCATCTGAATTAATAATAAACCCTGATGGGTCGATATTCCACCTTCATTTAAAACCCGAAGATGTTGCTCAAACTATTCTTTTAGTGGGCGATCCAGGGAGAGTTGAAATGATTTCCAGTTATTTTGATAAAATAGACTGTAAAATACAAAATCGCGAATTTGTTACTGCTACAGGCTGGTACAAAGGAATGAGACTGTCTGTAATTGCGACGGGTATTGGAACCGATAACATTGACATTGTGGTAAACGAACTTGACGCATTGGTCAATGTTGATTTGAAAACCCGTGAGGTAAAGAAGGAAATCACTTCGCTGAACCTGATTCGGATTGGGACTTCAGGCAGTTTACATATTGAAATACCAATCAATTCGTTTGTTGTATCTCACAAATCAGTAGGATTCGACGGAATGGTGAATTTTTATGCTGGCAGAAATTCTATTGCTGATCTCCCTTTCGAAAATGCGTTGATGTCCCATACCAATTGGGACAAATTACTTGCAAAACCTTATGTGGTTGAATGTTCTGAAAAGCTTTTCAGACTTATTAGTAGCGATAAAACAGTAAAAGGTGTAAATATTTCCGCACCTGGATTTTATGGGCCACAAGGACGCGTAATTCGGCTCCCACTCGCTGATGCAGAGCTAAACCACAAAATAGAATCTTTTGAATTTGAAGGACAGAAGATTACAAATTATGAAATGGAAAGTTCAGCGATTTACGGATTGTCGAAGTTAATGGGACACGAAGCACTCACTATTTGCCTGATAATTGCCAACCGTGCCACTCTTGAAGCAAACGAAAATTACCATCCATACATGAAAGAGTTGGTTGAATATGTTCTTGAAAAGATAATTGCAGAATTTGATCAATAAAAAAAAGACCTCATAAGAGGCCAGAATACCTATAGTCATCAAAAATAACTATACACAAAAAAATAGTTTAACTATTTAGTTACACTTCTTTTTGATTCGCTTATGAAAGCAACTGCAACTGCAATAAGAAAAATTCCGGCGGCAATAAGCATTGGTATCATGGTGTCTGTTTTTAATTGTTCTATTCAAAAATAAGCACTCAAACAACACTTGCCAAGTAATACGTTCCGTATTTTACAAATGACCATTTCGAAGTGATCAACGTAAAAAATTGCATGATGAAAAATCGACATCTAAACACAGAAAAGTTATTTCTTTGGTTTTTTAAAGATGTCTATTCAATCTTATTAAACAGATACAAAGTAATTATACCAAAAAATAACCTTCTTATATTAGAGAACTTTAAAACTCTAACATTTCATTTTCGCCGAAATGATTCCTTGAAATCTATTAATCAATCAACTTTTCTTCTTTTTGTTTTAGAAAATCAACAAGCTCATTCAGATTATCCCTTAACTCAATTAATTCATTGATTGACAGAGAACTTTTTTGAAGTCCGTTAACCAATTCCTGAGGTATTGATGAGGCAATAACTCTCATTTCTTGTCCTTTTTTTGTTAGATTAATCATCACTTTTCTCTCGTCACTATCAGAACGGGTTCTTGAAATTAGACCTAATACTTCCATTCTTTTTAGGAGAGGAGTTAGAGTATTGGTATTTAGGATTAATTTTACAGATATATCATTTACTGTAATACCATTAGTTTCCCAAAGCACCAAAAGCACCAAATATTGAGGATAAGTAACGCCCAGCTTTTCCAAATGCGGTTGATATTCTCTCGTAATCAACCTCGATGCAGCATAAATTGGAAAACAAAGTTGATTACTTAATTTTAATTGATCAAATTCCATTATGCTTATTCTAGTATTTTAATTAGGTAATTATCAATCTTTTCAGGTTTTGTATATGGAGAAAATCTTTTAACTGGTTTTCCATTTTTATCAATAAGAAATTTAGTGAAATTCCATTTTATTTTGCCTCCAAATATCCCATTTAACTCTTTCTTTAGATATTTATAGATTTCATGTGCATTCTCTCCATTGACTTCAATTTTAGCAAACATAGGAAATGTTACACCATAATTTAACAAACAACCTTCAGAAATTGATTTTTCATCACCCGGTTCCTGATTTGCGAATTGATTGCAAGGAAATCCAAGAATAACAAAATCTTTTTCTTTATATTTTTGATAAAGGTTTTCTAATCCTTCGAATTGAGGAGTTAATCCACATTTACTTGCAGTATTTACTACCAGAATAGTTTTCCCATGAAAAGTGTTCATACTTATTTGCTTCCCTTGAAGATTCTTTGCACTTAAGCTATAAAATATTGCATCCATCTTAATTATTTTTAATCGCCTCAGACAATATCGTCTGCGATGCAAATATAAAACAAAAATTAAATGTCGCAAGCGACATTTAATTTTTGTTGAGATGATTAATCTTTTATGTCAACAGCATAAATCAACTACATGTTGTAATGTTTTTGTATCCTAAGAATCAAGATCCATATAAAACAAAGGGCAGCTCAATGAGCTGCCCTTTGTTTTATATGATTAAAAGAATACTACTTCGCATAGCTAACTGAACGAGTTTCGCGGATCACGGTAATTTTTACTTGTCCAGGATAAGTCATCTCATCTTGAATTTTCTTAGCAATATCATAAGAAAGTTGTTCTGACTCAGCATCGGAAATTTTATCGCTACCCACAATTACCCGTAACTCACGACCAGCTTGAATAGCGTATGTTTTCATAACACCAGGATATGAAAGAGCCATGTTTTCTAATTCATTCAACCGCTTGATGTAAGATTCAACGGCTTCGCGACGTGCACCAGGACGAGCACCAGAAATAGCATCACAAACCTGAACAATAGGAGCCATCAGTGTTTGCATCTCCACTTCTTCGTGGTGCGAACCAATGGCATTGCAAATGTCGGGTTTTTCTTTGTACTTCTCTGCTAATTTCATACCAAGCAATGCATGTGGCAATTCCGGTTCATCATCTGGCACTTTGCCAATATCATGTAGTAATCCGGCACGTTTTGCTTTTTTAGGATTAAGTCCAAGTTCAGAGGCCATAATCGCACAAAGATTTGCAGTTTCACGCGAGTGTTGTAATAAGTTCTGTCCGTACGATGAACGGTATTTCATTTTACCAACCAAACGAACCAATTCGGGATGCATTCCATGAATTCCCAAGTCGATACACGTACGTTTACCTGTTTCAATTATTTCTTCTTCAATTTGCTTGCTAACCTTGTTCACTACCTCTTCGATACGAGCAGGGTGAATACGTCCATCAGTAACCAGTTGGTGAAGAGCCAATCGTGCAATTTCACGACGAACAGGATCGAAAGCGGAAAGAACAATCGCTTCAGGAGTATCGTCAACAATAATTTCAACACCAGTAGCAGCTTCAAGAGCACGAATATTACGTCCTTCGCGACCAATAATACGTCCTTTTATTTCGTCACTTTCAATATTGAAAATAGTTACAGCGTTCTCAATTGCTGTTTCTGAAGCAACACGCTGAATAGATTTTACAACTATTTTCTTTGCTTCTTTATTTGCATTTAACTTAGCCTCATCCATTATTTCTTGAATGTATGACATGGCTTCAGTTTTGGCTTCATTTTTCAAAGATTCAACCAATTGAGATTTTGCTTCTTCGGCTGACAAACCAGAAATAATTTCAAGTTGTTCTACTTGCTGACGATGCATTTTTTCAACCTCTTCACCTCGTTGTTCAACCACTTCGAGTTGATGCGTTAAATTTTCGCGTATGATTTCGAACTCGTTTTTTTCGATTTCAAAATTTTTAATTCTTCGGTTTAACTCATCGCTACGTTGTTGAGAGGCTGTTTCTTTTTGTTTAAGCCTGTTTTCAACCATAGCCATTTTGTTGTTTTTTTCGTTGATGAATTTATCGTGATCCGATTTCAACTGTAAAAACTTCTCCTTCGCTTGAAGAATTTTATCTTTTCTTATCACTTCGGCCTCAGCTTCGGCTTCGGAAATAAGCTTCAGTTTTTTACTTCGCAGCGCCTTCTCCCACGTTAAATAGGATATCGGGAAACCCGCAATAAACGCTACGGCTGCCAATATATATGTCCAAGTACTCATTGTTTATAATTATTAGTTAAAAAAAATCCGCAATTCAACATGAATGTTATCAGCCATTTAAATAGACCAACACATGTTAAACCGCGGCGATATATCGTTAATTTTAGAACTCTCTAAGCCTTGTCAAGGTATTTTACCAACTGTTCATTTAACTCTTCAATTTGCATAAAAACAGGGTCTACGTCGGTCTTTTCCATCATCTCGAGAACCTGTATCGCAAACTGCAAAGCAGACATTGCCATTAAATCCTGGTTGTCCTTTCCAGTATACCTTTGTTGATATAGTAAAATCCGCTCGTTTATAATTTTTGCAGCTTTACGTATCTTCTCTTCTTCACTACGTTTTATCCTCATTGGATAACGCCTTTCAGCTATCGTAATATTTATTGCCAATTCCTCATCCATTATGACCAGTTTAGTGGTTTAAAAGTGCAATACATTTATCAATTTCTTTCACAATGCGATTGATTTTTTGCTTTGCCGCCTGATTATCAGGATCGCCTTCGGCTAAAGCTTTTGCTACCTTTAAATTTTCATAACGTTTTATGAGTGCCTCATGCTCATTTTTTAAAGCTTCAACCTGAGATTCAAGACCTTTACACAATTCGTCCTTTTGAAGAATCTCCAATTTTGCTTTATCCAGGCTATCGATTAAACGCCTGACATTCTGCTTTAGTTCATTTATCAGGTGTTGATCTTTCTCTGTCATTTCAGAATGATTTCAGCACAAAAATAACATTTTTAACAAATTGTGAAAGCACGTTGATCAAAATGAAACTTGTAATTGGATCAGGAAATATTATTTTCGTGCCGTTGAAGTTAAGCATCTGTATGAAGAAATTTGTGTACTTGGTTTATATGCTTTCATTTACCATCTCGGTTGTTGGCCAAAAGGTTGTTTTTAATTCTCCTGTAGAATATCCAATAATTTTAAACGGAAATTTTGGCGAGTTGCGGCCAAATCATTTTCACGCTGGTATTGACATAAAAACTAACGGTGAAACAGGCGTTCCTGTTTTCAGTGTTGACGATGGTTTTGTCTCTCGTATTGTGGTTTCAGGCATTGGCTATGGCAACGTTTTGTATATCGATCATCCAAACGGTTACACATCGGTTTATGCTCACCTCAGCCAGTTTGCAAAACCCATTTTAGAGTGGTTTAAGAAGCAACAATACGAACAGAAAGCTTTTGAAATTGATATTAAACCCGATCAAGAACTTTTCAAAATAAAACGGGGTGAAAAAATTGCCTTATCGGGAAATACGGGAAGCTCAGCCGGGCCTCATCTGCATTTCGAAATCAGAAATACTGAAACAGAATTTGCAATCAATCCTCTTCAATTCGATTTCAATATAAATGACACCAAGAAACCGGTTGCCAGCAAACTCTTTATTTATCCTTTATCAAACGAAAGCCAGATAGATAATAAGACTATAAAACAGCGATATGACCTTGCTGCTTTTGGAAATGTGTACCACCCAAAAACAACAAACCCAGTGCTTAATGTTTATGGTGATATTGGCTTTGGCTTTGATGCAATTGACTATTTTGACGGCAATTGGAGCAAATGTGGAATTTACCAAATGGAACTCTGGATTGACGATAAAATGATTAATTCGTTCGAAATCGACGAGATTGACATGAATAACCAACGCTACTTCAACAGCCACATCGATTACGATGAATTTGTTCGCAGTGGAGAAAAAATCCATAAATGTTTTGTCGATCCAGGAAATAAAATGTCCATTTATAAGCAAACAGTGAATGGCGGCGTCTTTAACTTCTCAGACGGACAGAAACACAGTGTGAAAATTCAACTATTCGACATTAGTATGAATACCCAGTCGATTGAATTTGAGGTTCAATCGACAACTCCAATTCTACATCAGAAAGACGATGGAGTAAAACACTTCAGCTATTCTGACGAAAATAAATTTGAAAATGACAATGTAGAGGTAATTGTTCCTAAAGGGAATTTATATACCGACATCAATTTCGATTATAAAGAAAGCTCAAGCGTAGGACTTGGTTATTCACCGGTTTACAGTATTCACACACCCTATACACCAATACATAAAGGGATAACTGTTAAAATTAAAGCAACACAACTTCCCGAAAAACTTCAGGACAAAGCCATAATCGGACTTATTGAACCGAAATCAAAAAAGATTATTAGTCTGGGTGGACAATATTCTAATGGTTGGGTGAAAACAGAATCGAAATATTTTGGAGATATGATTATTGTTGCCGATACCACAAAGCCAACCATCCGTTCGTTGAGTATTAAAGACAATACCTTGCTCGAACCTGACAGATTAAGATTCAAAATAGACGACGATCTTTCTGGAATTGCCAGTTTCGACGGGTTCATCGACAGCACTTGGGTACTATTTCAATACGATGCCAAAAACGACCTTCTCAATTATGTGTTTGATGAAAACATTACAAAAGGGCAACATCATAAAATTGAACTACTTGTAAAAGACAAAAAAGGAAATTATAAAATTTTCGAAGGAAAATTTACTTACTAATAAATTCGAGAACTGTTTTTATTTTAGCCTCAATTCACCTATTTTCAGGCCATAACATCTAAAAAAAATGATCTATTTACGATCGTTGTTTTAGTTGATCATTTCATTTTCCATCATAGCACCACATTTTCACAATAAATTTTAAAAAAAGCAATTCAACGACTTACCAAACGAACGTAATTGATCCAGAATTACTCTTGCAAATACAAACCACACCCAAAATATGTTTTTTTGTCCCCCTTCGACTTATGCATTAGGAATACATTTGCATCACTAACTATTAATGTGTTTCCAATATATGAGCCGATTTTTATTCCTTCTTACAGCACTGAGCTGTATAACAGCCTTCGGTGTAAAGGGGCAACAATACAATGGGTTTCGCGTTCAGGGGCGTTTTTTGTACGATGGATGTGGCGAAAAGGTGATTCTTCGTGGGGTGAGCAACCCTAATATCTGGTTCGAAAAAAATGGCACGCCTCGCTATGCCGAAATAGCAAAAACCGGTGCCAACGTGGTACGTATTGTTTGGGAAACAAAAGGATCAGCCAAAGATCTCGATGCAGCAATTACAAATTGCCTTTTACAGAACATGATCCCAATGGTTGAACTTCACGATGCAACCGGCAATTGGAGCAAGCTTCAAACGTGTGTTGACTACTGGGTCAGAGCCGATATTGTTGAAATTATACAGAAACACGAAGATTTCATATTGGTGAATATTGCAAATGAAGTTGGCGATGGGAATGTTTCAAAAACAGCTTTTAGAACAGGTTATATCGATGCTGTAACTCAAATGCGAGATGCAGGAATCAATGTCCCGTTGATTATTGACGGATCAAAATGGGGACAAGATGTGAACATGTTACAATCAGAAGGTCCAGCAATAATTAAAGCCGATCCCAACCAAAACCTGATGTTTAGCGTACACATGTGGTGGCCTAAAATGTATGGCTATTCGGAACAAAATATTGTAACTGAGATTACAGAATCGATGAATCTTGGGCTACCAATGATTGTTGGTGAATTTTCGCAAATGCACGGTGATTGCGACGAGAGTACAATCACCGACGATAATTCAATCGCATATAAAACCATTTTAAGGGAATGCCAGAAAACAGAAACAGGTTACATTGCATGGAGCTGGTTTGGAAATTGCAATCCTCTTTGGGACATGAGCACAAACGGCACATATGCAACCCTTTACAGCTGGGGATTAGAAGTTGCAATTAACAATGAAAACAGCATCCAGAAAACTTCGGTTCGCCCCTATTTTATTAGCCATGGGACCTGCAACCCCTCGACTTCAGATATCCCTGAATTGGAAAACGGATTAACCAACGGGAACGAGTTATTATCATGCTATCCCAACCCCACCAACGGCCCAATAACCATTGAATACAACCTTAGTAATGAATCATTTGTTAAACTCACCTTTTACGACTTATCGGGAAAGCACATAAAAACACTTGTAAATGAAAAACAACAGAAGGGAACACATCAACTGATATACGACACCAAAGAGCTAGTGCAAGGATTGTATTTCTATTCATTACAAGTTGACAATACCTGTTCAACTAAGAAAATAGTCTTATTTAATTAATTTTTACAATTTGAAGCAGGTGGATTTGTTTTTCGGTTAGAATTTTTAGCAAAATTATTTTCTGGAATTACAAATCGAGTATCAGTTCGTCGAGCGAACGTTTTGGAACATGGTGTACGCCGTTTTCGTCGCGCCAGTATCTGAAATCACCGTCTTTAATTGGATCAATAACCACTTCTTCCAACGGTTTTCCGAGTGCAATTACATTGATGATCTCAAACTGTTCAGGAATAGATAACATTTTTTTCAGTAGAGGTTGATTTATGGTGCGAAATATGCAACCACCAAAACCCTCCTCAACCGCACCAAGTAAAATGCTTTGGGCTGCAATTCCATCGTCGCAAAAAAACTGATTCGAAATCGTTGTGTCGAGAAGCTGAACGAGATAAGCCGATGGGCGTTCACCTTCAATTGGCCCGTTCCAATCGGTTAAAAATGCTGCCCAGCCCAAAGTTGAAAATAGTTGTGCATTCTTTTCGGGGTTACAAGAAAGAATGTACTTTATTGGTTGCGCATTGCGACCCGATGCTGATAAACGAGCCAGATCGACCCAGTTGCGGAGTTGTTCTTCTGTTATTTCTACAGACTGCTGAAACCTGCGGTAGCTGCGGTTTTTTTGGATTAATTCTCGTATCATGCTTTTGATTTTTGCAGAGGAAAGATAAAAAAGAAGGATCGGAACTCAAAAAAATGTGACCAACGATAACCTGCAATAGTATGTGTTTTCCCGATCCTTTGATTCTAAAAACGAGCCTCTTTTGATATTATTGTTTTGTTTCCTTATTCGTTTGCTTTTTTTAACAAACAGAAAACTACTGTTTGTCCTGCCCAACTGTTACTGCATCTTCCATAATTACAGGGTAAAAGTAACCCGCCGTAAAATCTTTTTCCAATGAAATAGTGCCTTCAAAAATAACTACATCTTCAACGTTAACTTGTTCCTGAGTGGTAACCGTTAGATCAAATTCGTTGGAAAAACTGGTACCATCCTGTATGTGTACCCAGTTGTGACCCATTATTTGAGGGTTTACTTTTACAACCTTTCCTTTTACCTTAATTTTTTTGCCAGCAAGTGAAGCTTTTTGTTTATACACGTCAGAGATGGTAATGCACCCATTCGATGGTTGAATAGAAACATTGGCTTTCGAGGGTATTACCCGCCCTCCTTTGTGGTTGTGAGGCATTGCCGGTTTTTCTTCAGCAATCTTCTTTTCTCCGTCGAGCGTTAGTTTCTGAACTATCAAAATAGAATCGAGCTGTTGGTTTATGGCTTCACACCTATAATTGGTTCGTAGTTGGGTGTCTATTGCATTGTAGAGGTATAGTTCGCCTTCGGTTATATTTGTTTTGGGTGTTGCAATCCAGTAAACCTTTCCCTTTTCTGAAACACGCAAAATAGTTTGATCTTCAGCTGGAAAAACAGAAATTATTTCAACCTTGTGAAACTGAAAGCCAGTTAACTCTTTACCAGTGCTTTTTTGTTTTTTTTCTTGGTTACAAGCCGATAATACTAAAACTGTAGCTATTAAGCCAATATTCAGAAGACGAAAAACTGTGCGATATTTCTTTCTACTCATTCTCATTTTTTTAAGGTTCTGTTAAAATAGTATCAACGAGTGGTTCAAAAACGTTGCGATAAATTCAGGTAGAACATACCCCATTGGTTTTTTTCCTCAAAAGTTGCTTCGTAGGTCGAAGATAGCGAAAGCCCTTTGAGAATTTGCCAATAAATTCCAGCCTCACCTATGTATTGATAGCGGCTTGAAGAGATGATCAATTCGTTGTAATCAACAAATCTGAAATTCAAATCAGCTGAAAGTTTTCCCGGAAGCAAATCTCGTGAGTAAAGGGCACTGTAAATCATTCCATTCAAGTAACTATTGTTGATGTAATTGATGTTGAGATAAAATGTACCGCCAATATAGGGAATTTGATAAAATGACAGGAATCCGTTTAAGGTTTCAGTTGGCTTAATATCACCTGTTCTATTTCTGTATCCTGCACTGGCACCAATGCCAATTTGTTTTGCCAACCGATAATTTGCCCTGAATTGAATACCCTGCCGAGTGGCATCTTCGAGAAGCAAATCGAGATAGCTTTTGAATGTTTCATAGTAAATAACGTTCTTTCGTGCATCGTATGAGGCATTCAAGTTAAGGCTGCGGTTTGGCCGGTAATTTACATTCACATAAATGCTGGTCAACGACATTGAATTGCTGGCAACCCCGTCGATGTTTTTAAACAAATCGAGTTCCGATGAAAGGAATATCCGAAGGCTCTTGATCATTGAATAGTTAAATTGAAGATAAGCAAATCGACGATCGATGTTTCCCTGATTCATCTGTTGCATAAAAGCTAAAGTTGTACTCATGCTTCCAGCATCATTTTTAAACCTATGCCCAATGTATGCCCCATACTCCAACAGGTTTTTGTTGAATCCATAATTCGTATAATCGGGGCGGAAACCTGCCACTGCACCTGCCACAAATTGTTTAAATCCTGTATTCGCCTGCAACCCGTCAATAGCCCCTATACTTGATATCCACGGATTGATATTTCGTCCAAAGAGGACATTCGTGCGTTCTGAAAGTTGATAATTGAGCGATAAATCATAAACTTTCAACCCGTTGAAGATATCGGATTGAACGGATGACCATTCGTTCAGTTTGTGAGTAAATGAAACAAAGGTTTCAACCGATAAACGGGAGTTGGCTATATTCTTGGCATTCAAAGACAGATTGTACCTGAACCGCTGGTATCCAGGGTTTGATGTGTTCGATAAATTCAGATAGGAAATGGCCGATAAACGTCCGTTGATACGCTGCTTCTGTTCAATTTTGCCAACTTCTTTCTCTTCTAATTTTTTTGAATCCTGTATGCTTATTCCATTAAGGTTCGAGTCTGTTTCCTGTTTTAACTTTCTGATTGCTGTTGGCTGTATATCGTCGACCAGTGCCACAACTTTGTCTTCCACTTTTAGTAAACTGTCAAGCGGAACTCCGGCACACGACGTTGATGAGATAAAGTTGACAATCAGAACAGGTTTCAATAGATCATTCTGGCTAATAAAAAGAGTATCACCCTTTTCAATTCCTTCGGTTGAAGCAAACCTCACATAGCTGTTTTGCGACGACTGAAAAACCACCACTCCTTCCAAGTACGTGCTTTTTGCCTGAGCCCAAAGTTGAGAGCAGCAAAAACAAAATGCGAATAAAAAAAGCAGCTTCTTCATTGTGGATTATTTTATCAAATTAATCTTCTTCTCTACCTCTTGGATGGCACGAATAACACGCACTGCTTTCGTAGGTATAATCACCCACATCGTTGTGTTCTGAATTCATCAGTAATCGACTGTGTTCATGGCAATCGGTGCAACTGAATGCTGAATAATCGCTGGCATTGGTATGACAAGTAGAGCAATTATCCCACACACCTCTGTGCTTGCCTGAATAAATTGGGAAATTTTCAGCATCGTGTTGCGTATAGTCAGCAGGCTGCCAACCTGGGCTTAGCGTATGGCAACTCGTACATTCAGTTGAAAATCCCAACGATTGATGGTTGGGCGATTTTGTGGTGATGTAGTCGAATTCATGGCAGTCGAAACAGTTGGCCGACACTTTTTGGAATGGTGCATCACCATGGCAATCGGTGCAGCTGGGGGTTGAATGTCCTTGTGTTAGCGGGAAAAAATCGTGAGAAAAAAGTTTAGCCGTCCATTCCAATTCAAAAATGCTATGGCACTCATCACAATTTGTAGAATAACCCGCCTGAACATGGTTGGGTGATGTAGTTGCGTAGTAATTGGCTTTATGGCAATCGAAGCACTCAGTTCCAAGTGAGTTGAATTGTAAGGTTGAAGCCGATTGGTGACAAGCTGAACAATCGGCACTTTTGTGGGCTCCCAGCAATGGGAAACGACCTTCTTGATGGATTTGTGTTACGGTTGTTACTACCCACGAGTTGTTGTTGTGGCAACGGGCACAATCTGTCCCTACAGTTTGTTGGTGCATATCGGTATGGCATTCGTCGCATTCTTTCTTTGCTTCAGAAAAAATTAGCGTTGAATGGCAATCTTTACAGTTCACATTTTTGTGTTGTCCCAACAAGGCAAAATCGGTACTGTCGTGGTCAAACGAAATTTGTTTCTGGTTTACCAGCCAATTCTCGTCGGTGTGGCAACGGGTACAATCTAATTTTAACTCTTTTCCGTGTGGCGACTGCGCAAAAGCAGAAACCACCATGAAGATTAATCCTGTGGCAAGTGACAATTTGAACATTTTACCTCCTCGAATTTGTATTGTATATAGTTGCCTTTTTCTGCCTTCATCTCTTTATGGCATTCTTTGCATTCCAAACCAATGTGACCACCTTCTAGTGGAAAGCTGGTTTTGTTGTGGTTGTAATTTTCGATTATCCAGCTGTTGTTATTGTGGCAACGTAAACAATCGTTTTTCCCGTTCACCTCAAACTGTTCGAAATGAACATCGTTGTGGCAAATCACACAATCGTCGGATAGGCTTGAAAAACGCTGTTCTGCTTTTTCAGTTGCTTTTTCCACATAATGACAGCTTCTGCAATTTTGTTCGGCATGTTTTCCAAGCAATTCAAACCCTGTTTGTTTGTGTTCGAAGGTTGGACTGTGCCATGTGCTTTCGGTGTGGCAGGTTTCACATTTCTTTTCGGGATAATATTTTTCTTCTATAAATCCTGCATGTTCATCTGTATGGCAATCGGAACATGTTTTTCCAATAGTTCTAAATTCCCATCGTTCGGTTTTTTGATGACAATCTTTGCAAGGAGTGGCCAAATGCGAACCAGTTAATGGGTATTGCGACTGATTGTGCTTTTCGAGCGTGTAGGTCGATGGTGTGAACCCGTTGTTGGTGTGGCAATCGGTACATTCCGACAGTTTATTTGTCGATGTAAATTGACCGTTGTGTTCATCTTCGTGACAGTAGGAACACTTCTTATATTTGAGAGGCGCAGTGTAGCTGGTTTTATGACAATCTTTACAATCAACCGTTTGATGTTTTCCGATTAATGGAAAATTGGTTTGATTGTGGTTGAATGATTTTGATTCAGAAGCCTGAAGAAAAGAGTTTTCGTTATGGCATTTCGTGCAATCTTGTCCAAATTTATTATCATGAACATCTTCGTGGCAATCGGTGCACTTCGAATGGGCAACCTCGGCAAATACCTGAAACTTCTCTCCGTTACGTTGTTCTATTTTGTGGCATTCAATGCAATCAACTTTTTGGTGAGCTCCTTTTAACGGATAGTTGGTTTTTTGATGATCGAAACCCACTGTTGGTATAAACGATTCGAGGCCGTGGCACGAAGCACAATCGGATGACATGGTTTTCTGATGATAGTCTTCGTGGCAACTCAGGCAATCGGTTTTCAATCCCAAATAGGTTGTTCCCAGCTTCCTCTGCGAAGGAGCGTTTTTCTGATATTCTTTTTTGTGGCACTCTTCACAATCAATTTTAGAATGTTCCCCTTTTAGTTCGTAGCCCGTTAGTTTATGGTCGAATATGTCTTTATCGAATTTGATGACCTGAAAATTTTTACCGTGATGGTCGCTGTGGCATTCGATGCACTGTTTGCCTTTTACTTCAACCGAAGCATGGTACCCGTGTTTATCTGTAATGCGCTGGTTAATTTCTTTATGGCAGTCGAGGCATTTCGAATTGGGAACTTTGTCGCCGGTACTGTGACAATCGAGGCAATGATGAATTCCTTCCAATTTTTCGTGGGCGCGAATCAATTCCCCGGGCGAAATTTGTGCGTAAAGCTTACCTGTAAAAGCAAGCAACAAAAAGAATATCGCGAAATTTTTCACTTGAGCATTCACTCGAAAAAAATTAAGTTATTAACTTGAATATCTGTAAGTTCTCGTGGAACTCCATGTCGCAAAAAATCCACTCTAAACTTTTTTTCATTCCTTTTTAGCTTCGCTGATCTTCGACAGTGCCGCCGCTTCTAAAATTAGTTCAGAACGGCATGTTCGTTTCATGCTTTTTTCATTTAACCTTTAAGGATTGTTTCACCATATTTCATCGACGACTTGATCCCGATCTTTTCTAAAAATTGAGTAGGCAACTCGCCTCCAGCAAAAATGTAAACCAAATCGTTTTCAATCACTTGTTCTTCTTCGTTGTTGAATTTTAGTGTTACCACTTTCTCTTCAATTGATTTTATGGTTGAGTTGAACAGTACTTTTATCTTGTTTTGATCCTGATAATTTTTAATGTGGTTGGAATTTTTGGGTTTTATGCGCTGAAAAACGTCACCTCGGTACGACAAGGTAACTTTATTTTCGTCGGCAAGCATCATGGCTGTTTCAACAGCAGAATCGCCACCTCCAACCACAAGAATATTTTTCTTTTGAATCAATTCAGGTTCAATCATTCGATAAGCGACCTTTTCCAAATGTTCTCCGGGTACATTTAATTTTCGAGGTGTCCCGCGCCGTCCAATAGCCAGCAATACCTTTGTTGCACTGTATTTATCGCCATTCTGAGCTGTAATTTCGAATTGGTGATCACCGTGTACAATTGAATCTACTTTTGCATTTTCAACAATTTCAATTTCATTCTTATTCAAAATGGTAGTCCAAAGTTCCAGTAATTCCGTCTTGCTGGTTTCGTATAGTTTCACTTTGCCATGTAGTGGAATCTCCATGGGTGATGTCATTACAATTTTTGAGCGCGGGAAAGAAGATATTGTTCCTCCAAGTGTATCTTGTTCAAGAGTCAACGTCTTTAAACGAAGTTTCTTTGCTGTAAGTGTTGCTGCAATGCCAGCAGGACCTGCACCTACCACAATTAAATCGTATTGGGCACCATGCCCTTTTTCCAGTTTTTTTGCCAGATGTTCAACTGCTTGCTTTCCTTGCTCCACAGCATTTTTAATCAATCCCATGCCTCCCAATTCACCAACGATGTATATTCCGGGAACATTGGTTTCAAAATTTTCATCGATGTTTGGGATTTCCACACCTCGCTTTTCAGTGCCAATACATAAGTTGATGGCTTGAACAGGGCAGGCTTTCACACATGCTCCGTGCCCGATGCAATTTGATGCATTGATTACAGTTGCCCTTCCGTTTACGATTCCTATAATATCTTTTTCGGGACAAGCCGCAACACACGCTCCGCTTTTTATGCAAGAATTGATGTCGATTACCGGATGCAGTGTTATCGGTTCGTGAATTCCAAATTCAATTGCCTTTTCGATTTTTGCCTCAGCGATTTTCGATTCTCTTTTTTGTTTTCGAATGTAAACGATTACAATGCCAACAATTAAGATGACAATGACGGAATAAGTTATCAGTTGTTCGAGTATCACTTCCATAGCTAGAAAATCCATTTATATCCGAAGAACAACGCCACTCCAACATGAATTGCCATGATCACCAGTAGAACTAATGCAAAAGGCAAATGAATCACATGCCAGTTCCTAAAATGGCGGTGCATGGTCGATAACCGTCTGATACGCCGATTTAGACTAATTTCACTTTTGAACAGTTCTTTTACTTTTCGTGACTCAATTTTTGGCAACTGTAGTCTTTTTACCTCCAAAGAAAGGCGTTTGTAGTAAATTCGTTCATCGCTGTAATTTGAAATCCAATGTCGTATTCCTTCGGTATATTTTTTCGATAAAGCTTCGTTCATTAAGTTGAAAAACGATTGGTCGAGCTGATGATTGTTCTGAAGGTCTTCTTTATTATCTTCTCTTATTTTTTCCAGTTCAAGGAGGGTTAGCATCCGACCTTCGATAGTGCGGGGAATTTGCAGATAGATGAACCTCCCGATAACACCGCTCAGTACCACAGCCACCATGCACCAAAATCCTATTGAAACAAGTCCTCCAAACTTAAATGCCGTATGATACATGACCAATATAGGGCCAAGGGTACAAAGGAAAATATGAAATTCCAACCAATATTTCAGAATGCCTATTCGTGAAAAACGTTTTATCCGTTTTCGAGCCATATAGGTAAAAACTCCAATCACAATCATCAACGAACCAATAATTCCCAGTCCGTGACCAACAAGTCCGCTAGGTTTTAAAAGTTGATGTGCTGCATGAAAATAGCGTTGGTCGAGAGGCGTGGAGTAATACGAGTAACCAATGAATAGCAATAGTGCAGCTGACGCTACAATGACAACAATCATTGACCAAAATAAGATTTTATGAAATGTTGATTTTAGTTCCACTATTTTGCTGTTAATGCAGATAAATTTAAAGTTTAAGAAAATACGGCCAACCTCTAAGAAATTGAAAAGTGGCGTTATATTCTAATTATTGGCTTCAAAATCTTTAACCACCAATAATGCCCGCTCTACGTCTTGTTGGGCAACAACAATTTTCACAGCATCAAGTCCGCCCACAGTTGTATAGAATGGGGCAATAGTCCCCATAAGATCGTCTTTAAAATAGGACTCTATTTCAGCATCATCCAACATGCTTTTTACAAACCCGGCTTCAACCATGGTGCCTGCAAAAATAACTACGGGGCTTTCTTCGTTGTGTGATTTCATTCGTGTAAATCTGTTTTAAGTTACTGTTTATCATTTGGATCGAAAACCGTCTCTTCGGTCATCTATATCTCCACTCATGTATCTCGCTGGGTTATACATATCCTTGTTGTGGCATTTCTCTGCCATGCTCGTTTCATAATATCTTGTTTTAATGCTTTTTAAACTAGTCGGTTATTGGTTATGCTGATCTTTGCGATCGTTTCCTTTCATAGTTGATAATTACATATAATCCGGCTAGAATCAATGCACCATCGTTGATGGGTGTGTTTATCGCTCCGCCTAAGAACTTGCCTTTATATTCAATAAATTCACCTTCGGGCGTAGTCAGTACGTAAGTTGATTTCCATATGCTTATACGTTTTAAAGCATATACTTTGTCTCTTAATGTAATGGTTGCCTGTTCTTTCCAGTTGCTAAATGTGATTTGTCCAATGTCGGCATTCTTCTGAAAATCGTAAATAAATACCTGATTGCGAAAAAAACCCACCGATTTAAAAAAGTAACGGTTCAACTCCCATTCTGCGTCAGCCGACTGACTCCAGAACTTCAGTTTAATCCATCCTGCCAAATTGCTTTCGTTAAAGATCTTGTTGGTCGACTTAAAGAAGCCTCTTTTCCAGTAATAGGTTGTATTCATGGTCGTTATTTTTTGATCATGTGAAGATACTGGTTTTGTAATTGCATAATATCCAAATTGACCGAATAATTTCAATGCGTTTTGAAAATCAATTTCTTATTATGGTTCAATTTCAATGTCGTATTTGCTCAATAATCCGGCTATACCAGACAATGAAAATCGAGCTTTTTTGATTTTATTTAATTCAGGATCAATTGAGAAGTTAAATGATGTTCGGAAATCGGCTTTTTCAAGCCGGGTGTTTTCAAACGTAGCCCTTGTAAAATCGCAGTTGTCGAAAATAGAATTGGTTAATTCACAGTCTGAAAAATCAGCTTCGTGAAGAGATGAATTTTTAAAGATCGTTTTTTTTAGTTTCGTTTTGTAAAATATTGAATGATTGAGGTTGCAGTTGTCAAACGAAAATGAAAGTCCAAATTCGTTACATTTGTCGAAGTGTAAGCCCAGCATTTTACAATTTTTGAACGTTATATCTCGAAAAGCGGTGTCGTTTAGTTTAGCCATAGTGAGGTTGCACAAATCAAACTTACATTCCATAAACGAAATTTCGCTGAGATCGGTGTTCGAGAAATCGCAGCCAATAAATGAGCAATATTCATAATTGCCTTTTTCAAAAGCCGTTTTGGTGAAATCGACTTTATCGAATGTTTTCTCTTCAATTAATACTTTCCCCATTTGATTTCTTGTATTTCGGTGACAGCAAAACTACACTTTTCGTTCTTTTGGGCTTAATTCTGAAGAACGATTTTAGATTCGATACCATTTTTCTTCTGGGTAAAGTAGAATATAAGCATCAATAGTGCAGAAATGAGTGCTGTAACGGCACCAAAATAGAACGGTACACTTGAGTTTACTTTGTCGTAAAGCACACCAGCAATAATACTGGCAGGCAGCAATGTAATACCCAGCAATGCATTATAAATTCCCAGTCCCGTGCCTTTTTTGTTTTTGTCAATCATGTCTGAAAGGAACGCTTTCTGAATCCCATCGGTGGTTGCCGAATACAAACCATAGAGCGAAAAAAGAGCAATAATGGCACCAACGCTTGTGGTAACTCCAAATCCATAATAAACTACTGCATAAACCAGGTATCCAAAAATGAGAAGTTTTTCTTTGCCAATTTTATCCGACAGCGCACCCATTGGTATCGACAGTAAAACCGAAACCACGCTTGAAACGAGATATACCAGTGGTATAAAGGCAACCTTTACTCCAACTTCGCTTGCTTTTACAATAAGCAGTGCGTCAGTTGAATTGCCAAGTGTAAATATGAAAATGATGGCAAGAAAAAAGTAGTAACTTTTCGAGAAATCGTTGAAATGAAATTTCTTGAACAGTTTCGATTCATCCTTTTTTGCTTCACGAATGCCAAAAATTAGAACTGCTATTGCCAGAAACGATGGAATTCCGGCCAGTAGAAAAATGAGGTGAAAATTATTTGGAAAGAAGGAAAGCACTGCAAATGCAATAAGTGGTCCAAGAATTGCGCCGCTGTTGTCCATTGCTTTATGAAAACCAAAACTTTTCCCAGTATTACCGTTAATTACCGATGCCGCTACTAAACTATCGCGGGGTGCTGTGCGTATTCCCTTTCCAACACGTTCAATAAACCGAAGGTACAGTACTTGCAGAGGTGAAATTACAAATGAATAGAGCGGCATTATTAGGGCTGAAAGACCATAACCTATCAGCATAAATGGTTTGTTTTTTCCAATTTTGTCACTCCAAAAACCAGAAAGTGCTTTGATCAGTGAAGCCGTACTTTCGGCAATTCCTTCTATAATTGAAAGGCTGGTTTTTGAAGCGCCAATCGAAAGCAGGAACATTGGCATTACCGAATAAACCATTTTAGTTGCGGTATCGGTAAGAAAACTCGATAACCCAGTATAAAAGATGTTTTTACTGAACCCAAAAATGGTTTTTTTGTGAGTCTTCATTTGTGTTTTTTTGGTCGTCCTGCTTTTTGACTGATTTAGTGAATGGTTTCACCAAAAAACATTGCTTGTAAAAATAAATAGAACTGACGAACGAAGGAGTGGATTTGTGTTTTTTGGTAATTGAAGATTATAACTTAATGTCAAGTTAAAAATGAATTTGATTTGTGATTCATGCAAATACTAATTCTTTGAAAAAACAGTTTATTCTGAATGATAGAAAAAATTGTTTTTTTTGTTTAAAACAGCAGGTCATTCAGTGCTATTTATATTTTTGTAGTGGAAAACCAGCAACAATGACGAGAGATCGCCTACATTTTCTTATTTTTAACGTTGCAGAATAAAAGTAAACCGAATATGATTTTCATACGAAAAATAAAGTCCACAGATACTATTGAGAAAGAACAACTTCAATTGTGGCAAGATTTTCAGATCTATCAGAAAATTGAAAATTCTGAAAAACTGAAAAACTATCTTGTTCTAAAAGAGAGAGTGGAGTCGAAAACATTTATCGAAAACAGGAGGGAAATAGAGTCGCTTCGGTTCAATGGTTCTCCTGAAGAGAAAATGCAGAAAGAGTTTGCTGCGTATGAAAAGAATTCAAAATTGAAAGTTTACTTCAATCTAAAATCATCGATTGAATTCGAACGGTTCAAAAAAACAGAAAAGAGCGGAGCTCCAAAAAAACTTGAAGAGCTTGAAAAACAGGTAAATTCCACTTCTTTTAAAAAGGCGCTTCATGATCTATCACACCCTAAAAAGGGCGATAATGCGGGAAGTGAAGAACTGGGTAAATTGAATGTGCTAGCTGTTAAACAGGAATATGAAAATCTGAGAAGTTCCGATGATATCAGGTTCTATTATCAGTTTAATAAATCGAAAGCTTTCAGGATTTATAACGAAATTGATGGCTCGTCGTATTTGTCTAGTTATGACGATTTAAAGATCGAGATAGAATCGGATAAATATAAAGAACGAAAAGATTATCTCGAAGATAAAAAGAGGTATGAAAAAACAGAAGATTTTAAAGCACTGCAAGATTTCCAAAAGCTGAATGACGATAGTGAAATTCAACTTTATTTGAAATATCGCAAGAGCAATGCTTTTAAATTTTTCAGAGATTGGGTGCCTACTTTTGTTGAGGAATTTGACAATAATTTTGACAAGGGTAAATGGTCGTACATTACCCCAATAGCAGAAAAGGGGCCAGGAAAAAACTTCTCGATTAAGCAGCAATTACATGTTGCCAATGATGATGCTAATTTTTATGTTGAAGACAGTATTTTGACTCTTGAAACAAAGCATCATAATATTGAGGGTTTATACTGGGATGAAAAATTCGGTTTTGTGAATAAGCAATTTAACTACTCTTCTGGAATTGCACACACATTGTATCAATTTAAGCAAGAGTATGGTTTTTTTGCACTAAAAGTAAAGGCTTCGAAAGTTAAAGGCGTAATAAGCTCTGTTTCATTGGTCGATAACGATGAAGAACCTTGC
>Ga0209373_10001190_pt1 | contig 32645 bp, 24 predicted proteins | sample Higcelweek5metaG_FD_187173 | JGI IMG/M metagenome (GOLD analysis project Ga0209373, IMG submission 187173) | Freshwater pond sediment microbial communities from the University of Edinburgh, under environmental carbon perturbations - High... | ecosystem: Environmental > Aquatic > Freshwater >... | reverse complement strand
TATCAAAAATGGCATTAAACTTTTCAGCTGATTCAAATTGAGTCTTCAATTGTGCATTGGGCTTTTTTACCTGCCAGAGCGTATAAACATCCAATTTTTTAGTGATTTCTTCTACCGGATCAGGATCACCGATCAAGAATGAAATATTCGGTGGATGACTGTCATTTCTCACATGGGGCGTGCAACCCATATCGGCTATCAGGTGAAGAACCTGTCCCAGACATCGGTAGGCTTTTGCCATATATTGTTTACTCAACTTAGTATCTGATTCTTTTAAAGCCTTAACCATGTATTCTTTCCCTTTTTTCCAGGTAAATTCATTTTCAGGATCAGTGGTAGCCCAGGTGAGAGCGTCTCTTGAGAAATATTCTTTCAAATCTCTCATCTTCTCCTCAATTATACCGGAACAATCGGTTAAATATTTTTTTCCATCATCAATCGCCATGGGGTCGTAGAAGTGACAGAGCGACGCCGGTCCCCATGGTTCATCTTCCATCCAACCACCAGCAGAGATCCATTCCATTGGCGTAAATGTTTTTTCTACATCAGGACTTTTTGTTTGGTTGGTATATGAATCTCCTGCACTGGCAGGACCGGTTAAACTTGGTTGGTTACTATTGTTCCAGTTGAATTCATAGTTCTTAAACTTTTCGTTATCCTTTGCAGCAAAATTCTTGGATTCAATTTTTTCCAGAAATTTCAGGACACTAATTTCATTTAATTTAGGGTGTGTCTCAGTATGTCCAAACCCCATAAAAATTACCACACAAATAAAATAGGCAGCAATCCCAAGTGTTATATTTATGATCTTCTTCATGGTTCCCTCCTAAAATCTCATTAATTTCCAAGAACCATCTTCTTTTCTTGCCATAGCAAAAGTATAAGTTATCCCACCTTTAATATAACTGTATTCGGCATACATACTGGAGTAAACTTTTAACTCTCTGCTTTTTAGTGCTTCACCAAGTTCTAACAGATCCCATTCATCAGCCTTTGAAAGGGCAGTACCATAAATCTCCTGGGCATCTTCTGTAAGAATATTTTTAATATTCTCAACATCAGCGCTTAAAAAAGCAGTTTCAGCTGATTTAGCTCCATCACTAATTTTACTTACATCAACAGTTTCTTCAGTCGGCGTAAAAGGATCGTCATCTTTATTACAGCTTCCTGAAAAGTGTAAAATAAAGGCAATGAAGATACCCATTATAAAAAACTTAAAAACAAAGAATCTTTTTAGAAACAAAGGAATCTTTTTCATGGATTTTTCCTCCTGATTTTTTAATTAGTACTCATTTTGACATTTTATAAATGGAGAGATGTAAATTGTTTAACTAAACATTTAACGATTAACACCAATTATTTTTCTGGCATAAGTTAGGGAATAAATCAGTATAAATAATTAATAATATCTAAAATATTTGTTTTGGTAATTATTTATTGAATACGAATTCGTTTCTACTGGTAATGTAATACATACAATTTAAAAACAGAGTTAAAATCATGAAGATAGATACGAAAATGATCAAAGAATAACTGATAAATTAGTTAAGGCACCTACCTTCCTGCAGTTGGAATACACTTTAAAGTTGAAGGGTAAGAAAGTGAACCTCTCATGAGACATTCCGCAAAAAAGCAGAATTTTAAACCTAAAAGTTTTCGTCTGATTCCTATTGCTTTAACAGTTTCTTTTCTATCGTACCTGAATCGGTTATTATTTTTACAATATAAACACCCTGAGGCAATGAACCTACAGAAATCAATTCATTACCTGAAATTTGTTTTTTGAGTAGCAACCTGCCGTTTAAATCAATAATACTGACATTGGTTGAACCAATAATGCCGCTAATTTTGAAACAATCATTTACCGGGTTAGGATAAAAAGAAATTTTATTGTTTTCAACTACCTCGTTATTAGTAGAAGAAAGCTCAGTAATATTTTTAAAATCTCTCCACTGATCTGCTTTTTTGTAAGCACTTTTAGACCCAATTGGAACATATAATGTACAAGTAGGTAGATCAGCTGCATTAAACACATTGGGAGATAAACTTATATCAATAGGGGCAGGAGAATATGCAAAAACAGAAGTTAATGTTTTAGAACCGGAAAAAGCACCACGGCCAATATACGTAACCGAAGCAGGAATACTAAGCGATTTTAATTTGTGCCCACCAAATGCCCAATTACCAATTGAAGTAACTGTTGAAGGAATTGTTAAGGAAGTCAGGCTATAACATTGGTCGAAAGCCTGATCGCTGATAATTGTAACCGATGAAGGTATTGTAACAGATAATAAACTTGTACAAAAGCTAAAACAATTTTCTCCGATCGTATCGAGTTTTTCAGAAAATGTAACAGAAGTTAAACTGCGACATTTAAAGAAAGCATAATTCCGAATTGAACTTACATTAGATGGAAAATCAACTGAAGTTAAACTATCACAATTATAAAAAGCGCTTTCTCCAATAGTAATAACCGATTCATACATCGTCAATGATTTTAAAGCGCTACAGTTAGAAAATGCACTTTTACCGATAGTTCGAACCGACGGAGGAATGGTTACAGATTTAATACTTGTGCAGTTACAAAAAGTTCCCTCACCGATTGAGGTAATCCCTGGTGTAATTTCAAGGGATGTTATTCCGGTACAGCTGTAAAATGCATAATCTCCAAGCGTAATTAAATCTGGAACAGTGAAAGATTTAAAAGCTGTACAACTTGCAAATGCGTTTTTCCCGATATTCGTCAGCGCACCTGTAAAATTAATTGAAGTCAGGCTGGAACAACTTTCAAATGTTCCATCTTCGATTGAGGAAACCCTATTTGACATCGATACAGAAACGAGTTTAGAACAGCCGGAAAAAGCACTTAACCCTAAAGCATAAACCGAATTTGGAATTACAACCGATGCTAAGCTACTACACCCCATAAAAGCATATTTTCCAATAGTTTGGATTGATGAAGGAATTGTGATAGAAACCAGACTATTACATCCCGAGAATGTTTGATCAGCAATATTTACAACTAACGTGGGTATATTTATGGTAGTCAATTTTGAACAATTCTGAAATGCACCTAAATAAATAGCTGATACCGATTCGGGAATTGAAATTGAAGATATATTGGTGCACTGAGAAAATGCAAAGTAGGATATGGCCTTTAATGACTGCGGAAGATCAACCTGTCCAAGTTTACTGTTTCCGGAAAATGCATCTCCTGGAATTTCATCTCCATTATATATGGTAGAGGTTGTTTCATAAGAAGCCGTTCCTCCCTTACCGGTAAATTGGGTTATTGTAACTTCACTCAAATCCAGCCTCGTGAGATTGGTCAAATAATTTTTAATGGTCTTAAAATCACGGGCATCAATTGTACCCTTAATTTTCAGATCGGTAATGGTTTTTAAATCAGTCGCTGGAAGATTTGAAGCTAAATGACCTGAAGTTGTAGTAACATTTACCTGTGAATAAATTACTGTTGTACAGGCAAGAATAATCAGGGTGAACAGAATCTTTTTCATAGTGCAAATTTTAAGGATTTGAATAATTAAGATTTAGTAGTAATAGTTTCGATGAATTCTAATCAAAGATTACGAAAAATTGGAGAATAAACCAAGATAATAAGGCAATTACAGCAATTTTTCAAACTAGACACCAGGACTGTCTGCAATTTGAAAAAGTAAATATTTTATGAAGAGAAGCAGGTAAAACAGTCTCCATGGCAATATCGCATAGCTATTTTAAAAAATAATCAGTGAAAAAAATTGTGAAGAAAATATTGAAAATTTTCGAAGAATTTCTGATAAATTAATTTAGACAACAACCTTCCTTCTACAAAATAAACGTTATAACGGAAGGGTATTAAATTCGAGCCTCTCATGGGACTTCCCGCTAAAAAGCGGGATGTCGCCCTGCTCCACTTCTCGTCCATTGCGAGTCTCTTTCAGAGCCTCTCATGGGACTCGAACCCACGACCTGCTCATTACGAATGAGCTGCTCTACCAACTGAGCTAAAGAGGCATTTTATGAGGCGCAAAAATAGTGATTCTAGACAAACAATATCCAAAATCCAAATCACAAATTCCATTATTTGATCAAATTTTCTCAGATTCGAAGTATTTTTCATCCACTTCATTATTTATGGTTAATAGGACCATACGGGTTTAACCCAACATTAACTTGGTTTGTTTTTAGTATAAAACTTTAATAAAAGAAGCATAAGGCTTACCATTTTTCTAAATTTGCACCCTTGTTGATCAAACTTTAATTCAAAAGTGACAATAATTACAAGTCATATTTACTACTCTCCGGCATCGGAGGTTTGTAAATAATCCCTTAACTTGCGACTATTATCGCTGCCTGTTCTGAACGTATAGAATGATGAGTCCTTTTTTATTATTGAACCTATCGTGGATGGTAACCCTGATTGCCATGTTGGTGATCTGTCTGGTCCCGTCTAAACTCAAAGCTTATTTTGCAACTCTTTCTGTAATTACAACTTCCATTTTAACCAGCATTCCTGCATTGTTGGCCATTGGAGGTACAATCACCGACATTTCATTTCCTGCCGGTTCATTTTTAGGCGATATTCCTGTTCGCATTGATGGGCTTTCGGCATGGTTTATCCTGATTATCAATTTTACGTCGATAACCGGCGCTATTTATGGGATAGGTTATTTGAAAGAATATGAGAATTCAAAGCAGAAACTCAGCCTGCATTGGTCCTTGTTCGCGCTGTTCCACCTTTCGATGGTCTGGGTTTGTATGCTGCAGAACGGGTTTGCATTTCTGATTGCCTGGGAAATCATGTCGCTTTCGTCGATGATGCTGGTTATTTTCGACGGGCACAAAAACAAAACACTCAAAGCAGGTATCAATTATCTGGTTCAAATGCACATCAGCGTGGTGTTTCTAACCGTCGGTTTTATATGGGTGTACTTTCAAACCGGCTCCTTTAGCTTCGAGGCTTTTTCGACCTTCTTTGGCGCCAACAGCAATATTTGGTTATTCCTAATCTTCTTCGTTGGCTTTGGTATAAAAGCGGGCTTTATTCCCCTGCACAGCTGGTTGCCCCACGCCCACCCTGCCGCGCCATCACACGTATCGGGGGTAATGTCGGGGGTGATTGTAAAACTCGGGATCTACGGGATTTTCCGCGTTATCACATACATGAAAGCCGATTATTTGTTGATTGGCGAAATTGTACTTTCCGTCTCGATACTAACCGGGATTTATGGAATTATGAATGCCGCTGTCCACCGCGATTTCAAACGGATGCTGGCCTATTGCACCATCGAAAACATCGGAATTATCGGCATTGGTATCGGATTGGGGTTGATGGGAATGGGCAACGGTTCGGCCTTGCTGTATTATCTCGGATTTGGCGGGGCGCTGTTACACGTTCTGAACCATTCGCTGTTTAAATCGCTGCTCTTCTATTCGGCAGGATCGGTTTACCAGCAAACCCACACCCGCGACATGAACAAGTTGGGCGGATTGATCAAACAAATGCCCAAAACCGCCATGTTGTTTCTGATTGGAGCCATCGCTATTGGAGGAATGCCGCCGTTCAACGGGTTTGTTTCCGAATTCATCATCTATAGTGGCTTATTAGAAGGTTTGAAATCAAGTGGCCTGGATCAAATCAGTCTGATCATTCTCACTTTTGCAGGATTAAGCATCATTGGCGGGCTTTCGATATTCGCTTTTACCAAAACGTACGGGATTATTTTCCTGGGATCGCCCCGCGGAAAACTGCAACACAAGCCACACGAGGTTTCATTGCTCATGTTATTTCCACAATATCTGATTGTGGCAGCGATGTTAGGTATAGCTTTTGCACCTCAATTTTTTCTAAACGGGATTTCACAGGTTCTGGGAAGCATGAGCAGTGTGATGGTATTAACAGAAACGACTACTTTTGTTAACTATTCTGAAACCATTGCATCGATCAACCTTTATTCGCTTCTTTTGCTTGGAACAGTAGCCCTTATCTGGGGTGTCCGTTTTCTGGCAACGAAGGGAAAAGAACAGGAGATTGGGCCAACTTGGGGATGTGCTTACGTTGCCCCAACAAACAAGATGCAATACACCGGAAAATCGTTTACAAAACCGCTGGGCAAGATATTTAATTTCATATTGATTGAAGAGAAGAGGTTCAAGGAGTTGAAACCAGGCGAGATATTTCCGAAGAGACGAAAATACGTATCGCATTACCACGATTTTTTTGAATTCCGGTTTTTCGATTTCATATCCCATCGTTTAGTATTTGGGGCAAATTATTTTAAATTCATACAGAACGGACGGGTACAATGGTATGTTTTATACGGGATTGTATTCATTCTGACTATTTTCATTTTAACAGGATTAAATGTTATAAAATGAACCTTTTGATCGCATTTTTAGTACTGCCGATTTTGATGATCATCGTGATCCCCTTTTTAAAGGTGAAAGGAAAAGGTATTGCCACCCTTTCGGTCATTCTCATCAATGCATTGATCTCGGGCTATTTTGCGGTTCAAACGTTGACAGGACAAGTTTTTGATTTTTCATTTGCCGGAAGTTACGTTACAGGCCCCATCCGGATACAAATCGATGCCCTTTCGGGTTGGTTCATTCTAATCCTCAACTTTGTTTTTCTGACCGGTGGCTTTTATGGGCTGTTTTATATGAAAGCCTATCAAACCCAACGAAAGAACCTGTCGCTGCATAGTGTTTCATTCATTTTGCTGCATACGGCGCTTATTTCGCTTTGCGCCATCCAGAATAGCATTGCCTTTTTAATTGCCTGGGAAATTATGGCCCTTTCCGCTTTTATGGTTGTGATTTTTGAACACGGGAAAATGGGTACACTGAAAGCTGGTATAAACTACCTGATCCAATCACATGTTTCCATTCTTTTTCTGATGCTGGGTTTTATTTGGGTTGCCATTAAAACCGGAAGCTTTGATTTTCAGTCGATCACCAGTTATACCGAACTCCACAAGGGTGCAACCGGAACATTGCTTTTCTTCTGTTTCTTTATTGGATTTGCCATCAAAGCCGGGTTTGTTCCTTTTCACACCTGGTTACCCCATGCCCACCCCGCAGCGCCTTCACACATTTCGGGGATTATGTCGGGGGTGATTATCAAAATTGGAATTTTCGGAATCCTTCGTATGTTGTTGCTCATCAAAACCGACTACACCATTGTTGGTTATTTCATCCTGTTCGGATCGGTCATTTCCGGTTTGTATGGTGTAATGCTGGCCATTGTACAGCACAATCTCAAACGATTACTCGCGTACCACAGCATCGAAAATATTGGGATCATCGGAATGGGGATTGGTATTGGCTGCATTGGGCTTGGAAACGGGAACCAGCTCCTTGCCGCGCTCGGTTTTGCCGGGGCCATGCTGCACACGCTGAACCACGCCCTTTTCAAATCGTTGCTCTTTTACACAGCCGGAATCGTTTATCAGGCCACACATACCTTGAACATTGAACACCTGGGCGGGTTGATTAAAAAGATGCCTCAAACAGCACTCCTCTTTTTGATCGCGGCCATTGCAATATGTGGAATTCCTCCCTTCAACGGCTTTATTTCCGAATTCATTATCTACAACGGACTATACCAATGGATGCAAGGCGCAAAACTGGTACCACTTATCGCCATCATCTTTTCAATCCTTGGACTGGTATTAATCGGTGGGTTGGCGCTGTTCTGCTTCACCAAGGCGTTTGGAGTTGTTTTCCTTGGACAACCCAGACATCCATTTCACCACGAAATTAAAGAAGCACCATTTCTGGAAAGATTGCCCCTCTACCTTATCGCATTCTTCATCCTGATTATTGGTTTGTTCCCAAAGTTATTCCTGAGTCTATTGGTTCAGCCTGTGAGCTTATTCACCAGTTTAAACCAGCCAACCTTTATCCCCTTTCAGGACGGATCGATTGACGCGTTACAACCCATCAGCCTGGCTTCGGCTGGATTTATCCTGCTGATCGTCCTGCTTTTCTTTATCCGAAAATTGGTGATCAGAAATCGTGAGGTAACCATTGAACCAACCTGGGGTTGCGGGTATGTTGCACCAACGCCAAAAATCCAATACACGGCATCGTCGTTTGTAAGATCATACAGTAAGCTGTTCGGCCTCTTCCTGCTTTTTGAGAAGAAAGAAAAAATAGTATCGGGCATTTTCCCTGCTGAAGCTCATTTCAAAACCCACCCTTCTGACCGGATGGAAAAATGGCTGATTGACAAACCGGTAAAAGCATACAAAACATTCCTTAGCTGGTTCTTATTCCTGAACAGCGGGAAATTGCAATACTCTATTTTATACGGGATCATCTTTATCGTTTCGGTAATCTGCATCCCGTTGTTTTATGATACAATTATTTCATTTATTGACTTTTTAAAACAACTGTAACCATGTTGAGCCTTGTTTTAATCATAGTGGCTGCCCTCTTTTTCACGGGAATTGTGATCCGTACCAAGAGCCTGGCATCGGGCCGGAAAGGACCGGGCATTATGCAGCCCATCAAAGATGTGATCCGTCTTTTCAAAAAAGGGGCTGTGTACAGCGAAACCACTAGTTTCATCTTCCAGGTTGCGCCTACCATCTATTTCGCGTCCATCATCATGGCCATGCTGGTTGTACCGTTTGGAGGCACGAAAGGGTTGATCAGTTTCAATTGCGACTTCATTTTCTTTGCTTACGTGCTGGCCCTTGGAAAATTCTTCAGCATCCTTTCTGCCATGGATACCGGAAGCAGTTTTGAAGGCATGGGCGCCAGCCGCGAAGCGCTTTACTCGATGTTTGCCGAACCCGCTTTTTTCATTCTGATGGGCTCTTTTGCATTGCTTACGGGCTACACTTCGTTCCAGGAAATTTTTGCAGCTCTTCATATCGGCTCCTATATCAGTTATGCGTTGGCGACCTTGGCGACCTTTGTGCTGATCATGATCGCGATGATTGAAAACAGCCGCATGCCTATCGATGATCCAAAGACCCACCTGGAGTTGACTATGGTTCACGAGGTGATGATCCTCGACAACAGCGGTTTCGATCTTGGTTTGATCCTGACCGGCGGATATTTGAAATTTGCGATCTACGGGGCTTTGATTGTCAATTTGTTCATCGGAATTGTTGACTATCAGTATGCCATTCCACTGTTCTTTGTCATCCAGTTTATGATGGCCGTAACGATTGGACTTATCGAATCGTTTATGGCCCGCTTCCGGATGAGCCACAATGCCCAGTTCATCGTAGCGCTTACTTCGGTTTCGTTGCTGATCTTTTTCGGGGCTTTGCTGATTTTGGGAAAATTTAATTAACCTGCTAAAACAAACGCAAAATGATACACGTATTTCTCATCATATTTTTAATTACGCTGTTTTACCTGTCGATTGCCAACCGCATGTTGACATACGTGAAGGTACTCGCTTTACAGGGTGTGCTGCTTTTCTTCGTGGTATTCCTTCAACTGCAAAAGATCGATACCCTCAACCTGGTGCTTATCCTGCTCGAAACCATTGTGTTTAAATCGATAGCCGTCCCCATGTTTTTGGCATACCTTCTCAAGCGGAACAACATTACCCGTGAGGCGGAACCCTATCTTCCCAATTTTATATCGCTGATTATTACCACAACCATCGTGGTGGCTACCATTCTGCTTTCGAACAGCATCAAGGATACCAACCTTGATAAAATGTTTTTTGTGGTTGCCCTATCTACCCTGTTTACCGGGCTATATTTTATCGCCTCACGTCGGAAAATTATTACCCACGTAATGGGTTATCTGGTGATTGAAAACGGTGTATTCGTTTTGTCGCTGGCTGTTGGAAACGAGATGCCGATGATGGTAAACCTGGGCATCATGCTCGACATCTTTGTCAGTGTGCTCATTCTCGGGATTTTCCTGAATAAAATTGGTGACGTGTTCAAGGATGTTGATGTCGATCAGCTTACCAATTTAAAAGATTTTTAAACAGAAAAAATGTACAACTCATGATTGGAATTTACCTGATAGGAGCTTTTTCGATAGCCATTGGCCTTTTCTTAAGCCGGAACAAGATCGTAACGTTTGGGTTGCTGGGGCTGTTTCTGGTGTTGCAATGGGTGTTGACTCTCTATTCGTTCAATAATCTCCGGAGCACCGATTTAGGTTATTTCACCTACGACTCGCTGGCCGTGTTACTGTTGGTTGTGTTAAGCATTATTGCAGTTCCTGCACTAATTCACAGCCATATTTACCTCGACGATCAACCAGCTCCACCCCAAACCCGGTCGATCTATTACGGAGCCATCGTCTTGTTGATGACCGCCATCAGCGCCGGATATCTTTCGAACCACATTGCTGTAACCTGGATCTTCACTGAGATCACAACGCTTAGCGCTTCGGCCCTGATCTACCACCACCGAAACAAACTGGCGCTGGAAGGTACCTGGAAATATGTTTTCATTTGCGCCATCAGCATCACCTTTGTTTTTGTCGGCATCTTGTTTTTGAGCCTCTCTCTTGAAAATGCCGGTTCCGACGACCTTTCGTATTCAAATCTGATAGCGAACAGTTCGAGGCTCAACCCCTTTTGGTTGCGGCTGGCCTTCCTTTTTATATTCACCGGGTTTACTGCTAAATTGGGATTAGTCCCCATGTTTACCGCCGGAATTGATGCCAAGGACAAGGCTCCTGCACCGGTTGGCGCGTTGCTTTCAAGTGTATTGATGAACCTTGGTTTTGTCGGGATTTTTCGTTTCTATGTGGTGGTTGCCAACACCCCGCTACACCATTGGGCCAATGTGGTAATTGGCATTGCCGCACTTTTATCGGTTTTTGTGTCGACCGTTTACATGATCAAGGTGAAAAACATCAAACGAATGCTTGCCTATTCGGGGATTGAACACATGGGGTTGGTGATGCTTGGGGTTGCTGCGGGGGGCGTTGGTTATTATGCCGCCATCCTGCACATCATCCTTCATGCACTTGTAAAGTCGAGCCTTTTCTTTCAGTTCACCCAGCTCTACCGGGTTTTTCAGAATAAAAGCATTTACCATGTAGGTAACTATTTCAAATACAACACTACCGGAGCCATGGTACTGTTGCTCGGTTTTATCAGCGCTACAGCCATGCCGCCATCGGGGCTTTTTGTAAGTGAATTCATGATTTTCAGGTCACTCTTCGAAGCCCATCAGATTTTGCTTTTAGTGGTTGTGTTATTGCTTCTGACTATGATTATTTGGGCGTTTGGAAAGAATATCTTCAAAATTCTCTTTATCCCGCCAGTTGATTTCGACGACAGCAATGTCCCGAAAATCAGTCCATGGGAATCGGTAACACAATTCATCCTGTTGGCGCTTGCAGTGTACCTGGGGTTAAACCCGCCAACTGAATTTGTGAATTTACTGAAGGAAAGTATCATGCTATTACCCAAGTGAGAGGGTGATTTGTAGACAATTATAAAAAACGACATGGAGGATTCTGCAATAGTACAATTTAAACGAGACTTTATAATACAGACTCTTGTTCATCAATCTCAATTTGAACAATGGTTTAAAATAACTTTTTATCTAAATGACAGATTACAAAATGAATATGACATAGTCTATCAAGATGCCTTCTATGTGAAATTGTATGAAGCTTTGACAACAGGTCTAAAATATGCAATTGAAGTTCACGATAGTTTAGTTAAGGGGAATAATTTGAAAAAAACACTTTGGTTCAAAGAGTTAATTGAAGGATTAAAACAAGTACGAAGTTGCTTGACTGATTCCGAGTTCTTGTATCTTGAGTACCGCAGACATTGTACATCTCACATGTTTCAAACTCAATATGAACATATTCAAGATGATTTTAGAATTAAAAAAATTCGTAATAATAAAAACTTATCAGAGATAAAAGCCAAATTAGAAAATGAAATAATTAAACATGGGTCTGATAAAGATATCGATGAATATTTGAATAAAAAGCTACAGCCATTATTAACGAAAATTTATAATAACTTGAACCAATAACTGCCTACACACGCCGCTATGAGAATGCTTGAAAAGAGAACAGAGAATTGAGATTGAGATAACAAATCCAGATGAAAATCGGGATCGGACTTTAACCCTGAAAGGGTTTAATCTGAATAACCGTGGGTGGTAACCCACGGGGAATGAAACTAAAAAGATCGCAACCCTGAAGGGGTTGAACAACATACAAGCAATTGAAAGATGAGATGTATAATAAAAAATAACCAAACCATCCCCGTTTCCGAAATTCCGGAGATCGCTTATCCAGGCTTCTTTGAGGAGAATACGGAATTGATTTCCGGCCATCCCGAGAGGCATTGTGTTAACTATTTTGGTTACCGTTTGAACGATAAAATCAAACTGATCTGCTGCATTGCCGACGATGACACCCACGAAATCTATGTTTCATCATCGATGGTCCATGCCGATGATAATTTGAGATCCTTCTCCAAAGAGCATTTCTGCTTCGAAAAATTTGAACGCGAAATACATGAAAACTTTGGGATCGGATTTGTTGGACATCCCTGGTTAAAACCTGTCCGTTATGCGTTTAACCGTGCTGACAAATCGAAAACCATTGCCAACTACCCGTTCTACAGCATCGAAAGCGAAGAGCTGCACGAGGTGGGCGTTGGCCCGATCCATGCCGGGATTATTGAACCGGGACATTTCCGGTTTATCTGTAACGGCGAACAGATTCTGCACCTCGAAATCCAGTTGGGTTTTCAGCACCGTGGAATTGAACAACTGTTTCTCGACAAGAAAATCCTGCTTCAACGAACCACGCTTGCTGAAAATATTGCCGGTGACACCGTGGTTGGTCACACCACCGCTTTTTCAAATGTCTGGGAAAGTTTGTGCGGGTTTCAGCCAACCAGGGATATTGAATTTGCCCGCACCCTGGCGTTGGAGCTGGAACGTATTGCCATCCATACCGGCGATTTAAGCGCGATGTGTACCGATGTTGCTTACCAATTGGGAAGTTCGGTGTTGGGAAGGTTGCGTACACCGATCATCAATTTCATGCAGGAATGGGGCGGTAACCGACTATCTAAAGGGCTGATCAGACCGGGGAAAAACCAATTTCCGTTTACACCTGAATTGGCAAAAAGATTGGTTGAGGTTTTCGATACCTACGAACCCGACTTTAACGAGATGGTTGAGCAAATCAGAAAATTGCCCAGCACTTTATCGCGTTTTGAGCGGACTGGCATTGTCTCTCACGACGACGTTTTATCGATCGGGGCAGTTGGAATGGCTGCACGGATGAGCGGCTTGAATCGTGACATCCGGGCATCTCACCCCTATTCTCTTTATACCGAAATCGAGCACGAACCAGTCATCAAACACCATGGCGATGTCTATTCAAGGTTCCAAATCCGCAGAAATGAGATTTGGCAATCAATCAAATATCTTCGTGATTTGATTCAGAATGTTCCTGAAATCAGTTCGACTGGAATTGTTTTGAACGCTCCCCAACCCGATTCGTTTACCATTTCGCTGGTTGAAGGGTGGAGAGGTGAAATTTGCCATTGCGCCATCACCGATTCCAAAGGCGAATTGGTAATTTACAAGATCAAAGACCCGTCGTTCCATAACTGGCTGGCGTTGGCTTTATCCGTCAGGAACAACGAGATATCCGATTTTCCGATCTGCAACAAGAGCTTTAACCTATCGTACGCAGGACACGATTTATAGTTTGAAAATGAATTAATTTGAAAATGAAAAAAGTATGAGGAATGATAAGGAAAATGTTATTGTTGAAAAAACATTTCAATTCGCTTTAAAAATTGTTGCTTTTTGTGAATTACTTGAAGAAAATAGAAAATATGTTCTGGCAAGGCAATTACTCAAATCGGGAACATCAATAGGAGCAAATGTCCGTGAAGCTCAAAATGCAGAAAGCAAGGCAGATTTTATCCATAAAATGAAAATAGCAGCCAAAGAAGCCGATGAAACTGAGTATTGGCTTTTGATTTGTCAAAACGCACCATCATATCATTTTAATGAGGAATTGTTAACCGATTTAATTGAATTAATTAAAATCATTGGAAAGATAATTAGCACTTCAAAAACGAAATAATGCATTCTTATTTTCAAATTTGCCCACTTTCAAATTAGAAGAGTATGTTAGATAACATCAAGATAGTCCATCACCAGGGGAAACAGTTTATCCCCGATGTAACCACCGCGAAAGTTCCGGGCATTTTCAGGGGAAGGCCGGTAATTAGCCTCGAAAAGGTAAACGAAACCGAACTACAGTCGATCTGTCCAACCGGCGCTATTTCAGTAAATCCGGTCAGTATCGACTTGGGGAAATGTACCTTTTGCGGAGAATGTGCAAAGCAATTTCCGGATAAAATTAAATTCACTACCGATTATAAAATCTCGACCAACGAGCGCGAAGGGTTGATCATCAAAGAGGGCGAAGACAAACCGGTGGAAGTTAACCCCGACAAAGTGAGGAAAGAGATCCACCGCTTGTTTGGAGGTTCATTAAAGCTGAGGCAGATTTCAGCCGGAGGCGATAACAGTTGCGAATGGGAGCTGAATGCCGCCAACAATGTTCAGTTCGACTTGAGCCGCTTTGGGATTGAATTTGTTGCCTCGCCACGCCACGCCGACGGGATTGTCATTACCGGCCCGATTACCGAAAACATGGCCGAACCGGTTCAGATTTGCTATGATGCCACGCCCGATCCAAAAATGATTGTGTTGGTTGGAACCGATGCCATCAGCGGTGGTATCTTTTCCGGTAGCCCCGCCATCAACCGCAGCTTTTTAGACAAATATCCCATCGACCTCTACATTCCCGGCAACCCGGCTCACCCACTGACGATTATTAACGGGTTGTTGGATTTGACAAGAAAGAAGATTGAAAAAGAACATTAATTAGATAACAGAAAGAATATCAGCACACACTGATATGTAATTAATAAAATGATGATATTTGGTATCTGAATTGGATAGAATTCGCTCAGTAAACATAAATGCTTCTTAAATTTTAAAGAATGAAACAAGAAGAATTGCCAAAATTTCATGAAACCTTTAATCCAATACTAGAAATACTAAGTACTGGGGAAATTATTCACCATAGAGAATTACTTAAAAAAGTTGTTGATAAATATTATTCTGACCTTCCAAAGGAATTGTTGGACCAAAAGACGAAAAGTGGTGAAACACTGATCTTAAATAGGATTGCTTGGGGAAAGTCATATCTCAAAAAAGGAGAATATATAATTTATCCTGAAAGAGGTATGGTGCAAATTACAGAAAAAGGTAAAAAATCAATTAATGATCAGCTTCAACTTAAGGAAGTTGTAGGAGAGACAAATTTTCTGGAGTTCTACACTGAAGAAAAAACTAAAGGCATTTCAAGTAACATTGAAATTAAAAACTCTTCTCCTCAAGATTTGATTGATACGGGATTTTCAGAAATTGAAGCTCAGGTTAAAAATGATTTATTAGAGAAATTAAAGACAATTGATCCATACTATTTTGAAAAGGTTATTTTGATTTTGTTAAGAAAGATGGGGTATGGAGATTTTATTGAGACTTCAAAATCTGGTGATGGAGGTATTGATGGTATCATAAATGAGGACAAACTTGGTTTGGATAAAATCTACATTCAAGCTAAAAGATACGGTGAGAAAAAAGTACGTGAAACGGAGATTAGAAATTTTATTGGAGCAATGAGCGGTGACACAAATAAAGGTGTATTTGTGACTACTTCTGATTTTGATAAAGGGGCATATCAAAAAGCTCATGACGCTCACCATACAATCATTTTAATTGATGGAAACAAATTAGTAGATTTAATGCATCAATACAATGTTGGAATTCAAATAAAGGCAGTTTATGAGGTTAAAGAATTAGACGAGGACTTTTTTGAAGGATAATTAAACAATTAGAAGATATCCAAACCATTACAAAATAATTTTTATAATTTCGGGTATGAAAATATTGATTTCGTCCTGAAAGGACAACTTATTTCAGCCCAATGGCAACGCCTTGGGTATAGGGTTTGAAGTGATACGATTCGCCCTGAAAGGGCAGCTTAATACCTCATATTATGAGTCAGTCATTGTCACAATTGTACATCCATCTGGTTTTTCATATTAAAAGCACTTCTGTTTCAATACGAAAGGAAGATGAAACTAAAATCTATTCTTATATCGGTTCAATAATAAAAGACAACGGTTCGATCCCAATTTTAATCAATGGCACCGAAGATCATATCCACATTTTATGTGTGATGTCAAAAAATATTTCGCTCGCGTATCTAACAGAAGAAATCAAACGCCATAGTAGCAGATGGATTAAAACACTTGATCCGTACTACAAAAAGTTTAACTGGCAAGGTGGTTATGCAGGATTTTCGGTCAGCCAATCACTGCACGATAAAACCAAATTTTACATTGAAAATCAAGAACAACATCACAAGAAAATGACGTTCAAGGAAGAGTTGATTGCATTCTTAAAGAAATATGGTATCGAATATGATGAACGTTATTTGTTCACAGATTAAGTTGCCCTTGCAGGCGTTTAAAACAATATCGCCATCATTTTACCCAAGGCGTCCCGAGGATTCGGGATTGGGCTGAAATGAATTGGGCCTTCAGCCTGAAAAATTTAATATTTCAACATATTCAGCCAATTTTTCAAGATAAGCTACTGATCTTTAATAATTATTTTCAACATTGCACTTCTGAAAACACAACATAATACCTAAAATGTAAATTTAAACCAATGACCACTATCTCATCACAACGCTCCCTGTTTGATATTCCCGAGGATATCGCCTATTTCAATTGTTCATATTATTCGCCTCAGCTTAATGAGACCCGTAAGCGATTATTCGCAGGGATTTCATCAAAGAGCCATCCGTGGGAACGCTTGGCCTCTCACTTCTTCGACGATGCAAACACAATACGAGGTCTGGCTTCCGATACATTTGGCGGCGATGCGGATGGTTATGCTATTATACCTTCGGCAAGTTATGGAATATCTACTGCTGCACATGGTATTGAACCGCATTTGCAAAAAGGCGATACTATTTTACTGATCGACGAAGATTTCCCGAGTAACGTATTACCCTGGAGACGCATTGCACAGGAACGCGGAGTGAACATTTTAACCGTGCTTACACCCGAAGATGGCAACTGGACAAAGGCTATCACCGGCAAAATTGATAAAAGCATCAAAGTGGTTGCTTTACCGAACTGCCACTGGACCAACGGAGCATTTATCGATCTGGTCGCAATCAGGCAAGCATGCAACCTGTCGGGGAGCATATTGGTGGTCGACGCTACCCAGTCATTAGGCGCCATGCCCTTCCCTATCGACCTGATAAAACCCGATTTTCTGGTTGCAGCGGGGTACAAATGGCTTCTTTGCCCTTATGGGTTTAGCCTGATGTACGTTTCAGAGCAATGGCGCGATTCCCGTCCGTTGGAAGAATCGTGGCAGGCACGTGAAAATGCGGAAGATTTTGCTTCGCTTGTGAATTATTCCGACACCTACATGCTAGGCGCCCGTCGTTTTGATGTAGGGGAAAAATGCACCGCTACCTTACCCGGGGCTATTGCGGCTTTGGAACAGATAAAAACTTGGGGAGTAAAACAGATTGCCGATTCGCTATCTGCCATCAACAATAAGATTGCAGCACAACTTTTGCAACTTGGATTTCAACTACCCAATGATTCTCAGAGATGTCCCCACATGTTTGGAGCAAAAATACCTGATCGTTATACCGGTAATCTGGTTTCTGAACTCAGGGAAAGAAAGATCTTTATCAGTCAGCGGGGAAAGTCAATCCGCTTTGCACCACACTTATATATCAGCGATTACGATTTAAAACGGTTATTAGATACGATGGATGAGTTATTCAAGTGAATCTAATTCACAACCACCGCCTCTTCCATGATTACCGGGTAAAAATAGCCTGAAGTAAAATCACGGTCAAGTCCAATTATGCCTTCGAATGTAATGACTTCTCCAACCGTTACGTTTTCTTGTGTGGTACAGGTTAAATCATACTCTTCGCCGTGTTTTGTGCCATCCTGAAGGTGAACCCAATTACGGCCCATAATCTGGTTATTTACCTTCACAACAGAACCTTTCACCTTTACCTTTTTGCCACCAAACTTCGTTTTATCGGCATACAATTTGGCAATGGTTAAACCTCCAACCGGTTCAACAGAAATATTTTCTGCTGCCGGAACTTTTTTTCTCCCTGAATGGGCATCGCTTCCCATCGTAACCTGGGGCATTGTAGTCTGTTGTGTCATTGTTTCCGGATGTGACATCGCTTGTTTTCCCTGCCCTGTTGAGATTTGCGAAATAAACAGGATAGTTGGAAAATCACGGTTCAGCTCCTGACTGTGAAAATTGACCATTGTGGTTACTGCATCATCCATATAAAAGATCTCTTCTCCGGGGTTGAATCCTTGTTTTGAAATGGCTGTCCAATACTCTTTCTGATCTTCGCGAACATACAAATAAGTATATTTTGTGGTTTGGATCACCTCTTTCACAGCTGCTTTACGCAACAGAACAGATTGAGTTGAATCAGCCTCTTGTTTGGGTTTTGGAGAATTACATGCTGTTAGAACGAACAATGTCAGTATGATAGTCAATATTTTATTCATGTCTTACAATTTAAAAATCAATGATTCTCTTTTACCAAATTTCCCCTCGAATTAAACAAAAAAAACAATATAAGGTTTAGTGATAGCATACCTAAAGGCACGCTTCTAATGGATTCCAACGATTTTCCTACCCATATTATATGCCTAAAGGCACTTTCTGAATAGATATCAACAAAAGAATATTCATTTTCAAAATCTTTTCACAACACTCAAATATACCCGGTGATAAATAATCTGCGGCTCATGGGTAAATTCATAATTTGCGGATATTGAAAACTTACGGGTGAAATAATACGACAAATCAACCTCGCCTATATGCTGGATAAGATTGGTTGCAGAATTATCAAAAGTATAATCGACAAACCTGTAATTGATCCCAGCATTCAGTTTCCCTTTTAAAAAATCCTTATACAGTTTCAATCCGAATATTTTCCCACTCAGATAACTGGTTTGAAGCAGGTTTGCAGAAAGGGTTGCCGATGCTTTAATCCAAGGAAGCTGGCTGTAGGTAACCATTCCATTTAAATTCTCTGTTGGGCGAATATCATTTTCCCGAATCCGGTAACTCGATGAAAGAACAACAGTCATATATTTCAAAGGCCGATAATTAACCCTCAACTGAACACCCTGCCGTGTAGCGTCTTCCAATAACTGATCCACATAATTCTTAAACGTTTCGTAATAAATCACATTCTTCCGGTTATCGTACGATGCCATTAGAGAAAGCTTTTTGAAAGGCCGGTAATTAAGTGAAACGAACAAACTGGTCAGCATTAAATCGTTAACAGCATTTCCCAGCGTATCGACTTTATAAAGATCGAGTTCGGATGAGACAAACAGGTTCAGGTTCTTTACCAATGAATTTTGATGCTGGAAATAGGCAAAACGCCTGTCGGTTTTACCTGCATTGGTTTGCTCAAACAGTGCCAATGAAGTTTGTGCACCAATGCTTCCATTTTGGTAAGCATGACCTATAAAAGCGCCATACTCCAATAATTTTGAATTGAAACTATAATCGGTATAATCGGGTCGGAAACCGGCAACAGCTCCCCAATAAAACTGTTTGAATTTCGATTCAACCTGCAAACCGTCGATTGCCCCTATGCTTGATACGTTCGGGTTGATTTTCCTTCCTAAATAAACTGAGGTGTTCTTCCCAATATCATATTTCAAATCCAAACTGTATATCTTCAACCCATTAAATACATCCTCCTTTATCGAAGCCCAATCATTCAACTTATGTGCAAAGGAGACATAACTTTCGAATGACAAACGTGAATTGGCAATATTGGTTGCATTCAAGGAAAGGGTATAACGAAACCGGTGACTATCGTTGGTTGCCAAATTTGAAATGTTTGAATACGATGTTAATAAGAGTCTACCATCTATGTTTTGCTTTCGTTTGGCAGACTCTTTGGTATTCTTTTCTTCGGGTTGAGAAACCTGCTGAAGGGTAGTTGCCGTATCAACTTTTTTTGTTTCCGGCTCTTTTTGATCCTCTTTCTTTGGAACAACCGCAATTAATTTATCTCCAACGTTCAATTTTACATCTCCAGAAGGTTTTCCTACGCACGATAAGGAAGAACAATTTTCAACAACCAATACAGGGCGTAACCCTTCGTTATTACGAATGTAGATCGTATTTCCCGGCTTGATTCTCTTGGCTGACAAAAATTTTACATACACATTCTGCGAAGAAATGTAGGTTACAATTCCCTCTATTTCCTCAGTAACCTCTTGCGCTGAAAGAGAAGTAAATGTACCAAATATCAATAGTATGAAAATCAGTTTCTTCATCATAAAATTCGTTTAGTCGTCAGCTTTTCCTCTCGGATGGCAAGAGTAACAGGCATTGCTTTGGTATGTATAATCCCTTCGGTCATCATGCTCATTATCCATTGCTGATTTCCGGTGTTCATGGCAATTAAGGCAACTAAAACTGGAATAATTCCCAGCTTTATCATGACAGATTGAACAATTGTCCCAAGTGTTTTTATGTTTTCCGGAATATATCGGAAAATCCTGCGAATCATGTTGTTTGTAAGAAGCAGGTTGCCAGTTGGGATTTGTAGTATGACAATCGGTACAATTGGTTGAAAACCCAGACTGAATATGGTTGGGGTTGGCTGCCGAATTGTAGTTTTCAAGATGGCATTCACTACAAACCGATGTGACTTTCTCAAATTTTCCATTGACATGGCATAAAACGCAACTCAGTGCATGACCTCCGGTCAGAGGGAAAAAATCATGATTGATACCCGTTGCCGACCATTCATACGATTTTTCATTGTGGCATTCGATACAATTAGTGGAATAACCTGATAATATATGGTTTGGATTTGTAGTAGCCAGATATTTATCACGATGGCAGTTATAACAATCGATACCCAATGTATTAAATTGCAGTTTGCTGGCTGACGGATGACAACCATTGCAGTCGGCTACCAAATGTGCACCCAAAAGTGGGAACCTGCTTTGAAGGTGAATATTCTTTGTATTTCCGATAATCCAACTTGAAGTGTTATGGCAACGGGCACAATCTAATCCAACTGTTTGATTGTGCATATCCTGATGACAATTGGAACATTCGGTTTTTGCTTCGGAAAAAACTAGTGACGAGTGACAAGAACGGCACTGAACATTGGTATGTTCACCTTCAAGGTCAAAATTTGTTTTATTGTGATCAAAAGTCATTTTCGAACGATCTACTAGCCAATCTTTATCGGTATGACAGTTAGAACAATCTAAATCGAACTTTTGCCCGTGAGGTGATTGACTTTTTGAGGGAATCACTCCAAAAATAAATATTGTCAAAATAAATAAAAATCTCATTTGCTCTTTCTTTCTAATCTGATCTTCCCAATGGATGACAACTATAACAGGCCGCGCTTGTATAACTGTATCCACTAACTCCTTTGTGGTCTTTATCTGTTGATGTCTTATTGTGTTCGTGACAGTTTATACAGGCGAAAACTGTATAATTACTTGTGTTGGTGTGACAATCAGCACATGTATTCCATTCTCCCCTGTGATTTCCACTGTAAATTGGGAAATATTGACCATCATGATTAAAGTTAGAGGGAGTCCAACTATTTACTGTATGACAAGACTCGCAGTCAGTCGGAAATTTGGTTGCCGAATGGTTCGGTTTAGTCGTTTGGCTATAATTGGATGCATGACAACTATAACACAACGTTGATGTACCGGCAAATCCGTTGGTATGACAGCTTGAACAAGTTGCATTAGTATGTGCTCCCAATAAAGGAAAATTCGTTTTCGAGTGGTCGAAAGTAGACTCCAGCCAGTTGTTCGTGTTGTGGCACATCGCACAGTCCGTCGGGTAACCGCCCGATTTGTGGTTGGGCGCCGTGTTGTATTGTGTTTGGTGACAGCTTACGCACAACGCATTGGCACTGGTCAGGTTCCCCTTGTGGCACTCCGAACATTGTACCACGTTACGGTGGCTGCCCGTCAGTTCAAAGCCCGTGGTGATGTGATTAAAAGTCGATGGTTTCCATGCCGTGGTGGTATGGCACGTTTCGCAATCTTTAGTGATCCCTGCATTGATGTGGCTCGGGACCTGTGCCCCGTTGTAATTGGTCAGGTGACAACTGTTGCAGGCAGTTGGTGTACCGGTGAAGCCGCTGGTGTGGCACTCGGCACATTCGGTTGTTTTGTGCGCGCCCGTCAGCGGGAAGTGGGTATTGTTGTGGTCGAACGTTGCCTCAAGCCAGTTGTTCGTGTTGTGGCACATCGCACAGTCCGTCGGGTAACCGCCCGATTTGTGGTTGGGCGCAATATTGTACTGTGCCTGGTGGCAGCTCACGCATAACGCATTTGCACTGATCAGGTTCCCCTTGTGGCACTCCGAACACTGAACAATATTCCGGTGGCTGCCCGTCAATTCAAAGCCTGTGGTGATATGGTTAAAGGTCGATGGTTTCCATGCCGTGGTGTTATGGCACGTTTCACAATCCTTTGTGATACCCGCATTGATGTGGTTCGGCAGTTGGGCTGAATTGAAGTTGGTCAAATGGCAACTGTTACATGCTGTGGGTGTGCCGCTAAAACCACTTGTATGGCAACTTGAACATTCGGTTGTTTTGTGTGACCCGGTTAGTGGAAAGTGGGTATTGTTGTGGTCGAAGGTGGCCTCCAGCCAGTTGTTCGTATTGTGGCACATCGCGCAATCGGTGGGGTAACCCTTTGATTTATGGTTGGGAGCTATGTTGTACTGTGTTTGGTGACAGCTTAAGCATAACGGGTTCGCACTGGTAAGATTCCCCTTGTGGCATTCCGAACACTGTACCACGTTGCGATGGCTGCCCGTCAGTTCAAAGCCCGTGGCAATGTGGTTGAAAGTCGATGGTTTCCATGCCGTGGTGCTGTGGCACGTTTCACAATCCTTTGTGATACCCGCGTTGATGTGGTTCGGCAGTTGGGCTGAATTGAAGTTGGTCAAATGGCAACTATTGCACGCCGATGGTGTCCCGGTGAAACCGCTTTTGTGGCATTCGGCACATTCGGTTGTTTTGTGTGCGCCCGTCAGCGGGAAGCTTGTCTTTGAATGGTCGAATGTGGCTTCGAGCCAGTTGTTCGTGTTGTGGCACATCGCGCAATCGGTGGGGTAGCCCCCTGATTTATGTTTTGGCGCTGTATCGTATTGTACCTGGTGGCAGCTTATGCATAACGGGTTGGCGCTGGTAAGATTCCCCTTGTGGCATTCCGAACACTGTACCACGTTGCGATGGCTGCCCGTCAGTTCAAAGCCCGTGGCAATGTGGTTGAAAGTCGATGGTTTCCATGCCGTGGTGGTGTGGCAGGTTTCGCAATCTTTTGTGATCCCGGCGTTGATGTGGCTCGGAACCTGTGCCGAGTTGAAGTTGGTCAAATGGCAACTATTGCACGCCGTAGGTGTTCCGCTAAAACCGCTTTTGTGGCATTCGGCACATTCGGTTGTTTTGTGTGCGCCCGTCAGCGGGAAGCTTGTCTTTGAATGGTCGAATGTGGCTTCGAGCCAGTTGTTCGTGTTGTGGCACATCGCGCAATCGGTGGGGTAGCCCCCCGATTTGTGTTTGGGTGCTGTATCGTATTGTACCTGGTGGCAGCTTATGCATAACGGGTTGGCGCTGGTAAGGTTCCCCTTGTGGCATTCCGAACACTGTACCACGTTGCGGTGGCTGCCCGTCAGTTCAAAGCCCGTGGCAATGTGGTTGAAAGTCGATGGTTTCCATGCCGTGGTGGTGTGGCAGGTTTCGCAATCCTTTGTTATCCCGGCGTTGATGTGGCTCGGTACCTGTGCCGAGTTAAAGTTGGTCAAATGGCAACTATTGCACGCCATAGGTGTTCCGGTGAAACCGCTTTTGTGGCATTCGGCACATTCGGTTGTTTTGTGTGCGCCCGTCAGCGGGAAGCTTGTCTTTGAGTGGTCGAAGGTGGCCTCCAGCCAGTTGTTCGTGTTGTGGCACATCGCGCAATCGGTGGGGTAGCCACCCGATTTGTGTTTTGGTGCTGTATCGTATTGTACCTGGTGGCAGCTTAAGCATAACGGGTTGGCACTGGTCAGGTTCCCCTTGTGGCACTCAGAACACTGTACCACGTTGCGGTGGCCGCCCGTCAGTTCAAAGCCGGTGGTGGTATGGTTAAAGGTCGATGGTTTCCATGCCGTGGTGGTATGGCAGTTTTCGCAATCTTTGGTGATACCCGCGTTGATGTGGCTCGGTACCTGGGCGCTGTTGAAGTTGGTTAAATGGCAACTGTTGCAATCAGCAGGTATTTTTTCAAATTTCCCTGATGTATGGCATTGTGTACATCCAACCGCATGGCCGGCAGTAAGCGGGAAAAAACTGTGATCAATTATTTCCGTATTCCAATTGATTGAATTCTCGGTATGACACTCAATGCAATTGGTTGAAAAGCCTCCCTGAACGTGGTTTGGAGAGATTGTATTCTGAAAGTCTTTTAAATGGCAATCAATGCATTCAATGCTAACGATATCATATTGTAAATTGGACGATGACTTATGACATTCTGTGCAGCTTACCTGACGATGCGCCCCCATAAGCGGAAACCGGCTTTGTTGATGGATGTCTAGAATTTTCTCAACATTCCATGAATTTGGAGAATGACAACGTATGCACTCATTCCCTACTGTTTTATTGTGCACATCGGCATGGCAATCTTTGCATTCAGATTGAATGGTTTTAAATTCCAGAGATTTGTGACAGTTTCGACAGTTTACAAATTCATGTTGGCCGATCAATTTATAGGAAGTGCTATCGTGATCAAAAAGCATAGTAGCCCTATCAACAGTCCAACTTATTGAAGTGTGGCATTTTGAACAGTCAATTTGAAAACCTTTTCCGTGAGGCGACTGTGCAACAACAATGCTTGTAAAAAAAAGCAATATTACTGTAAATGACAGTTGACGCATTTTACGTCCTCGTAAATATATTTCTTGAAAGTTACGTTATCTTCCTTAACATCCTTGTGGCATTTTGCACAAGCCACATCTTTATGTCCCCCATCCAATTTGAAACGGGTACTATCGTGGTTAAATTTTTCAGCAGTCCAGTCTCCAAAACCATGGCACTTTAAACAATCGTTTTGGTATTTATCTTTAAACTGGGCTTGGTGAATATCGGTATGGCAATTCTCGCAATTCTTATTCAACGATGCAAATTTCTGATTGAAAGGTCCATCGTCTTTTTCCTCAAAATGGCATTTCCTGCAAGACTGTTCGGCATGTTTTCCTTCAAGTTCAAAAGAGGTTGTGGAATGATCAAATTTGATTTGATCCCACGCGGAAACGGAATGGCAGTTTTCACACTTCTGTCCGGGATAAAATGATTCTTCGATTTTGTCTTTGTGGATATCTTCATGGCAATCGACACATTTTTCACCTATTTTCCGGAATTCCCACCTGTCGGTTTTCTTGTGGCAGGCAAAACATGGTGTCGCTAGATGGCCACCTTCCAGCTTGAATTCTGTCTGGTTGTGCTTTTCAATAGTAAACGAGGATGGCGAAAAGCCCTCAACGGAATGGCATTCGGAACAATCGGGAGATTTGCCTTGCTTTTTGAATTGCCCGTTGTGATAATCGGAGTGGCAATCGACACATGATTTAAATTTGATCGGATTGGTATAACTCTGCTTGTGACACTCTTTGCAGTCTACTTTTTGGTGCATCCCCAACAGAGGATAATCCGTTTTGTTATGATCAAAATGATTCATATCCTTAACATTGTGGAATGACTCATTGGTGTGGCACTGCAAACAATCTGTCCCAAATTTTCCGTTATGAACATCCTTGTGACAATCAGTGCAAGCATCTGATTTTATACCCTTAAACTTTTGGAAAGTCTCACCGTTACGAACCTCTTTCGGGTGGCATTTATCACAACTCACTTTGTTATGCTGCCCTACAAGGGGAAAGTTTGTTTTATTATGATCGAAACCCTGCGGTGATTTAAAACTGTCGAAATTATGGCATTTCGTACAATCGTTTCCCAACAATCCTTTATGGTAATCGGCATGGCAAGAAAGGCATTCGGTTTTCAACCCTAAATGAGAGTGGCCAAAGGTTTTTTGCGATTTCTTCTCTTTTACAAATTCATTTTTGTGGCAATCGTTGCACTTTACCTGTTTGTGTTTTCCTTGTAATTCATAACCCGCTAACTTATGATCAAAGGTATTGTCATCTAATTTGACAACCTCAAAGTTTCGTCCGTGGTGCTCATTGTGGCAAACAAAACAATTTTTGCCCTTTACCTCAGATGATGAATGGTATCCTTTGTTGTTTTTTATAAGTTCATTGATCTCTTTATGACAATCGAGGCATTTTTCATTCGTAACACTCTCACCCAGAACATGACACTTTACACAATTGGACATGCCTTCCAAACTGGCATGTGCTTTGGTCAGTTCACCCGGCGAGATTTGCGCATATATCCCGGATGAAGAAAGAAGGAAGAGGAAAACAACAACTACCTTACTGTATATTTCTAATTTCCTCATTTCTGTTTTCCCATCAAATAAATTTAGGTAAAAACAATTAATCCTCGTGTTTTAAAATGGCCTCGCCATATTTGGTCGTGATCTTAATCCCAATTTTCTCAAGAAATTGAGTAGGAAGTTCACCTCCGGCGAAAATGAAAACCAAATCATTTTTCAACTCCAATTCCTGGTCATATTCTTTTGTCTTCATCCTGACAACCTCATCTTCAATAGAAAGCAAACTTGAATTAAATATTGCTTTCACTTTACCCGATGAAATGGCCGCTTTTATTTTCTCGTTGTTCTTTGGTTTTAACCGGCTAAAAGTTTCACTTCGGTACGATAACACCACATTGTTATCATCGGCAAGCAACAGCGCTGATTCAATGGCCGAATCTCCACCACCAACAACAATAACCTCTTTATTGTGAATTAATTCAGGCTCTAATAACCGATAGGCAACTTTGGCGCTTTCTTCACCGGGAACATTCAGTTTTCGGGGTGATCCTCTTCGTCCGATAGCGAGTAATATTTTCCTTGAGGTGAATTCTTCGCCCAATCCGGTTTTTACAACAAAATGTTTATTCACTGGAGTGATCGATTCAACTTTGGTATTTTCATTGATTTTGATTTCGTTTTTGCTCAAAACCTCATTCCAAAGATTCAATAACTCCTGCTTGCTGGTTTCAAACAGCTTGATTTTTCCATGTAAAGGTAAATTCACAGACGAGGTCATCACAATTTTTGAACGAGGAAAGGTGAAAACAGTTCCACCCAGTGAGTCTTGTTCTAAAGTAAGAAATTTTAGATTGTTCTTCTTTGCCGTCAACGTGGCAGAAATACCTGCTGGACCCGCCCCAACAATGATCAGATCATATTGCGCTTCAACATTTTTGTCAATCTTTTTTGTGAGATTTTCAACAGCCTGTTTTCCCTGTTCTACAGAATTTTTAATCAAACCCATCCCTCCCATTTCACCGGCAATGTAAACTCCGGGAACATTGCTTTCAAACGATTGCTCAACATGGGGCAAATCAACACCGCGCTTTTCGGTGCCTATGTAAAGTGTAATAGCCTGAACCGGACAAGCATTGAAACAGGCCCCGTGCCCAACACAATGAGAAGCATTGATCACCGTAGCCTTCCCGTTTCTGATTCCAATAATATCCTTTTCAGGGCAAGCTGCAATACAAGCTCCACTCTTAATACATCTGTTCACATCGATTACCGGATGCAATGTAACCGGTTCATACAATCCATCTTCTTTCGCTATGGCAATTTTCTCTTCGACAATCCGGTTTTCTCTTTTTTGTTTGAGAATATAAATGATTATGATCCCGACCACGAAAACCGCAACCAGCGAATAGATTAATATTTCTTCCTTTAAAACTTCCATACGCTTAAAAAATCCATTTATAACCAAATGTTAACGCAACAACCACATGTATAATCATGATAACCAGCATGACCAACGCGAAAGGCAAATGAGCCACATGCCAATATTTGAAAAGGTTCTGCATGGTTAACAAGCGGTCGATCCTGTTTTTCATTGAAACCTGATCGTTGAATAACCGGAGAACTTCTTTCGACTTAGCTTTCGGAAGATTCTGCAATTTCAATTCATTCCTGAGTTTTCTGACAGCAACCCTCTGCTCACTACTTCTTCCAAAGATGCCATTTCCATTACCTGAACTGCTGCCCGACGATCCATCAATCAGATCGTAAATGCTTTCGTCGAGCGAGACCGTTGAACGAAGCTGTTTATTCATTTCCAGTTTCAGATCATCCAATTCGTGCAGGCTCATTTCACGGCCTTCGATGGTTCGGGGAATTTGAATATAAATGAACCGACCAATGATACCACTTGCCACAACTGCAACCATGCTCCAAAAACTTACGGCCACAATTCCTCCAAATTTGAAAGTTGTATGAAATAAGATCAGCACTGGTCCTAATGTGCAAAGAAAAATGTGAAACTCTAACCAATATTTCAATACCCCAATGCGGGAAAATATTCTGTAGCGTTTTCGGGCCATGTAAGAAAATACCCCCACAACGATCATTAATGAACCAACTATGCCCAATCCATGACCAATAACTCCGCTTGATTTTAAAGAGGCATGTTTTGAATTAAAATATCGCCCCTCCAAACTGGTTGAATAGTAGTCGTATCCTAAATAGAAAAGTATTACCACCGTAAAAAAGACAAATAAAACCAGAACGGCAATAACTATCTTGTGAACAGAAGAAAGTTTAAAACTCATGTAAATATCTCGATATGTAAATAACTTGATGAAAGTACGGAAAAGTTAGTCAATTATTGCATATTGAACAACTGAATTTTCGGAAGGTTCATTAGTGTACAAACAAAAAAAGGAGAGAAAAAACAAGACCAATGCGGGATTGCAATGAATTAAAGTTCCTTCCTATTTCTAATTGTTTCGTTTGCGACCAATGGTTTTGCCCAAAAGCTGATACTAAGAATGTAGCCCAATGTCAAAAACAGAATGAGCATTCCTGCACGTAAGCCAATCATGTCTTTCAATTGCCCAATGATGAGCGGAACTATGGCACCGCCGGCAATACCGGTACAGAGAATTCCTGAAAAAGTCCCATGAAACTTGGGGATGCTGTTTAGCGCCAACGAAAAGACAACGGACCACATTACCGACAGACAGAAACCAAGCGCCGGAAACCCGAAAACTGCCATTTGGGTATTTCCAAACAACGTACATGCCAGTACAACCAAGGCTGCAATGGTGAAAATGCGAAGTACAATTTTACTGTCGAGGATCTTCAGCAGGAACAAGCCAAGCACACATCCAATGGTAATCATTCCCCAGAACAGTCCCACTGCATGAGCACCTTCAATTTCAGGGGTCAACCCGTGATAGGTGCGCAGGAATTCTGATATCCAGTTGGCAATGCCCTGTTCGGTTCCCACGTAGGCAAATATTCCGAAAAAGAAAAGCCAAATCGTTTTACTTTTAAAAAGTTTGATATGCGTTTCCCAGGCGCCCACAATTTCATCCTCTTTCCGCTCTACTTTTGGAAACCGTGAAGCGACAATGATTACGATCATTGATAAAGAAACTACGGCAAAAATCCAATAGAGCGAAACCCACGGAAGATTGGCCGGGGTGATTTTCGACAACACAGAAAGAATGAAACCACTTGCATTTCCGGGTTCTTTCAGGTTCGAGACCAGATAGGAATAGACCATCGGACTCAAGTAGGAAGCACCACCAAACATTAACTGGGCAAAAACCGAGAAGAATGCAAAGTGTTTTTCCCCACCAGAAACCCTTAATAATGGATTGATGGCAACCTGAAGGATAGCCATACCACTGCCGATCAGGAAAAGTGAGATCAAAAATACCGGAAAGCTGGGATACAAGGCAAACAGAATGGCGCCCGAAGCGGCAACGGCCCAAGCCACCACCATACTAATTTTTTCGCGGTAGCGTTGCACCATCATCCCCGAAGGAATCGACATGATTGCATAAGCAATAAAGAACGAGAACGGCAACATACCGGTCATAGCCCCGCTAAGTTTAAAACTGTCGCTCACATTGGGATTGATTGACCCCAGGATGTTGGTGAGAAACGAGATGACAAAAAAGACCAGAAAGATCAGTACAACCATGTAGTAGTTTCGCTTCATAAATTCTATTTTAGTTGTGTTTACTAAACATTTACATCATATAAGTGGAATGTGAATAATAATGTCATGTTTTTAACGCTACGCTCTTTGCGGCTTTGCGTGATATATTAGGACAAAATCGCGCAAAGTCGCTAAGGACGCAAAGAAAAATACAGAAAGAAAGAAATAGAAAAACATAATATTGTATGGTTTTATTTTACAATTATCAATTCTATGTTTTGGCTTTTCAGAAAACTGATTTGCTCCTGAGTAATGCCGTTGTCGGTAATGATTGTATCAATCTTTGAAAGGGGTGCAATGGAGGTAATGCCTTTGGGTTTGAATTTCCCCGAGTCCAAAAGGGCAATTACCTGTTTTGAATTTTCGATACAAATCCGCGACAGGTGGGCCTCTTCTATATTCATGGTAAGCAATCCGCGTTCAAAATCAATCCCGTCAGCGCTCAGAAAGTACTTGTCGCAATAAAATTCCTTCAGGGCCGAGGCAGTTTGCTCGCCCACCAGCGAAAGGGAGTTACGCCGAAGCATTCCTCCCGGCATGATTACCCTCACCTTTGGAAGATCGGCCAACCGGAATGCAATATCGACAGCAATGGTGATGACTGTGGTTTCGGTTTGTTTCGAAATGTGTTTGGCAAGCTCCATGATGGTTGTCCCCGAATCGAGCAGTATGGTTTCGCCGATGCCGATCATCGCAGCAGCTTCAATGCCAATTTTCTGCTTCTGATCCATATTTTGTTTGCGCCGGTCGTAAATTGAAAGATCGGTATCGACCAAACCCTGTTTCATAGCGCCACCGCGCGAACGGATCAACAGGTTTCGTTCTTCAAAGTAACGCAGGTCTTTTCGGATGGTTACTTCGCTCACTCCAAACTGACAGCTCAAAGCACCAACATCAACCTTCTCATTGGCTTCGAGATGCTTTAGTATTTGTAATCGCCGTTCAACTGTCGGTGTGTTTTCCATGAATAAAAGTTTCATTTCATTTCGTTACGACAAATATAATCGTAATATCGAAACTTTATAAATATTTTTCTACTTTTGTAATTAGAAATCGCGCAAAGACGCAAAGTCCGCCAAGATCAAAATCAAAACTTTGCGGACTTGGCGTCTTTGCGCGAAAGCTCTGACTCCTTTTTCGGTGTGAATCCGATATTAAAAGTAATTTATGTGCAAAGAAAGATGAACAGAAGAGAAAGAATTATAGGCGTCGACATGGGAGGCACCAACATCAGGGCAGGTGTTGTCGAGAATGGAATTTTGGTTGAAGTTGTTAAGGTCTCAACCCCCGCAGAATCGTCGAAAGACGAAGTGGTGGAAGCAGTTGCAGGTTTGATTTTGAAACTCGATCCGGCTTCGGTCAGCGCCATTGGAATAGGTGTTCCAACTATTGTCGATGTAGAAAGGGGAATTGTTTACAATGCCACCAATATCAAGGATTGGAAAGATGTCCCGCTGAAAACCATTCTTGAAGAGAAATTCAATGTTCCGGTTTTTGTAAACAACGATGCCAACTGCTTCGTAGCCGGAGAAAAGCACTTCGGAAAAGCCAAAGGATTTAAATCGGTTGTCGGGTTGGTGTTGGGAACGGGTCTTGGCACCGGGTTAATTATGAACAACCAACTTTATGAAGGACGGAATTGTGGCGCGGGTGAAATATGCAACCTTCCCTATCTTGAAAAAAATTATGAATATTATTGCTGTGGACAGTATTTCAGGGATGAGCTGAACATTCCAGCACACGAGGTTTTCCGGCTAGCCAGTGATGGAGATTCTCAGGCATTGAAATATTTTGAAACCTTTGGCTTTCACTTGGGAAAATTCCTTCAAGCAATTTTATATGCTTACGATCCCGAGTTGATCATCTTTGGAGGATCTGTCAGTAAGGCTTATCCGTTTTTTAGCGAAAGTATGTTCTCCTCGTTGAAAGAGGGATTCATCTTCCCAAACTCGCTTGAAAACCTGAGAATCGAAGTTTCAGAACTGGAGAATGCAGCTATTTACGGTGCCGCATCGCTGGCTTTGGAAAAAAGTAAATAGTCATTGGAAAAAGGTCATTCGGAAAGAGGAAGTGATTATCAGGGAACATTGGAAGGAGAGAGGAAAAAATATGAATTTTGAAGAAACAAAATATACCAATTATGCGCTTTGCAACGAAATGATGCAAACTGTCGGCATCATCAGGAACTACAATACTGAAATTGCGGAACCGTTTGTCAAATCTATTTTGAACCGGCAAAACCTTTTACTTACAGGCGAAGGTAGCAGCCGCATTTTTCCGGCCAAACATTTCAGAAACCAGTTGTTGACCAATGGCATCGACTTCAACGTGGTTATTGAAGGAGCA
>Ga0209373_10001189_pt1 | contig 32672 bp, 32 predicted proteins | sample Higcelweek5metaG_FD_187173 | JGI IMG/M metagenome (GOLD analysis project Ga0209373, IMG submission 187173) | Freshwater pond sediment microbial communities from the University of Edinburgh, under environmental carbon perturbations - High... | ecosystem: Environmental > Aquatic > Freshwater >... | reverse complement strand
AAAAATAAAAAAGGAGATGAACTGGCAAGCCCAAAAAACAATTAAAGATTCCCTGCGCGACGCTTGGACTTGGCAAAAGAATTTAAAAGATTAAATTTCAAAAATTAAACCTGAATGTTTTGCAATTCACTTAATTTTTTATAAACCCCGCCATGATTCATGAGCTCTTTATGATCACCTGACTCGACAATTTTTCCATTTTCAATTACTAGGATCAAATCAGCCTTACGGATTGTACTTAAGCGATGAGCAATCACAAAAGTAGTTCTGTCTCGCATGACCTCCTCTAGAGCATCTTGAACGTATTTTTCTGATTCACTATCCAGTGCGCTGGTGGCTTCGTCCAAAATTAAAATTCTTGGATTTCTAAGGATTGCTCGAGCAATTGCCACTCTTTGCTTTTGACCAGTGGAAAGTCGAATCCCCTTCTCGCCCACAATCTGCTCATATTTTTTGGGAAACTTTTTGATGAATTCATGGCAGTTGGCTAGCTTAGCAGCTTCAATAACCTCTTCTTCGGTTGCCCCAAGATTAGCATAAGCAATATTATTTTTTATAGAGTCATTAAACAAAACTATTTCCTGAGGCACGATAGCAATGTTATTTCTTAAATCTTTTAAATTAATCTTTTCCGTATCTACTCCATCAAATAAAATCTTTCCCTTTTGAGGAATATTATAGCGAGAAATCAAATCCACTAAAGTTGACTTACCCTCTCCGCTTTTGCCTACAATCGCCACCATCTCTCCCGCCCTAACTTTAAAATTAATATCTTCCAAAACTTTTTCATCCTCATAAGAAAAATCCACTTCCTTAAATTCGATGTTTCCTTGAGGATTTTTTAATTCAATAGCATCCGGCACCTCATAAATCTCAGGAATTTCTCTAAATATTTTTTCTGACCTCCTTATGGTTGTCAAACCTTCTTGTAATTGTTTGTAATTCCCACCCAACATACTTATAGAGTTAGAAACAAAATTAATATAAGCTAATAACATCACAAACTGGCCAATAGTAACAGAATTTTTACTTACCAGATAAATTCCCACGCTAAAAAGCGTCACAAAAGAAATAGTAGTAATGAGATCCTGCCAAAATAATAATTTTATCCACATTATTATTTGCTGTTTATTTAAACTAAATCCATCCGCTGTATCTTTTTTATTTTTATCACGTTCATAATCCTCTTGAGAATTTGATTTGATATTAATAATATTAGGCGTTCGGTCAAAAATATTACCATAATATTTTTCAAAAAACTTATTTACTTTTTTTTGATAAACAATAATTGGATTAGTTTTTTTAACTGTTATTATTATGTAAGTAGCTATAAATAAAAAATAAACAATTGCCAAAATCCAATTAATCCATAAAATTACAACAAAAGCCAAGAATGAAGTTATCAGATGGGGTATTATACTAAACAGTGTGCGATCAATAAGTCCGTACATATAACTATCTGCCCGAGAAAATCGCTGAATCACTTCTCCAATTTTATTTTTTTTATGAAATGAGTTTGGGAGGTGGACTAAATGATTTATGGAATTATTTATCAAATCAGATGAAGCTTTATAGCCAAGATTATTAGATAAAGTTATTCTTGTGCGAGCGAAAAAATTACCTATTATTTGAACCGTGGCCCAAAACGCCAACAAAAGATAAACTGATTTTTCAAAAAATGATCCACTCACCACAATATCAATGATATGACTATAAATTATCGGCAACACCAAATAAGTAAGGTTTTCTAAAATGACAAAAACAGATGTTATCCAAACATCTCTTTTATAAGGTTTTAAATATTTTATTATTGACTTAAATTCCCGCTTTTTAAACATAATTATCAAAATTTAACAGTATTTACGTTTTTAAATTATATCATAAAACAAAATTGTTTAATATGTAATTTAACTTAGGCTCTCGGAGCCCAATTGGGCTCCGAGAGCCTAAGTGTTTCAAAATGCTACGCAAACAAGGTTATTTTATTTTTAACTATTAACCATATTTTTGCTATTTATTTTTATATCGAAAGGTCTCACAATTGCCCCACCAAGATAAAAAGCTTTAAGACAAAAGGCATAATTTATGGCGACATTTTCCTCGGGATTATAAAACCCAAATTTATTATGCAAATCTTTTTTATAATACAAATTTAAAAATTGAGTATTTTTGATGGGTAGCGTCTCTGCCATAGCATCAACTAATTCACGCCCAGAAGAATTATTCTCCCAAGGTCCATAAACGCCATAGGTTGCATCCGCCTGAGGATATTTATTAGCACTTTTTAAAGCCTGTAGCAAAGAATTTTCCTCAAGCTCCTTACCAGGCTCAATGAAAGTTATATATTTACCTCGAGCCATTTTTACCCCCGTGTTCATCGCTCTATAAATTCCAAATTCATTAGGAAAAATCATAAAGCGTAATTTACCTTGAAATATTTCTACATATCTCTTTATTATTTTTTCTGTTTTGTCATCAGACCCTCTATCAATAACAATTATTTCATAAGCATCAAAGTTCTGCTTTAAAACAGACCCCAAAGTTAGCTTCAAGTTTTTACCAGAATTATGAGTACAGATGATTAGAGAGAAATCCAGCATCAAATTAGCTTAATTTTTAACTCTCTAACCTACTCTTAAATATAATAACTGTCAACAATATTTTTAAAAAAAATTAAAATTATTCAATAGTTATATCAAAAGTTGCCAATAGTGCCAAAACCTCTGGATAAGAAAACTTTGCTTTCTTAATATTGTTATCCTTGGGATCGATAAAATAATTTTTGGCTCCTTTAAAATTAGCTTTGGTTAAATTTGCATTTTGAAATCTACTCCCCCTTAAATCAGAATTTGAAAAATCCACTTCACTCAGATTAACATTTATAAAGTCTGTTTCATGTATTAAGCATTCAATAAACTCAGTCTTCTTAATATCTAAGTTACTAAAACTACACAAATTTATATTACAATTATCAAATTTCCATTCCAACAAAAATATTATTATTTCATCAAAAACCACTCCCGCCATCTTACAATCTTTAAAATTAACATTCAAAAAACTACAATTAATAACTTTAGAATTAGAAAAATTGCACTCTGTAAAAGTACAATCGATGAATTTTACATCCGAAAAGTTCGTCTGGGTGAAATCACAATTACCAAAGGTGCAATTGGAAATTTCCAAAGAAACAATTTTTTTCTCAGACCAATCCTCTGCTTGAGCTTTTTTATTTTCAAGTGTCTTATTCATCTTATATTTTAAAATAAATATTTAATTATTTATCTCAATTTTACGCTCAAGCTCAACCTCCGTAAAGCATTTATCATAAAATAAAAAAAATCCTTGCACAAGGAGATTTTTGGACATAATAAAAATTTACTAATATTGAGATCTTGCGCTGGGAAAAATTTGTAAGATAAGATAGCCAACCGAAACATAAACGATAAGCGCAAACAGCGTAGCAAAATCAATTACAAAACCACCCAAACTTAAATTTGGTAAAATCCCCACAAAAGGACTCACTAGCGACGCAGTAGAATCATAAAGCCATGCCACAAAAGGAGTGTGCGTATTAACCGCTAAAAATTTAAAGATAAATCGAAGTGACAATAAAAGCTCCACGATTGTAACTACGGCCCCGATCAATGTTTTTGCAATTCCCATAAATTTGAAGTTAAACTAATTATTTACAATTAAAATCAAGACTACCGCTGCTGATTCTATTTTCTACTCTTAATCTTCTTAACCAATTTATCCAGCTCGCTAGAGGCCTTAATAAGATAGTTGGATAGAATTTTTTTCATTTCTTTTTTTACAAAAACACTCTTCTTTTTATCCCCCTTAACTCCCAAGGTATCCTTATAAATCATATCGTGTTCGATTTCAGACCAAGCATGATGCAAAATGGATGTCAGCTGTATTTCACACTTTAAACCCTTAAATTTACTATATTCGCTCAAACTGATTCTCTTTTCTCCAAAGCTAGTGGTTATGTGAGTAGCCTCATAACCAGATAACTTTTTATGATTCTCAATGGTAACATCACCTGTTAATTCTGATAGTAATTTTTTAACAAATTTTTTCTTGTCTGATTCAAGATAAAAAAGTATTCGAAGACCTGCCAAGTCCTCTAGCTCTTCAAGATTAGTGTATATGATGCCTTCTTTTTCTTTGCGTATAATTTTTTCTTCCAACTTGTCAAACTCTTTAATTCTATAGAATATTTGATATTTGCAACCATCAATAACTAACATACTATCCAAAAAATTATACATAGCCAAACAAAACTCTTCATAAAGAGCTCTTTTTTCCTTAAAATCATCTAATATCTTTTTCACATTACTCTGCATATTTTTCTAAAATCGATTTCATCATAACGCACATTATGTCCACTGAGCATAACATGCTTTCAACTATCGTGCTATCAAAAAAATAACAAAACAAATACTAATTTGAACTATATTCAAATTTAGTAATTCCACTATTAAAGTAAGTTAAGTCGTCGCTATTTAATAGTTTTTCAATATTCTCTCCGTTTTTAATTTTTTCTTGTAATAATATTTGTTTTTTTGAATTTGGTTCATGATGAGTCAAAAGACCCATTTCGGCCCAATACATATTTCTAACCCAAGTTCCATCTTTTCTTATTTCGCTATGCACAGGCTCCCTATCTTTTATATCAAGAATTTTCATAAAAGCCTTTTTTCTTGCTGATCCATCAAAATTTTCCTCTCTGCCCACAGCTTTTATATATCGCGCTAATAATAACTTTTCGAACATTATATTTCCACAACTTTGGTACAAAAATAAATCATAGTATTTTTTATGAAAAGCTCCATAGTCAGTTGGAAAAAATTTATTAATTTTAGCCCATTTCAAGTCAACAATAAAAAAATCGGCCGCCATCCCCACATCCGAAAATTTATTTCTTTCAGTCAATCCCCAAGGACAAGTTGCCAGATATAAATTATCTTGCTTCATTTTATCTAAAAGACTTTGGATATAAGCTGGTTTTATGAGCCAAGTATCGGAAGCAAGCACGATAACATAATCAATATCTTTGTATTTATTTTTAAATTTTTTAATGCCTGCATCAATCAAATCAGAAGCGCCTTGAAAATGCCAAGTATTTTTAATAACAACCAAATCATCTTCTAAATATTTCAAATACCATTCTTTTTTTCCATTATAAGCATGCACTATTTTTACATTTTTAAAATATTCACCTTTTCCCCAAACATTTCTAATAATTTCCATGTTGATTTTAGCATCATCAACTCGATTGTATGTATAAATCAAAACTCCAATATTCATATTTATCGCCTTAATTTTTATGTAATTATCTTACCACAAAAAACTCCCATTTAGTATTCTCCATATAAAAAACGGTAAGCTCAACTTGTGAACCAACCGTTTTTAAGTATACCTACGGCATACTTACTATCGCTTTAATCAATTATTGTCGCAAAACTGCCACCGCTTTGTTCGACAAAAAAATAACATTCCCTTAGAGTGTTTTCAATCTCTCGGGGATCATCAACTGGTGAACCTTGGAAGAGATAGGCATTTTGCTCCTCTTTGAAAGCTATACACCAACCTTTTTTAAAAGAAAGAATTTGAGCAGTCGCTGCATTTCTTCCACCAACAGGAAAACCGGTTGCTGACACAGGCGGATTAAATTCATATGTCTTGCCTGGAGTAAATCCCTCTTTTCTTAAACTGATAACATTTCCCATTTCTATATCTCCCTGTTTTTAATTATTGCATTTGCAATTAACTTCTCAACAAATTTTATCTCGCCAAATTTGATCGCGATAGGCACGCAATTTATCAGAGGACAATCTTCTTACTGGAACATCCTCCCAATCGTCCAGTTCCACATTCCAGCGAATCCAAACTTGCGGTTCATCGCCAGGAACTGGAACGTCCGAAGGGCAGTTGAAGCGCATAAGAGCGACTTTATTGCTTTTCGCAAGATTGAGGACGCCTTGCCATACGTTGCGAATTGCTTCTTCTGGGTTTGATCCACTGTCGCAGTTCTGAGTGATGGAGGAACAAGCTCCTCCAGCTTCAATATTTCCAACAACAATATTTGAAAGACTGACATACCATTTCATAGGACCAGGCAGAAAATCCGGCCGTGTTCTCACGCAACAATCACGCTTATAACAGATACGTGATAATCGATCCATGATTTCATCGATAGTTAATTCCTTTGACATGATAGCCTCCTGGGCACAAGTGGGATTAATTTCTCAAGCGATTAGAATCAAACTTCTTTTGTAATAGCATCCCAAATCCCAACAAGGGATACGCGATGCTACCACAAATTTAAATTTTATCCATATTGTTAATTAACGATAAACATTATCACATTTTATGATAAATGTCAAATACAAAACACAAAAACGCCATATTTCAGGCGTTTTTTATGATATGCACGCAGTCGTGGAGGAAGTTATAACTATCTTTGAAAACAAAAACGAGTATATTTACATACCCGATTTGAGAAAAAATACCAGCCTAATTACTTGATAACTTTTTTGCATCCTCATCACTCGCCCTTATAAGAAACTCTGGTATTGCAAATGTTATATGGATTGTCTTGCTGCCTGTTTCTAATAAAAAATTAAATAAACCTTTTCGCAGGGGTATTCCTCGACCCTTATCCTTTCCATCAGTGATGGGTATTTCTTCTAATTCGAGAGAAGGTATAATGATAATTCCCACATTTTTATTTTTCATCAGAAAATCATGAACTATCTCTGTTTTAAATAAAGAGTAATTTCTACTAAAAAATAAAAGTAAAACATCTTTATATTTCGAGGCTGTTTTTTCAATTCCCTTTATATCAAATTCTAAGGGTTCTTTTTTTTCATCAAAATTTTTGGACTCCTTGTAATTGAAATTCTCTTTAACCTGAACATAATATCTCTCCGAATCAGAGGGTATATGAAAGCTGTGGCTTGATGAAGTTTTATTCTTATCTATAATGAAAAAAGCTATATCATAATCTTTTTCATCGGAGGGAAAACCAACCATAATATATTGATTATTCAGTGTTCTAACGAGATATTTGAGGTATATAGAACAAATGAAAAGCTCTATAATCCTTTGTCCATTAATCGCCTGTCCGTATATTTCAATTCTATCTTTCGCCGATAGGTTAAAAATTGAATAGGTAATATCTTTTTCAGATATTAACATCCTTGTTTCACCTGAGGGCATCTTGAACTTACAAAATAAGGCGGATTTAATAAGGTCGTCAAAAAAAACTTGGACATCATTTTCGGTTGCAAATATCTTTTTGATAGCTTGTAGTTCTATATTTGTCATAGAATTTCATTTTTAAATTTTCTAAACCCCTAAATGTAGGGAGGGGGTGTTAAAAATGGGAGTTAGCCAGAAAAGCCCTCAAAACTTTTAATATCCTCCCTAAGATTAGCTTTTCTTGTGATAGCTCCATCATTTGCTCTTTCGATAATATTTCCTGCAGAAAATTTTCCTAGCTTATTTTTAGCATAAAAATTTTTTGCAAAATACAATTCTGCTTCTGGGCTCCTGCCAAAATTGTTTGCATTTATAATATGTCTCTCACAGTAAATAATAGCACTTATTTCATTATATTGATTGGTGCAAAAATAATTTGTCGGTATTTGAACTTTCCTGCCCTCTTTTTCAATTTCTATGTTTTCCCTCAGTTCATAAAATCCACCAACCAAGGAACCTCTTTTCATTGGAAACGCATCATTCCCTCTCCCATAAACTGTTGCCTCTATTGCACGACCCCTAAATAGAGTTTCAGTGCTATTCCCATTTATAGCTATTAAGAATGGCTCATCTTTTTTACACATTTTGCCTAAATATTTTTCCTTATATTTTTTATATTTTTTAGTAAGAGCATTGCTTATCCTTGCCACTCGCGGGTCGAGAGCTTTATAAATAGAACCACCCCTGGGACTATCATCAATATTCTTATCTTTTCCTGGCGTAGTTATGACAGCTTCAATCCAAATGTTTTTTCCATTTTTCCTTATCTGCAAGTCTGGACCAATACCATTGTTTGGCACCAGCTCATATCCGTTATCCAAAAGAACTGTAGCGAGATACATTTGCCAAGAAAAAGTATGAAATCCGTTATTTTTTTTCGAACGTAAATTCTTGAGAAAATTTGGCTCAGCATATGGCTCATATTTTTTCCATAAAAACTCTAACCACTTTTTTGTTTTCACTCTATTTCTAGCACAACTTGCAAGGATATAGCTAGGGTCCAATTCGGGATTATTCTTAATATATTTTCTCAGCTTGCTATCAGAGATAGTCAATGAAAAATCATGAATAAATATTTTTTCGCGTTTTTGTTTCATTATTTCTTTTCTAATTTTTTAATAAAATCTTCAATATCCTTCAATACAGTCTGGAACGTTTTTATTCTAATAAGTTTACGTCTATCGTTCTTGTATTCGAATTCTAAGGCGAAAAGAATGCCCTGATAGTCTTTTATATATCCTAATGTAGGAAACACATCGGGGAATATTTTATATATAAAACTTAACAATTTTTTATTTTCCTTTAAACCATTTTCATACTGAATTTCTGCCCTTTTTTCTACCGCGTCCTCGCCCCACCCAACAGACATACGTCCAATTCCTCCAAAAAATCTCTTTGTTTCTATAATATCCCGCATTTTGTTTTCCGTGTAAGGGAAAAATAGAAACATCCATATATTAGCCCAAGAAATTGATTCCGTCTCTGAAAATAAATAGTAGAATACTTTATTTAATTCTGAGTCATAAGTGACATCATCAGTAGAAACATTCTCCGATATTCTATTTTCAGACCAAATAATAATCTCATTAAGTGTAACGAATGGTATTATTTTTCCAGATTTCAAATTGTCGGATTTTATTTTCCATTCTTCTGGATAAGACCTCCAAAACGTAAGATTACTACTTATCTTATCCAGATTTAAAAGCAAAATTGAAATAAAAGATGAAAAGAAATTTTCTACGTATTGAACATCGTCCGAATGCCTATCTAGGTGTTTTTTTATTAACTTCAGATATCGTGCGTAACTTCTATCGAGGGATTGAACTTCCACATATTCCAATACTGGATAAATATCATAATCAAATGGGAATCCCTGTTTTTTTTCATCGCGTAAAGTTTCGGCCTTATAATACCACTCGAGTATTTTTTCAAAAGGAGATTCTTTGCCCCAATAAAGCAGAATATCCTTTTCGCGATTTTTAATCTGATTGGTAAAGGTTCTTAACAAACCATTGAAAAAAAGATTGGGATTATCTATGTCAATCAAAAGATTTACATTTTTTGAAAATATTTCAAAAAATTTCAGCTCGTTATGTTTGTTGTTTTCCTTTGCTTTCCATACTGAATCCCATGCTAGGATATACTCACTATCTTCTCTTATTTTTTCTAAAAACTTAAATCTATGGTAATAAGGATTTTTTATCCAAATAATGAAATCAAGTATTATTTTTACGAGTATGCCTACTCCAACTAACCAGATTATAAGTAATAAATTTTTTATAAAAAAGTTACTATCAGCCCAAAAAAAAGATGGCAGATAGGATAACAGCACCGTTACCAATATCAGCTTAACATCAAACACACTATTTATGATAACAATCAAATCCAATTCTGAATAATTAATTGTCGTACCGTTTCTTTTGTCTCGAAAATAATCAGACAATACTGCTATGGCTAAGGGAATAAGAATTGTAAAAAGAGCAACATTCACATTGTGGAAATAGTTGCCCATTTCACCTAAGGAAATAGCATTATTGAAAGTAAGATATATGAAGATAACCAAAAATATTCCTTCTAAAATAAAGAAGATTATTTCCTTTTGCAAGATTTTAACCTCAAATAGTAATTTCTTTATTGTGTTAATCATATTTTAATAAATAAAAAACCGCTATAAAATTATTAGCTGGCTTGAGTTTTTATTTTTATTTTATTGGATTTTCCTTAGGAAAGCTATACATTCAAGAAAGCTAGTTTTTTGATAGCATAAACTATAACCCTATATGATGTGCCAATATTCACTAAGGTAATATTTATCTAGAGAGGTCTAGCATTATTCACTGAGGGACTAAATGAATTAAATAATTATCAATCCGAAGATAAATCATACTTATCTTCAAATTTTTGAAATGCACGTTGATTACTATTCGCAGGCCACAGCCATGCTAAATCTTCAATAAATTGATCTCCAAATGTCTTTTCTAACATATGGCGCAATTCACTTCCTTCAAACCTTTCTCCTGACAAATGACCCTTTTCAAATTTTGTCCATATCTCGTATTCACTTTTATTATGTATTATTGCTACTTTTTTGACAATTCCACTAATAATGTCAATTTCGTCTTGATAATGTAACAATCTGCTCGGATTATTTTCTAAATTTTTTTTATACACTTCGGATGCCACCGCATCAAATTTAGTTTTCTCCAGGTACTTTAATGTTATGATTCTACAAACTCTTTCTGTTATCGCTTCATCTAGTGCATGAAAAAAGTGAGTAGCCCACTCCACATGAAATTCTGGTCTATAATACCCTTCCTGTGGTATCGTATTATATGCTTGATGAAAACCTATTTGTGAAAATCTCGCTTCGCTTCGTCCAGTTCCATCTTCATTATATAATCCTACGCATTCATTCTTACTAATTGCATGAACTTCCTCATGTATAGTTACTTTTAAGCGATAAATATCCCAACTACCATAAGCTCCTATTATTTCTTCTTGCTTCTGTTTGAACTGATTTTCTTTTACTAAAATAAACTCTTTCGGCTCAGGTTCATCAAGAATAATGGCATTTTTTTCAGGTAAAAATTCTCCACCCGTACTTAAGTTTTCCATTGAAAAAATCCTATCACGATTCAAAAAATTTATTTCATCTCCATCAAATTCATGCTCTTTAATAAATTCAATAAAGATGCCTTTTAAGATGTCAAAGTCTATTTTATCAAAAAAATTCTCAAACTTTTTAGTATTTTGAGATTCATGATATTTTAAAAAATTCTCTCTGAACCCCTGTTCACGCGTGACACTAACTTCCGGATTCTCTTTGACATTAGGCTCAGTAAAAATTTCACGAGTTGGTTGTTTTTTTTTCAAAATTCATAAAAAATTTTTAAAACAAGATAAATGCAAGATTAAAGCTATATCCCATCAGTAATTAGCTAGAATGATTCTAGGATTAATTATTTGAATAACATAAATGTTTATATAATTATATCATTAAAAACAAAAAACACCACCTAGAATGATGCTTTTATTTTATCAGCACGGGATGAGAGAAAGTCTCACTCGCGATGCTCTCAATAGGGCTTCCGCCCTCTTGCCCTCCTCATTCTTCGTCAGTCACCCCAAACTGGAAACTCCCGTTTCCCGACCCCTTCCCATTTCGATTCTCTCCTCGCAAATTAAAAACACCCCGTTGGGGGTGTCTTTAATTTGCACGGGATGAGAGAATCGAACTCCCGCCAAAGGTTTTGGAGACCTCTATACTACCACTATACGAATCCCGCATATATTATCCTATCATCTTTCAATACTCAAAAAATAATCAGCAACCCTCTCTGTCCTCCAGACATCTCTCCCTTGAATACAAGGGAGAGAAGGAAGAAAGATAGATACAAAATATCACAAGGCAAAACTCGTCTTGTGATATATCTCTGCTATTTCTTCATTTCCTTATGCAAAGTATGAGTTTTGCAAAATTTACAATGCTTTTTCATTTCAAGTTTTTCCTTGATCTTCTTCTTATTTCTACCGGTGTAATAATTGATATTTTTACATTCACTACATCTCATTTTTACTAAATTTTCATTGGCCATATTGTTTTAGCTGATTAGCTTTTTAGGCAGTAGCTTCTTAGATTAACTACACACTAAATTTAAATTAATTCTTAAAATTACGTTTCCTGAGCCTGAGACCGGGATCGAACCGGTGACCTCATCCTTACCATGGATGTGCTCTACCAACTGAGCTACCCAGGCATTTTTGTGGGCCGGGACGGATTTGAACCGCCGTAGACTAATGTCGTCAGATTTACAGTCTGATGCAATTGACCGCTCTGCCACCGACCCACTACTCGCGCTAATAAAAGCGCTTGAATTTTCAATACTCAATCTTATTAAACAAATTTTTAAATTTAAAAAAGCAAGTAAATTTTAAACTTTGCATTTTTAACTTTTAATTTGCCATGAGCCACCTGTCGGGCTCGGACCGACGACCTACTGTTTACAAAACAGTTGCTCTACCAACTGAGCTAAGGTGGCTTATTTATTTTTTTAGTGCTCGCCCTATCATCCGATAGGACGCCATGTCGGACCGACGACCTACTGTTTACAAAACAGTGCTCCCTGCCTGCCGGCAGGCAGGTACCAACTGGACTAAGGTGGCGAAAAACAAATACTTGTCTATTCTATTCTAAAATTAAATAAATGTAAACACCCTCTAGAATCTTTGACGCTTAAATCTACTCAATTTATTCCGAACACTTAAACTTTGAGGATTTAGCTTTAAAACCTGTTTATAACAAGCTTCTGCGTCACCCTTGTTACCCTGACTGACATAATAATCCCCTAACCTCTCATAAGCCTCGATATCTCTCGGATCAGCAGCAATTCTCTCTACTAAAATATCTTCTAATTCATCCTTCTTCTCTTCTGGATGAACAACCTCCTTGCTTACCATAATTCGCTCTTCTTTAAACTCAAAGAAATCATCCGTTTGGTCATTTTGTGCGATTTCTTTTTTGGCAAACATTTTTCTAATCCTATTTATCCGACCGCCCCTCACTACATCCATCGAATTTTTAACTTCTGCCTTAATCTCATCTTTAGCTTCCGAAGATTCATTTAAAGGCTCATCGATCTTATAACTAAAAATATCTTCATTATCAGTCGGCCTCAGATTATCGCCACTCTTTTCAAGCTCTTTTTTATCCAAATCCAATTCTATCTCATTCTTTTTGGTCTTAATGAAAACTAATCTTTTTTCTATCCAATTATGAATTCTCAAAGAGAAAATTTTAAAAAGATGAGCAATTTTTTCTAAAAAATGCAACCATTTACTTTTAAATTCCATCTTTAAGCGACTCTCTTCAGCTTTGCTTCCTGCCAAAATTTCTCTTTCTATCTCCAATGATTTACGAGAAATCAAAAAAATTATTAGTGCTATACTTATAACTATTATGACTGGTGGTAAAACAAAATATAAATAAAACATTATTTTTATTTTAAATCTTCTTTTTTAATTACAACATACTCATTGGTCAGCAGTCTCACTTTAATCTCTTGTGCCAATGGATTCAATTCGATAACGTCACCTCTTCCTTTTTGAGTGTTCACTGAACTGCCTACCTCCGGCAATCCTCTTAATAAATTTCTATATTGTTCCGCTTCATAAGATAAACAACACATCAATCTACCGCAAATTCCAGAAATTCTATCTGACCCTCTTTGGGCAACATTTTGCACTTTAGCCATATCAGTAGAAATGCTTGGAATCTCTCCAAGAAATTTCACACAACATAATTCTTTACCGCAGATCCCACAGCCACCCAAATTTCGAGCTTCATCCCTAGAACCAATTTGTCGCATCCTAACTGAGCGATGAAAAATTCTGGATAAATTTTTTACAAGCTGGCGAAAGTCCACTCTCCCATCTGCAATAAAAGTTATTATTATTATACCCTTTCCTAACGTAATAAAAACATCCACAAACTTCATCTCTAATTCCATTCGCTTAGCTTCTTTTCTGCAAACTTCCAATATTTCTTTTTCTTTTTTTGAATTTTTAGCAAAAGATTTAATATCTCTTTCGGTCGCCTTCCTAACAATGTTAAAAATTTCAATTTCTGATTCAGTTTTATCGTTATTTCCCATTGGGGATTTTATTGTTCCCAATATATTGCCTGATTCCTCTTCAACTATTACCTTATCTCCCTTCTTGAATTCTATAGAACTGACACACTCTTTGAGATCTCCCCAACCACATAAATTAACCAAATATTTAAACATAATAGAATATTTTTAGTTCACAAAAAAACAACTATCTTATTTATTATAGCATACTTTTAATACACAAAATAAAAAGACCTCCTTTTACAATTCGAAGCGTGAAAATTCTCCTATTTGAATATTCTCACCAATTTTACCGATTTTCTCGGTAATTAGTTCCTGAATTGTAATATCAGGATTTTTTACAAAAGGTTGTGATAACAAAGAAATATCCTCCCTAAACTTCTTTTCCTTTCCCTCCATAATTTTGTCCATAATCTCCTTTGGCTTGCCTTCATTTTTTAATTGCTCTGTCCAAATCTCTCTCTCTTTTACAAGCATATCCTCGGTAACCTCAGCTGGATTTACAAATTTTGGATTCATAGCACTAATATGCATCGCGATATCCTTTGCCAACTCCTTGAATTCTTCATTTCTAGCCACAAAATCAGTTTCACAGTAAAGCTTCACCATGGCACAAATTTTATTGTTAGAATGCATATAGGAGCCAATAATTCCCTCTTTGGCCTCTCGATCACCCTTCTTTAGTGCCTTAGCTTGACCATTCTTTCTCAAAATTTCAATTGCTTTAGCATCATCTCCCTTAGCTTCGTCCAATGCTTTTTTTACATCCACCATTCCTGCTCCAGTTTGTTCTCTTATTTTTTTTATTTGTTCTAAAGACATAATTTTATTTATATAAAAAAATTTATTTTACAATTGATCCAACCAAATATTCCATTATAGTCTTCACAGAAGAAACAGCATCATCATTAGCTGGAATTGGATAATCAACATTGTTTGGATTAACATTAGTATCCACAATAGCAATTACTGGCACCTTAGCCACCAATGCTTCTTTTAGAGCAATTTCGTCAGTCTTAATGTCAGAAATGAAAATAGCAGCTGGAAGAGTTTTCATCTCCTTAAGTCCACCCATTTTCTTTTCTAATTTTTCTAGTTCTTCAGTCTTTTTTAATTTCTCAAGTTTAGTATATTTATCAAAACCACCTATTTCCATTTGTGCCTGAGAATCCTTTAAATATTGAGCTCTCTTTCTAATAACTCCGAAATTTGTAAATGTTCCACCCAACCATCTCTCTGTTACATGTGGCATATCAGAAGACAAAGCAGAAATTTTAACAATCGCTTTAGCTTGTTTCTTTGTTCCAACAAATAAAACTTGTTTTCCCTCTTTCTTAATACCTTTTACAAACTCTATTGCTCGTTCTAATCCTTCTTTAGTTTTCTCTAAATCAATAATGTTAATCCCTCTTTTAGCACCAAAAATATACCTATTCATTCTTGGATCACGACAAGATTTATTGTGCCCAAAATGAACACCGTTTTTTAACATCTTTTCTAAGCTAATTTTATCCTCAGAGAAAACCATTTTATATTTTTCCTCTAATACTTTAGCTTGTTCGGAGATTTCTTTTACATCCTCTCCTTTGGATATTTCTTTTTTTGCAGTCATTTTTTTCCTTATTATTATTTAATTAATCCTCTGCTTTTCCGTTTTATGGATTCATAATCTCAAAAACTTGAGACAGGAACGAACCCCGAAAAAACATGTTTTTTTATTGTTAATCGAGCCAAATTTAAAAAATTCACGCCGGATGAACATAGAAATAGTATAGCAGAACCCAGCCACTTGTCAATTATTTTTTTCTGTGCTAATATTCTTTGCGTACTGTTAAAAGCTAAATTGATTCAATTTTAACTGTTTCAGTTGTTGAATTACTAAAAACTATGAAAAAAGACATCCATCCTAAATATTTCGCAGAAACTGTTATAAAATGCGCTTGCGGAGCAACCTTGGAAACAGGAGCTACTCAAGAAGGTATCGAAGTTGAAATCTGCTCCCAATGTCACCCATTCTTTACTGGGGACAAAAAAGTAGTTGATACAGCAGGACGTGTAGAACGCTTTAGAAAACTTACTGAAACATCTGCTAAGCTTAAAAGCGCTAAACCCGCTAAAAAAGATACCAAGAAAAAAACAACTATTAAGAAAGACGACAAGAAAAAATAATTTCTTTTCAATACTTTTAAAAAGCATTCCCCCTGAGGAATGTTTTTTATTTTTTTTATTCAAGATGGTCCCTAGGCTCTGAGAGCCCAATTGGGCTCTCAGAGCCTATACACATTAGCTTATTTAAAAATATCTTGCCTTAATTAAAATTTACTGTTATTATTTTTATTGTACTTTTGCTATTGAAAAAATAATACGGAGAGATGGCTGAGCGGTCGAAAGCGACAGTCTTGAAAACTGTTGTGCCTTTACGGGTACCGGGGGTTCGAATCCCTCTCTCTCCGCAGTGAACAAAGTGAACAAGGAGAGAAGAAAGCCAAGAGTTTGGCTTTCGTGAGGGATTCGAAAGTCGGAGTGCGACGGCACGAGACGGGGTCGAGCAAATTTTCAGCAGAAAATTATGCGTGACCGAATCTCTCCATACAGCTTTAAAATAGATATCCATTTTCATTTTGCAATCAAAAACAAAACTCCCCCAATTTAAACCCTACAAAATATCACTTCCGAGTGATATTTTTTATTTTTATCATTTGACTTTTTGTCTCCTTGGGATAAAATAAAACTTGTGTGCTAAGAATATCTTTCTTTATCAAAAAACAAAAGTAGGAGAAAAGAGTGAATAAGAGCGGAATATTTTTTTTGGTGACATTACTATCAATGGTGACGCCGGGTTTAACCTTTGCAAACCAAGTTGAATGGGAAATATCATCACCAACACCCACGGGTGTCGAATTAATGGGCGCTAACTACGTTTTCTTGGGAGAAACTGATGATTTAGACTATCAGCACTCAGGAATATATGGCGTAGGACTACATGCCAAATACGGAGGAGACCTTTTATCCATATTGAATCTTTCCACTTTGGATTCTTGGAACAATGAAAATGGATATTTTGATCGCTTCCTTGTAACTGTTTCAAATAAAAATTTCTTCTGGGAAGACGTTGATTCTCAAGAAATAATTTTTGAATTCGGTGGATACTCTTGGAGTGATAGTGTCTCTGATAATTATAAAGGCACATTGATGTCCTTCCTGGGTCCCAACTCATACATTAGCTTTTTGCTGGAAACTAAAGGTAATCCTCTCAAACAATCATTTGGGTACATTGGATTTATTTTTACGCCAGCAGCAGAAACATCCCCAGTCCCTGAACCTACTACCATGTTACTATTTGGCACTGGGTTAGTTGGCCTTTCTGCAATGAGTCGAAGAAAAAAAGCCTAAAAAAATCTACGCACACACAGATCCCACTGATGCAACGCATCGGTGGGACATTATTTTTTATAAATTTTCATACAAAAAAAGTACGTACCCAAGTACGTACCTTCTTATTTACAAAACGAAGTGTTTTTTTAAAAATAGTTTATCGTCATCGCCGCCTTAACTTCTTCTAAAGTTTGAGCTGCTACCAATTGAGCCTTCTTACTCCCTTCTCTCAATATAGTCATAACTTCTTCCGGTTTTTGCTCGAATTGATTTCTTCTCTCTCTAATTGGAGACAAGAATTCCTCCAATACAGAGATTAATCTCTTTTTTACTTCCACGTCCCCAAGTCCACCTTTTCGATAATGATTTTTTAGCTCTTCAAGTGTCTCATTATCACCATCAAAAGCCTCCAAATATTCAAACACTGAGTTACCCTCTACTTTTCCGGGATCCTCTATGCGCAGATGATTTGGGTCTGTCATCATACCCATAACTTTCTTTTTAACATCTTCGGCAGAATCAGAAAGGTAAATCGCATTATTAAGAGACTTTCCCATCTTGGAGCCTCCATCAGTTCCCATTAGTCTCTTTACCTGAGAAAAAACAGCCTCACATTCAACTAAAACATTAGTGTTATAAGTATTATTAAATCGACGTACTATTTCATTGGTTTGCTCTATCATCGGCAATTGATCTTCGCCCACTGGCACTAATTCTGCCTTAAAAGCTGTAATATCCGCAGCCTGACTAACGGGATAAATTAAAAATCCTACAGGCAAACCTTTTTCAAAACCTTTTTGTATTATTTCCGTCTTAACAGTGGGATTTCGCTGAAGTCTCGCTAGCGTAACCAGATTTAAATAATACATCGTTAATTCTGAAAGCTCCGGAATCATAGATTGAATTAAGATAGTGCTTTTTTGAGGGTCAATTCCTACCGAAAGATAATCTAGGGCCACTTCCAAAATATTATCTCTAACTTTTTGCGGATTATTAAAATTATCAGTCAAGGCTTGCATATCAGCAATCATAATAAATTGATTGCATTCATCTTGCATTTTTACTCTATTTTGCAATGATCCAATATAATGACCCACATGCAATCTGCCAGTTGGCCTATCTCCCGTCAAAATTGTTCTTTTATTCATAATTTTATCAACTACTATTTACAATTGTAATTATAGAGTGAATTGTGATAATTTAAAAGCCACCCTACCCCCTTTCATTTGCACAAACTTTTTTATATAAAACATAATATTCTCTAGCAATATTATCCCAACTCATCTTCTCTGCCAAATTTCGACTTTCTCGAGACATTCTTTTTTCCATCTCAAAATCGTTAAACAATAGCTCCACCTTATCTGTAATAGCTTGGGCAGACTCCATTTCAATGACAAAGCCATTTATGCCCTCTTGCACAGTTTCAAATGTTCCACCCGTATTGGTAGCAATAATTGGCAAACCAGCCGCTAACGCCTCCAATAAAGTATTACTCATACCCTCATTTAGAGAAGCTGAAACATATACATTGGCATCTACATAAATATCCGGAAGCTTACTATGCTCAACAAAGCCTATGAATCTCACCGCGTCTTTTAAATTTAAATCCCCTACCTTTTCCTCTAATTCAATCCTCTCATTACCCTCGCCAATTATATCTAAACTCACTATCACCCCTTTTTTTCTCAAAATATCGATAGCCTCAACTATGAAACGGATGCCCTTACGATGCGTTACTCGAGAGCCACAAATAATTTTGAATGCGCCTTCTCTTTCAGCTAGGTCGGTTCTTATAGTTTTAGCATAAAATTCATTTACATCAATTCCGTTAGTAATTATTTTAATTTCTTGTTTAAGATTAGTTTTCTGAGCTAATTTTTTAAACTCCAAACTATTAGCTACAGTAAAAAATGACTTCTTCCAAATAAATCTGATAAAAGGAGTTAAAATTTTGTACACAAAAGAAAAGCGTTCACTGTAACCAGGCACATCCGAACCCCGTAAAGACACAATGTAAGGTAGGCCATTAAAAATTTTAAGCCATAATGAAATTGCTCCACATGGAACAGTAAAAAATGAATGGGTCAAATCATACTTATTTTTCTTAATTAATTTTCGAGAAAACCAAAAAGCTTTCCAGCCATAAATAAGCAATTCTTTCTGAGATTGATAGTGTAAATTGTTACCATCCTTACCGATTGGTAGTTTATAAATCCTGATCTTATCGCCAATTTTTTCTTCAGAAAAATCTCTATCAACTGAGGAAGTTATCAAATCAATTTCAAGCCCATCAATTTTTGAAAATTCTTCCAAAATATAGCGAGTGGCATTACCAGCTCCCCCACCTAGGGGAGGATATTCATAATTAAAAAATAATACTTTCATTTAAAAAAAATTAAACTAATTATTTTACATTCAAAACTTCTTTCCAGATATATCTTTTTGGACCACTTTCCTCCGCATCACTTCTAAACTTAGCTTGATTAGGAATTTCACAATTTATTATATCGTTTTTTGGAATCAAATGATATACCGTCAAAGTACCAAATTTTCTCTCCTCTACAACATCAAATCTATTAAAATATTGAACAAAAGCAACCTTATCAGATTGACTCCTGATAATTAAAAAATAGTTTCCCCTCCTGCAAGTAGTATGACTCTCTCCCATACTGATACCATCTCGAGGAATATTTCTTATATCCAATAAATAACCAAAAGCTCGATGAAATTCACTCTGTCCATGCAATAAAACAGGATAATTATTTTGCTTATAAATCTTGGCGATATAATCAACAATTAAATTCTGTTGTTCCAAAGTAATGCGAGTTTTCTGCCTCAATATATTATCTGTTCCAATTTCTATTTGCTCACTCTTAGCCCTGTCCAATTGATCAAAAAATTCAACTGTAAAATATAAATTAAAAGAGACAAAAATAATAGCCAATGCCCAAGTTAAATTTTTTATCTTTAAAAATCTATTTATCTCGTAAGCAATCAATCCCCAAAAAATAAAAGGCAACGGAAGCACAATCAAATAAAACCGCGGAGATATATCATAAGCCAGTGGAGTAAATATACCAAAAGAAACCAAAAACAAAACCAAGCTCAATATCAAGAAATCTTTTTTTCTTGGCTCCTTTTCAACAATGACTTCTATTATTAAAATCATCAAACCTAAAATAATAAAAATTACCGCCATTATTCCTTTGGAAAGATTTTCTCGACAAGACTCTTTGCAATCAACTTCTATTTTTTGACTTTTTAACTCAATAGCCACTCGGGGCAGTTCGGCTTGTTGCGAACCAGTCATAACTGTCCAATAACCCAATGAATTTTCGCTAAAGTTTTTAACTAATTTTTCCACCAAATCATAGTCATTTTTGCCTTCGGATTTTTCATTAACTGTCCCCATTAACTGCCCTAAATTATCTCCCCCACTTTTTAAATCGTTAATAAATAAAGGCAAATTTAAAATAAAAACTATCATGATACTCCCTGCCCAAAAAATCATTTTTATTCTTGGTCGCTTAATAATAAGAAAAATTACAGCTACAATAAAAATAATAACCATCGCCAAAAAATGCAATTGCGATAATATACCAAACAAAAAAGCACTCATCAAAAGCCAGAAACCTTGCTTCTTTTCCTTCTCGATATCGACTGCTCGCAAAAGCGCTAGCAAAAATACCAAAATAAAAAATGGCAATAAGTTTGGATTCCAAGCAAAACGAGAATAAGTAATCACAAACAAAGAGGTTGCAAAAATAGCCCCTGTCGCCAAAGAAATAGTTTTAGTAAAACACCTTCGCATAAAAAAGTAAAAAGCGATTAAAGCTAAAATTGAAAAAAACAAAACTGCCAAAGCTGAACCGAGAACTGAATTATTAACCAAAAGAGAAAAACCATACTCTATATAATAAAAAATCGGACCAAGCCTCAATAGACTGCCTCCTGCTCGCGGACCCAAAAGTGGAAGATTTAAGAAGCCACCATCCAGTGACTCGTCAATTAAAATTGCATCTCGTGCTTGATCTAACTCAAAGTGCAACCAAGGTTCAAAATTATAAACTCTCAAAAATGTTCCCAATAAAAAAAATCCGAGAAAAATCCAAAAAAATTTATTCCCCAGAAAGCTAAATTTTTCACCCATTTTTAAATTAAGTTTAAATTTTGATTTTTTCTTTTTCTTTTTTTTCTTTTTCATTTTATTTTCCCGCTACTGCCCAATGATAAACATTAATGGGCCCTTTCGTTTGTAAATTATTAATTTTAATCAAATTTTTATCTATATATTTTTGTGCATCCTTGGAAATAAAATTCTCATCATTATCTGAATAAACTATCCAACCTGAGGGATTATTTTTCATTATTTCATTTAACTTCTCAAGAGTGATTTTTTTTTCATCATCTGTAGCGCGCTCACCACCCATTGAAAAAACTCTAATTTTAGATCCTTGCCAATAAAAATTTCTAAATGCCCTAGTTACCAGGACATCGTCTGGTCCTTTATGTGCCAGAACATAACCAAATACCTTTTTATAATTAGGATTTTCAGACTGGGAAGTTTGATTGTAGGGATTGTCAGCTTGAAAAAAATAACCAAAATTAATAAGCATTATCAAAATCAACACTATCGAAGATAAATATATCTCCCGATTGTATGCTTTGAGATTATCATGCAAAAAAATAGCTACCCACCACACGCCCGTTGCTATTAGCATTATTTGAAATGGCTTAATAAAAAATAAATATTGCGCCCCAACATTTCTGTCCCAAAAAAACATTGCTAAAAATAAAATAACAGTATATGAAGAAACAATAAAAACACCTTCTCTTTGTTTATTTTTTATTAAATAATAGCTTCCCAGGATAATTAAAGCTCCTGCCAAAAACCAATTAGAGTAATCGAAAAATGATTTATTTAAATAAGAATAATGATTTTGCCAACCTAGCGAACTAGTTAAAGCATTATCATTACTAAATAAAATTATTGTCATTAATATCCCTAGTCCAGAATAAAAGACGTAATGATTAAAAAAATTCTTTGTCGTTTTAAACTGTAAAATAGCCATCAGGATAAAATAAATCAAAGCCACAAAAATAAAATTAGCCGTCAATAGATGGACATGCATACTCAAAAGACCCAGTATAATCAAAGGAATAAAAAATAGAAAATTAAGCCCAGTCTTTGCATTGAGTTTATTTATCAATTCCCACTTAGTTTTAATTTTAGACTCAAAAAAGTTAAAAGCCACATAGGAAAAAATCAGAAAAATAGACATAAACATAGCGTACATCCGCATCATTCGAGAAAAAATTATTCCATCTAAACTGAGAGCCATTAAAAAAGATGCTATTATTCCGATTACTTTATTGCCCGTAAATTTGAAACTAATCAGATAAATTAGGATAACTGATAAAATTCCCCATACCACACTCACTACCCGATAAGACCATTCCTGACTATCTGGCAACATTCTAAGTGTTTGAGCTACTTGCCAATTATAAACCCAGGCACGAGTATAAGTGTCTTCACCATCACCCCAAAAATCAAAATCAAAAAAAGTTTTAAAATATTCGTTATCTTCAAAAGGTTTTTCTAAATTAAAATCCCACCTTCGCCACTCTCCTGTTTGTAAATATCCATAAGAAGTATTTACTCCCAAAAATTCATCTGCTGAAAAAGACTTCTCTCCCAAATTATAAAACCGCAAAACCGCCGAGAGAAGCAATATGACTATTAGTACAACCAGGAACCTTCTTCTAACCAAAAAATCTTTCATAAAGTTATATAGATAATTAAATAAACAAACTCTTTTATGAGCCTCTTAATAATTCAATTTTACCCAATATTTCTCTATTTCGCAACCACCCCAAGCATTTGAGCAAATCAACATTTTAACACATTAGCAAAAGATAATATTTACATAATTCCAGCCTTCACTCCTCCCCTTTAACGATATCGTTTTTTTTGCTATAATTAACGCAGTCAATAAGTTTGGATTTTATATTCAATTTTTTTGTTATTTAGAGAGTGAACCATAAAACATCTAAAAAATTATGCCCCCGAAAAAACAAATAAAAATAGATACTGAAATAAATGAGATAATGATTGTAAATAACAAGAAACTCACTCCCTACTTAGAACTTGTTAACTTTTCTTCACGCAACATCGACCAAAAAAAGTTAGGCACCATCTTGGGAATCTTTGAAATAAAAGACCTCTCCGATGATTCCGCCTATATCGTAAATTTTTTATCTTCAGTGGCCAAGAAAACCTATTTTGCTAGCCACCAAAAAACTCCCGAAGAAAGTTTTGAATCCACCTTGTCCAAAGTCAATCTCTCTCTTTCAGAAATAGCTAAACATGGCAACGTTAATTGGATTGGAAAAATAGACGCAGTCCTTTGCTCCATTTCAGAAAATCAAATTAATTTCAGCGTCTCTGGAGATGCGAAGGTTTTATTATTGAGAGATAAAAATCTGATGGAAATAAGCAATGATCTCTCTCCCAAAGATGAGGCTGCTAATCCGTTAAAAACTTTTACGGATATTGCCAGTGGAAGATTAGAAATTGGAGATAAATTAATTTTGACCACAGACGACATTTCTCATATTTTTACATTGGAAGAAATAGAAAAAAATGCCGTTTCTTTTGATAATGAAAAATTCGTTCGCTTCTTAAAGACGGCTCTAATTAATGAGCTCGATATCGCTGGCACGATGATTATAGACACCAAAGAAAGAACAGAAGAAGTCAAAAAAAATGCACCCCAAAAGGAAGTAGATATTATTCCAGAAATTACTGAAAAAAACTTATTTGGCAATACTGCTTTTGAGGGAACGACCCATCAAAAAACCAAGCCCATTCCAGCGGTAAATGTCGAAGAAAATGATGCCCAAAAAAATTCAGAATATACCAATGAAAAGACGGGGCATATTTACATTACTGACGCGGAAGGTAACTACACCAATCTAGAAGAAAACAAATTTGAAGAGTGGCTGGACTTAACAAAAGAAAAGTTATCAGACTTTAGTTTTTGGTTCAATGAAAATTATCTCAAAAAAGGTAGTTATAAAATTAAAAAACAAATTTCTCAATTCATCCAGGACAGAAAAAAATCTATTTCTAAAAAAGCTTTACCAAAAGAAATAACACCCCCTCAAATAGAAACTACTGGCAAAAAGAATATCCTAGAAGAAAATGCTTATTTTTTTAAAAAACCAGAAAACATTAACCCAAAAACAACCGCCATATTAAAATCACCCACAGTAAATAAGATTCCGCCAGTCAAATCAGTTATGGAAAAAATTGAAATCGCTTCCCGAGCCAGAAATCAAAAAAAATTTCAACTTAATAAAATTTTAAATCAAGCTAAGAATCTGCTCTTTTTGATTTTACCCAAAATAGCCGCCATAAAAAGAAATTTTTTAGAAATGAGCCCCAAACTAAAAATAATCACTTTATTAATAATTATATCCATATTTGTTGTTCCCTATTTATTTTTTTCTAAAAATAAGGAAGACGCTCAAACTCCCACAAACACAGAAGTTAATACCACTGAAGATTTAAAAATAAATCCATCATCACAATCATATAAAGAAACTACTCCACTATATAAAAGTGAAAACTTAATCGGGGTATTTAATTTTGACAACAATGTTTTTGCAATAGAAAAAAATAAAATAGTAGCAGTAAGTAGCCAAAAAGAATATCCTTTTCCAGATAACTTTAAAAATGCCAAACTCTACTCCTTTATGGGTGACCTGAGACTCCTTTTCTTACTTAATAATAACAACCAACTTATTAGTTTTAGTCCGATTTCACTCAAATTCAAAGATGAAGCAATTGAGATAGATAGCTCAGCCAAAATTGAGGCCATAGAGTCATACCTAACTTATCTATATGCAGTAGACTCCGCCAATAAACAAATCTATCGTTACCCCAGAGCTGATAATGGCTTTGGTGAAAAAATTAATTGGCTACAAAGTGACATCGGTTTTGAAAACATATCTAGTCTGTCTATCGATGGTAATCTATACCTAACTACCAAAGACTCCGTAACAAAATTATTTAACCGAAAAACTCAAAATTTCGAACTCAAAAAAGATAGCAATTCTTCAATCGATGAAATCTTCACCACAGATGACCTTAGCTCCCTTTACATCTTGGACAACTTAAATGGGGAGTTGGATAAATATGATAAAGATGGCAACAACCAATCCTTTGTTTCCAATCAAGAACTTACCCAAGCCACTCGAATATGGGTGGATGAAAAAAATTCCCTTACCTATTTCACAACTAGCTCGGGTCTATTTAAAATAGATATCTCGCAATAAAAAAATCCGCCTTGAGCGGATTTTTTATTATATTATAACTATCCTTAAGCGATACTAACCAATTGCCAATTTTCTCCCTCAATCTTAGTTATTTTAAAATCAATATTCTCAAAACCAGCTTGCTTTAAAATCTCCTCTAGTCCAAACTTTAAATTATCAATGCTAATATCCTCTTCGTGCTCTTCAAAGCCATCATGAGCCAAAGAAACGGTTCCTAATTCCAAAACTACTTGAGAAATTTTCTCTAAATTGTTTTCTTTAGCGACCTCTTTTACTTTATCCGCTATTTCCTTAGCTAACATAAAATCATGCATATGTTATATTATTAAATGATTAAATTATTATTAAAACTAAAATTAATGGACTGCGCATGAGATACAAGGATCATAAGCCCGAATAAATCCTCTTAACTTTTGCGCTCGTTTATCCTCTGGTAGATCAACTACCTGCACCAAATACTGAGCGATATCATTTTCCAAATGAGTTAGAGCCTGTGCAGTTGGGGTAATAATATTAGCGTTTTTAATATAACCTTTACTATCAATATCCACATGATAATAAAGTGTTCCACGCGGTGCCTCTACTGCAGCCACACCTACGCCTTCCCTAATCTCATACTCTCTAGTTAGCGCATTATTCAAATCCATCTGAATCATTGATTTTAAAATAATAATTGATTTTTCAATGGCACAAATAATCTCTACCATCTGATAAATCACATTATGAAAAGGATTGAAGTCGGGAAGCTTGTATCCTAAAGATTCAAAATATTGCTCAGCCTTTGGAGTAAGTTTTCCGGGATTATTATTAATTCGAGCAATCGCACCCACCATATAACTATTTCTGTTTCTAGTTTCCACTCTCTTAATAACTTCATTCGGACGTTGCAATTCATGAAAATTATTTTCAAATTTTTCTACTGAAATATGTAAACCTTTATTAGAAATAATATCCCCCTCATAAATAGAATAATCTTTGCCGTTACTCAAAGAAACATATTCTGTCTCCCTCTCAAATTCCGGAAATTTAAATTGAGCGATAAATTCTCCCAATTCTTGAGCAATCATCAACGTCTCTTCTCCTTGCTTAATTAGATTTTCAATTTCCTCATGAGTTGGAACCTTTTTAAATCCCCCCACTTCATTAGTAAGCGGATGGATTACACGTCCGCCAATATTTTTTACAATTTCCATTCCATACTCCCTTATTTTTATTGCCATCTTAGTTTCTTCGGGATATTTTTCTACTAGTTTTAAATCATTATCGATGTCCAGCATATCAGCTAGGGAAAGAAAAAATAAATGCAACGCATGTGAGTGAATAATCTGTCCCCATTCTAAAAGTTTTCGCATCTCTTTAGTCTCATTGGTAACTTTAACATGCATCGCTTTTTCAATTGATTTGATAGCAGTTAAATTATGCACCACCGGACAAATACCACAAATTCTTTGGGCAATAACGGGCATATCTTTATAGTGTCTACCAATTAGAATTCCTTCGATTAAGCGAATTCCTTCTTTGACTTCCAACTTGGCACTTTTAACATCTCCTTTAAGAACGCTAGCCATAAAACCGGCATGCCCCTCCATTTTATTAATGTGATTGATTTTTATTTGCATATTTTTACACGTTACAAATTATAGATTACCCATTTCCAATTTTTCTCTATCTTCAACATCATCCCTTAATCCAAAAATTTCTGTGATATTTTCAAACTCCTCATCACTCATCATTCGCTTTAAAGTGGCGCGCATAGCCTTAACGTTCCCTTTGGGGCGCAATCCTCTGCAACCCTGACACATCATCCGTGAGGTTGGACACACTGCGTTACAACCGCCCAATATCATAGGACCAAAACAAGGCTTTCCTTCCAAGAGCATACATTTATTTCCCCGAGCCTTACATTCAACACAAACTGGTTGATCAGGTATCTCAGGAATTTTTCCAGCCAATAATTCTGGGAAATATTTCAAAAATTCCTCTCCATTAATTGGACACCCCGGAAAAACAAAATCTACTTTTACAAAGTTATCTACCTCTTTTATTTCAGTGTTCTCAATGCCTTGAATGTAGCGATAAACGTGTTTAATAGTATTCTTTCCTTCTTGATAGTTTTTTATTTCTGGAATTCCACCCATTGCAGCACAATTTCCAATTATTACCAACATCTTACTCCTTTCTCTGATTTTTTTTAATGTAGATATATTTTGCTCAGTTATAGGGGTGCCCTCCACTATTGCAATATCCAATGCCACTCCAGAATCTTTCTCATCTTCTATCATCCCCCAATCAATCATCTCAACTTTATTTACGATCTCTAAAAATTTTTCTCCCAAATCTAAAAGAGCAAACTGACAACCCTCACAAGAAGTAAGGCTTATAATTGCTATCCTTGGTTTCACCGCACTTGAGACGGGCTCTTGATTTTTGTTTTTCATAATTTAATTTGTAGTTTTATTGTTTGCTCTTAAATTTTAACATATTCTTGGATTTTAAAAAATACTTTTGCTATAATAAGTACACTTATGAATATATTTGATTTACCAATAAAAAACAGAACTGTCATCTTAGCCCTGGGAGCTGAATCCGCAGGTAATTTTTCTGTTTTCAAAAAAAACAAAATATACTCATCCAAAGACTTCGGGGACTTATTAGATAATAAAAATTTTAACATTTTTAAAAAAGAAGTTTTATCTTTCCTTGAAAAAGAAAAAATTAAGCCCAATTTAATAATAACTGATTTACACCCACTAATGAGAACTACTCTTTGGGGAGAAATACTAGCCAAAAAACTTAAAGCCCGACACATTCGAGTTCAACATCATCACGCTCATATATTTGCTTCCATCGGCGACAAAATAATACATGATACATCGTACAAAACACCTAGTAAAATTCATAGGACTTGCCCCGCGATTGCAAGACAATTTTACGGGGTTGCCATGGATGGAACCGGCTTTGGAATAGACGAAAAAATATGGGGAGGAGAAGTATTTAAATTAAAAATGAAAAATGAAAAATTAAAAATTACAGAAAGAATTGGGGGTCTGGAAAATCAGATGATGATTGGAGGGGAATTGGCCATAAAAGAACCCGCGAGGATGCTCATCTCAATACTTGCAAAAATTTTATCTAAAAAAGAGGTTTATGGTTTTGTAAAAAAATATTATTCTAAAAATGAATTTAATTTAATTTACACCCAACTCAATCAAAACTTTAACTGCCTAGAAACCTCCAGCACAGGAAGAATTTTGGATGCAGTTTCGCTCCTACTGGGTTTTTGTGAAAATAAAAGAACTTATAAGCATGAAGCGAGTATTTTATTGGAAAAAAATTCCACCAAGCCATATTTAGATATAAAACCAATCGTTTTAAAAAATTCAGGAGACAAAACATCATTAGCAAATTATACATTAAAAATTGATTCAAAATTCAAAACCTGCCTGCCGGTAGGCAAGGTTCAAAATTCAAAATTTGTCTTACGGAATACTCCCCTATTCGAGTATCTGATAAAAAATATAACCAAAGATAAGGCTAGACTGGCGGCTACAGCTCAACTCTATATCGCCCGAGGATTACTAGAAATAATAAAATTGGATTCAAAAAACGAACCTCAGCTATTTATCGCTGGAGGAATTGGTAAAAATAAAATAATTTCCCAATATTTAGTCACCAATGGAGCCTATCAAAACAAAAAAATCCCACTCGGGGATGAAGGCTTAAGTTTTGGGCAAATTTTTTATTATCTCTATCTTTAAAATAAAAAGGGATTTGAAAGCATTGCTTTCAAATCCCTTTTTTAAGAGTTAGATTAACTCTAATTTTTTAGTTTCGAATCGATCGACCGGAGAACCTTTAACATTTCTACAAAAACATTCTCTTCCCCATCGTCAGAAGTCTTTAAACTGAACTCCTTTATTTTTTGTCTAATTTTTTCTTGGATATTATCCGCCCCATTAATTCCGCAAAGCATTGCTTCTACTCCACTAGAACCAGCAGTCTGAAGATGGATATCTGCAAAACCAAACATCCGCTGAATCGGTCCTTGGTTCAAGGTGGCATCGGTGAGCTTATGATAAGGAATATTTTTATCACTTTTCCAAATTATTCCCCCCCTTACCCTGATAGAATCTTCTCTAAAATCATAACTCATAAAGAAATAGCCGAAAAAGTTTAGAAAAGCGAAACCAGTTGAGAGGAGAAAAGACCCAAAAAGATAAATATTCCTCAGAAAAAAAGGAACCTCCTCTTTAAGGTCAGAGAAAATAGACAATACCAATCCAAGCAACAAAAAACAAGAAAACAAAAATAAAAATGTTAACAAAAAACTGCTAACCATTTGTTCCTTGCAAGGTTTAAGATTGATTGTAGAATTCATTTTTTGACTCCTCCTTGGTAGATTTAAAAATAACTAGCCAACACCAGGTAACTTAAAACAATATCACAAAATAATACATCTGTCAATCAAAAAACCACCGGCCCTAAGACAGATGGTTTTAATATATACAAGTAATCTAAGATTACATTTTTTCAATTTCTCCAACTACATCATCAATACTTTTTTTCTCAGGAGCAACAGTTGCTTGAGTTCTCATTCTCTCTGCTCTTTCTGATCCTTCTGGTTCATTGATTTTTAGGTTTACACGAGCGTTATTTTTTGCTCCGATAACTCTTAGCAAAGTTCTAAGCGCTTTAGCTGTTTGTCCTTCGCGACCAATGACGATTCCCATGTCTTTTGGATCTACATCCAAGGTAATAAGAACACCCATTTCATCAACTTTTCTCTCTACTTTTACTGCTTCTGGGTTATCTACAAGCATTTTAACTACTTGTTCAATAAACCCTGCGTCTATTGTTTCTGACATACTTTTTTCTTTCTTATTAATTATCGAAACGACACTCTGTTTTTTTAATCGTTTCATATAGATTATAAATTATTTGCAAAACTTTGTCAAACGAAAGATAAAAAATATCATTGACAAAAACAATAAAATATGCTAATATAGAGTGTTATCAAATATATTGCCCTCTTGGTGTTTACAAGCGCATTTTTATGCAAAAATACACCAGAGAATAAGGCTTATCTGATAACGCAGAGACACAAATAACTTGAGTCTCCAAGAGGCTCTTTAACAATTTAATAGGAGAAAGACCATGGCCGAAAACAATACAGATAAGAATGAAGAAGTGAAGCCGATGATTGGGAAACCTCATAATTTTATGGAAGTTTTCCAGAATATTGGAATAATTTCCGCGATGGTTTTGGGCTTCACATCACGCAACTCAATTGCTGGGACTGAACAAGAAAAAAGGATTCCTGATTGGGTTTGGTCAATAATACCAGAAGAGTTTTCCATTGAAGACGAGGTTTGGTCTAATATTATCACAAGTTCATCTCAAGAAGATAGTATTGTCCAAATAGAAAAGAATTTTCGAGAAATGCTCAATAAAGATCCTGCTAATCTGAGTGAAGGAAAATACAGGGTTATGCTTATGGAAATGCGAAAAGAATTTCTCGAACAAATGAGAAAACCCATCCCTGAAAATAAACAAGGCTCCTGTCTTATTTTCAGCCCCATAACGCTAAAAGATCCAAGTTGTGAGTTTCTGAAAGAACTAAAGCAATGCGTGAATGAAGGTGGCACAGAAGAAGAAATCTACCAACGACAAAAAGAAATTGCTGGAAGTAGATATCTCTTAATTAAAACGAGCCTACCCAGAAGAATCGTGAAATATTTAAGGGAAAACAAATTGGAATTCATTTCTGGGACTATATTTTTTACTCTGTTAATTATAGCACTCATCAAGAAAATTCTTTCCTAATAAGGAGAACAAAATGAATATAGATTGGCAAGTTGCACGGACATGGGCAATGGCAAATATCCGCACAATAATTTTCATATTAGGAACTTTTTTGTTATTAGGCTTTATCTTTTTCGGAGGTTCAACTCCAGACAATAAAATTCCGGGAGGAGGATTTGGAACCCTAATTCTTGCCGGACTCCTTTTCTGGGGCTCATTTAAGGCTCGTCAAGGAGTCGGGGCATGGATTCTAGGAATCTTTGCCATTATTCTTTTAATGGTAGCAATCTGGCCAAGAATTGCACCCAATATTATCATGATTTTTGCTATTTCAGTTGGAATCTTGCTGTTTAAGGATGGCAAGGGTTTCCTTGCTTGGCGGATGTTTCTTTTTATTTTTCTGGTCCTTTGCTGGATCGGAACTAATGGGAAACTATTCAAGGATGGTTTCACTGGTTTCCTCTCATCTACAGGCATTGAGCTGAAAGTCCCCGATATTAAAATAGAAGTACCTGAAATTTTAAAGGGTGCAACGAGTTATCTGGGACATTTATTAGACCAAGGGAACTCTGAATTCAAAGAGCGTTGGGTTGGAAAAGAAACCAAGCTCTATAAGTACGATGGTGCGAAGTTTTCACAAAGTGCTGTCACAGATGTTCCATTCAAAGTCTTTATCTTGGAAGAAACCATTCAAAAAGATGGCCTCTATTTCGAGAAAGTCCGTTTGGGTGATCCTGCTACCGGGGAAGAATTCTGGGTATATGCAGGAAGCTTGCTTACTCCATCACAGATGAATACGCCCTCAGCATCGGTTCCGTTGCCTAACAGTAATTCCACTCAAACAACCTCAAATACGCCAACAAATGACACGCGTCAGTGGCAAGAGGTTCAAAAAGTGACCCTTGACTTCTCCAAGTTAAAAGGAGAGCTAATGGGGAAAGGCTACCAAGCAGTATTTCCGTTGGACTTGAGGGTCCCCCCTGGTAAATACAGGGTGAGTATCAAAGGGGCTTATGAATTATTCATGGGACAAGTTGTTTGGAAAAAAATTACCTGGAAGGGCAATAACAGCGTTTCCTCGGAGCCGAATTTCAAACCTTACCCAGAAATCCCCTATGGCGCCATCGTCCTAAAAAACAATGGCAAAATAATTTTCCCTCAAACAGATGCTGGTGTCGAAGTTGATATCCAGCATTCTGAGTTCTCGGCAATTGCAAATTTTTTCGTTAATAATCAAGGAGAATTTTACTCTGAGAA
>Ga0209373_10001188_pt1 | contig 32672 bp, 29 predicted proteins | sample Higcelweek5metaG_FD_187173 | JGI IMG/M metagenome (GOLD analysis project Ga0209373, IMG submission 187173) | Freshwater pond sediment microbial communities from the University of Edinburgh, under environmental carbon perturbations - High... | ecosystem: Environmental > Aquatic > Freshwater >... | reverse complement strand
AGTCCCAATTCATGGCAGGCCTTTGAGGTGACCGGGCCGATGGAGGCCACCACCGTCAGTATCAGAAGTTGCTGCAACCGGTCAATGCCGCCTGCCAGGGCGGCAAGATTGCGGGCTGTAGAAGGGGAGCTGAAGATAACGGCATCAAGCTGCTGTTGTTCCAGGGCTGTTTTAGCCTTGTCAGGCAGGGCCGGGGGGATGATGTTGCGGTAGACTACCGGGTCAATCAGCTCTGCACCCATGCTGCGTAACTGCTGCGGAATCAGATCCCGTGCGCCATCCGCCTTGGGAAACAGAATCCGTTTCGACTGCAGATCAACTCCCTGAAATGCGGCCACAACCCCCTCGCCGGTAAACTGATCCGGCACCAGATCAGGCTTGATTCCCGTTTCTTCAAGGAGTTGAGCCGTTTTAGGCCCCACTGCACAGACCTTGCAGCCTGACAAAGCTGTTGCGTCAAGTCCCAACTCCTGCAACCGGTTAAAGAAAAACCTGACCCCGTTTACCGAGGTCAGGATCAACCAGTCAAAGCCGGACAGATTGCGGATAGCTGCATCGACTTCGTCCCACTGAGCAGGCGGTACTAACTGAATAGTGGGGCATTCCAGCACCACCGCGCCACGTTGTTGCAGCTGTTCCGTAAACTCGGCAGCCTGCTCGGCGGCACGGGTCACCAGAATCCGGCAACCTTGCAGAGAGTTAGTGGGCAATTTCCCGTTGGTAGACATCTTCAAGAATCGCCTTGCCGCCAGCCGCCAGTAGCCGGTCAGCCAGTTCAATACCAAGTCTGACAGCATCACCTGCCGGACCACTGATGTCGTCCCTCACGGTCTCTTTACCGTCAACCGAGGCGATGAAGCCGACCAGTGAGAGCGTGTCGCCACAGACCGTGCCATGGGCTGCAATCGGCACCTGACAGCCCCCTTCGCACCGTTTCAACAGGGCCCGTTCTGCGAGCACCGCAGCAGCGGTGTCTGCATGATTCAGGAAAGCCAGCGCTTTAATGGTGACATTATCATCCAGACGGCACTCCAGACCAAGCGCCCCCTGACCGATGGCAGGAATGGAGAAATCAACATCCAGCAGCTCGGTGATCTGATCAGTGAAGCCCAGTCGGTTCAGTCCTGCCGCAGCCAGAATCACAGCATCAAGATTATCCTCTTTCAACTTGCGGATGCGGGTTTCCACATTACCCCGGATGATCACCATTTCCAGATCCGGACGGGCTTTCAGCAGCTGGGCCTGACGCCGAAGGGCGCTGGTGCCGATTCTGGCACCCTGGCGCAGTTCATTGAACCGGATGCCGTCAGAGATAAAGGCGTCACGGGGGTCTTCGCGCTCGGTGGTAACCACCAGCCCCAGCCCATCGGGGAATTCAGTCGGTACGTCTTTCATGCTGTGGACCGCCAGATCAATCTCACCCCGCAACATAGCTTCTTCAATCTCCTTGACAAACAGGCCCTTACCGCCAACCTGGGCCAGCGGTACATCCAGAATCTTGTCTCCCATGGTCTTGATCTTTACCAGCTCAACCACAATACCGGGGTAAACCCGCTCAAGTTCCGACTTGATCCAGTTGGCTTGCCAGAGGGCCAGTTGACTGGCACGGGTGCCGATGCGTAAACGTTGTACGGTCATGTACTATTCTCCAATACTTAGCAGGATAAGGTGCAGCTATTCTGGTCGCAGAGATGGACGCGGTTGCGTCCGGTCTGTTTGGCAAGGTACAGGTTACGGTCGGCACAGGAAAGCAGCTGCTCGCTGCTGTGCGCTGAATCTGGCAGGCTGGTGCAAAAGCCGACACTGACCGTTATGTGCGGGGCAACCAATGATGTTGCATGCGGAATGGCCAACTCTGCTACCGCCTGTATAATCCTTTCTGCGACAGCCTGGGCGCCTGCGCTGTCCGTATCGGCAAGTATGCAGGCAAACTCCTCTCCGCCGTAGCGGGCAAGCAGGTCGCCGCCACGTTGCATGGTACCAGCCATCGCCTTTGCAACGGAGCGCAGACAATCATCGCCGGCCAGATGCCCGTAGGTATCGTTATACAATTTGAAAAAATCAATATCAATCATCAACAGGGATAACTGGGTCCTGTTTCGTTTGGAGCGGTGCCATTCCACCTGCAAGGTTTCGTCAAAACGGCGACGGTTCGGGATGCCGGTCAGCCCGTCCAGCAACGCAAGGTCGGCCAGCATATCCTGATAGCGTTTGAGTTTGAGATGATTTTGCACCCTGGCCTTGACAATCGGAGGGCTGATCGGCTTGGTGATATAGTCAATAGCGCCGATCTGAAGCCCTTTTGTCTCGTCTGCCTCCTGGCCCAGTGCAGTAACAAAGATCACCGGAATAGCCTCGGTTGCAGGATCGGCTTTCAGCCGACGACAGACTTCATAACCATCCATGCCGGGCATCATGATGTCCAGCAGAATCAGATCGGGATGTTCCGTCTGGGCCCGCATCAGGCCATCAGCCCCGTTGGTGGAAAACAGGACTTCATAACGATCCACCAATAGTTCAGAAAGTATCCGAATGTTGATCGGTGTATCGTCAATGATAAGTATGGTTTGACGGGGTGTGTGCATACTTTGGTTCCTCGGGCCGGTAGCTTACGGTATCGCAAGCTTTTCTGCAAGCCTCTGCAGCAGAGATTTCGCGCCGGAAAAATCAAGGCGCAAGATGCAGTCCTGAATAAGCTGCTGCTCATCAGTTGCCACTGTTCCCAGGCTGACCTGTAACCGTTCAAACTGACGCAAGGCATGCATATTCTGTTTGTCCAGCAACTGTTGCAGTTCGTCTATGCATGTACGCAATTCAAGCAGGTTAAGCTGATAGTCGGGCTGTGAGGTGAGAACATCGCAGGTTATATCAGCAGCGTAGGTATCCGGCAGCCTGAATCGGGCGCTGAAGGCGAAGGTGCTGCCTGCGCCGGGGGTGCTGGCAAAGCGTAGCTCGCCACCCATCAGGCGAACCAGTTCACTGCTGATGGATAAGCCCAGGCCGGTGCCGCCAAACCTGCGGGTAATGCTGTTGTCTGCCTGGGTAAAAGCCTGGAAAAGCAGTGTTTGATGTTCGTAGGCGATACCGATGCCGCTGTCAATTACCTCAAACCTGATGGTTGCCACCTGCGGCTGCAGGGCTTGTAAAACAACCTGGAGGGTCACCCCGCCTTTTTCAGTAAACTTGAGCGCGTTCCCAAGAAGATTGGATAGCACCTGCCCAAGGCGAACCGGGTCACCGATAACTTGGCCAGGCAATGCCGGATCAAGGGCCAGTGCAAGCTGCAGCATTTTTTCGTCAGCCCTGGCACGCAGCATGGCCAGGCTTGATTCCAGCAGTTGGGGAAGGCTGATAACGGTCTGCTCCAGCTCCATCTTGCCAGCCTCGATCTTGGATATGTCAAGGATATCGTTGATGATGGCCAGCAGGTTGCCAGAAGCCTCGCGAATACAGGAGAGATATTCTGTCTGCCGGGCATCAAGGGCGGTTGTGTTCAGCAGATGAGTCATGCCCAGAATGGCATTCATCGGGGTGCGGATTTCATGGCTCATGGTTGCCAGAAAGCGCGATTTTGCCTGATTGGCCGTTTCTGCAGCCTCCTTGGCGTGGGCAAGTGCCTGCTCGGATTGTTTCCGTTCTGAAATATCCACAACCAGACCGACAAAGTTGAGCGGTTGTCCTGAGGTATCCCGAATGGCGGTCACGGCAAGATCTCCCCAAACGGTTGCCCCGGTTTTGGTCAGATAGCGTTTCTCAATACGGTATTCATTGCGTTTGGCAGCCATGATTTCAGTATACAGGCCCAGCTCCGTCTCGCGGTCCTCAGGGTGCGTGATCTCAGCAAAATTTAAACCAACCAGTTCGTCAGGCTGGTAATCAAGAAAACGGGTAAAGCTGTCATTAAACTGTAATAAATTGCCGTGCAGGTCAGCAAAGGCGATACCGGTGTTGGCCCGCTCAAAGATGCTGCGGAAACGGGCTTCACTCTCTCGCAAAACAGCCTCGGTGGACTCAAGATCCCGCAACCTCTTCAGCAGCAGAAGCCCCAGCGTAATCGTGACCAGTAGCAGCAGCAGGGCTGCCGTAACATTCATGACAAGACTCTGCTGCCAGTTGGCCAGGATTGATCTGCGGGAAAGGGTTACCGCTGCCACCAGGGTGTCAAAAGGGGCAGCAAGCCGGGCATAGCCGATCTGGCGATCCGTGTTGTCGTAGCCGGCTTGAGTATTACGAAAGGTACCGTAAGGGGCCTGATGAATTCGTTGGCTGAGCAGCTCCTTCTGTTTGGTATTAACCTTGTAGGCCTGTTCGTTATCGGGAGAGGTAACCAGCAGCCATCCATCGGTGCGCAGCAGTATGGTGTGCAGATCAGGGCGGGTGGCAACTGACTGGTAGAACCGGTCAAAATAGTCAAGTGGAAACGAGACAACCACCACACCGCCAAAAGAACCGTCAGCCTGGTTGATCCTGCGGGAAAGAGTAAAGATTTTTCGGTTGATCACCTTGCTGAGGACCGGCCTGCCCAGATGTAGCTCACCTTTGAGGTTGTTCCGGTGAAAGAGGAAGTAATCACGATCAGCAACGGAAACCGGCTTTTGAGGGAAGTTAAGGGCGGTGGCTGCCGAGCGTCCCTCTGCATTGGCAACCAGAATGGTGCCAATCTGCCGCAGCCCTTCAGACTGCTGTTTCAAAAGCAGGTGCAGGTGCTGCTCCTGCAGGTGCTGTACGCCACCCTGCTGCTCTATTGTTTTGCAGATGCTTCTGAGTATCCGGTCGGTCTCTCCCAGGGATTGGGAGGCATGGTCGGCAAGGGAACGGGCGTTGCCCAGCAGCTGCCGATTGGCTGCATCAAGGGCAAATTCGTGTTCCCTGATACTCTGCCAGACCAGATAGCTGCAGGTCAGCAAACTGAGCAGCGACAAGAGGCTGATCAGCACTATTTTTAAACGGGCCGGTGTACATCTCATGGCAACAGCCTTTCTCCGGCAAAAACAGGTGGATTAACCCTCAAGGTCAAGCAGGTTGGCTTCATCCGGCCCCTGTTCCAGATCAAACAGAGCGCGCAAGGCATCCAGATACAGGTCATTACGGTTCCCCTGGCCTGCCTTCTTGAGAACCGTGGTTGGTTGATGCAACAGTTTGTTCATAAAGGCGCTGGTTAACGCTTCCAACCGCTTTTCCGCATCAGGTGGTGCATCCTTCCAGCTGGCAAGGGTCTTTTCCAGTTCTGACCGGCGCAGTTCTTCAAAACGGTTGCGCAGTGCCACAATGGTGGGGGTTACCTCCAGGGTTGCCACCCATTTGTAAAACTGGACAATCTCTTCCGCAATAATGGCTTCGGCCTTGTCAGCCTCCTGCATACGGCCTTCAAGGTTAGCCGCCACCACCTGCTGCAGATCGTCCATGTCATACAGGTAGACCGCATCCATCTCGTTGACCGCCGGGTCAATATCCCGTGGTACGGCAATGTCGATCAGGAACATCGGACGCATCCTGCGGCGTTTGATAACCTCTTCCAGATCAGGCGGTGTGATGATGGCGTGGGGAGCGCCGGTGGAGGTCAGAACGATGTCAGCTTTGTGCAGATACAGAAACAGATCTTCAAAGGGAATCGCTTCGCCGCCAAACTCCTCAGCCAGCTTCTGCGCCTTCTCAAAGGTGCGGTTGGTAACCATCACCCCTTTGGCGCCGTTGGTCAAAAAATGGCGGGCAGCCAGTTCGCACATCTCGCCAGCGCCGATTAACAGCACGGTCTTGTCGGTCAGATTCCCGAAGATCTTGCGGGCCAGCTCAACAGCAGCAAAGGAGACCGATACCGCTGACGAAGCGATCCTTGTTTCAGTGCGGACCCGTTTGGCAACGGAAAAGGCCTTGTGCAAAAAGCGGTTCAGGATGATGCCGGAAGACTTGTACTCGGCCGCGTAGCCGTAGGAGGTCTTGATCTGCCCCAGGATCTGCGGTTCACCCACCACCATGGAATCAAGGCTTGAGGCAACCCGGAAGACGTGGCGGATCGCATCTTCACCGTGGAAACTGTAGAGATGCGGTTCCAGCAGATCATGGGCAAGATGGTGATAGTCCGCCAGAAAACGGCGGATACGGGCGATGCCGCCTGCTATATCTCGGGTGGTGGCATAAATTTCAACCCGGTTACAGGTTGAGACGATGATCCCCTCAACAATGCCATCCAGGGCCACCAGCTCCTGCAGCGGCTTTTTAATGCTATTGGGGGAAAAGGCGACTTTTTCCCGGATATCAACGGACGCTGTCTTGTGGGACAGGCCGACAACAATAATGTTCATGGATCAGCGTCCCTTAATTATAACTGTGCAGGCCGGGGAGCCAGAGGTTAACCCCGATGAAGGTAAAGAGCATAACCAGAAAACCGAAAACGGTCAGAAGGGCAGCCCGGCGGCCACGCCAGCCGGTGGTGAGGCGACCGTGCAAAAGGGCAGCATAAATAAACCAGGTGATCAGCGACCAGCTTTCCTTTGGGTCCCAGGACCAGTATGTACCCCAGGCCCGTGAGGCCCAGATTGCGCCGGTTATGATGGCCGCAGTCAGCATCGGAAAGCCAAAGGCCAGGCAACGGTAGCCGATTTCATCCAGAGTATCCAGAGATGGAAGCTTCATAAACAGCGATCCCAGATGTTTCTTTTTTAGAAAATGAGACTGGATCAGGTACATCAACGCAACGCCACAGGAGATGGTGAAGAAGGCATAGGCCCCAAAGGCCAGGATGGTGTGAGAATAGATCCAGGCAGAGTTGAGAGCCGGGTTCAGCGGACGAATATCCATGGGGACGATACCTGCCCCCAGGCTGACAAGCAGCGCAAACGGCACGACAAACGAGCCCAGGCTGTTGACCTGATAGCGAAAATCAAAATAGAGGTAGATGCCGACAATGGCCAGGGCAAAGAAGGAGAGCGCTTCATGCAGGTTGCTGATCGGCAGGTGTCCGGCAGCAATAAAGCGGTGGATCACTGCCAGACAGTGGACAGCAAAACCGGTCATCAAGACTCTTCTTGCCAGTGAGGCGCTGCAGGTGCTGGTGCGCACAAGGCAGGCAAGATACAGTACGGAGGCAAGGGCGTAGAGCGAGAGCATCAGGTAAAACGATATCCGGGTCATGGTAAGGTCCAGTGGCCAGCGGCCGATGACAAAAAGGTTAGAATAGATAGATTGGTACTGTTTGCCTATAGTAATGGTGGGATATTACCGGCGTCAACAGCTTTTAAGCCGGTTGAGTCCCGGACCGGTCAATTGCTGGAATTCATGCTTGCATTTTTTTTATTACGGGGTATTATTCAAGAATCTGAATACATTAAACCTGTTTAAGGAGGCTTTCCATGGCAAGTGATGCCGTTTTAACCCTGACTGATGCTAATTTTGATCGTGACGTACTTCAGTCTGATCAGCCGGTGCTGGTTGACTTTTGGGCTACGTGGTGTGCACCATGCAAGGCCATTTCGCCGTTGATTGATGCTGTTGCCGCTGACTATGCAGGTAAGGTTAAAGTGGGCAAAGTGAATGTTGACGATAATCCGGCTACTCCTGGCAAGTACGGTGTGCGTGGTATCCCCACCATAATCCTGTTTAAGGGCGGCAAGGTGATTGATCAGGTAGTGGGTGCAGTACCCAAGTCTCAACTGGACGCGCTGATCGCCAAGGCTCTCTAATTATGTCTGTACTGCCGTGTCAATGGTTTTTCAGGGCTGTGACGATATTCGTTGCAGCCCTTCTGTTTGCCCTGTCTCCCGCCGGTTCTGAAGCTGCTGTACGGCGTGGGCAGCCGGGGCCTTCCTTCAAACTGTTTGCCATTAATGGCCAACCGGTTTCCAGTGAGGGGTTGAAAGGCTCAGTGGTTGTGCTGGATTTCTGGGCTACCTGGTGCCCCCACTGCCGTGACTCTATCCCGTTTTTGTCCCGATTACACCGTACCTATGCAGCCCAGGGGCTTCAGGTTGTTGGTATGAGTGCTGATGAAGGCGGGGAACGGGTTGTCAGGCAGTATGTCGAAGGGAAAGCGATTCCTTATCTGATCGTAATGGCTACCCGTAAACTGTTGTCAGACTATAGTGTACGGGCTTTGCCGGTTGTCTATATTCTGGACCGTCATGGTGTCGTACGGGAGCAGTTTCTGGGATTTTCAGATCAGGCTGGCGCGGTGATGGAAGCGTTGGTCAAAAAGTTGTTGGCTGAAAAATAGGGCGGGGTGGGTACCCGCCCTGTCTTAAGCGAGGAGTCGGTCAGACCTCCTAGGCAGGCCCCAGTCGTTCCCGCAGATACTGCTCAAACTCTTCCCTGAATTCATCCCGCTTCAGTGCCAGATCCACCGTTGCTTTTAGAAATCCCAACTTGTCTCCGCAATCGTGCCGTAATCCCTCAAACAGGCAGCCGTAGACCGCTTCATCATGTGATAACCGCTTGATTGCATCGGTCAGCTGAATCTCGCCACCCCGGCCAGGCTGCTGCTGTTCAAGAATCGGAAAAATGGCCGGGGTCAGGACATACCTGCCGATAATCGCCAGGTTGGAGGGGGCTTCTTCACGCTTCGGTTTTTCAACCATATCTGTAATTTCTTTTACTTTATCTGTGATGCTGTTGACCGCAACACAGCCATACGATGAGATCTGGTCCATCGGCACCTGCTCAAGAGCCAGTACGCTGCCTTTGTAGTGCTCGTACACATCAAGCAATTGGCGTAAACAGGGGTTGCCTGGGGAGTCAATGATATCATCCCCCAACAGTACCGCAAACGGTTCATTACCGATGAAGTCCCGGGCGCAGAGAATGGCATGTCCCAGTCCCAGCGCTTTTTTCTGACGGACATAAAAGATATCCGCCATATCGGAAAGATCCCGTATCGCCTGCAGGGTGGATTCTTTACCCTTTTCTTCCAGGTGGCTTTCCAGTTCAGGAGAACTGTCAAAATGATCTTCAATGGCCCGCTTGGTGCGGCCGGTAACAAAGACAATCTGCTCGATACCGGCTGCAACCGCTTCCTCGACCACATACTGCACCAGCGGTTTGTCAATCAGTGGCAGCATCTCTTTGGGTGATGATTTGGTGGCGGGCAGGAAGCGGGTTCCAAGCCCTGCCACCGGAAAAATCGCTTTACGGACTTTCATGGGGTTAACCCTCTTAACATATTAAACTGGGACAGCGTAACATCTAAATCTAACCCCCCTCAGTCCCCCCTTGCCTAAGGGGGGAAGCCTTGAAGTCTCCCCTTAGGTAAGGGGAGATTTAGAGGGGTTAGCCGCGAAATAATAAGCGTTACATGGTACTGGATGGTATTTTTCTTTGGGCCGATTCCAGGGTGTTCTGCAGCAACATGGCAATGGTCATCGGCCCCACCCCGCCCGGAACCGGCGTAATGGCGCTGGCCCGCTCAGCAGCCGCAGCGTACTCTACATCACCCACCAGTTTCTTTTCTCCGACCCGGTTAATCCCCACGTCGATCACCACTGCACCGGGCTTGATCCAGTCTCCCTTGACCATCTCTGCCTTGCCTACGGCCGCAATCACCACATCGGCCCGCCGAACGACATCAGGCAAATCTCTGGTGCGGGAATGGCAGATGGTGACTGTGGCATGACGGGACAGACACATCAGTGCCACCGGCTTTCCAACGATGTTAGAACGTCCAACCACAACCACCTCTTTACCCTTCAGGTCATAGCCGATCTCATCCAGCATTACCATCACGCCGTAGGGGGTACAGGGCTGCAGGGTGGGTTTGCCGATGGCAAGACGGCCAACATTGTAGGGGTGAAATCCGTCGGCATCCTTGTCGGGCGAAATCGCCTCAAGCACTTTTTCTGTATCAATATGATCCGGCAGCGGCAGCTGCACCAAAATGCCGTGAACTCGCTCATCTGCATTCAACTGGCCGATCAGGGCCAGCAGCTCTTCCTCACTGGTGGATGCCGGAAGTTCGTGGTCAGCCGAATACATCCCCAGCTCGATGCACATCTTCTTCTTCATCCCGACATACACACGACTGGCAGGATCTTCACCCACCAGCACCACTGCCAGCCCAGGGGTAACCCCTTGCTCCTTCAACACGGCAACAGTGCTGCCGATCCTCTCCCGTACCTTGGCTGCAATCGCCTTACCATCAATAATCTGTGCTGCCATAGTGTGTCCTCCGATATGAGCTTGAAATGAGTCGTTATGATACGTGTCCAGACTGGAGATGTAAAGTTGCCAGACCTGTTGAGTGGTAATTTTAGGAATTCCATTTCAAGCGCTCTAAGCGTGTATCTTGACTTATGTCAAGGAACGCACTGGGGAATCAGTGTATACAAAACGACAATCAAACAACCCTCTTTTTCAGAATATCCCGGAGGAGCTCATGCTCAAGAACCTCAGCATCCGCATCAAACTGTTACTTCTACTGTTACTGCCGGTTCTCGGGCTACTCTTCTTTGCGGGCCGTGAGCTGCTGGACAAATATGCTACCCTCCAAGACCTCAGAAAAACCGAACATCTGGTAGGCCTGTCAATCAGATCCGGTGCCCTGATTCATGAGCTTCAAAAGGAACGTGGTCTTTCTTCCGGCTTTATTAATACCAAAGGAGAAAAATTCAAGGATGATTTGAGCAAACAGCGCAAGCTCTCCGATGACCAGTTTATGCAACTGGCGAACTATATCGCTGCCAACGAAGATGCAGAAGAACTGGTAAAACCGGCCCTTGAGGCCGCTACCAAGCAAAAGGAAAAGCTGCAGGAAACCCGTAACCGGATCGATGCACTGAGCATTGAGGGTAAAGACTCCTTTGCCTTCTACAGCGGCATCAATTACTCCTATCTTGATGTGGTTGCCGCCGTAGCACGCAGCAGCAGGGAGCCGGAACTGATGCGGGCCGGTATCTCCTACTTTGCTTTTTCAAAGGTTAAAGAAGAGATGGGCAAAGAGCGTGCCACGCTGAATGCAGTCATTTCCAGCAACATCTTTAATCCGGAAACCTACCAACGCACATTTGCCATCCTGTCTGCACAGAAAAGCTTTTTAGAAGGGTTTCGCAAATTCGGCTCAATAACCGCCGTAGCAACTTACGATGAAAAGGAAAAGTCCGAACCGTTCAAAAAGGTTGAAGAACTGCGATCTCTGGTAGTCAGCAAGGGGATGGAAGGCAACTTTGGCCTTGCGCCTGAGGTCTGGTTCAGCGCCATAACTGCCAAGATAGACCTGATGAAAGAGATTGAAGATGGTCTGGCAAAAGAGATCCTCAAGCAGGCAGAAGGGCTGGCCGACAAGGCACGTCTGGCCCTCATCGTCAGTAGTGCGGTATCAGTCATCATGGGCAGTCTGACCCTGTTCCTCGGCTTGTTGATTGTCAGGAGTATAACCGGCCCTCTGAAACGTCTGGTGGAGATGCTGCAGGATATCGCCCAGGGAGAAGGTGATCTGACCCGTAGGCTGGATACTGATCGCAAGGATGAGTTTGGCGAGGTTGCCAGCTGGTTTAACCGCTTTGTCAGCAATGTTCACTCCATCATTTCCCAGGCATCAACGACGACGGTGCAGGTGGCCACCGCCTCCAACCAGCTGTACAGCACTGCCGAACAGATTGCCACCGCTGCAGAAGAGGTGGCCAGCCAGTCGGCCACGGTTGCTACGGCCAGTGAAGAGATGTCAGCCACCTCTAACGATATCTCCCGCAACTGTACCCTGGCATCAGATGTCGCCAGCCGCGCCAGCGAGATGGCCCATGGGGGGGCAACGGTGGTGCAGGAGACCATTTCGGGTATGCAGAACATAGCCGACAAGGTACGGGAATCAGCCCATACCGTAGAGGCACTGGGGGCCCGATCTGATCAGATCGGGGCCATTGTTGGTACCATTGAGGATATCGCCGACCAGACCAACCTGCTTGCCTTGAATGCCGCCATTGAAGCAGCCCGTGCCGGTGAAATGGGACGGGGCTTTGCCGTGGTTGCCGACGAGGTACGGGCACTGGCTGAGCGGACCACCCGCGCCACCCGTGAAATCGGCGAGATGATCAAGGCGATCCAGCAGGAAACCGGTGGTGCCGTGGCCTCCATGGAACAGGGTGTTAAAGAAGTGGAAAAGGGGATGGACAGTTCACGGCGTTCCGGCGATGCCCTGCAACAGATCCTGGAAGGGATCAGTGAGGTTACCATGCAGGTACACCAGATTGCCACTGCCGCAGAAGAACAGACTGCGGTGACCGGCGAGATCTCCACCAACATCCATCAGATTACTGACGTGGTCCAGCAGACCGCCAATGGCGCCCATGAAACTGCCGGAGCAGCCTCGGCACTTTCAGATCTGGCCAAGAATCTGGAGAAGCTGGTGGGACGCTTTAAGCTGTAACAGCAGTTACTCCTTCAAAGAGACCTTTTCAGATGTAAATTTTTTTCGCAGAGGTGCGTATGGACAACATTAATCAGTATCTGCAACAGGCCCTTGAAGAATCCCAGGACGCTATTCTGATTGCCGACCGGGAAGGGATCATCTGCTGCTGGAACAGAGGGGCAGAGCGGATCCTTGGCTACAGCACAACAGAGGCGATTGGGCAATCACTGGACCTTTTCATACCGGAAAAACTGCGAGGACGGCACTGGGAAGGGTACCACCGGGTGATGGGCAGTGGCGAGACAAAGTACAAGACCGGTCTGCTTTCATCTCCTGGCATCTGCAAGGACGGAACGCAGATCTCACTGGAGTTCAGCATGGTACTGCTGAAAGATGAAGCTGGACGGGTACAAGGCTGTGCTTCAATTATGCGGGATGTGACAGAGCGCTGGCTGAAGGAAAAGGAGCTGAAGCAGCGGCTGGCAACATGTGAAGCAATTCACAAAACGGCATGAAAGGTTTGTGAGATGGGCATGTTTTTCATAAAATCCGTACAGGGTATTCGCATCGTTGTACAGTGGTGCTTTCTGGTGTGGGTCATTGGTATCGGCATCCGTTTCGGTCTGTTCATCCATTCCGTTGAAAACGGTGCTGTCACTCCACTGGTTTCCCGTCCCCCAGGTGTTGAAGGTTTTCTCCCCATAGGCGCCTTGACCAGTCTGAAATTTTGGCTTGCTTCAGGTGAAATCCACCCGGTTCACCCTGCAGCACTGGTTATCTTTCTGACAATCCTGTTAATGAGCCTGCTTGCCAAGAAATCGTTCTGTTCCTGGCTCTGTCCCGTTGGAACCCTGTCTGAAGGTGCATACAAGCTTGGTGCACGATTGTTCGGAAGGAATTTTCAGATATGGCGTTGGTTGGATATGTCCCTTCGAGGCGTCAAGTATCTGTTGTTGCTGTTTTTTGTAAAAGTCATCCTTCTGGATATGCCTATTGCTGCGGTGGGAAGATTTCTTGATGAGCCTTACTGGGCAGCCAGTGACATCAAGATGCTCTACTTTTTTACCGGTATGTCTACAACCACGATAATCGTCCTGTCGGTTCTTACCGTTTTATCTCTCATCTACAAGAACTTCTGGTGTCGCTATCTTTGCCCCTATGGTGCTCTGCTGGGGCTGGCAAGCCTCGTCAGTCCGTTCAAGATCCGCCGTGATGTCAGTGCCTGCACCGGATGTAAAGCTTGCAGTGACGCTTGTCCGTCCGGGCTTGCGGTACATGTCAGCACAGCGGTTTCATCGCCAGAATGTACCGGCTGTCTCAACTGTGTTGCGATCTGCCCGGAGAAAAATGTCCTTGCCATGCAGCCTGTATTCTGGAAACAACCGCTGCCGGTGTGGGTGTATCCAACAGTGGTTGTCTCAATCTTTATGGCAGGAGTCAGCACCGGAATGGCCAACGGCCACTGGTACAGCTCATTGAGCTATGCCGATTACCAGCGACTCTTGCCACTCCTGCCATATCTGAGTCACTAAGACTGAAATCGATTGGGCCATGAAGAGATGCACTGCATGCCATCCAAGGGCGATGCCACTATGTATGCCGGTAAGGCTGATGGCCTGTTGCGTCAGTCTTGACCAAGGCTGGTGTGGATGTACCGGTCAAGATTGATCTTGAACTCTCCAAGTACACCAACAACCGTGGCGCAAAGAAGCTGATGTTCAAACCTGAGCAGGAGCTGAAAGATCCGTTTGGAGCACAATAAAATTTTGATGATAAGACGGTTATAAGATAGCAACGGGGTGATGATATCGGATTGTCACCCTGTTGTTACTTAAAGCCAGGGAACACGTTGACATTGTGTAAGCGTGCGGCATACTTTCTTTCATAGAAACAGGGCGATGCATCCAACAGTGGCAATGGTGCAGTCAGGAGCTTTTATGGCCTTTTCAAGCATAAAAAAGCGGATACTGTTCAGTGTGGCCCTCTTTTTAGGAGCTGTTCTCAGCCTCACCGCCATTGGTACCTATGCCTATTTTCGACATGAAACCACCCACCTGATTCACAACCAGCAGTATTCCATGTTGTCCGGTCTGGCAACCGGACTGGACGACAAGCTTTCTACGGCCCACAATTCGTTGATTACAGCTGCAGCAGCAGCTCCCCATGAGTTATTTAATGAACCGGAGAAAGCTCAGAAGTGGCTTGATGGCCGGGTTGGATTGAAAAGTATCTTTGCCAGCGGCCGGTTTCTGTTTACGCCAGCAGGCAAACTGTTTGTTGAATCTCCTCAGCTACCCGGACGTCGTGGGTTGGACCTTTCCTTTCGCGAGCATTATAAAAAGACGGTTGCAACCGGTAAGCCGTATATATCACTGCCGTATCCCTCTTCAAAAAGTGGGCGCCCAACTATCTTGATGACCGCACCGATCTATGCAGCTGACGGGCGTCTGCTGGCTATAATGGGGGGCGCTCTGGATTTATTGTCCAAGGGCAGTTTTTTTAGTGAGCTGAGCCAAATCAAAATAGGGGAATCAGGCTACCTTTACCTGACAGGTCCTGATCGTACCATGATCATCCACCCTGATCAGAACCGTATCATGAAACTGGCTGCTCCTCCAGGAGCCAACCTGTATTTCGACAAAGCAATTGATGGTTTTGAGGGCAGTGGGGAGACTATTAACAGCCATGGACTACACTCCATTGCTTCATTTAAACGACTGAAAACAACCAACTGGATTCTTGCCTCCAATTACCCGGTTGCAGAGGCCTATCAGCCGATTACCCGCTTCAGGGTAATCTATCTGGCTGGCATCTGTATTGCGTTGTTAACTGGCACGGCTGGCGCTTGGTGGCTTGCCCGCAGCATCACCAGCCATCTCAACAGGCTTACAACAGCAGTGCAGGAGATTGACCCGCATCATCTGGAAATAGCCAAGCCGGTAGAAATGAATACTGGTGATGAGGTTGAGCAACTTGCGGAAGCCTTCAATGCCCTTCTTGAGCAGGTAAGTACGGCAAATCGCCAGCTGACCCAGGCTCAGGAACTTACCCACACCGGTTCATGGGAGTACGACCATAGCACCGATCAGGTCACGTGGTCTGCTGAAACCTACAAGATTTTCGAGCAGGATCCCAATCAGTATCAACCGACCCCGGATGGCATTTTAGGTGTCATGCATCCTGATGATCGTGACAAGGTTTTCATGGCCTACTCCGATTCACTGCAGCATCATAGTCCTTTCAAAAGAAATCATCGTCTGTTGATGTCTGACGGACGGATCAAGCATATCCATGAACAGTGTGAAACCAGCTTCGATGAAAACGGAAAACCGCTCTATTCACTCGGAATTGTGCAGGATATTACGGAGCAGACAACACGTCAGGAACGACAGGACCGACTGTTTCAGGCAATCTCTGAAAGCGGTCTGGGGCTACTTCTGATCGATCATGACTATAAGATTCGTTACCTGAATACCGCTTTAATTGGCATCTATGGCAATCAGGTCGGCCAGCTCTGCTATTCAGTGTTGGGCCAAGCATCGGAGCCATGCAGTTATTGTCACTACAACGAACGACTGAGCAGCGGCAGTAGCGTTACCACAGAAATTACTCACCCTGATGGCACTATTTTCAGTGTCACCACCTTGCCGTTTATCGATATTGACGGTACCCCTTGTATTCTGGAGCTGATGAGGAATATCACCAAAGAAGTAGAGCTGAATCAAAACCTGCGTGAATCAGAAGAAAAATTCATAACAGCCTTTAAGTTAAATCCGGCACTGATGGCGCTAAGCACACTTGAAGAGGGGATATTTCTTGATGTTAATGCGTCTTTTAATTCTATTCTCGGTTTTAGCGACGTAGAGGTGATTGGAAAGAGTTCAAAGGAGCTGGAGTTGTTTTATGATTATTCCCACAGACAGGTCATACATGACCTGTTGCTGGAGCAGGGGAGTGTGCGAAATCTGCCAGTGCAGCTTAGGACCAAGTCAGGTAAAATTCTGGATGGACTCTTCTCTGCAGATCTGATCAAACTGCGGCATCAAAACATGCTTTTAACGGTGTTTGTAGACATTACAGACCGAGTGAAGGCCGAACAAGAGCGAGAGCTTGCCAAACAGGCTGCGGATGCTGCCAACCGGGCTAAAAGTGAATTTCTCTCCAATATGAGCCACGAAATACGTACTCCGATGAATGGCGTGATCGGCATGGCAGAGCTGATGCGTTTTACCGAACTGACTGCGGAGCAAGAACAGTATCTGGACTGCATCAAGACCTCTGGTGACAATTTGCTCTCACTCATAAATGATATTCTTGATCTTTCTAAAATTGAGGCTGGCAAGATAGAGCTTGAAAATACTGCATTCTCAATTCGTAAGGCGATTAATGACGTTGGAGCCACCCAGATATCTTTGATCCACCGGAAACATCTCCAGCTTCAAACGGATTTTCCGCCAGAACTTCCCGATCTTGTTAGTGGAGACCAACTCAGATTAAAGCAAATTCTGCTTAATCTGTTAAATAACGCGATTAAATTCACCGAGAAAGGCAGTATCACAATTTCACTAAGCCTGCTTAAGCAGCAGAGCAACTATGCACTCTTCAGAATCAGCATTAAAGATACCGGCATAGGCATTTCCCCGGATGCTCAAGACAAAATATTTGCACCTTTTACTCAGGCCGACACCTCTACAACCCGTAAATATGGCGGCACAGGCCTTGGGCTTACGATATGTCGTCAATTGGCTGAGTTAATGGGGGGCAGGATTTGGCTTGAAAGCTCGCCGGGATCAGGTAGTTGTTTTTACCTCGAATTGCCGTTTACAACGCTAGTCAATAGTGAAAATGATACTATTAAAAAAGTGACCATCGAATCTATGCAGATGGATAAAAAACTTAAGATCCTTATTGCCGAAGATAATCTGCTGAACCTGCAGACGGCAGAACTGATTCTCAAGAAGCTGGGACATGAGACGGTCAGTGTAAGAAACGGTCAGGAAGCGGTCGAACGATGGCATCCTGAAGAGATTGACCTGGTCCTGATGGATATTCAGATGCCAGTGATGGGAGGCGTTGCGGCACTTCAGAAGATCCGTGAAAAAGAACGGCCAACTGGTGGCCATGTCCCGATCATCGCCCTGACCGCCGATGCACTGAAGGGTGTAGAAGAGCATCTGCGTGCAGAAGGGTTTGATGGGTATCTAACCAAACCAATTAAGTTGGAAGAGATGAGAGAAATCCTGATCCAGGCAGCAGATAAATGAATGGCTTGTGTAATGCTTCAGGAATTGCCTGATAGTTCACAATTATAGACAATGGTACAGGGCTATGCTAAATTCTCTAAGTTTCATCAACCCTTTCATTTTAAAAGGAGTACCAAACTGTGAACATCCGTACCTATTTCAGAGTTGCCGCTGTAGCCCTCGCAGTAAGCAGTCTTGTTGCCTGTCAGGGCAACAATGGTTCCAGCAGTTCCTCGACGACTGCCGGTAAAAATGCCAAGGTTATTGCCACGGTAAACGGAGCAAAAATAACCAGCGATGATTTTGATCGTGAAGTCAAGGCGTTGCCAGAGTATATCCGTGCCATGGCAGACACTCCGCAGGGAAAAAAGGAGATGGTTGACACTCTGGTAATGCGGGAACTGATTTTACAGCAGGCAGCCAAGGATGGCGTAGACAAGAGCAAGGATGTTGAAGAAAAACTTGCCGAACTTAAGAAGCGGATTATCGTTGATACCTATCTTAAGAAAAAGGTTGAATCAGAATCAAAAATCAGTGACGAAGAGCTGAAGAAGTTTTACGAGCAGAACATGGAAAAATTCAAATCAGGTGAACAGATCCGGGCCAGCCACATTCTGGTCAAGTCTGAGCCGGAAGCTCAAGCTATTCTGGATCAACTGAAAAAGGGAGCCAATTTTGAAGAGCTGGCAAAAACCAAATCTGCTGATGCTTCCGCTGCAAAAGGTGGCGATCTTGGCTGGTTTGGCAAGGGGAATATGGTTCCTGCCTTTGAAAAAGCTGCCTTCAGTCTTAAGGAAGGTCAATTGTCCGGCATTGTAAAGAGCGATTTTGGTTTTCACATTATCAAGCTGACCGGCATTCGTGCCGCAGGTACCCGGGCTTTTGATGAAGTTAAGGAGCAAATCAAGTCTGCTATCATGCCTCAAAAGCAGCAACAGGTATTTATGAAGCTGAAAGAGGATCTGAAGAAGGGAGCCAAGATTGAATTAACCGATGCTCCTGCAGCAGCGCCTGCACCGTCAGCTGCTCCTGCTGCCAAGCCGACTGCACCAGCTGTACCAGCCCCCGCTGCTGATAAGAAATAATTGCTGTTAACCTGATACAGGCTGGGCAACATTAAACCTTGTCCAGCCTGTTTTTTGAGGCATCCATGAGTTATCTTCGTCTGTTACCGATTCTTCTGTTGATGGCAACTCTCTTTTTGAGTAGCTGTGCGTCCAAACCTGACGTAATCTCAGACCCTGAAATCAAGCCCCCCCCACCAATCCTTACGGTACCTAAACTTCCACCACTACCTCCTGGCGCAAAGCAGGTAAATGGTGTTGCTGCGATAGTAAATGACGATATCATTACTTTTCGCGAAGTGCTCCGTGAATCGCTACCAGTTATTCAGGATGCAGAAAAAAAAGGGTTGGTGGACGATAAGGCGCGCCACGATTTGCGGGTAATGGTGCTGGACCGATTGATTGACAAACACTTAACTGAACAGAAAGTTAAGGAGTTGGGTATCAAGATCGGTGATGATGAAATCCGTCAAGCGATTGATGATGTCAAGCGACAGAACAATAATATGTCACAGAGCCAGCTTGAAGCAGCTTTAAAGTTGCAGGGGTTTAGCTTTACGCAGTACGAAGCTCAGATTCGTGAGCAGCTTGAGCGGTTACGTCTGGTAAGCATGGAAGTTCGTTCAAAGGTGTATGTTGGTGATAAGGAAGCTGAAGAGTACTATCAATCCCATCTGAACAAATATACTGAAGAGGAACAACTCAAGGCCCGTCATATTTTTATCAAAACTGACGAAAAAGCCTCTGCCGACCAGATTCAGAAGGCGATGAACAAGGCGCTACAGGTGCTGTTTGAAGCTCGCCAAGGGAAGGACTTTGTTGCGCTGGCCAAGGAGTATTCTGAAGATCCTGCTGCGAAAACGGATGGTGGTGATCTGGGGACCTTCAAGCGTGGAGAAATGCTTGCTGATCTTGAAAAGGCTCTTTTACCATTGAAGTCTGGTGAAATTGGTGAGTTGGTAATTACACCATCCGGTTTGCATATTGTTAAACTTGAAGAACGTTTGCCAGGTAAAGCCAAGTCATTTGACCTGGTTAAGGCCGAAATAAAGGAGCTTCTTTACCGCCAGAAACAGGATGAACGTTTTACTTCGTGGATGAAGGAGCTGCGTACAAAGGCCAGCATCGTTGTTAAGGATGGTTCTGGAATTATCTGACCTGAGTAGATCGTATTCCAAGGAAACAACAATCCCCCTGGTACCATGGCATCAGGGGGATTGTTCATTAACGATGTGTGGATTTAGATGAAGGCTGGATCGAAGCTCGTTTCAACCTCTGTTTCTCAGGTATCTTAAAAACTCTTCCTTGCTCAACTGCTTTTTACTGACCAAGTGGGCAACTTCTCGGCTCATGGCGGTTTTCTCACCGTCTTTCAACGAATCTTTCAGTAGTACAAAAACCGGCATATTATGGCTGTAAGGAAATAACCGAAACTTGTCCAGCAGCTCAAAAGCAGACATGTCAGATAACATAAAGCTACTGAAGGCAAGGTATTTGGGATGAAGCGAGGCCAGTGCCAGCGCCTCCTTACCGGTATATCCCTTAACTACCTCAAACCCGATGGATTCAAGGTGTCTGGAAAGTGACTCTTCGCCGGTACGCGATACAATCAGGGCTTGTAGATCCCACGTTTCAACTTCTTCGGTCAATCCATAAACTGCAAGACGGTCAAACAGATAGGATTCATCAAGAGGTAACGAAAAAAAACCGGCCACCGGAAAAACTCCACCAACTTTTCCTGTTTCACTAAGAAATACTGGCAGGATCGGGATATTGCGGTATGAGGGGTTGGTTTTTATTGCGAGTAGTAAGCCCCACCCGTCTTCAGAGTGGGGAGATATATCCAGTACAATACCAAGTGGTCGTTCAACTCCGATTTGGTCAATGCTCATCAGGCGTGGTTGATAGCCTCCGGCCTTCAGATAGTCACAAATTATTCCATCACGATCCTGGTCAGGACCTACCCCCATAACCCAGAGCTCTGGAAGCTGTTCTGATTTCAGGCCGGTATTTGTCATCTGCGCACCGTTGCCCGTTTTTGCATCCGTCCTCCCATGGCGGCCATCTGATGTTTTTGCAGCTGCCCAAGGCTCTCAAGATGAAACTGGTACCAGGGGTCGCCAAAGCTTCGCATCTTCATCTTGCTGCCAGACTTGAGGTTTTCGAGATTTTCAATAAGGTGACTATCACCCGGGAGTTTTTTAAGTCCTTTTTCCAAGACGGCAATCGCCTTTACTTTTTCTCCGCATTCCTCGGCCAGACAGTAGGCATACAGGTTCCAGAGCAGTGACTCTTTACTGTTCCACTGCACGGTTTTTTCAAAGGTCTGCTCCATCTTGGAAGGCTTTTGACGCTTCATGTAACTGATTGCCAGCATTGCCATGGCAACCCAATTTTTAAAGAAAGATTTTTCAAGATACGGGAAAGCGTTGGAAAAATCCCGTCGTACATAGTAAGCCATACCAATTTGCGAGTTTATCTGATCGGTTACATAGAGTTGCCAAGGGCCGAACCTGAGAGCTTCTTTCATCTCGCGGATCGCCTTTTCAAAGCGTTGGCCCTGAAGATCTTTCCCTGCCTGTTCAAGTATAACCATCAGTTTTTTACTGATATAACGGGATACAAAGAAGAAGGAGACAGAAAAAACCACGAGACCGATCAGCAAGGATCCCCACAAGGGCAGATGGAAAGCGAAAAACATAACAAGAAGAATAACCACTCCAAGAGCGGCACAAATCAGAATCGAATACATGCAGAGAAACCTCGTTTAAAAATAAATTGACTTATAATCTGTAGTTAACTTTTCAGTGCGGCTTTTTCTGTCTTGGCCACAACCAGCCGTTTGCCTGGTTTCAGGGCAGAAGATGCTTTCAGGTTATTCCAGGCGGTAAGCAAACGGGCTGAAACCTTGAATTTGCGCGCCAGCGAGAACAGGGTGTCACCCTTGCGCACAGTATAGTATTGAATTGTGTCGTTAGTTGCTGTAGCAACTTTACGACGTCCTTCTTCAGCAAAATTAATCGACTGTTTTACCGGGATTATCAGGGTGCGGCCGGTCACCAGTTTTTTGTTTTCCAGTCCGTTTAGTTCTGCAAGCTCTTCGCTGGTGCTGCCAAAGCGTCGTGCAATCTGCTTCAGGCTGTCCTTGCGGGTAACAGTATAACGACTGTACAGAGTTTTTTCGCTAAAGCGCTGCGCCTCTGGAATGAGGGCAAATTGCTCCACAAAACGAGCTTTGGTCCCCTTTGGGATTTTTAACTCAAAATCAGGGTAGTTCGGGGGGGTACACCAGTGCCGGATGGAAGGGTTCAGTTCTTTTATACTTTGGTAGGTAGTACCGGTCAGACGGGCAACAAGCTCAAGATCGGTCCGACCGGCCAAGGTCACCGTATCATATTCAACAACAGGCACCGAAGCGATTTCTGTGAAACCGTACCGAGCAGGATCTTTTGCAATAATAGCGGCTGCCAGTAGTTTGGGAACATATTCTTTTGTTTCACGCTTCAGGTAATCCCCTTTGGAAAGCTCCCAGAAGTCGTTGGTGTCATATTTGTCAATGGCGCGAAAGATTTTGTTCTCACCGGCATTATACCCTGCAGCCGCAAGGTACCAGTCGTTCTTGAACATGCCGTAAAGGTCTTTCAGGTACATGGCAGCCGCCATGGTGGCTTTGACCGGATCCTTGCGTTCATCAACCCACTGATCGATTCGTAGTGAGTAGCGACGACCGGTGGCAGACATGAACTGCCAAGGTCCTACAGCGTTGGCCCAAGACCGGGCGTTCAACTGAAAGCCACTCTCAATCATGGCAACATAGACCAGTTCGTCCGGCAATCCCTCTTTGCGCAAGATCTCTTTCATCATCGGGAGATATCGTGTTGAGCGAGAAAGCCAGCGTGCATAGGTCAGACGACCTCGGGTCTGAAAGAAATTAACGAAAAACTCAACCTTGTCATTCAAAGTCAGCGGGATATCTGTTATCGGTTCAGTTTCTGGAAGTGCAAGATCTACAAAATCAGCGGTCCCGTTATTAAGCTCTTCAAGCGTAAATAACGTAGAACCGGCATCTGCCGGTAACGCTGATTGCCCTTCACCGCCCTTGTTATCGACAATAAGGTGGGGTTGGATCAGTTCGTTCAGAAGTTTCTGAGTCGGTTCACTGCATGCAGCTGTGCCCGCAGTAACTGCCAGAAATATGAAGATGAAAAGTTGAATTTTCATGATCTGGAGACACCTCTCCCATTACAATTCAAAAGATGCAGCAGTATAGACGTTTCGCTCCGCAATGTCAAACAGGTACAACATGCTGACATTACAGAAAAAACGGGCCTGCCAGATGGCGGGCCCGTTTGTGCTTCAGGCATGGTTGCTACAACATTTAGGCACCAAGCTTTTCTTTTTCCTTCTGAATTGCCTCTCGGCCTGCCTCAATGGCAGAAGACAGGATAGATTTTTTCTCTTTGATGGTCTCTTTACCTTCTTCAAAGGTTGCCTTGATTTTTTCCTGGGCTTCGCGGGCATACTCCTTGATTTTGTCAACCGCATCGTCAGCCAGATCCCCAATCTGCTCTCTGACGGCATTTCCGCTTTTGGGGGCATACAAGAGTGCCAGACCTGCTCCTAAGGCGGCACCAGCCAGGAAGGAAACCAAAACAGTGCTTGTGGATACGCCGTTGTCATCATGTGTCATGATTCATACTCCTTTCATTTTACGTTTCAGATAGCTTTCAAGCAGATATTTTCCGGCCACTTTTGCGCCGGTCATCCAGGCGCCGGTCTGGTTTAACAGCCCGGTTACTACACCTACAGAGTGGTTGATTGACGAAAGTTGGGTGCCTGTATCACCAAGCGCAGACATAAATCGTTTTACGTCTTCAGTATGTTCAGCTACGCCACCACTTACCGTTTTTAGCTCAACCAGCACCTGATTCAGTTCTTTGATGGTTGGCTTCAGCTCATTAGTCAGCAGGTCAGCAAGCTCTGATATTGATGCAGCTGTTTTTCTGAAGCTGAGTAATGTGGGGATAAGAAAAATAACCAGAATAACCACTGCTGCAGCGGTTATCAGGGCTGCCAAGGCAGTAAGCGACATTTTGTCACTCCTTTCAAATTGTTAATGTACTGAGCTCATACTATACCTGATCAGTTCTGATACGCAAGTCACCTCGCATGGTCGTGTTCAACGGGCTGTCGATTTTCTCACATCTCTATACCGATGCGGGCCGGAACTCCAACCTGATAGTAATGTTTCAGTTCTCGCATCTCTGTTACCAGATCAGCTGCCTGCATTATCCGTTCATCTGCGTTCCGCCCGGTTAACACCAACTCGACATGTTCCGGTTTCGCTTGCATCAGTTCAAGAACCTGCTCAACATCAATCAGGCCAAATGCAACAGCACCATTGATTTCATCACAGACAAACAGGTCATAGTTTCCAGAAAGCAAAGCCTCTCGCGCCTGAAATAACGCATCCTGTGCAAGACGACGATCTTCAGATATGTCCTTGGTGTTGACCCAGCCAGGGCGGCCGGTCTGTATAATGGTAAAGTCAGGTGCTAGTCGTTCAGAAAACAGCTGTTCGCCGTAGGGCCCCCCGCCTTTGATGAACTGGAAAAAACAAACTCGGAGTCCTCTGCCCAAGGCGCGTATGGACAAGCCCAGAGCAGCGGTTGTCTTGCCTTTTCCGTTACCGGTATAAACCTGTATACACCCACGGTCCAGGCAGTTGTGCTGAATAGTATCCATGTAGATTGCTCCTGTTTCTGGCAAAAGCTGCCTGAACGTTATTTTACAACTATACCTATTACGTTATATTCTGGTCAATAGTGCGCATCCTGCCTTGCCGATTGGCTGATTGACGCTATACTTCATAGAAACTAATCATGAGGGAGGCATTATGCAACGTTCATCTGCAATTCAAGCCGCCTGTCGAACTGCCAGCCGAATTGCTCATCAAAACGCCAGCTGGTTACAAGCACAGATGTCTCCCTACTTTTTTCAGGCCATGGCTGATGAGCCGGAGGCCTTGGCCACGCTTGTGCGTGAACTTGCGTCACTTCAGCATAATCGACACTTGATTCTGGGTGATCGGGACAAACGATTGATTCTGGCATGTGTGGACGAACCTGGTTCTCTCTTTAACAGCCTGAAACGGGTAGAGTCCAGAGCAATTTCCTACGCCATGTTTTCCCATTCGTATGGGGCTATGCCAGCTATGTCAGAGGAGCTTGAGGTGCAGCGTTTTGAATTTGATCGCAAGCCTCATTCGGCGATTAGCGGGCAGTATTCATCCTCGATTCCAAAATCTTTAAAACGAACTATTCTTAATGAACTTGAACGGATTGCACCGGATAGTAACCGCCGGACTGCTGAAAAATTGTTGCAAATTCTCTGGATCAATACTTCAGATCAGATACAACTATCACCACCGCAACGTACTGCCTGGCTGATCTGGCTATTTGAACGAGGTAATGCCTCCGGTGGCCTGTTTCTGGATTTACGTACCATTGAACACAGGGGGATTCAGGAGACCAGGGTCCTCTTCGCAGTCGGTAATCCACCTCAGGAAGACTTTCTGCTACAGTTGGCAGAGGTGTTTAACCGTCTGAATATCGGCATTCGGCGGGCCTATTGTCTGACTATCAGCAATGGAGTCCACCCGTATTTTCTTGGAACATTTTTTGTCCGTCACCGTAACGGAGGTGAGCTGTTGCCAGATTCACCACTGGCTGAACAGTTGCGACAGGAGCTTTGCAACACTCAAATACTGGACAACAATTGCTATACGTATCGGGAATGGGTCATGGAACGGGTTATGTCCGGTGATGATGCTGCGCTGGTAAATGCTTTTGTGGCATTTTGCCACACCAATCTTGCCCATAATCAGCCTGATCGATTTGGCCTTGAAGATGTTCAGAGTGCCTTCCATGCACACCCGGAGATGGCAATGCAATTGATCCGGCTGTTCAGAATCCGTTTTGATCCGACGCTTCAGGATCGAGATGAAGCCTATCTGACTTTGTATGCCACAACAAAAGCGCTGGTGCAGGATTATAATACCGGTCACCGTTGGCTGGATGAGATTAGGCAGACGATCTATCGTTGCTGCCTTCTGTTTATCAGTTACACCTTGAAAACTAATTTCTTCGTATTTGAAAAGCAGGCACTGGCCTTCAGGCTTGATCCAGGTTATCTGCGACAACTGGGAGCTGATTTTACCTCGGATTTACCCGACACGCTGCCATTTAGAGTCACCTTCTTCTTCAGTCGTTTCGGGCATGGCTACCATATTGGTTTCTCAGATATTGCCCGTGGTGGTTGGCGTACCGTGATCGCCCGTAACCAGGATGATGCCATTACTGCGGCAAATGCCCTTTTTCGTGAAGTTTATGTGCTGGCCCATACACAGCATCTGAAGAATAAGGATATTTATGAGGGTGGTTCCAAGATGGTGCTGGTTATGGATGCTTATGGGTTTGAACAGGCGGGGCATGAACAGGAAAACAGCCAGCTATACAAGTTGCAATACGTTATAATTAATGCCTTTTTGGATATTTTTGTCACTGATAAGGGCAGGGTTCGGAACCAACGAGTGGTGGACTATTACGGAGATGATGAACCGATCGAACTGGGGCCGGATGAAAATATGCATGATGGCATGATTGAAGCCATTGCCGCGCTGTCCCGTAAAAGGGGGTACCTGCTGGGAGTTGGTATTATATCCAGCAAGCAATTTGGGATCAATCACAAGGAGTATGGTGTTACCTCAACCGGTGTCATGACCTTTGCCGAAGTAGTTATGGCTGAACAGGGCGTAGATATTCGGCATGACACTTTCAGCGTTAAACTTACTGGCGGGCCTGGTGGTGATGTGGCCGGTAACTGTCTGCGTATTATTCTTGAAAGTTGCCCCAAGGCAAAGCTGGTGCTGGTGCTGGATGGTACTGCCGCAGCATATGACCCGGCAGGCCTTGACCGGTTGGAGCTGGCACGGATAACATTGCAATATGACCTGGATGAGTTTGACCCGTCACGGCTTTCGGCAGGAGGGAAAATGATCTTCCGTACCGGTCGCCGGATGGAGGGGCTGCGAGAGTTGCATCGCAGGGTTGAGCGTCTTGCAGATGGTACATTGCAAGAAGATTGGGTCCCGTTGGATGATTTTTATCGCGAATATACAAGTTTGGTTTTCCTGGTTGAAGCTGACCTCTTTATCCCTGCCGGTGGGCGGCCAGAAACCATTGACGCACAGAACTGGCAAAATTTTCTGACCTCTGACGGCCTTCCGTCTGCTCGCGTAATTATTGAAGGAGCAAATTCATTCATAACGCCGCAGGCTCGTAGCCAGCTGCAAAAAAAAGGCGTAGTGTTGATGCGGGATGCTTCTGCCAATAAATGCGGAGTTATCTCATCGTCCTATGAAATAATTGCCAATCTGTTACTGACAGAAAAGGAGTTTCTTACCCACAAGGACGACTATGTTACCGACGTTCTGGAAATCCTCAGAAAGCGTGCAGCAGACGAAGCTCGCCTGATTTTACGCCGTTGGCGTGAGGCTGGCGGTAGTCAGACATATACCGATATATCTGACCTCATCAGCCAGAATATTAACAGCTACTACCACCGCCTGTTTCTGTTTTTCTCTGCACGACCTGAACTTTGTCTGCAAAAACCGTATCGTGAAGCCTTGATCAGGCACCTGCCTCGTCTCCTTCAGGCTGATGCTCGATTCAGACGGCGTATTACGAGACTTCCGGTTAAATATCAGGCAGCAATTCTTGCCGCAGAAATAGGAGCATCGCTGGTTTATACCAGTAACAGGGATGAGGATTTTGAAGAGATGGTAAGGAGGCACCTTGCGAGGATTGGCTGTTAGCTTTTTCCACTTTCACAGAAAAGGTGACCTGTGGTAAAGGTCTACTCAGGCTTAGCACAATCCATATTTTTACTTGGTATTCTATATTCTGAACTGAAGGAGAACCGATCATGTCCCGTTCAAACGACAACGCCATCACCACCACTCTTCTGGCCCTTGCGTCTGGAGCCTTACTGGGCGCTGCAGCGGCCCTGCTGCTTGCTCCCGCTCCGGGAAACGAAACCCGGCGCAAGCTGGTTGACCTGCAGGAAGGGGCAGGTAAGCGACTGAAAAAATATGCCAGTGACGCTAAAGGGAGAATAGCAGGCTGTAAAGGCAAAGCTGAAGACCTGCAGTATGATGGCGGAGATGCCTGGATTTAAGCTGCAGAGAACAACAAAAGTAGAGTGAGCTGACTGTTCGTTAACAAACGGCCCTGCCTCCCGAAGGAGACAGGGCCGTTTGCTGTAAGTCTGTCTGCAAGAAACTATTGCTTTGCAGGCTGGTCTTTGGCGGGAGCCTTTTTCTTTGCAACCTTTTTCTTGGTTACTTTAACCGGAGCAGCTTTTTGTTCAGACACCAACACTTCTTTAAAGGTAGGGTTCTCTTCAAAGAGTGCATGAATGCGACGGTTTTGCTGACGACCCTCGGCAGTCTTGTTGTCAGCTATCGGTTGATCTGGACCGTATCCCTTGGCGGAAAGACGGCTCTTGTCTATATTAAAGTTCTTGATGATGTAGTTACGCACCGAGTCGGCACGACGTTGTGAAAGCCGCATGTTCATGGCGTGACCGCCAACGGTGTCGGTATGTCCCTCAATGATACCTCTGAGGTGCTTCTCACTGTTCAGGGCATCGCCCACTTTCTGTAATTCAGTGTGGTACTTTTTCTTGATATCCGATTTTCCGGTATCAAACAGGATATCCAGATTCAGCTTGGTGCCGGCCACAATTGCCTTTGGAGCAACTACTTCCTTAACCGGTTCGGTTACCTCGATACTGGTATTACTGACTGTTTTTCCTCCTGCACCATTACAGTTGAGGGTATAGCTGGTGCTGGCAGAAGGGGTTATGACTCGGGAACCGGAAGTAGCCACCGGACCGATACCGGGTTGAAGATCACAATCAGTGGTGTTGGTCGAGGACCAGGACAGGGTGGTGGTATTTCCTTTTACCAGGGAAGCAGGCTCTGCCTTCAAGTTACTGCCGGGTGCTGGTGGTGGTGGAACAACCACAACCGGAGCAGGTTCTGGAACGACAACTGGTGCCGGTGCCGGTTTCGGAGCCATAAAGGGAATATAAAGACCTACCGTATACTCAATGTTGGTAAAGTATTTGTCATACTTATAGTTAATGCCGCGTACATCGGCCCGCAGAGCAAGATTGTCGGTCATAAAATACTTGAGTCCGACGCCGTAATCAAAAGACAGCTTGTTACCGCCACCTTGACTTGCATATATACCACCTGCGCCGACAGCCAGGTAAGGTACCAAATCATTTTTGGGGAACATATGGTACAGCAACTCACCACCGTAACGATAGAAATCAATGCTGCTTGCACCGCTGTTACCCTTGGCGTGGGTATAATCAATCAGGGCCTCAATCCCGATCCGCTCGGTAAAATTGTAACCTGCCCGGCCACCGATGACGACACTGGTGTCCAGTTTCTGGCTGTTCTCAAAGGTGTAGCCACCGACAACCGGTGAAAGCGAGAAAGCCCCTTCCTTGTTTGCTGCCATGGCTGTCTGACTGAGCCCCATAAGCAGCAGTGCTGCAATAATACCTGTCTTTTTCATGCTGTACATCTCCTTTCTTGGTGGTAATTCTGAATCGATTAAAGAAAATTGAAGTCTATTTTATAGCACATCTGAATCGATTCGTGCTACCTGTTTTCGCTTTTTTGTGCCGGTCTTGCATTCAACAAAAAAGACGGTGTATGATGCCAACAGCATTCAAATCTACCTGCATTCGCTGGAGGCGTTATTTTATGGAAACCCCTGTATTCAGAGCCAGACGTATCCGTGGTAAAGAGATCTTCCGTCGTATGGTTCGAGAAACCTCTCTCTCGGTTAACGATCTGATCTATCCGATGTTTTCGGCCTTTGGTACAGATATTCGCAAAGAGGTCTCTTCTATGCCGGGTATCTATCAGCAATCTATTGAGCATATTGTTGCCGAGGCATCTGAAGTCTATCAGCTCGGTATTCCGGCGGTCATTCTGTTCGGCATACCTGAAGCCAAGGATGCGGTAGGGAGTGACGCATATGCAGAGCATGGCATCATCCAGCAAACGATCAGGGCCATTAAACAGAATGTGCCAGGATTAGCCGTAATTACCGATGTGTGTCTTTGCGAGTACACAGATCATGGTCACTGCGGTATCATTAAAGATGGGGATGTGGACAATGATGCCACGGTTACATTACTGGCCAGGGAGGCTTTGTCGCATGCGCAGGCTGGTGCAGATATGGTGGCCCCTTCCGATATGATGGATGGTCGGGTTGCAGCGATCCGTCGGGTTCTGGACGAAAACGGCTTCAGGCATATCCCGGTTATGAGTTATGCCGTGAAGTTTGCCTCAGGTTACTACGGACCGTTTCGGGAGGCAGCCGAATCTACTCCGCAATTCGGGGACCGTCGTTCCTACCAGATGGACCCCGCAAACCGTCGCGAAGCATTGCGTGAGGCTGCTCAGGATATAGTGGAAGGGGCAGATATTATTATGGTAAAACCGGGATTGCCCTATCTGGATATCCTGCGCGACCTGCGCAACGAATACACCATGCCATTGGCCGTTTACAATGTATCCGGCGAATACAGTATGATCAAGGCTGCCGCCCGAAACGGCTGGATTGATGAAGAACGGGTGGTGATGGAAACCATGCTGGGGTTCAAACGTGCCGGGGCAGACCTGATTATTACCTACCATGCCAAGGATGTAGCCCGATGGCTGAAGGGCAGCCTTTGATTACTCGCCGATCCGTTCTTGCATTTCACGCTTCTGCTTACGGATAGCGCCCTCTTCTGTTCCTTTTGGAAGTTCACGCTCCGGCAGCTTGCCGGGAAGCGTCGGGAGTGACAGTCTCTTGCTTGCTGTATCCTGCTTTACTGCTGTTGGTACCGGTGCAGCAGGTGGAGCAGATTTGACGGGTGCTGGAGCGGTTACGGCAGACTTAGGTCGTTTTGCCAGTTTTTTACGTGGAGGAAAGGTCTTTTTCATGTCAATTTCACTTACTGAAAAGCTGGCAATGGACTCCCGGTTAAGCAGAACCACCACCTTTCCCTTTTCACGCCATACATTGCGGGCGTTCATCGTCCCGCCATCCTTCAGGTATACTATGGCAGCCTGGGCAGATACTGCCCATCCCAGAATCAACGCTACAATACAGATAGTTTTACGCATGTTGACACCTCCCGGTGAATATATCCCGTCAATTGCTGATCCTTTCATATACCGCGAGATTGGATCGGGGGCAAGTCCCGGATAGCAATACTTGTTTTTTGCATCAGTTTTTGTTTCAGCGGTAGCCAATTTTCTGGTTCTATGTTACAAGAAATTGTCACTATCGACTGTACCGGGCAAGTCTCTGGTACACCCCTAAAATTTCATGTAGTGGGAGGAGAAACCGATGGAGAACGTTAATGCCAAGGATCGTAACGGCCACACCCTGCTGATCAGTGCCTCCAAACAAGGACAGGTTGAAAGCGTCAAGGATTTGCTCCACCGCGGTGCTGATATTACCGCCTCCAGCGACAAGGGAAAGACCGCCCTGCATTATGCTGCGGCCAATGGTCACACAGAAATCGTCAAAATGTTACTTGAAAAAGGTTCTGAAGTGGATGCACGCGATCGCGAAGGACATACTCCGCTGATGCTGGCAGCAATTTACGGTTGCAACCTGACCGTACAGGCTCTGCTGGAGGGGGGAGCTGATCCACGTGCCAAAACCAAATGCGGTAACACTGCCGGACTGTATGCTGAGAACAATAGCCATCCCGTTGCAGCAACCCTTTTGAAGAAAGCTGAACGGTCCAAGGCTGGTAACGCCTGATTCTGCTACCCCGTCGGATCGTCTGTCCGGCGGGGTATTCCTTCCCCCAAGTTGCAATTCTGGCAGATATAATTCTTCAAACAAGGTGTGTTTTGATTAACTAATTTCTGAAGGAGATTTCAGATGTTCACTACCTCTGACTTCAAAAAAGGGCTTGTGATCCAATTGGATGGTGCCCCCTGTCTATTAATCGATGTCAGCTTTCAATCCCCGTCGGCCCGTGGCGCAAATACCATGGTCAAGACCCGTTACCGTAACCTGCTTACCGGTCAGGTACTGGACCGAACCTTTCGTTCCGGTGATAAGGTGGATGAGGCTGATTACGAACGTCATAAAGGGCAGTTTCTCTACGCAGACGGTCTTTGCGGGGTGTTTATGGACCTTGAAACCTATGAGCAGTTTGAAATGGATGAAGAGGCTTTTTCTGTCCTCTCTCCCTACCTTCTGGAGGGGACTGAAGTGACCTTGGGGCTCTTTCAGGGGCGGATGGTTATGGCTGAGCCACCTATGGTGGTCGAGCTGGTTGTAACTGACACGGCACCGATTATCAAACATGCTACCGCAACCTCTGAAACAAAGGATGCAATCCTTGAAACCGGGCTTAAGCTGAAAGTTCCCCCTTATCTCGAAAACGGATCAAAAATCAAGGTAGACACACGTGATGGTAGATTCGTCAGCCGTGCATAGGCAATGTTACTGGCTATTCAGAAAAAACTTGACACCTTGGCGGTAAAAACTATAAAGCTACTTACTTACGCGGGCCTATAGCTCAGTTGGCTAGAGCCACCGGCTCATAACCGGTTGGTCCCAGGTTCGAGTCCTGGTGGGCCCACCAATTGTTTCCAAACGAGGTTCAGATACGGTCTGAACCTCGTTTGTTGTTTTTCAGACAATTCCTCTGCCGCCTAAGATGTTCTCTTCCCGTTCAATCCGTTCAATCCGTTCAATCCGTTCAATCCGTTCAATCCGTTCAATCCGTTCAATCAAGTTCGTCAATTTCCCCCACCAGCTGTTGCCGTAGCTTGACCGGTTGGTCTGCATTCTTGCGCACCCTGATGTTGATCATCTCAACAAAGATTGAGAAGGCCATTGAGAAGTATATGTAGCCTTTAGGGATGTGGAATGAGAGACC
>Ga0209373_10001187_pt1 | contig 32673 bp, 20 predicted proteins | sample Higcelweek5metaG_FD_187173 | JGI IMG/M metagenome (GOLD analysis project Ga0209373, IMG submission 187173) | Freshwater pond sediment microbial communities from the University of Edinburgh, under environmental carbon perturbations - High... | ecosystem: Environmental > Aquatic > Freshwater >... | reverse complement strand
ATCCCCATGACGGCAAGGAAGCCGATACCCTGGTCAAACTGGCCGATGCGGCGATGTACCGGGCCAAGCGCCAGGGCCGCAACGCCTGTTGTTTCCATTCCGAATCGGTCTATGCCCAGGCCTTTGAGCGGCTTGGCCTGGAAAATGCTTTACGTCAGGCGATTGAGAACAGCGAATTTTCGCTCGATTATCAACCCCTATTTGCCCGGAAAGATGGCGTCTTGACCGCCGTCGAGGCGTTGCTGCGCTGGCAGCATCCTGACCTAGGACTGCTGCCGCCCGATCGCTTCCTCCCTCTGGCCGAGGAAACGGGACTGATCCTGCCGATTGGCCGGCTGACCTTGAAACTGGTCTGTCAGCAGGGACAGGCTTGGTTCGAGCAGGGACTCGCTCCCCCCCGCCTGTGCGTCAATCTGTCGCCACGTCAGGCGCTGGCCCCCGGTCTGGCCGATGAGGTCGCGGTGGCCTTAACCGAATCCGGCCTGCCCGCAGAACGGCTGCAACTCGATTTGCCGGAAATCTGCCTGACCGCCCCCGATGTTGATACGGACACCCGGTTCGCCCGGCTGAAAGCGCTGGGGATCACCCTGGCCATCGATGATTTTGGCTCTGGCCATGCCTCTTTCAGCCTGCTGCGGCGAGCCCCGATGAGTTCGCTCAAAATCAGCCAGAGCTTCGTGCGCGATCTCGCCCGGGGAGCCGAGAATCCCGAAGTCCTCACCGCGATCATCGCCGTCGCCCATGGCCTCCATCTTCAGGTAATTGCCCCCGGGATCGAGACGGACGAGCAATTCACCCATCTCGCCCGTTATGATTGCGATCAGTTTCAGGGCTTTCTGTTCGCCCGGCCGATGGCGGCGGCGGAGATGACGGACTTCCTGCGGCAGAAAATCCGCCCCCGATCGCTTGGTTTGGCGGGAGCCCCCCCCGAGACAAAGCCGGCCTGAGCAAAAATACACAGACGCTTATTTTTCCTCTTGCCGACCCCAACGGTTTTAGGTAGAAGAACGGCCTCCGCAGCGGACGCCGGGTTCTCCCTCCGCCGCTTCGGACGAAAGAGATGGGCGATTAGCTCAGCGGGAGAGCACACCCTTCACACGGGTGGGGTCGTAGGTTCAATCCCTACATCGCCCACCATCTCTTTCAATAAGATCACATCTTTTGAGGATGTGCTCTTTGGTTCACTTGAACCCTTTCCCCATCATCCGGTTTTTGGTCTCGCATTTGAGCGGGGCTGCCGCCCCGCACCCCGCTTGGGGGTGACCCCCAACCCCCCCTTTATTGGTACAGCTTGACCGGGTGCGGACGGGGCGTGATGGTGCGTCTATTGCATTCGTGTTAATGCTGCCGCCGCAGGTAAAGCGCGCGGAGAAACACGGTACGATGACCCCAGAACAGTTCGTCGCCAAATGGAAGGCCAGTACCCGATCCGAGCGGGCCGCCGCGCAGGAGCAGTTCATCGATCTGTGTCATATGCTGGGCGAAGGCACTCCTGGTGATGACCCGACCGGCGAGCGGTTCGCGTTTGAGAAAGGGGCGAACAAGACCACCGGGGCGAATGGTTGGGCCGATGTGTGGAAGGCCGGGCATTTTGCTTGGGAATATAAAGGCAAGGGGAAAGACCTCAAAGCCGCCTTCGCCCAGTTGCAGCAATATGCCGGCGCCTTGGGCAATCCGCCGCTGCTGGTGGTCTCCGACATGCAGCGGTTTCGAATCCACACCGCCTGGACCAACACCGTCTCCAAGGTCTATGAGCTGACTCTGGACGACTTGCTGGAGCCCGCAGGGCGCGACACCCTGAAAGCGGTCCTGTCTGCCCCCGAACGCCTCCGCCCCGGCCTGACCCGACAGGCTTTGACCGAACAGGCCGCCGAGAACTTTGCCGCCCTCGCCCGTCGCTTGCGGGAGCGCGGCAACGACGCCGAACGGGTGGCCCATTTCGTCAATCGCCTCGTGTTCTGCATGTTCGCCGAAGACGTGGATCTGCTCCCCAACAAGATGTTCCAGCGCCTGCTGGAAGCCTGTCTGCCCAATCCCGGTTCATTCGAGCGCATGGCCCACACCCTGTTCGCAGCGATGCGGACCGGTGGTCTGGTCGGTTTCGAACAGGTGGAATGGTTCAACGGCGGACTGTTTGACGATGACGAGGCCTTGCCGCTCGACAAAGACGATATCAAGGCCGTACTGGACGCCGCCCGCCTTGATTGGGCGGAAATCGATCCCTCGATCTTCGGCACGTTGTTCGAGCGCGGCCTTGACCCGGACAAACGCAGCCAGTTGGGCGCCCATTACACCGATCGCGACAAGATCATGTTGATTATCGAGCCGGTGGTGGTGCGCCCCCTTGCCGCCGAGTGGGACACGGTGAAAACCGAGATGCTCGCCCTGCTGGATAAGGCCGCCACCGCCAAAGCACCGGCTACCAAAACCAAGGCCCGCAACGAGGCCGAAGCCCGTTATCGGGCGTTTCTCGACCGACTCCGGGCGTTCCGGGTTCTCGACCCGGCCTGTGGCTCGGGAAACTTCCTCTATCTCGCTTTGTTGGCGTTGAAAGACATCGAGCATCGGGCCGGAATCGAGGCTGAGGCCATGGGGCTGCAACGCGAATTCCCCCAGATTGGCCCGGAATGCGTGCGAGGCATCGAAATCAACCCCTATGCCGCCGAACTGGCCCGGATCAGCGTATGGATTGGTGAAATCCAGTGGATGAAGCGCACCGGCTTTGGCATTCGGCGCAATCCCATCCTGCGACCGCTCGATACCATCGAATGTCGGGATGCGCTGTTCCCCGCCGATCCGACCGCACCCTGGCCCGACGTCGCCCACCTCTGGCCGGCCGTGGACGCCATCATCGGCAACCCCCCATTCCTGGGTGACAAAGCGATGATTGGCGCAATGGGCGAGGATTATGTGCAACGCCTTCGGGCAGGCTACGCCTCATGGCTGCCGGGCGGGTCAGACCTCGTGTGCTACTGGTTCGCCATCGCCGATCGCATGCTGCGCGAGGGGCGCGCGCGCCGCGCCGGTTTTGTCTCTACCAACTCCATTCGGGGCGGGGCCAACCGCACCGTGCTTGACCGCATCCGCGAACATCACGTCATCTTTGAGGCTTGGGCAGACGAGGAATGGACCGTCGATGGTGCGGCGGTGCGAGTGTCGCTGGTCTGTTTCACCTCTAATGACAATACGATTGCATGCAATCTAAACGGTGCAAAAATTGCGAAAATACACCCAGACTTAACGGGTGGAAATCTCGACTTAACTCGTGCGATTATGATTTCCTACAACAAGGGAGCATCATTTCAAGGTACCATTAAGGTCGGAGCCTTCGATATTGATGGCGATATTGCACGTCAATGGCTTTTGTTACCGATTAACCCCAACGGCAGGCCTAACGCTGACGTCGTCCGCCCATGGGCCAACGGACAAGATTTAACCCGCCGCCCTTCAGGACGATGGATAATCGATTTCGGGGTTTTAATGTCAGAGGCTGAAGCTTCTTTGTATGAAGCACCGTTTCAATACGGCCTCGACAAAATTTTTTCTGCCAGACAAGGAAAGCGCGAATCTAGAGCATCTGAAAAATGGTGGATCCTGCAAAGGCCGCGCCCGGAAATGCGCCGAGCACTGGCTCCTTTAACGCGATACATCGCCACACCACGCGTGGCCAAACACCGACTCTTCGTTTGGCTTGACATTAAAATTTTACCTGACTGCCAATTGGTCGTTATCGCCCGCGATGACGACACCACGTTCGGTATCCTCCATTCCCGTTTCCATGAAGCCTGGGCGCTTCGACTCTGCACATGGCTCGGTGTTGGAAACGATCCCCGCTACACCCCCAGCACCACCTTCGAGACCTTCCCGTTCCCCGATGGCCTGGCACCGGATCGGCCCGCCGCCGATTACGCCGACGACCCAAGGGCGCAGGCCATTGCGGCGGCGGCCCAGCGCCTCGACATGCTGCGGCGGAACTGGCTCAACCCGCCCGACTTGGTGGAGGTGGTGCCCGAGGTGGTGCCGGGCTTCCCCGATCGACTCTTGCCCAAAGACGACGCGGCGGCGGCGATTCTTGCGAAAAGGACGCTGACCAACCTCTATAACCAGCGCCCGCAATGGCTGGCGATGGCCCATGCCGATCTCGATGCCGCTGTCGCGGCGGCTTATGGTTGGCCTGCCGAGATCAGCGAGGATGAAGCCCTGGCGCGCCTGCTCGAACTCAATCACGCCCGGGCAGGATAGCGGGCTCCCGCCCGCACCAGGTCGGGGCGATGCCCCGAACCCCCTTTGTTTTTAAAAAAGCCGGGGTTTGGGGACGTCAGTCCCCAAGCGGGGTGCGGGCGGGAGCCCGCTCCGCATCAATGACCGAGCAGCTTGGCAAGACCAAACATCGCCCCCAACACCAGGGCGACATTAAGCGTGGCTGCCGTCACGACAATCGCCAGAATCGATTTGAGAAGGTCCGCTTTGACCGCCTCAATCTTCGCCTCAAGCCGAAGCTCGGTCTCGCGAAGATCTGCTTTGGTCGCCATGTCACCAACGAGCGCGCGCGACAAAACGCGAGCAAATCCTTCGGCCTGCTGCTGCTCAAGCCCGGCCTCGTCACGCAAAGCGGAAGCCAAGGCGAGCGTGTCAAAAGGAACCACGTTGGTCATGACGCCTCCTCGCTACAAAGATTCCGCCTGACAAGACCGGTTCAGGGTCCGCCCTTTGCCAGCAAATCCAGCGCGGCCAGGGCAGCCTGTAACCGGATCTGATCGCGATCACCGTCAAAGTGGGCAAAAATGTCGTGGGTTGCAACACCCCGCCGCGCCAGCGCGAAATGGACCAGCCCGACCGGCTTGACGGTTCCATCCGAAGCTGGCCCGGCAATCCCGGTGATGGCTACCGCGCGCGTGACCGGGGCCCGAGCCAGAGCCCCTTCGGCCATCATCCGGGCCACTTCGGCACTGACCGCCCCATGGCGGGCGATCAGAGCGGGCGGCACCCCGAGCAGCTCGGTTTTGGCCGCGTTGGAATAGGTGACAAACCCGCGTTCGACCACTGAAGAGGAACCGGGAATCGCGGTCAGCGCCGCCGCAACCAAGCCCCCGGTACAGGATTCAGCGGTGGCAACGGTCTCGCCGCGCACCACCAGCACAGCCAGGACGCGGGCGGCAGCGGCCTGCAAGACCGGATCGATCATCCCCACAAGGCCAGCAGGCGGACATAGAGAATCATCCCGACCATCCCGGCGATTCCGGCGGCAACGTCATCGATCATCACCCCGAACCCGCTGGTATAATGGCGGTCGAGCCAACGAATCGGCCAGGGCTTCCATATATCGAACAACCGGAACAGGATGAAGGCCACGCCATAAGCCAACGGATCAAGCGGAGCGGCAGCCAGCACCAGCCACTGCCCGACCACCTCGTCAACCACCACCTCGGGCGGATCATCAACGCCGGTACGACCGACATACTCGCGACTCAGGCCCCAGCCGATCAGGAACAGCAGCACGGCACACTGAATCAGCAGCCCTTTGCCGCCCCAGGAGACTAATCCCCAGGCCAGAGGCAAGGCCGCCAGCGAGCCCCAGGTGCCCGGCGCCTTGGGCAACAGCCCGACGCCGAACCAGGTGACCACCAGTGTGACGGGATGAAAAGCGGTGATGCCATCGCGACGATAAACCAAGGCGAACGTCCCCCCCTCAAACCAAGATCTTCTGAACTAACCGGCCGGGCGCAAAACCGGCGCCACCGGCGGAATATCCCAACCGGATTGCAAGGCGATCCGGACTGCTTGGGCGCGATTGGCCGCACCGATCTTGCGATAGACGTTCCGAAGGTGAACCTTGATGGTGATTTCCTGGAGATTCAGGACCTGGGCGATCTCTTTGTTGGTTCGCCCTTCGATCAACTGGGCCAGGATCTCTCCTTCGCGCCGGGACAATCGGTCGAACGGGGGCGGGGCTGCGCCCGGCTGTCCGGCCCCGGTTGGATCGGACGGTTCGAAAAAGCTGCTGGAGGGCAGATAGGTTTCACCGGACAACACCAGTCGGAGGGCATTGACCATTGCGCTGCCGCCAACAGTTTTCGGAATGAAGCCCGCGGCCCCCGCCTGAACTGCCGCCTGGACGTGGTCGCGGGAGGAATAACCGGAAACGATCACCACCGGACGATCCGGCAGCAACGACTTGATCCGGCTGAGCCCTGTCAACCCGTCCATCCCCGGCATCATCAGATCCAGCAGGACCAGATCGGGCGATGCTGTGGTCTGAATGGCGGTAATCGCTTCGTCCAACGAAGACGCATCAACGATCTCGGCCTGGGCATCGAGTTCGCGCAGAAACGGACGGAGCCCGTCCCGCACCAACTTGTGATCGTCGGCCACGAGAATCCGCAAATCGAGTGCTCCCATGTTGGAGGGGATAGAGTGACGTCCCCGGATCAAAAGTATAAACCTGTCACTCCGCCCCCGACAACCCGGTCAGAGAGCGGGCTCCCGCCCGCCCCCGGCTGGGGCGATGCCCCAGACCCCCTTTGAAATCAAGGGGAGGGTTTGGGGGCTCGCCCCCAAGCAGGGAGCGGGGCGGCAGCCCCGAAATCAGGCCGGCGGGGCCAGAAAATCACCGATCAGGCGCAGAAGGGCCTCAGACCCAGACTCCTCCCGCCACAGCCGGCAGCGTTCATCCCCAAACGTGGCCAGCCAGTCCGGTGCCGGCGTCCCGGCAGCCGCGACAAAAAGAATCGGCAGCCACGGATCGAAATCCCGCAACTGCTCAATCAGCCCGGCATCGGCCGCTTCATCGATCAGCACCACGTCAGCAGGATCGGCCCGGAAGCGGTCCCAGGCCGTCACCGCATCAGCATAACTGACCCTGGCCCCAGCATAATCCGCCGCCCTCTGCCGGAACCGATCGCCGATCAGCAGCAGATGCGCCGTTGCCAAAGAGAGCGGCAGGCGGATGACCACCCGCCCCCCCCCCGCCGTCCCGCGACAGAATGTCAGCTCTCCGCCCAACCCTGCCGTTACCGCCGCTGCCGCCGCGCGGACAGACAAATCTTCCTCCGCATCGGCGGAAAGAGCCGGGCGGTCATCGGTGAGTTCGATCAGCAGAAAGCGAGAGTCACGGCGGATCACGCACTGCACGTGCCCGGGATGGGACCGGCTGAAAGCGTGGTCAACATCAACCAGCAAGGCCAAAATGATCTGTTCGAGATCGCCGCGCCGCCCAACCACCAGAGCCGGCGCGGTCGTCGCGTCAAGAGAGGCCAGATCCAGCGCGATCCCATGGTCACGCAGAGCTCCACGCCGCAACAAAACCGCCGTTCGCACCGCCGCGATTGCGTCAAAGGGCTGCGCCGCTCCCCGCTCACGGCGGCAGATCCGGCTCAAACTCTCCATCAAACTGGCGGCTTCAGCACATTGCCCGGCGATTTGCTCGAAACGCTGTGGCGCGGAGACCGGATCATCGGCACCGCGTTCGGCCAGCAACACCGCCGCTTCGGCCCCGAGGCGGATCACATTAAGAGGCTGGGCCAGATCATGGACTAGAGCCGGGGCGATTTCACCGATGACCGCCAGTCGAGCCGCGCGCAAAGTCTGGCGCGACCGGAGCCCGACCTCACCAAGATCGCGCACCATCACGCCCCAACCCTTCTGGCCGGCAAAATCCAGGCGACAGCGAGTCACGTCAGCGGCAAACTCTTCCCCGGACAGGCGGCGCAACCTTTCCTGGTGTGACGTCTCCCCCACACCTAGGTCAGTCCAGGCTCGGCCCATCAATCCCGCTGGGGACTCCGCCGCAAACAAAACCGCCGCCGCCCGATTGGCCCGCACAACCCGACCGTCGGCATCAAGCAGCAGCACCGCCGTTTCGACACGCTCGACCAGCCAGGAAACGGCATCCTCGGCCGCCTGCCCTTCTGGCCCGGCTCCCTCACTCACGCCACGTGCCCTCTCGGTCTGACTGCTGCGGGGAAGATAGGGCCAGCCTGTCCCGCACACCATGATTTTTCCGCATGGCCACGCGGAAGACTTGAGCCCGCTGCGCTGACGTGATCTTCTCCGCCGGAACGGCGCCCCAGGCCCCGCGCCTGGATTGCGCGACCCCCGGCAGGCGAGCCCCGGCCTGCTGTCAGAAAACGAGGTTTTCGGATGACCAGATGGATTCTGGCCCTGGCTTTGCTGCTTGGCCCCTTCGCCAGCGGCGCCCGGGCAGCCGAATCGGCGCTCGATTTGCTCGACACCCCTACCCCTTATAGTGCCGATTTCACCCTGAACGGGCCCCGTGGCCAGTACAATGGTCACGTCTGGCATATGCAGGGCAGCGACCGGCGTGAGGTGGAAACCCAGGGCGGCGGCCAGGGCATTCTAATCCAGCGCGACAACGGCACCGCTTATTTTCTCGGGATCGGCGGTCGCTGGTACGTCACCCTGTCGTTGGATGCGGCGAGCGGCTTGATCGGCGGGCTGAATTCCTGGCAGGTCGAACGCGAACGGGTCGGTGAGGAAACCCTGGCCGGTCTGCGCGTCACTCGCTGGACCGCCACCGCCAGTGGCCCGAAAGGTGGCTTTCAGGGGGACATCTGGACCACCCGCGACGGCATTATCGTGCGCGCTGTCGGCACGGTCAGCGGGATCGGCGGCAGCCCCTCCCCGGTTGAGATGACCCTATCTCACCTAAAAACCGGCACGGTCGACCGTCAGAAGCTCGAAGTGCCAGAGGGTTGGCTTAACTTCGATCTGCGCCAGCTTCCCGCCGACCGGGTGGTTCAGGCGATCGAGGGAATGAAGCCGATGCTCAACCGTCGCGCCAAGGGCGGGGAATAGCCGTCTGCTCAGACGGCTTACCCCCCGGCGAGGGCCTGACGCACCGCCCGAACCACGGCCTGACGCAGAGATTCGACGCTGCTGACAACCGTTTGGGCGACGGCCCGGACTTCGCCGGCTTGGGCTCCGGTGCCGTTGGCCTCTTTCGACACCGCAACGATCTGGCTGGTGACCAGCATCGCCGCCTCGCTGCTTTGCTGGACGTTGCGGGCAATTTCGCTGGTGGCAGCCCCCTGTTGACGAACTGCGGCGGCAATCGTTTCGGTGATGGTGCCGACTTCAGCGATCGCCCCCCGCACCGCTTCAACCGAGGCGACGGTCGTGCCGGTAATCGCCCGAATCTCCCCAACCTGACGGGCAATATCGTCGGTCGCGCGCCCGGTCTGGTTCGCAAGGTGCTTAACCTCATTCGCGACCACGGCGAAGCCCTTGCCGGCCTCCCCGGCCCGTGCTGCTTCAATCGTGGCATTGAGAGCCAACAGGTTGGTCTGGGCGGCAATATCGGCAATGAGGCCGGCGACTTGATTGATCTGAGCCACCGCCTCGGCCAAAGAGGCCATCGTCCGCCGAGCGTCGGTCGCGGCCTCGGTTGCCTGCCGGGTCACTCCGGCGGCATGCTCGACCTGACCGGCAATCGCACCGATCGAGACCGATAATTGGTCCGCCGCCGCCGCAACAGTCTGGGCATTAGACAAGGATTGTCCCGAAGCCGAGGCGACACTGGTTGCGGTATCGAGCACCCGCGCGGCGGATTGCTCCATCGCTACGGCGCAAGACGACATGGTCTCGGTCTGGCGGGCCACGGCATCCACCACGGCCCCGACCTGTTGTTCAATGGTTTCCGCCATGCGCGTCAGAGCGGCCTGTTTCACCGCTTCGGTCTCGGCCTGGACCTGACGTTGCGCCTCACGCAGACGCTGAGCTTCGTGGGTGTGAGCCTTCAGCACATCGAGAGCCCGCGCCATGGCCCCGATTTCGTCCTGGGCAGCGAGTCCTTCAACCGGAGTTTGCAGTTCCCCATCCGCGATGGCCCGCATTTCCCCGATTAGACGGCGCAAGGGCGCGGTGATACTGCGGACCACCAGCAGGATCAGCCCGAAAAACAAACCAACAGCGAGAGCGGCGGTCAGGAGGAATCCATCGGCCGCCGCCCGGGTCGCAGTCCTTTGCCCTTCGGCAGCGTCCCGTGCGGCCTGATGAATTGCTTGCTGAGCGGCGAGAATGCGCTCGACCAGAGCATTGAACTGCTGATCGACATGAGTCAGCAGCGGAATCGCGATCAGCCGGTCAGATTCGGCCATCTCATTCATCTGGGTTACCGCTTCGGCATAAGCAGCGAAGCGTTGCTCCACCTCAGCGATGAGGGCATGGGCCATTCCCCCGCGCAGAACGGCCAGATCCGCGCGAGCCCGGGTCATGTCGGCGGCGATGGTGGCACGAATCTCTCGCAACCGGGTCTCAGAGGTGCCGGAATCGACCAGGGCCAGATGGCGGGCGACATCGGCATGGGCCTGATAACTGACCGCGAGCAGATCACTAATCTGGGCTCGCTCGTCGGCCGCCTGCTGATGGATCCGGTCGATTCCGATCACGGCCTGTTCACTCTGACGGTTGGCCAGCACCAACAGCAGAACGGTCAGAGCCAGAATCAACAAGGGAGCCGCCGGAACCCGAACCGAAAGAGGAATCCGGCGGAGCAGATCGATAAGGATCATTCGTCTCCCCCTATGAAATCAAGCCCGACTCCAGCCGTCACTTGTAGACGCCGATGTAAGCAATCAAATTAGCCCCGGGCACCCGCTTGACGAAGGTGACTTTCGACTGGATCGTGTTGGTCGCCGGGTTCTTCCAACGATATTCCGTCCAGCCTTCGCCCGCCTTGCCGGTTGCGAGGATCTCTTCTCCTAATTTGCGGCCATCCTCATCAACGAATTGAAGGATGCTCTTGCCCCGATTCTCCGGCTTGGGCGGATAGACGACCCATTTACCATCGAAATCGATAACGTTGACGTAAACTTCGCCGAACTTAAAATCGCCATCTTGCAGAAAGATTTTTTCTGCTTCGACAATACCCTTGCTGGCAATTAACTCGGCGGCTTTGACCGTCAAAGCCTTGATCTCTTCCGGGCCAAGCTTGCGGGCCTCGGCCAAGGCGGCTCCGGCGGACAGAGTCATCGCCAGCAAGATCGCAAATCCCATACGAATGAATGACATGATTCCCCCACGCTCACACAGGAAGCCGTTCCGCATCCAATTTACGGCACTCTGAGTGGAAGGATAGTCCAGAGACAAGCGCCTAAGAAGCGAGAAGACTGAAATTGACACCTCGTTGGCTGCATAGGGCCATGTCGTTTCTTCAAGGCATCCGATTGGCGGGCTCCCGCCCGCACCTGGCTGGGGCGATGCCCCAGACCCCCTTTGTTTTTGAAAAGAAAGGGGGTTTGGGGGACTTCCCCCAAGCGGGGACCGGGGCGGCAGCCCCGGAGGTTGCCAGATGGAGGAGAAGCGGGCACGCTTTGCCTCCTTTTCCTCCTTCCCCAGCGGAGCCCCATGAGTTCCCCCAAACAGGCCGACCTCCTCTTCGCCCAGGGACTTGAACTCCAGAAACAGGGACGGACTCAGGAGGCGAGCGAAACCTATCGCAAAGCCCTGAGGATCCACCCCCGTCATGTTCACGCCCTGCATCTGCTGGGGGTTTGCCTGACCCAAACCGGCCCATGGCCCGAGGCCGAAAGCCTGCTGCGCCGTGCGGTCGCCCTCGCGCCCCTCAACCCGGCAATGCACAATAATCTGGCCATCGTCCTGCGCCATCTCGGCCAGCATGAAGCTGCCGTTGCGGCCTGCAATCAGGCGATCGCGCTGAAACCGGATTATCCCGAGGCCTATGGTAACCGGGCCAATCTCCTGCGCGAGATGAAACAGTTCGAAGCGGCCCTGCGCGATTACGACACCTGCCTGACCCTGCGGCCCAATGCGGCCGAAGCCCATGTCAACCGAGGTCTTGCCTTGCGCGACCTGGGCCAAACCGAGGCGGCGCTGGCCAGCTTTGACCAAGCCTTGGCCCGGAAACCGGACTGCTTTGAAGCGCATCGGGAACGGGCGCTGGTGCTGGCCCAACACGGCGAGAATGAATCGGCTCTGGCCGCCTGCGACGCGGCTCTGGCCTTGCGGCCGCGTCACACGGCCACTCAGTTTGAGCGCGCCGGACTGTTGATGCGACTCGGCCGGACCCGGGAAGCCCTCGCCGGCTATGAGACAGCCCTGGCAATCGACCCCGGTCTGGTCCAGGCCCATTACGTCCGGGCGATTCTGCTGAATGAATTCGGCCAGACCGAAGCGGCCCTGGCCAGTTATGGGCAGGCGCTGGCGCTCCGCCCGGATTACATCGAAGCGGCGATCAATCTGGGTTTCCTGCTGACCCGGCTGGAGCGAAGAGAGGAGGCTCTGGCGACGTATGATGCGCTGCTGGCGCTTCGACCGGACTGCCCGGAAGCTCACAACAATCGCGGCATCGTCCTCAAGGAACTGGGGCGGCTCGATGAGGCGATGACGAGCTACCAAACTGCGTTGAATCTGCGCCCTGATTATCCCGAAGCCCTGCTCAATCGGGGCAATATGCTGAAGCTGCGAGGCGAATTTGCGGCGGCGCTGACCGCTTATGACGCCGCGATCGCGGCCCGACCAAGCTATGCCGAAGCCCATAACAATCGCGGCCTCGCCCTGGCAGAACTGGGCCGGCTTGAGGAGGCGCTAGCGAGCTATGATGTCGCCCTCGCCTTCGCGGCCGATTATCCTGAGGCCCATTACAATCGTGGCCTGACCCTCAATAACCGAATGCGGACGGAAGCGGCGATTGAGAGCTATGACCGGGCTTTGGCGCTGCGTCCGGATTACGTCAAGGCCCGCTGGAATCGGGCATTAAGCGCCTTGCGGCTCGGCCGGTTCGAAGCCGGTTGGATTGACTATGAGGCCCGCTGGGACAATAGCGAACTCAAGGCCCAGAAGCTGACCTTTTCCCAGCCGCGTTGGTCTGGGAGCGAATCCCTGGATGGCAAAACCATTCTGCTGCATGCCGAACAGGGCTTTGGCGACACGATCCAGTTTTGCCGCTATGCACCCCTGCTGACCGCACGGGGAGCGCAGGTGTTACTCGGGGTTGAACCACCCCTGGCCCGCCTGCTGGGCCGGCTTGAGGGAATCGCCAGCCTCGTCGTGCGGGGCCAACCGGCACCAGCGTTTGATTATTATTGCCCGCTGCTGAGCCTGCCCCTGGCCTGCGGCACCCGCCTGGAGACTATCCCGGTCGCTGCACGCTATTTATCCGCCGAACCAGAGGCGGTTGCGGCCTGGGAAAGCCGTCTTGGCCGGCGAACCCGGCCACGCCTGGGGCTAGCCTGGAGTGGCAATCCGCATCACCTCAATGATTTAAACCGTTCGATCCCCCTCGGCCTGTTCGCCGGTCTGTTTTCCGAGCGGTTCGAGATCATTTCCCTGCAAAAGGAAGTCCGCCCCGCAGATGAGGCCGTTCTGGAGAGCATTCCGGCCTTGCGCGATGTTCGGAAGGAATTGGCGGATTTTGCCGATACGGCGGCCCTGTGCGAAACCCTCGATCTGGTGATCAGCGTCGATACCAGCGTGGCCCATCTCGCCGCCGCTTTGGGCAAACCAACCTGGATTTTGCTTCCGTTCAATCCGGATTGGCGTTGGATGGAAGAGCGGCGGGATTCCCCCTGGTATCCCAGCGTGACTCTTTATCGCCAGGGCGAACACGAGGGATGGGCGGAGGTTCTGGGCCGCGTGGCCGCCGATCTTGCCAAATAACGGGGCTGCCGCCCCGACCCCGCTTGGGGGCGCGCCCCCAAACCCCCCTTGAAATCAAAGGGGGTCCGGGGCATCGCCCCGGGCGGGTTCGGGCGGCAGCCCGAAATTTTCACCTCAAGCGTTGGTCTTCACCCCCCAGATATCGCGGGCATATTCAATCACGGTGCGATCGGAGGAGAACTTGCCCATCCGCGCAACATTGAGAATCGCCTTGCGAGTCCAGGCGTCGGTATCGGCAAAAGCCCGATCCACCCGCTCCTGGGCCGCCATATAAGAGGCAAAATCGGCGGTCAGCAAATAATGGTCGCCGCCAAAGGTCAGGCTGTCGACCAAGCCACGATAACGATCGGGCTGATCGGGAGAGAAGAACCCCGACCCGATCATCTCCAGCGCCATCGCCAGATCCTTGTTGGCCCGGACCCGGGCACAAGCATCATAGCCATCAACCCGATAGCGGGCCACTTCCTGAGCGGTGAGGCCGAACAGGAACATGTTCTCCTCGCCTACCTCTTCGCAGATTTCCACATTGGCGCCGTCCCAGGTGCCGATCGTCAGCGCCCCGTTCATCGCCATTTTCATATTGCCCGTCCCGGACGCCTCGGTCCCGGCCGTCGAAATCTGCTCGGAAAGGTCAGCGGCTGGCATCACCATCTCAGCCACCGAGACATTATAATTGGGCAGGAACACCAACCGCAGGCGACGACCAACCAGCGGATCATTGTTGACCACTTCGGAAATGTCGTTGACCAGTTTGATGATCAGTTTGGCAATCTGATAACCAGGAGCCGCCTTGCCGCCGATGATCACCGTGCGCGGCTGCGAGTCCAGCAGCGGATTGGCCCGGATCCGGGCATAGCGCACCACCACATGCAGCAGATTCAACAACTGCCGCTTATATTCGTGGATCCGCTTGACCTGAACGTCAAACAGCGAATCCGCCCCGACCTCCAGCCCAAGACGCTGGGCCAGCATTTCGGCCAGCACCTGCTTGTTGGCGCGCTTGACGTCGGCAAACTCGGCCCGGAAATCCTCATCCTCAACCAGCGGCTCAATCCGCGACAACTGGCTGAGATCGGTCACCCAGCCCGCCCCAATATGACGGGTAATCAGCGCCGACAGACGCGGATTGGCCGCCAGCAGCCAGCGGCGCGGCGTCACCCCATTGGTCCGGTTGATGATCTTGCCGGGAGACAGATGTTCGAAGTCAGAGAAAATCGTGCTCTTCATCAGTCCGGTATGAATCGCGGCGACGCCATTGACCTTATGGCTGCCGATCACCGCGAGATGAGCCATCCGCACCCGCTGCTCGCCGCCCTCGGCGATCACCGAGACCCGCCCCAGCAATTCCGTGTCGCCGGGATAACGATAGCGCACCCCTTGCAGGAATTCGTGATTGAGCTGATAGACGATTTCCAGATGACGCGGCAGAACCCGGCCAAACAGGTCAACCGGCCAAGTTTCCAGCGCCTCAGGCAGCAAGGTATGGTTGGTGTAAGCGCAGCAGCCCTGCGTAATCGCCCAGGCGCGCTCCCAGGCAATCTTGTGCTCATCGACCAGAACCCGCATCAATTCCACCACCACCAGGGCGGGGTGAGTGTCATTGAGCTGAATCGCCACTTTTTCCGGCAGGAGATCCCAATCGGAATGGCTCTTGCGGAAGCGCGACAGGATGTCCTGGATCGAAGCGGCGACGAAGAAATATTCCTGCTTGAAGCGCAATTCCTTCCCGCGCTCGGTCATATCCGAGGGGTACAGCACCTTTGACAGGGTCTCGGATTCGTTCTTGTCGCGAACCGCCTCGATATAATTGCCCGCATTAAAATATTTCAGATCGAATTCGCGGGTCGATTTGGCAGACCACAGGCGCAGATTATTCACCTGCTTCCCGTCATAGCCCGGAACCGGGATATCGTAGGCCATCGCCATCACTTCCTCGGCGTCAACCCACTGGGTGCAATCATGCCCCCGGCTGTCGCGGAAATGAATCACCCGTCCGCCAAAGCGCACCGGAAAAATCACCCCGGGACGGGGAAATTCCCAAGGATTACCGTAGCGCAGCCAGTTTTCCGGGCTTTCGACCTGCCAACCATGCTCGATATGCTGGGTAAACATGCCGTAATCGTACCGGATGCCATAGCCAAAGCCGGCGACTCCGGTGGTGGCCATCGAATCCAGCAGACAGGCCGCGAGTCGGCCCAGACCGCCATTGCCCAGCGCGGCCTCGACTTCCCAGGCCACCACTTCCTCGAAATCCTGGCCAAGTTCCTGCAACGCGTCACGAACCGTGTCATACAGACCAAGATTGATCAGGCTGTTGACCAGGGTTCGGCCAATCAGAAACTCCATCGACAGGTAATAGACCCGTTTGACATCGTCCCGATAATAGCCATTGAGGGTCGGCATCCAACGCTCAGTGACCCGGTCCCGCACGGCATGAGCTGCCGCGAGAAACCAGTCCCGCGCCGTCGCCGTCAAAGATTCCTTGCCGACGGTATAAAGCAGGTGATTGACAATCGCCGACTTCAGTCCCTCGACGTCGTCACGCGACGCGCCTGTCGCCACAACCTCGGGTTTATTCATTTCTTCTGTCTCGCCCGCCAGAGGATTACAACTTGCCGCCATTCCGCCATGAAACCAGCCCATACGGCAAGTCCGCTCATTTTTCCCCCCGTCCCCCCCTGTCATCGCACGCAATTGCGCGCGGCGCCAGCATTGCCGCTAAGGCCAGAATCCGCGTGTCCGCCAGAATTTGTCCGACCTCGGCGGAATAGCGCCGCCGCCAATTGGGATGTTCGGTGGTGGTACCGGGCAGATTCATCTGAAGGTCCAGACCCAGCACGTCCTCGATCTGGACCATCATCAACCGCGACCGCGACTGGCCGAGATAGGCATGGGCCGCCGCCGCCAGCTGGACCGCCTCGTCATCCGACAAGGCTCCAGCGCGGGGGAAGCCCGGCGCCAACACCCCGGCCTCGGTCAAAGCCGCCACCAGAGCCGTGCGATCACGGCCGCGTTCGATTCGTTCCTCGTCGGCCTGACCCGGGCCGGGATAAAGATCGAGGGTTTCCCGGGCATCGATATCATGACCGTCCCACCACGCCCGCGCCGAAGGCAGATCGTGCGTAGCAAAAATGGCCAGCGCCGCTTCGTCAAACCGCTCTGGGGGGCGGAATCCCTGATCTTCCTTTTCGAAGACCATCACCCGATAGGCAAACAGCCCGGTCTGTTCCATCCGCTCGCGGAAACCGTCCGGAACCGTGCCCAGATCCTCACCAATCACCAAGCAACGGTTGCGGCGGCTTTCCAGGGCCACCAACCGGAACAGATCCTCGACCGGATAGCGGACATAGGCCCCCTGATCCGCTGGCAGACCCGGTGGCACCCAATACAGCCGTTGCAAGGCCATCGCGTGATCCAGCCGCAAAGCCCCGGCGTGGCGCATATTGGCCCGCATCACCGCCACGAACGGCGCGTAGGAGCGATCGCGCAACGCCAGCGGATCGAACGGCAACAACCCCCAATCCTGCCCCTTCAGGGCCAGCGGATCGGGTGGCGCGCCAACCGAAACCCCGAGAGCCAAACAATCCTGTTCCAGCCACGCCTCACCGCCATCGCCAGCCAGACCCACGGCCAGATCGCGATAGAGCCCGATCGAGGCGCCGGCCTCCCGGCCGGCGGCATGGGCCGCGCCCAGCTGACGGTCGGCAACGAATTGGAGCCATTGATAGAAATCAACCCGCTCGGCCCGTTCGGCCGCGAAAGCCGCCACCGCCGGAGACTCCGGTCGACGCAACTCTTCCGGCCAAGCCCGCCAATAAGACGTTCCTAGCTCGCTCATCCGTTCGTGCAGGGCTTCAAAGATTGCGAAACGACGGGCGCGCTCTCCGCCTTCGGCCTGGAACGCGGCGAAAGCAGCATGATCGCCTTCCTGACGGAAGGTGCGGAACAAGGCTTCAAGAATCGGCCGGGCCAGCTGGGCAACGGTGACGTAATCCACCAAGGCGGCTGTGCGCGCCTGCCCCAGCATGGCCTGGGCGGCGGGCGCGGCAAACAGGCGACGCGCTTCACGGCAGGTGGCAAATTCGGGGATCGATTCGACATCAATGTAAGCGGTATTGAGGAAGATCCGGCTTGACGGGGCGTAGGGGCTGAAACGCTCCGGCTGATTGGGGAACAAGGCGTGCAACGGGTTGATGCCGATGCAGGCGGCGCCGAGCCGCCCCGCTCCCGCCGCCAGATCGGCCAAGGCACGATAGCCGCCGACCCCCCAATCCTCGTCCCGACGCAGAGCATAAATCTGGGTGGCGATCCCCCACAGCCCGGGAGGATGATCAAGACCGGGCGGGCGATAGGCGCGCGACGGGGCCACGATCAGATCCTGGCTGGCCGTGCGCCCGTCCGGACCAACGACGGTCAGACGGTGATAGCCTGCCGGCGGCAGGGCCGGCAAGAGCAAGGCACGGCGGCGCAGCAGGGCCCCATCGAGGATCCGCTCCTCATAGGAACCGAGTTCGACCGGACGGAAGCTCCCCTCATGGACGATGCCGAGTTCCTCATCGATCCGCCAGCGAAAGGGCTGGGGATCAAATTCGGCCGGCAGGGTCAGTTGGATCGCCGGAGGAGCACTGCGTTCCTCGACCACCAGCACTGGTTCGAGCCAGCGCCGCCAGGGGCGGGCTTCCAGAGCGAACAGGGTGGCGCGGGCCTGCTCCTCATCCCCGGCGGGTAATCCCATCGCGGCAAGAAACACCCGTTTGGTTTCGGCCGGGACCACCCGCCATTGGCCGAAGAAGTCCCACCACCCCTCCTCGATTCCGGCCAGTCGTGCCAGCCGGTCGAGGGTTGAAACTCCGGTCATCCCTCGGCCCCTTCCCCTGTTTCGCGGACAGATCCCCGTCCACTACCGATCCCTCGCAACACCGCGAGCGACCGTGGCTTGACCGCGTAAGTGATCCCGGCGGCCCAGGACCCGCTGGGATGCGCCTCGGCGGTATCGATCACCACTTCCCACAACCGACCCAACGTCGCCGGCGGCAGAGTATAAGGCACCGCCTCGTGATAGGCGTTGATCAGCACGAGGAAGGCATCGCCGGTTTCCTCCAGCCCTTTAGGCTCGTCGATTCCGGCCACGCCACCGCCCAGCACGAAGCCGAGCGAACGGGCATAAGGCAAAGTCCAGTCGGCTTGGCTCATCTCCCGCCCGTCCGGAGTGATCCAGACGATATCCTTCAAGACCTGATTGGGCAGCCGCTTGCCTTCCAGGAAACGAGTGCGGCGGAACACCGGATTATCGCGGCGCAGTCGGATAATCATCCGGACGAACGCCAACATCTCCTCGTCCACCGTGCTCCAATCGATCCAGCCGGTTGGGTTGTCCTGGCAATAGGCATTGTTGTTGCCACCCTGGGTCCGGCCCAGTTCATCGCCGGCCAGCAGCATCGGCACCCCCTGCGACAACATCATGGTGGCAATTAGGTTACGGGCCTGCCGCTGTCGCAAGGCGCGGATTTCGGGCTGGTCCGTTTCCCCCTCGATTCCGCAATTCCAGGAATAATTGGCGTCAGTGCCGTCGGCATTGTCTTCGCCGTTAGCGTCATTGTGCTTGTGCTGGTAGGTGACCAGATCATGCAGGGTGAAACCGTCATGGCAGGTGACGAAATTGAGGCTGGCCCAGGGCCGCCGCCCGCCCCAGGCGAACAGATCGGCCGAGCCGGTCAGGCGCGAAGCCAGATCGCCGATCATCCCGCCCTCGCCGCTCCAGAACCGCCGCACCGTATCGCGGTACCGGCCATTCCATTCCGACCAGCCGGGCGGAAACCGGCCGAGACGATAGCCATCCCCGCCAAGATCCCAGGGCTCGGCAATCAGTTTCAGCCGCGACAACACCGGATCCTGCCGCACCACATCGAGGAAACTGGAGCCACGCGCCTCGAATCCGTCGCGGCCCCGGGCCAAAGCGACGGCCAGATCGAAGCGGAATCCGTCCACCCGCATTTCCTCGGCCCAGTAACGCAGCGAATCCATCACCATCTGCAACACTCGGGGGTGAGACAGATTGAGAGTATTGCCGCAGCCGGAATAATTCTCGTACCAGCGTGGGGTTCCGGTGCGCAGAACGTAATAACTGGCATTGTCGATGCCCCGGAACGACAGAGTCGGACCGAGATGATTGCCCTCGGCGGTGTGGTTATACACCACATCCAGGATCACCTCGATTCCCGCTTCATGCAACTGCTGCACCATGCTTTTGAAATCGCGGTGCGCGCTGGTGGCGTAATAGCGCGGATCGGTGGCAAAGAAATTGATCGTATTGTAGCCCCAGTAATTGCGGAGCCCGCGATCGACCAGATGACGCTCGTCAAGATGAGCCTGCACCGGCAGCAATTCGAGAGAGGTCACCCCGAGCGAGACCAGATGAGCAATCACTCCGGGCTGGGCCAGACCGAGGAAGGTGCCGCGATAGACCGGCGGCACACCAGGATGAGTCATGGTCAGGCCCCGAACATGGGCCTCATAGAGAATGGTGCGCGACCAGGGGACCGAGGGGCGGCGATCGTCCCCCCAGGTAAAGGCGGTGTCGAGCACCCGGCATTTCGGCATGAAACGGGCATTGTCGCGTCGGTCGGGGACCAGATCCTGGCGCGGGCCGCCGAGGCGGAAGCCGAAATTGGCATCACTCCACACCAGATCGCCGGCCAACGCTTTGGCGTAAGGGTCGAGCAGCAGCTTGTGCGGATTGAAACGGTGGCCGGCGTTAGGGTCGTAAGGCCCCCACACCCGGTACCCGTAAAGCTGGCCGGGGCGGATGTCCTGGAGATAGCCGTGCCAGACCTGATCGGTATATTCGGGCAGAACGATCCGCTCGATTTCCCGCAGGCCACGATTGTCGAACAGGCACAGTTCGACCCGCTGGGCGTTGGCGGAGAACAAGGCGAAATTGACGCCATTGCCATCCCAGGTGGCTCCCAGCGGATAGGGGGAGCCCGGGAGCAGACGGCGAACACTCATCCCTCAGACCCTCCGGGCCGGAGGCGAAGCGGCGGTGCGCCAGACGGCCCCACCGCCCGGACGAGGCCGGACAGCGGGGGGAACCGTTCGGCCCAAACCGAACCGCAGGGACAGGGAGGAAATCCTCAGCGTCATCGTTCTCGAGTCCGAAAAGTATATTTCAGGAAAACAGCAAAGACGTCGGTCATGAAGTTTTAACCGTACCTCATTGCCCTCTTCGGAAGATTGTAATCCCGATCACTGATCCTGCCAAGGCAGTGTGACGCGTTTCAGCCATCCCGTTTGAACACGGACACCGCCAACGGGGGCAGACGCAGCAGGATCGACCAGGAATGGCCGTGCCAGGGCTGATCTTCCGCTTCGACTCCGCCGTGATTGTGGATGTTGGCGCCACCGTACCATTCGGAATCGCCGTTGAAGATCTCGCGATAGAAGCCGGGCTCGGGCACGCCAACGCGGTAGCCTTCGCGCACCACCGGGGTGAAATTGCCGACCACCACCACGAAATCACGCGGATCGACCGCCCGGCGAATCCAGGTCAACACCGAATTGTCCCGGTCGTTACAGTCGATCCAGGCGAAGCCGCGCTGATCGTTATCGAGTTGGTGCAGCGCCGGCTCAGTGCGGTAGAGCCGATTGAGATCGGACACCAGACGCTTGATCCCCTGATGCAACGGCGAATCCAGCAGATGCCAATCCAGGCTGGAATCGACATTCCATTCGCTGATCTGACCGAATTCCCCGCCCATGAACAGCAGCTTCTTGCCCGGCTGCGTCCACATGAAGCTGTAATAGGCGCGCAGATTGGCGAAACGCTGCCATTCGTCGCCCGGCATCCGTCCGAGCAGCGAGCCTTTGCCATGCACCACTTCGTCATGCGACAGCGGCAGGACGAAATTTTCGTGATAGGCGTAGAGCTGGGCGAAAGTCAGCTGGTTGTGATGGTAGCAGCGGTGAATCGGATCCTTCGAGAAGTAATCGAGGGTGTCGTGCATCCACCCCATGTTCCATTTATAGCCGAAACCGAGTCCGCCGAGATGAACCGGACGCGACACCATCGGCCAGGCGGTGGATTCTTCAGCCAGGGTCATCGCGCCGGGATGTTCGGCATAGACCATCTGATTCATCTGGCGGATGAACTCGATCGCTTCCAGATTCTCGTTGCCGCCGTAGCGGTTGGGCAGCCAGTCACCGGGCTCACGCGAATAATCGAGGTAGAGCATCGAGGCCACCGCATCGACCCGCAGGCCGTCGATATGGAATTCCTCCAGCCAGTACAGGGCATTGGCACAGAGGTAATTCAGCACCTCGGTTCGACCGTAATTATAGATCAGGGTGTTCCAGTCGCGATGGACACCGAGCCGGGGATCCTGATGCTCATAGAGGTGGGTGCCGTCGAACCAGTGCAGACCGTGCGGGTCACTGGGGAAATGGGCGGCAACCCAATCGATGATGACGCCGATTCCACGCTGATGCAGCCGTTCGACCAGGGCGCGGAAATCATCCGGGGTGCCATAGCGACTGGTCGGGGCAAACAGCCCGACCGGCTGATAGCCCCACGAACCGCCGAACGGATGTTCGTGAATCGGCAGCAGTTCGACATGGGTGAAGCCCAGTTCGGTGACGTAATCGGCGAGTTCATCGGCCAGTTCGAGATAGGTCAGCGGCCGGCCACCCTCCTCGGGGCGCCGCCGCCACGAGCCGAGATGAACCTCATAGATGCTGACCGGGGCCTGACGATCGCTGCGGTGCTGGCGGCCGCGCATCCATTCGCCATCGTCCCACGGCCGGGGCGGCTTGTCCCACACCACCGAGGCGGTCTTGGGCGGGCGCTCGGCCCACACCCCACAGGGATCGGCCTTCAGCGGCAGCATCACCCCGCCCCGGGCGAGAATCTCATATTTGTAGATGGTGCCATCGCCCAGGCCGGGCACGAACAATTCCCACACCCCGGCTTCGTGGCGCAGCCGCATCGGATGGCGCCGTCCGTCCCAGGTGTTGAAATCGCCGACCACGGACACGCGTTCGGCATTCGGCGCCCACACGGCGAAGGCGACCCCATCGATTCCGTCAACGGTCCGGGGATGGGCGCCCAGCACCTGATAGAGGCGATGATGGGTTCCTTCGACCAGGAGGTGAATATCGAGACTGCCCAGCAGCGGAGCAAAACGGTAGGGGTCATCCAGCTCGCTGACCGTCCCGTCGCGCCCGGTCACCCGCAGGCGATAGCGCAGGTCGAGGCCCTCTCCCGCGACGGAAACGGCAAACAATCCATCGGGATGGACCCGGGTCATGGCCATGACCGTTTCATCGGCCAACAGGTCAACCGAGGTGGCCTGTGGCTGGAAGGTGCGGATCAGCACCCCGCCGCTGACCGGATGAGGCCCCAGGACGGCAAAAGGATCACTATGACGCCCGGCGGCAAGAGCGTCAGCGTCACCGGGGCGGACCAGAACGGGGGACTCGCGCATGTCAACTCCTCGAACGTCTGGAAGCGGAGGGAACCCGTTCTCCGGGCTGCCGGACCGGCCCCCTGCGGCTCCCTCAACTGAGTGTCATCGCCTTTTCCAGCGATGACAAAGATGATTTTCGCGGCCCGACCTCTTCCAATTACCCCGGATACCCCACCACCGCAACCTGCGGAACCAGAACCGGGAATCTAATCGCACCGCTGCGGGGGCTCTGGTATCGTGATTGCAGGCCGCACCGGGCAAGAAAGTGAAGAGGGTGGGGGGATGAGCATCCTCGGCAAGGTCATCGGCTTGGTTGTATCCGGCTTGACTCTGATCGTCCTTTACGTTTCGGTTTCTGCGGCGGGCGCCCTGTCCGGGGGCAATGCCGATCCCTCTCCAGCGGCCAGTCCGCTGGGGTTTGCGGTTTATATCGGTTTGTTGCTGACCGTCGTTTGCGGGGGGGCGATTTTGATTCTCGCCACCTCCGGCAGCGGCGAAGAGTGAAGGGGCTGCCGCCCCTTGACCCCGCTTGGGGGCAGGCGCCCCCAAACCCCCGCTTTTTTTTCAGGGACTCCGCACCTCGGTGCCACTGCCGTCGTCGAACAGGTTGAACAAGCGACGCAGGAAGCCGGGAGTCAGGGCGGAGAGGGGATTGACTGAGACCGAGGGATCCTCGGCGGATCCTTTCATCGCGTAGCGGAAAGCGATCACCCCGCCGCCCTCCTCACCGCTCGTCATCAGCCAGCCCAGCAGCGGAATCTGGCCCAGGGCGCTGTTCAGGACGTAGGCGGGCACCACGGTTCCTTCAATGGCAATCCGGGAACGGTCCAGGTCGATCTGGCCTTTGGCGGTGATTCCGAGGGCAGGTCCCCAGGCTCGTCCGTCTTTCAGTTCAAGCAAGCCATCGCTGAAGACGAATGGCGCTTCCAGGGCGGAGAAACTGACCCCCTCGCCACGCAGCAGGTCGAGAATACCGGTCAGAGAGGTCACGGTCAGCAGCCGGGCCAGGGCCGGGGCGTTACGGATTTGATAGTCACTGACCTGCAACCGGCCGGTCAGGGGGTGGGAAGGGCGAGTATCATCATAGGTTCCCTCGACCTTCAGTTCGCCGCCGACCAGATCGCCATACAGATCGAAGGTCCGGGCCACCGCCCCGGCATCGTCGGAATGAAGCGACAAGGTCCGCCGATGATCGGTCCCGGGGGCGATCGCCACACTGACGCTTTTGCCTCCGTCGAGACCGCCGTGCAGCGACAGGGAGCGCCAGTCGCCTCCCTCGCGACGCAAGGACAAGGTGGCCTCGCTCAAGGCTCCGGTTTCGGACACCCACAAGCGTTTTGCCTTGGCTGACATCGTCAGGGGCGGCGCCGTTGTCTCGGCCGCTTGATCGTCGTCTTTGCTGGACAGGGCCGGGGCCAGATCAAGACTGGCTCCGGTAAAGCTGACATCAAGCCCGCCCCCCGGGGGGAGCAGCAGCGTGGCCTGCCCCTGAGTGCGTCCCACCGCCAGCCGGGAGAACTCAACCCGCCGCGCCGCGCCCTCGCTATCGAATCCAACCGTGCCATGCAGATCCAGCCCGGACGCCTGCACCGTCAGTGACGACACCGCCGCAAGTTGGCGCCGTTCCAACCGAACCACCAGATCCGCCAGGCCAGGCTTGCCGGGTTCCTTGCTCCAACCGAGTGGCTCGAACACCATCCGCGCCGGAGCGAGGTCGAAGCGCCCTTCGATCTCTCCCCGCCCAGCCTCGCCCAGGGTAATCGTGACATCCGCTCCGATCGGCCCCGACAGCATCGGCGCCACGAATGGTTCTGAATCCAGCCCGAACCGACGCCGGGCGTCCTCACCGAACTGCGCCGCTTTGAGGTGATAGCGACTCCGGAACGGGGCATTGCGGGCCGAAAAATTCTCTCGCCAGGACAGGCTGGCCGGCACGCCCCCCAGGACCACCGTTCCGTTGGCATCGAGTCCTTTGCCATCGACCACCAGCTCAAGCTGGCCGGACTCAAGATCCTGGTTCAGCGCCACTTTGGGGAGAGACAGCCCTTTCAGGCTGGCTTCGGCACGAATCTCCAGATCCTCCAGCCGGAGGGTTTTAACCAGCGGGAATTTGAGCGATAGCCGGGTCTCCGCCGTACCGCCAACCCGGTTCGGCTCGATCCCCAGAGCCCGGGCATAGCCGAGGGGCGGACTGTCGAGCAGAGTCAGCGCCCCGGTCAGCGGTCCCCCCAGGCTGAGCGCGATATCGGCAAATTGGTCGACCTGATCCAGACCGCCGAGCACCACCATCCCGTCCCGGAGCCGCAACCCCTCGGTCTCCCCGGCGCGGAGGCCGATTCGCATTTCATGGGCGTCATAGACCACATCCGCCACCACCCCACGCGCCGGCGGCATCGGTTTGAGATAATCGACCGTGACCCCCTCGGCATGGATTGCTCCCCCGAGACGAGTCACCACCGGGGCTTCACTCTTTCCCGCTGGCAAATGGCCGACCAGCGACAGAGTGGCTTCGCGCACGAGGCCTTTCGACAGATTGGCCACCACCCATTCCCGCGCATTTTCCCCCAGCCCCTGTGGCCACAGGTCGCGCAGGCGGTCAACCGGTACGTCACAGACGGTCGCGTCAAAGTTGAGCGCCCCGCCGGTACCGCCGGCCAGCCCCTCGGCGGAACCGGCCGCAACCACCGAAGGGCCTCCGAAATCGAGACGCAGTTCGGTTAAGTCCAGCCGGTCGCCCTCGTGCCGCCAGTTGATCCGTACGGTTCCACCCGCCAACCGCACCGTGCCGGTGAGCGGTGCGGCCAGTCGGATCGCCCCGGGCTGGGCGGAAATCGCCAAATCCAGTCGGAGCGGCTGGCCCTCGGCATCGAACCGGCCCCACATCTCCCCCGACAGCGGCACGTCAATCCCGGCCAGCGCTTGCAGAGCCGGATCCAGCCCGGCCAGTCGCGCCGGGCGCAGGCCGCCAATCTGGGCCGCCAGTTCAAAAACACCTTCGGTTTGGCGATAATCCGCATCGAAGGCCAAATGGGCCGGCTCGCCCTCCAAATCGAACCGGAGTCGGCCCGAAACGGTTAATCCGGCCGCAATCCGGCGGAAGGAGAGATCAGCTTCCGGGACCCGCCAAGCGACGCCCCGGCCGCGATCTTCGACCTCGATCGCCGCATGCGTGATCGAAAACGCATTCAGGGTGCGGCCGGGCCGAGCGGAATCGGGCACCCCAAGCAGAGCATCACGGATCCGATCAATCACCGCCCCCGAGGCGGGTTCTGGTTCGGCCCCGCCCGCATTGAGACCGAGATGAATCCGCCCGTCCGCCTCGCGAATCAGTTTGAGCCGCATTCCCGCCAGTCGGATCGAGTCCGGGGCGAGCCGGCCGACCAGTAAGGCCCGGAGATTGAGGCTGAACGACATATCCGGCACCACAATCACCGGCTGTGGATCGTCTAGCACGGTGATCCGAACATCAAGAGCATGAATCTCGATCAGGCGAACGCCTTCACCCGCCATCAGCACGGTATGGCCGAGGGTGATCCGCATCCCGGACTCCTCGTCCGACAATGCTTGCTCGATCGCTGGGGTGATCGCATCAAGCGTCAGCGGCCCCTGGCCGAGGCGCCACGACAGCAGCGGCAGCGCGAGCAGCAGCACGAGCAGCAGCCCCCACAACACCCGAAACAACACTCCGACGGCACCGTGAACCAAAACCGTCCCGCCCTTATTCCATTGCGCGGGACCGTCACGGCCCTGACCCGCTCCCACCGGAGCGGCGCGTCGTTTTCCCGGAAAAAAGGCGCTGCCAACCGACCGCCGGCCCGCGCCCTGCTCTGTTCGCGAGTCCGACCAGGGCTTGACCCCCTCCTCGGCATTTCGCAGTGTGCAGGCAAGCACAAGCTTCGGGAGGGGCACAAGGTGGGTTTTCCAGTCGTCAGCGCTTTACTGCCACATGTGGCAGATCCGTCCCGTCTCACCCTCGGCCGCGATCGCTGGCGTGAAGCCATCGCCGGGCTTGAGGAGGAGAATCCGACCCTGGCCGCGCATCTGACGGCCCTGACCAATGCCCCGGACTATGGCCGATTGCTCGATGGGGTGTTCGCCAACAGCCCGTTTCTGACCCGCTGTCTCGCCGCTGAGCCGGGGTTTTTCGCCCGTCTGATCGAAGTCGGCCCCGACGCCACCTTCGCCGCTCTGCTCGATGATCTCAGCCAAACGCTAGGTGCCCTCGACGATCCGGCCCGACTGATGAGCCCGTTGCGGATCGCCAAACGCCGGATCGCCCTGCTGGCGGCTCTGGCCGATCTGGCCGGGGCCTGGACTCTGGAACAAGTGACCGGCGCCTTATCCGGATTTGCCGACCGGGCCATCTCTCTGACCCTCGACACCCTGTTGCGACGCGCGGCCGCCCGGGGCGAATTGACGCTGGCCGATCCTGCGGCCCCATCCCGCCGGTCCGGGATTGTGGTGCTCGGTATGGGTAAGCTGGGCGCCAACGAACTGAATTATTCAAGCGATATCGACCTGATCATCTTCTATGATCACGAGAAAATTCTCTATCATGGCCGCAAGAGCGTGCCGGAATGTCTGGTGGCGCTGACTCGCGATCTGTGCCGGGTGCTCGACGACCATACCGCCGAAGGCTATGTGTTCCGCACCGACCTGCGGCTGCGGCCTGATCCGGGCTCGACCCCGGCGGCGGTGTCCATCCTTGCCGCCGAAACCTATTATGAGAGCTTTGGCCAGAATTGGGAACGGGCGGCGATGATCAAAGCCCGACAGGTCGCGGGCGATCCCGAGACCGGAACCGCCTTTCTCAAGTTCCTTCGCCCATTTATCTGGCGTAAATCGCTCGATTTCGCCGCAATCGCCGATATTCACTCGATCAAGCGCCAGATCCACGCTCACAAAGGCGGGCGGACTATCGCCGTCGCCGGCCATAACATCAAACTGGGCCGGGGCGGCATCCGCGAAATCGAATTCTTTGCCCAGACTCAGCAATTGATCTGGGGCGGACGCCAAGCCGAATTGCGCCAGTCCGGCACGGTGGCCGCCCTGGCGGCACTGGCCCAGACCGGTCATGTCACCCCGGCGGTGGCCGATGCCCTGACCGTCACCTACCGCACTCTGCGCCAGCTCGAACACCGCCTGCAAATGATCGACGACAAGCAGACCCAAACCCTGCCGAGCGATCCGACTCTGCTGGCTCAGCTTGCCGCCTTCGCCGGCCATCTCGACCTGGACTCGTTCTCCGCCGCCCTGCTCACCGCGTTGCATACGGTCGAGACCTATTACGCGGCTCTGTTCGAAGACGCCCCCGGCCTCGCCCCGCGCGGCGATCTGGTGTTTACCGGTGGCGAGGACGATCCGGAAACCCTGCATACCCTGGTCGGGATGGGATTCGTCAATGTCGCCGCTCTGTGCGAGACGATCCGGGGCTGGCATCACGGCCGGGTCCGCGCCACCCGTTCGACCCGGGCGCGCGAATTGCTGACCGAACTGACCCCGACCCTGCTGGCAGCCCTGGCCGATACCGCCGCCCCCGATGAGGCCTTTTTCCGCTTCGACGAGTTCCTGCGCGGCTTGCCGGCGGGGGTGGCGCTGTTCTCGCTGTTCCACGCCAATCCTTCGCTGCTCGATCTGGTGGCCGAGATCATGGGCGATGCTCCCTTGCTGGCCGCTCACCTTGCCCGCCATCCGATTCTGCTCGATGCGGTGTTGCAGGCGGGCTTCTTCGCCCCACCGCCCGATCGAGCCACCCTTGCCGCCAGCCTCGACCGGGCCTTGGCCAGCGCCGAGGATTTCCAGCAGATGCTCGATCTGGCCCGGCGCTGGACTAACGATCATAAATTCCAGGTCGGGGTGCTGACCCTGCGCGGCGTGATCACCCCGGCCGAAGCCAGCCGCGCTTTGTCGGATCTGGCTGAAGCCGTCGTGGCGGCCGTGGCCGTCCGGGTCGAGCGGGAATTCGCCCAGACTCACGGTCAGGTGCCGGGCGGAGCCTGGGGAATCCTGGCGATGGGCAAGGCCGGCGGGCGGGAAATGTCGGCAACCTCCGACCTCGATCTGATTCTGGTCTATGATGCCCCCGAAGCGATCGATCAATCTGACGGCCCCCGTCCCCTGGCGGTGGCGGTCTGGTTCGCCCGCTTTACCCAGCGGCTGATCAATGCCCTCTCGGCCAAAACCGGCGAAGGAATTCTTTACGAGGTCGATATGCGGCTGCGTCCCTCGGGTCATTCAGGCCCGGTCGCCTCCAGTCTGGAAGCCTTTCGCCGTTACCAAACCGAAGCGGCCTGGACCTGGGAACATATGGCCCTGACCCGCGCCCGGGTGGTGGCCGGCAATCCCGCCCTGGCCGGCCGGATTGAAACCGTTCGGCGGGAAACCCTCACCCGGCGCCGGGATCATTCCGCCCTGGTGCGCGATGTCGAGGAGATGCGCGAACGGATCGCCCGTTCGCATAAACCGGCCAACGGGTGGGATGTCAAACATCGGCGCGGCGGACTGGTCGATATCGAATTCATCGCCCAGACCCTCCAACTGGCCTATGCCGCCGACCAGCCTGCGATCCTGGCGGCCAATACCGCCGAGGCCTTGGCCCGGGCCAGAACGGCCGGCCTGCTCGCCGATGGCGATGCCCAGACCCTCGACGAGGCCCTGACTTTGTGGAGCGCGGTACAAACGGTGCTGCGGCAGACCTTGCCGGCCGGGTTCGATGAAGGCAACGCCCCGCCTGGCCTGAAAAGCCTGCTGGTCCGCGCCGCTGGCGTGGGTGATTTCAAAAGCCTGGTCGACCGGATGGACGAATGTGCCGATGCGGCACGGGCGGTGTTTGAACGCCTGATCAGTGAGCCAGCCCGGAACCTGCCCCCGTCCGAGGAGAAAGCCGAATGACTCTGGTTCCCGGCCAACTGGCCCCAGACTTTACCCTCGACAGCGAAAGCGGACCGCTCCGCCTCGCCGATTTCACCGGTCGGCCGCTGGTGCTGTATTTTTATCCCCGCGATGACACCTCCGGATGCCGTGCCGAGGCGATTGCCTTTCGCGACTCCACCCCGGCCTTCCAGGAAGCTGGCGTCGCGGTGCTGGGGGTGTCCCGGGATTCGGTGGCCAGTCATGCCAAATTCCGCGCCAAATTCGCTCTGCCGTTCCTGCTCGGCAGTGATCTGGACGGAACGACGACCGCAGCCTATGGCGTCTGGGTTGAAAAGAGCTTGTACGGACGTCGCTTTTTCGGCATCGAACGGAGTACCTTCCTGATCAGCGGAGAGGGACAGATCCGGGCGCTCTGGCGCAAGGTCAAAGTTCCCGGCCATATCGCCGCCGTCCTCGGCGAGGTTTATCGCGAAGAGAGTTGAGGAGGCTTTTGCCTAAAAAAGAAAAACCTCGGTTTTGGGCCCGAGCGAATCCTAGAACGGGCAAGGGAAGATGCGTCAATGCTACGAGCAGTCTGGAAAACGGTCTACGAAACCGGGCATCCCCGGATTGATTTCGAACATAAAATTTTTCTCGACTTGATCCTTCAACTCGAAAAAGATTTATCGGAAAATTTGACTTTTGAAAGAATCAGGAGACACCTCCTGGAGCTTTATAAATACACTGAATTTCACTTCTTTAGTGAAGAAAGCATCATGATCGACATTGCCTATCCCGATCTGGCGACGCATCGACGAACGCATGAATTACTCCTGGAAGATCTGACCAGCTATATTCAATCCCTCTCGGTTTCCAGTCTGCGCGAACGGGATCTGGTCGGCTTCCTGATTGAATGGTTTGCCTTCCACACCGCCGGCGACGACATCCGTCTCGCCCGTTATGTTCATCGCGACGGATGAAAAGACGGAACGACACCCGCCGTCCCGCCTGAGACCGAGGAGAAAACCACCCCGTGCCGGACCAAATCGCCACATTTTATGAGACCTACGCCAGCTACAAGGCCTATCACCCACCGGTCATTGGCAAGAAGCAGATCCGCCGCTTTGATGCGGAGATCTGGCGCCCGGCGGCCTGCACGCCCGAAATGGCGTTCCTGGAACTCGGCTGCGGAACCGGAGCCTTCCTAGCCTATCTCGCGGCCAAAGGCGTGACACGACGGATCGGGATTGACCATGATCCAGCCCTGGCAGCGGTACTCCCCGAAGCGGTGCGCGAAGATTTTCGCTGCGGCGACCTGCTGACCCTGCTGGCCGATCCGGCCCTGGGCCCGTTCGATCGGATCGTGATGCTCGATGTGCTGGAGCATTTTTCTGCGACCACCGCCCGCGATCTGCTGCGGATGGCACGGCAACGTCTTGCTCCGGGCGGGATGTTGGTGCTCAAAGTTCCGAATGCCGGCTGCCCGTGGGGTCTCAGCTACCAATTCGGCGACCTGACCCACCGCACAGCCTTCTCCGCGCCAGCCATGCGCCAATTGGCCGACGCCGCCGGGTTCACGGCTGAAATCCGTCCCCAGGTCCAGGGCTCCCCCCGCCGCCGCCTGACCGATGCCCTGGTTCACCACTTCCTGTCCTGGGCATTGCTGACTCCGCCGGAGGTGTGGACAGCCAATTTCTACGCGATCCTGACCCCCCGCCCGGAGAGCCGGCCGCCCGGTTGACGATTCCCTCGCGGCGGGAATTAGGCTAGCGTCCCGCCGCCCCCTCTCTGTGCTCTGTCAGGAGACGCCATGCCGGCCCGAATTCTCACCATCGCCCAACAGAAAGGCGGCGCTGGCAAAACCACCCTCGCCGCCCAGCTCGCCGTGACCTGGGCCAAAGCCGGTCGCCGGGTCGGCCTGCTCGACATTGACCCGCAAGGCTCGCTGTCGGCCTGGTTCGCCTTGCGTCACGCCCGGCTCGGCGACGAAGCCAACCTGACTCTGGTCCAGGCTGCCGGCTGGCGCCTCGGCACCGAACTGGACCGCCTGCGGGCCGGTCACGATCTGGTGCTGATCGATAGCCCACCCCATGCGGAAACCGAGGTCCGGATCGCGGTGCGCGCCGCAACCTTGATCCTGGTGCCGATCCAACCTTCGCCGATGGATCTGTGGGCTACGGCTCCCACTCTGGAGATCGCCCGACGGGAAAAGATCCCGGCCCTGGCGCTGCTCAACCGTGCTCCGGCTAAAGGCAAATTGGTCGACCGAATCCGCGCCGACCTTGCTGCCAGCGGGGTAACCCTGACCACCACCAGCCTGGGCAACCGAATCGCCTTCGCCAGCGCGATGTTGGACGGACGTGGCGTCAGTGAGACCCAACCGCGCGGTAGCGCCGCCAGTGAACTAACCCGCCTCGCCACCGAACTGGAACAATCCTTGGCTTATTGACTTCCTCCCCCGCCTAAAGGCGGGGGATTCCTGAGCCTTGCGACAGAGGTTCCTGCTTCACGGAGTCCGACCCGAGATGCCGAAGCGCCCCAGGACTTACAGTCTCTCCACAGGCTGTCACCGCCAGTCCGGCGGCCAGAATGTTGCGGGCGGCGTTGATGTCCCGGTCATGGTGCGTCCCGCAATCGGGACACGTCCATTCCCGGTCAGACAGGGACAGCTTGTGCCCTGTCGATCCGCACGCATTGCATGTCTTCGTGGACGGAAACCAGCGGT